>Ga0102590_1002196_pt1 | contig 24318 bp, 26 predicted proteins | sample AraplaMF_Col_mMF_FD_76859 | JGI IMG/M metagenome (GOLD analysis project Ga0102590, IMG submission 76859) | Arabidopsis root microbial communities from the University of North Carolina, USA - plate scrape MF_Col_mMF | ecosystem: Host-associated > Plants > Roots > Endosphere | place: USA... | reverse complement strand
CGCATCGCGCCATAACCCAGGCGGTTGACGGTGTGGCTGCCCAGCTTGAACGTGCCCGCGGTGGTGAGTTTGGTCATGTGCGTCTCCTTGGCTGCAACAAAAGCCATATGGGACATGTGACATCGTGCGATAATCCCATATAATCTGTACGGGCTGTCCGAAATATCGAACAATGACAACGGAACTGAACGATCTGGCGGCATTCGTATCGGTGGCGCGCGCCGGCGGATTTCGCGATGCGGCACGGGCCACAGGGGTCTCCGCGTCCAGCCTCAGCGAGGCTGTGGCGCGGCTGGAGGCCAGGCTGGGGGTCCGCCTGCTCAACCGCACCACCCGCAGCATCGCCGCGACCGAAGCGGGCGCCCGCCTGCTCGAGCGGCTCGTTCCGGCGCTCGGCGAGATCGAGGCGGCGGTCGACGTCGTCAACGCCTTTCGCGACCGGCCTGCCGGAACGCTCAGGCTCAACGTCCCCGGCAGTGCCGCGCGCCTCGTGCTGCCCGCGATCGTGGCGCCATTCCTGAAGACCTATCCGGACATCACGCTTGAGGTCGTTGTCGAGGAAGGCTTCGTCGATGTGCTGGCCGAGGGCTGCGATGCGGGAATCCGCTACGACGAGAGGCTCGAGCAGGACATGATCGCGGTGCCGATCGGTCCGCGCGTCCAGCGTTTCGCCACCGCCGCGTCTCCCGGCTACATCGAGGCGCGTGGCCGGCCCGAGCATCCGCGCGATCTGCTCGCGCACGCCTGTCTGCGCGGTCAGTTTGCAAATGGAGCGAGACCTGTTTGGGAATTCGAACGCGACAGCGACGTCGTTCGGGTTGAGCCGGTCGGTCCGCTGGTGGTGCGGCTCGGCGCGGGGGCCGACCTCGCGGTGAGCGCCGCCATCGACGGCCTCGGCATCATCCATCTGTTCGAAGACTGGCTACGGCCCGCTCTCGACAGTGGAGCGCTGGTGCCGGTGCTGGAGCCATGGTGGCAGCGTTTTTCCGGACCGTTTCTGTATTATCCCGGCCGCCGCCTGCTGCCCGCGCCGCTGCGCGCTTTCGTCGATTTCATCAAAACGTAATCTGCCACGACTTCTGCACCCGGCGTCACATGCCGTTGAGGCCGGCTTTCCGCCGTCCCATGCACGGATTGTTTAGCCCGGTGGCGATACCTTTCGCTGATGCGTGCAGTGTTGCCGAAATCGTTGCTGTTCCTGGTCGCGACGGGCGTCGTCTACCTGCTTCAGGTGATTCCGATCACCGGAATTTTCCTGATGTTCGCCCTCGCGATGTTCTGGTCGGTCCTGCTGGTCAACGCAGGCATGATCGGGATCGCCGTTGAGGCATTGACCGGCCGTGTGGCGCTGTGGTGGCTGGTGCTGCCGATCGCGTTCTATGGTGGCTATTGGGGCGTCACCGCCCGGGACCACGCGACGCTGCGCGCGCTCACTGCGTCATACGACGCAGCCAATGCGCGCGTGACGATTCCGTTCGATTCCGCGCGGCAGGCGCTTGTCTTCGAAAAGGACGAGGGCGGGCCATGGCTGACGCAGAACTACGCGCTGCCGGTCGCGTATTCGGTCAACGCCAATTTTCCGGAAGGGTTTCGCTCCCATCGCATGATGGACAGCAAGGTATGCGCCAGGATCCGCGAAACGCCGGCGCTGCAGGCCGCCTCCGTCCACACCTTCGGCTTTCACGACGGCGACGCAATCGCCGACAGGCGGATGGAAGGCCGCTTTTGCGATTTGTCGATGCCCGAGCAGCCCGAACATCCGCTGGTGCGCGTTTCGCGGAAGGAGGAGAAGCTGCTCGAAGGATGGCTGCCCGTCACACGCATCACAACCACGGTCACCATGCCTGATGGTCGGCCATTCCTGCTTCTTGGCGGCGTTGCGGCGCCGTTGTCCTGGATGCCGATGCCGGTGATGGGATGTGCGCTCAATTCGGGCGGGCCGAGCTGGAACTGTCAGGCCGCCTTCTGGCGCCATGGCTATACCCCGATCGTTTCGGGCCACACCCAATTCAACCGCGATCTGTTCGTCCTGGCCCAGGCCCTGGGGCTGAAGCCGGTCGCCATCGCCGACCGGCAAAGCAGCGATCCGGCGCCGGTGCTGGCGAAGATCGCGATAGTCGAGCAGGATACGCTGGCCCGCCAGTTGGCGAACATCGATGCGATGATTGCCGACCCCGTCGCCAGGGGCGCTGAATGGCAGGTCGGCGTTCTGCAAAACCATCCCGACGAACTCGCGGCGCGTGCCGATGCGATCATGACCGGCATCGAACGCGCCGCCATGGCTGGCCGCGCCAAACGTTACCAGGGGCGCGACAGCGGCCGCATCCTGGCCGGGTTAATCGTCCACCTGACGCGCGACCGCTTCGTCATGTTCGGGCCCCGCCTGCTGGCTGCCTATGCTGCCGCCGGCGACGACCACTGGCTGTGGGAGGCGGAGCCGCTGCTGCGACGCCTCGGCGATCTCGGCCCGGCCGCGCTGCCTTACTTGCTCAACCGGAGGGCATCGTCTGCGTCGATCAATGGCGCGGGGATCGAAGGCCTGTGTCGCGTCGGCGCGGACGGTCGCGCCGACGCGGAGCCGGCGCTGGTCGCGATATGGAACGGGACACGCGATGGATTCGAACGCGATGCCCGGACGGAGCTGTTCGTAGCGATGCGCCGCGTCGGCGTCTCGCCGCCGCCGCTTGCCGAGGACAAGCGGAACCAGCTTGCGCAGCTGCAGGTGGACTGGGCCGATATCTCGCCGCAATCTCCGCCCAGGGTTTGCGCTGTTCGTGCGGAAGAGCAGGCGCGCCGCGAGGAAAAGTACCGTGGCACCCGTCACACCAATCTCGATTGAACGGCGCCTCAACGGATTGACGTCCGCAGTCGCACCATGATCAAACTCCCTGCACCGGCAGGAGAAACCGGGGTGACGGCGGGCGCGGCAAGTCTCCGGGGTGATCGCCGCGACACCGGGCAAGCCGGACGACAGGGTCTCCGCCGAACGGTCTGCCGCTGGAGTTTGACGCAATGCCCGATCTTTCGACGTTCCCGATCACCAGGCGCTGGCCGGCAGCGCATCCCGACCGGCTCCAGCTCTATTCGCTGCCGACGCCGAACGGCGTCAAGGTCTCGATCATGCTTGAGGAGATCGGGCTGCCCTACGAGGTGCACCTCGTCGACTTCAACAAGGACGATCAGAAGACGCCGGAATTCCTGTCGCTGAACCCGAACGGCAAGATCCCGGCGATCATCGATCCGGACGGACCCGGCGGCAAGCCGCTGGGGCTGTTTGAATCCGGCGCGATCCTGCAATATCTCGCAGACAAGACCGGCAAGTTGTTGCCGGCGGACCCCGCGCGGCGATACCACACCATCCAGTGGCTGCATTTCCAGATGGGCGGCATTGGCCCGATGTTCGGCCAGCTCGGCTTTTTTCACAAATTCGCCGGCAAGGAGATTGCGGACAAGCGGCCGCTCGAGCGCTATGTCGCGGAAGCCAAGCGCCTGCTCGGCGTGATCGAGATGCGCCTCGATGGCCGGGCCTGGATCATGGACGATGATTACACCATCGCCGACATCTCGATGCTCGGATGGGTGCGCAACCTGATCGGCTTCTACGGTGCCCGCGAAATCGTCGACTTCGACAGCCTCAGGCACGTCCCTGCCTGGCTGGAGCGCGGGCTGGCGCGCCCAGCCGTGCAACGCGGTCTCGACATTCCGAAGCGTCCGCCGCCGCAATGAGCGATCAGCTTTGCTTGCTGTCGGCCACCGAGTTGCGCGCACGCATCGTCCGCAAGGACGTGTCGCCGGTCGAGGTCACGCGCGCGGTGCTGGAACGCGTTGGCCGGCTGCAGCCCGAACTGAATTGCTTCATTACCATTTGCAGCGACGAAGCGATGGCCGAGGCGCGGCGGGCGGAGCAGGCGGTGATCGCTGGCGAACCGCTCGGTCTGTTGCACGGCATTCCCCTGACGGTAAAAGACATCGTCAACACCAAAGGTGTGCGGACCACGTTCGGCGCCATTCCCTACAAGGACAACGTTCCCGATCATGATGCCGTCGCCGTTGCCCGGCTGCGCGCGCAGGGCGCCATCCTGATCGGCAAGACCACGACGCCGGAATTCGGCACCAAATGCCTGACCGACTCGCCGTTGTTCGGCCGCACCCGCAATGCCTGGAGCGGCGCGCGCTCGAGCGGCGGCTCCAGCGGCGGCGCGGCGGTCGCCGTGGCGAGCGGCCTCGCGCCGCTTGCTGTCGCCACCGATGGCGGCGGCTCGACGCGGATTCCGGCGGCTTGCAATGGCGTCGTGGGGTTGAAGCAAAGCAGCGGCGTCATTCCGCACAGCCAGGTGCAGGACGCGTTCGGCAACCAGACCTACGTCACGCCGATGACGCGCACCGTCGCCGATACCGCGTTGATGATGCAGGCGATGGCGGGAGAACATGCCTGTGATCCCTGGTCGATCGGGTTTTCCGCGCAGGACTTTACCGGCGGCGCGGCGCCGCGTGGTGATCTGCACGGCCGCAAGATCCGGTTTTGCCTGGCGCCTCCCGGCCGCCCGGTCGCGGCTGACGTCGCCGCCGCGTTCAAGGCAGGCCTGGCCGCGCTCGCAGCACTTGGCGCCGAGCTCGAGGAAATCTCAGGGGACGGATTTAACATCGAGCCGATCTGGCGCGCCATCAATCACACCGCCTGGCGTGCGCGCTTTGAAAAGCTCGCGGCCGATCACGGCGACGACTTGAGCGCGACGTTCCTGAAGCAGCTATCCCTGGCGGCAAAGGTAAGCGGTGTTGACTATCAGCAGGCGATGTTCGACCGCACCATCCTGTTCCGGCACGTCCAGTCCCTGCTTGCGGGCGCCGACATGCTGGCGATGCCGACCATCAGCCGCACCGCGCTGCCGATCGAACAGGACCTGTTCGATGCCATCGACATCGACGGCCAGGTCTTCGCCGATGTTCGCCCCCACTGGTTCCCCTGGACCATGCCGTTCAACATGACGGGGCACCCGGCGATCAGCACGCCCTGCGGCTTCGCGAGCGACGGCCTGCCGATCGGTATCCAGCTGGTCGGCCGGTTTCGCCAGGACGTCGAACTGCTGCGCGTCAGCGCTTTGTTCGAAGGGGCGCAAAACTTGCTTGGTCGATGGCCGAACGAGAGCGGAGCGGCATGAGCCTCTTTATCTTCCGGCGTGTTCTGACATTGCTGGCGACGCTGGCCGGCGCTTCCATCATCATTTTTCTCGTCCTGGATGCATTGCCGGGCAATGCCGCGCAGACGCTGATGGGCGCCGACGCCTCGCCCGACGCGATCCGGGCGCTGACCGTCAAGCTCGGCCTCGATCAACCGCTGCTTACGCGTTACTTCCATTGGATCGGCGGCCTCGTGGTGGGAGACCTCGGCAACAGCTATACTTATGAGACGCCTGTCGCCGGATTGATCAGGGAGCGGTTGGCGCTGACCATTCCGCTGGCCATCATGTCGATGTCCCTGACGGTGGTGCTGGCTCTGTCGGCCGGCATCTATACCGCGGCAAATCACAACAAGTTCAGCGACGTCGGCGTTATGGCGCTGACCCAGGTCGGCATCGCGCTGCCGAATTTCTGGTTCGCGATCCTGCTGGTGCTGCTGTTCTCGGTCAAGCTGCAGTGGCTTTCCGCCGGCGGCTTCGCCGGTTGGGACGAAGGCGTCGTCGCCGGGCTCCGGTCGCTGCTGCTGCCGGCGATTTCCCTTTCGGTGGTGCAGGCCGCCATTCTCGCGCGCGTCACGCGCTCGGCGGTGCTCGAGGTGCTGCGCGAGGATTTCGTCCGGACCGCGCGGGCAAAGGGCCTCAGCCGCCGTCAGGTGCTTTGGCAGCATGTGCTGCGCAACGCGATGATCCCGGTGATGACGGTGATGGGCCTGCAGTTCGCCAATCTGCTCGCCGGAACCATCATCATCGAAAATGTCTTCTATCTGCCGGGCCTCGGGCGACTGATTTTCCAATCCATCTCGAATCGCGATCTCATCGTGGTGCGCAACTGCGTGATGCTGCTCGCGGCCATGGTGGTGGTCGTCAACTTCGTGGTTGACGTGCTGTATGGCCTGATCGACCCGCGTATCAAGGTCCAGAACCTGTGACCGGTGGACCCGATGCCTCGATCGATGCCATGTCGGGCGCTGCCGTCATCGCGCCGGGTCATCCGGTGCCGGCAGCAAAAGGCTTTTGGCCACGCGCGCGCCACCATCGCAGTTTCCTGGTCGGTGGCGTGCTCTGCATGCTGGTGCTCGGCGCGGCGCTGCTGTCGCTGGTGTGGACGCCGTGGTCGGCCTACGAACTCGACGTCGCCGCAAAACTCCGCCCGCCGTCATCGGCGCATTGGCTCGGCACCGACACCTTCGGCCGCGATATCGTATCGCTGCTCCTGGTCGGCGCCAGAAGCACGATCATGGTCGGGGTGATTGCCGTCGGCATCGGCCTGTTGACCGGCGTGTGCCTGGGGCTCATCGCGGCGGCCCGCAAGGGGTGGATCGAAGAGCTGATCATGCGGGCCAGCGATTTCACCTTCGCCTTTCCCGCCATCCTGTCGGCGATCATGCTCGCGGCCGTCGCCGGCCCCGGCATGGTGACGTCGATCACCGCGATCGGCATTTTTCAGATTCCGACCTTCGTCCGCGTCAGTCGCGCGTCGGCCAGCGCGATCTGGGCGCGCGAATTCGTGCTGGCGGCGCGCGCCTCGGGCAAGGGGACGTTCAGCATCACCATCGAGCACGTTTTGCCCAACATCCTCTCGATACTGATCGTGCAGGCGACGATCCAGTTCGCGCTGGCGATCCTCGCCGAGGCCGCGCTGTCGTATCTCGGGCTCGGAACGCAGCCGCCGCAACCGTCCTGGGGACGGATGCTCAACGATGCCCAGAGCCTGCTGTTCCAATCGCCTATGCTCGCGGTCTATCCGGGGATCGCGATCGCGATTGCGGTGCTCGGATTGAACCTGTTGGGCGATGGATTGCGCGATCTGTTCGATCCGCGTCTGGCACGGGAGCGCTGATGGTCACCGCAACCGGCACGACACCTTTGCTCGAAGTCGAAGACCTTCGGGTCAGGCTGCGCACCAGCCGCGGCCTGGTTGAGGCGGTCCGCGGCGTCAGCTTTTCGCTCGCGCGCGGTGCGACGCTCGGACTGATCGGCGAGTCCGGCTGCGGCAAATCCGTCACCGCCATGGCGCTGATGGGCCTGTTGCCCGACAGCGCCGAGGTCAGCGGCAGCATACGGCTCAACGGACGGGAGCTGGTCGGCCTTGCCGATCCCGAGTACTGCAAACTGCGCGGCAACGGCATCAGCATGATCTTTCAGGAGCCGATGACGGCGTTGAACCCGATGCACACCATCGGCCGCCAGGTCGCCGAACCGTTGCTGCGCCACAAGGGCACCACGGCAGCCGAGGCGCGCAGGGAGGCCATTGCCTTGCTCGACCGCGTCGGCCTTCCCGATGCGGAGCGACGGGTCGATGCCTATCCGCACCAGTTCTCGGGCGGCCAGCGCCAGCGTGTCACCATCGCCATGGCGCTGGCCTGCGGGCCCGACCTGCTGATTGCCGACGAGCCGACCACGGCGCTCGACGTCACCATTCAGGGCCAGATCCTCGATCTGATCGCCGACCTGGTGGCGGAGCGCGGCATGTCGATGATGCTGATTTCGCACGATCTCGGCGTCATCGCCGAGAACGTCCGGGACATGATGGTGATGTATGGCGGCACCGTGGTGGAGGAGGGGGCAACCGACACGGTGTTTGCAAGGATGGGGCATCCCTACAGCCAAGGGCTGTTCCGTGCCCGTCCGCGGCTCGGCGCGCCGCGCGGCACGCGGCTGAAGACTATCACCGGCACGGTGCCTGAACTGGCGGACCTGCCCGCAGGCTGCGTCTTTGCGGGTCGCTGCCCGATCGCGGAAGGGCGCTGCAAGGAGATCGTTCCGCCGCCGGTGCAGGTATCGCCCGGCCATGCCGTGCGCTGCCTGCGAACCGATGTCTCGATGGCGGGTCAGGTGGAGGCGCAGAACGTATGAGCGCCATCGAAACCGCGAGTTCGGCCAATGAAGCCGCCGGACGCCCGCTGCTCGAAGTGAGCGAACTGGCGCAGCGCTACAAATTGCCGCGCGAAAATCTGTTCAAGCCCGCCGCCGAAGTGCTGGCGCTGAATGGCGTCAGCGTGCGGCTGATGGCGGGCAAGAGCCTTGGCGTGGTCGGCGAATCCGGCTCCGGAAAATCCACCTTCGCCCGCCTCGTGATGGCGCTGGAGGCGCCGTCTGCTGGCTCGGTGACATTGCTCGGCCGCGATCTGCATCGTTTGCCCGCCGACGAATTGCGCCGGGCGCGGCGGGATTTTCAGATGGTGTTTCAGGATCCTTATGGCTCGCTGGATCCGCGGCAGACGGTGGCGCGCATCGTCGCCGAGCCGCTTAGCGTGCTTGGCGGGGTCAACCCGGCCGAGCAGCGTGAACGCGTGGCGCGCGTCCTCGATCGGGTCGGACTGCGCGACACCGATCTCGACAAATATCCGCATGAATTCTCCGGCGGCCAGCGTCAGCGCATCGCCATTGCCCGGGCCTTGATCACCCAGCCGAAGCTGATCGTCGCCGATGAGCCGGTCAGCGCGCTGGACGTGTCGGTCCAGGCGCAGGTGCTCAACCTGCTGCTCGACCTGCAGGATGAGTTCGGGCTGAGTTACGTCCTGATCAGCCACGATCTGGCCGTGGTGGACTATCTGTGCGACGAGATCGCGGTGATCTATCTCGGCAGAATAGTCGAGCAGGGGCGTCCGCAGGAGCTGTTCGAAAGCTGTGCCCATCCCTATACGAGGGCGTTGCTGGAAGCGGTGCCGCGCGTGCGCCCCGGCCGCGAGCGCCGGCGCCGTGGCGCCCAGGTTGTTGCATCGCAGTCGGTGGGGGTGACCGGCTGCGCCTACGCCGGCCGCTGCCCGCATGCCGACTCGCATTGCCGCGAAATCGCACCTATGCTTCGGTACGTTGGCCCGGGGCATGTGGCGGCTTGCCACCATGCAGAGGTGATCATGGAGCTTCCGCCGCTGGCGGCGGAGGGTGGGTAATTCTGTTCGAAGCACTCGGGCAGATGTCGTTCGATTAGGGGATCAGCATGTTCAGCAAGTTATCGGTGCTCGCGGCAGCCGTCGCAATTGCGATGTCGCCATCGGCCGGCCTGGCGCAGGGCAAGAAAGACAGCGTCGTCATGGCCATGATTTTGGAGCCGCCGGGTCTCGACCCGACCACGGCCGCCGCCGCGGCGATTGGCGAGGTCACGCTGTACAACGTCTATGAGACGCTGACCAAGATCAAGGAAGACGGGTCCGTCGCGCCGCTGCTGGCCGAAAGCTGGGATGTTGCCCAGGATCTCAAGACCTACACCTTCAAGCTGCGCAAGGGCGTCAAATTCCACAACGGCGAAGCTTTCGACTCGGCCGCCGTGAAATTTTCCTACGAGCGTGCCGCCGCGCCTAACAGCACCAACAAGGACCGCAGCCTGTTCCAGAGCGTCGCGGCGGTGACGACGCCGGACGCAGATACGGTCGTGGTCAGCATGAAGAATCCCGAGCCGAACCTGCCGTTCCTGCTCGGGCAGCCGCCGGCCTCGATCGTCGAACCGAAGAGCGCGCCGACCGATGCCACCCAGCCGGTCGGCACCGGTCCATTCGTTCTGGCCGCCTGGGCCAAGGGTTCCTCGATCACGTTGAACAAGTGGCCCGACTATCGCGATGCCGCGGCAATCAAACTGAACAAGGTCACCATCCGTTTCATCAGCGATGCTTCGGCACAGACGGCTGCGCTGCTGTCGGGCGACGTTGACGCGTTCCCGAGGATCGCCGCGCAGCGCACGCTGCCTCAGTTCAAATCCGACCCGCGTTTTACCGTGCTGGTCGGCGGCTCCAAGGCGAAGACCATTGTCGCCATCAACCACAAGAAGAAGCCGTTTGACGATGTCCGGGTCCGTCGCGCAGTTCTCGCCGCGATCGATCGCAAGGCGATGATCGAAGGCGCGGTCGACGGTTTCGGCACGCCGATCGGCAGCTTCTACGTGCCGGGCTCGCTGGGCTACGTCGACACCACCGACATCAATCCCTTCGACATCGAGAAATCCAAGAAGCTGCTTGCCGAAGCCGGAGTGAAAACCCCGCTTGAAGTCAGCCTCAAGCTGCCGCCTCCGCCTTATGCGCGGCAGGGCGGTGAAGTGCTCGCGGCCCAATTGGCCAAGGTCGGGATCGTCGCCAAGATCGAGAACCTGGAATGGGCGCAGTGGCTGTCGTCAGTCTTCAACGGCCCGCACAACTACGACCTGACCATCGTCTCCCACGTCGAGCCGTTCGACCTCGTGAAATACACCGAGGCGGATTACTACATCGGCTACAATTCGGCGGCGTACAATGAGCTCTACCAGTCGATCGTCGCGGCGCCGCGCGAGGCGGACCGCGCCAAGCTGCTGGGCGATGCGCAACGCCTGCTTGCGACCGACGCGGCTGCCGGCTTCCTGTTCCAGCCGCAACTGATCAGCATCGCCAGCAAGCGGCTCAAGGGCGTGTGGAAAGACATCCCCCTCTATGCCAACGACTTGTCGGCCTGGTCCTGGGAGTAACCGGTTCCAAGCTGCGTTTGGCAGGAATCGCAAGCCCCTCGGCATGTGTCGAGGGGCGGAGGCCAGTATCCGGCCACCGCTGAAGCAGGCGAAGCCCCACAGCCAACACCATCTCAGGTCGCTTGACTGTCGTTCTTGTTTTGTTCTCATGGCGGGATGAATGAGAAACGCCGGTTTCCGCCGCCCTGGTCGGTCGAAAGACCCAGCAACGATTGCTTTTACGTCTGTGATGCCAACGGCGTGCGGCTGGCCGCCGTGTATTGCCGCGACGACCTGAAACGATACTCTTTCGGTGCCGAGCATCTCACCACGGATGAAGCCAGGCGCATCGCCAGCGCGATCGCGCGGCTTCCCGAGTTTCTCAAGCCGTTTCCGGCCTTCGCGCCGCGGCGGGTCGAGGCGCAGGGGAAATACTGGAATGCCTCACGGCCGTATCACGTTGCCCTCGACGAACTCACTCTCAACGAGACGTACGACGACATCGTCGCCTGCTGCTATTACAACGGCGTGCCGTTCGACCAGACCGGCGAGATCTTCGAGCGCATCGGTCTGCGCTGGCGCACGTTCCAGTTTACGCGTCAATTCGACGCGATCAGGTTCTGGGATTGCTTTGACGGCCGCTGGATGCTCGGCAACGACTTTCACTTCCCGGAGCGGCCGAACCGGTTGCCCCGCATGCGCCCGCTGCCCGGAAAATCGTTCACCAAACGGCCGCCGGCGCGTTAACCCGTTCAAGTTGCGCGTTTGAGCAGTTCATAAACCGATGGATCGTCGGCGCAGGCGCCGAAGCCGCATTCCAGCAGCGCCGAACCTGCATTGGCGGCGGTGAGGGCGATCACCAGCCACACTGCGATGCGCGCGAAGGCGCCGGGAGCGGCCGGCGGCGCGGCGCTGTCGACGAATTGGCGGTCGAACAGCAGCACGGCCGCCAGCAGGAGGATGGCCGCGGCGAAGCCGATCAAGGCCCAAGTATAGTAATGATAGCCGAGCAGCGCCGAGCCATAGCCGGCATCGCCGGGCAGGATGTGCAGCAGGATCTGGCGCGTCGAAAACGCGGCACCCGCGACCGCGGCGAGCAGCGACAGCGCGTAATGGCTGGGCCGCGGACCGAAACGGATATTGAGGATCGGGCCGATTGCCAGCGCCGTGAACTGGATCCGTTGCAGCAGGCAGAGCGGGCAGGGCAGTTCATGCAGCAGCAGTTGCGCCGCGAAGGCCGCCGCCAGTATCAGCGCCAGCGCGTAGAGGCCGAGCGCATTCAGGATGATGGCGGATGCGCGGGTCATGCTGAGACCTCAGAATGACAGTTTCAGCGCATCAGTGGCGTGATGCAGGTAGGTGACGACCGAAGCGATCAGCACGGCGGCGCACAGCGCCAGCGCCAGCGATCGTGGGCCGAACCAGGCGACCAGCATCACGATGGTAACGGCGAGGAACAGCGCGGTGAATTCCATTTTCGCCTCCGGATGCAAAATCGCTCGATGTAATCTACGATAGATTCGCCGCTCCGGCATCGCCGTCGCAGTGCCACGGCAGAAAAGGATTTTGCGATGTCCCGATCGGCGCTGACGCGAATCATCGAAGTTTTCACCACGAGGCTGCAGACGCTGGATCGTCTGCTCGATATCGCCGAGGCGCAATGGCGTGAGAAGGCGCGCGATCCCGCCAGCATCCTGACGGCGCGGCTGGCCGATGACATGGTCCCGTTTCCGTACCAGATCGTCTACGCCTGCAATCAGCCGAACCATTTCGCCGCCTGGTGCGCCGGCACGGCGCCGCCCCAAACCGATCCGACCAAGCTCGACTTCGCCGGATTGAAACAGCATGTGCAACGCGCGATCGGCTATCTGGCGGAAGCCACCGGGCCGGTCGATGATGGTGTACTGGCCCGCGACAAGCGCATCGACCTGCAAGCCGGCATGTTCATCTCGCTGTCCGGCGCCCTCTACGTCGAGGACTGGCTGATGCCGAACTTCTACTTCCATCTCGTGACCGCCTACGACATCCTGCGGCACGAGGGCGTGCAGATCGGCAAGGCCGATTACATGCAGCACCTCGCCGGACACGTCCGCCCGGCCAAGGCTGGTTGATGAAGGCACCGCCTTTTCCGGCATGAAAGCAAATCGCATGGCGACCTCGATCACGATCTACGGCATCAAGAATTGCGACACCATGAAGAAGGCCCGGGCCTGGCTGGACGGCCATAAAGTCGCTTACAGCTTTCACGACTACAAGTCCGAAGGCATCGATCGCGCGCGCCTGGTGAAATGGGCGAAGGAGGTCGGCTGGGAGACCTTGCTCAACCGTGCCGGAACCACCTTCCGTAAGCTCGATGACACCGACAAGGAACAGCTCACCGAAACCAGGGCCATTGCGTTGATGGTGGCGCAGCCTTCGATGATCAAGCGGCCGGTGCTTGATCTCGGTGGCAAACTGCTGGTCGGTTTCAAGCCGGAAATCTACGCCAAAGCAGTCAGGTAGAGGGCGCATCGTTCCCAACCGCGTTGAAACTTCGCAATCTTGCCGCAATGTTTGTGCGATAGGCAGTTCGCGGTGATTTGATACCGGAGCGGCGTGTTGCGTATTTTGCTGGTGGAAGACGAGCCGGAAATGGCTGCTGCGCTCGGCGCCGCCCTGAAGAACTACGACATGGTGGTCGATCATTTCTCGACCCTGACCGACGCCGAGGAGGCGGTTTCCCTCAACACTTACGCCGCCGTCCTGCTGGATCGCCAGTTGCCGGACGGCGATGGACTTGCACTGCTCGCGAAACTGCGCGCGAAGGGGCAGGGCGTGCCGGTCATCGTGCTGACTGCGCGGGGCGATCTGGTTGATCGCGTCGCCGGATTGAATGCCGGTGCCGACGATTATCTTGGCAAGCCGTTCGCGGTCGAGGAACTGCTGGCGCGGCTCCGCGCGGTGTTGCGCCGCCCAGCCGGCGTGGCGTCGGAAATCGTCACGTTCGGACGGCTCTCCTTCGACTTCGGTCTGCGTGATGCGAGCGTCGATGACAAGCCGCTCGATCTTCCGCGTCGTGAACTTCTGGTGCTCGAGACCTTGCTGCGGCGCATGGGGCGCACCGTCGCCCGCGCGTCGCTCGAGGAGGCGGTCTACAGCATCGACGACGAAATCCAGTCGAATGCGCTGGATACCCATGTCTCGCGGCTGCGCCGCAAACTGTCGGAGGCTCAGGCCGGAATTGAGATCCATGCTATCCGCGGCGTCGGCTATCTGCTGAAGCGCTCGTCATGATCGGCGCACCTCCGCGTTCACTGCGCTGGGACCTGGTGCGCCGGCTGGTGGGGCTGCAGGCAATCATGCTGACGCTGTTTGTCATGCTGGTCATGGCCGCGCTGTGGAGCGCCGGCTTCCTCATTTCCCTGGAGCCTGAGGATGACACCATCGCCGCGCTCCGCGACGCGGTGGCGCGCGATACGAATGGCGGCCTGACGCTGCGTGAGACGCCGGCGATCATGGAGCGGCGCGCTGCCGTGCCGGATTTCTGGTTCTTGGTCAGGGACCGCGACGGACGTTCGATTTCGGAAGGCCCGGTGCCGAAGGAGTACGCGCGCATCGGCGCGGCGCTTGACGGGATCGGTCAGGCGAGACTCGGCTGGAACCTCGGTGATCCGCCGCGTCCAACGGCCCGTCTCAAATGGGTCGAGGGACCGGCTGGACAGATTCAGATCCTGACCGGTCCCGGCGGGGTGGTGTCGTGGCGCCGCGCCGTCGTTGCCGCCTCGACGCTGCTGCTGACCGTGATCGCGCCGGTATTCTTCCTGATGACGCTCGCCACGCTGATCGCCACGCCGGCCGTGGTGCGCCGAGCGCTGGCCGGTCTTGGCAGGGCCGTGACGCAGGCCGGGACGATCGACGTCGACAGACGTGGAGCGCGGTTGCCGCTCGAACAGGTTCCGGCCGAGGTCGCGCCCTTGGTCGCGGCCGTCAACGCCGCCCTCGGCCGGCTCGATGAAGGCTACGAACGGCACAAGCGATTTCTGCTCGATGCGGCCCATGAACTTCGCACACCCATCGCGATCCTGCGGACACGTCTGGAATCCTTGGGTCCTGGTCCGGGCATGTCGCGTTTGATCGAAGACGTGGCGCGCTTGTCGACACTGGCGGAGCAACTGCTGGATCTTCAACGCCTGAATCAGCAGAACGTCGCACTGGTGCCGGTCGATCTCGTGCAGATCGCGCAGCGTGTCGCCGCCGATCTCGCGCCTCTCGCGATCGCCGCCGGCTACGAGATGGCGTTTGAATCCGAGGTCGAGCGTGCCGAGATGCGCGGTGACCCGGCCTCGCTGGAGCGGGCATTGGCAAATCTGGTCCAGAACGCCATCCAGCATGGCGGCCGCAGTGGCAGCATCATTCTGCGTGTCGATCGGCCTGCAACGATATCGGTGACGGATGAGGGGCCGGGCGTGCCCGCCGCGGATCGCGAGCGGGTATTCGAGCCGTTTCACCGGCTTCATTCGCGTGACCGTGGCGTCGGCCTCGGCCTGAACCTGGTTCAGGAGATCGTGCGCCTGCACGATGCGCGGATCACGGTGCTGGACGGCCCAAACGGCGGAGCCTGCTTTCGCATCACGTTCCAGCCCTTGTCGCGCAGTTCTTAAGCGGGGCTGATTTCGGGCATTGCCGTCGGCACTTCGCGACGGCGTTTGCGACGCTTTTTCACCTCGTTCGCACAACGCGCAATGTCCACGCAACTTGCGCCACTCATGATCGCATTGTCTCGACGATCGTCGGTGACCCGATTCACCGAAACAATGGGTGATCCACTCTGATGAAAACACGCAATGCGCTGCTGTTCTTTCGTGCCTTGGCCTCAAATCCCCGTGCGGTCGGCGCGATTGCGCCCTCCGGATCCGGCCTGGCCGATCTGATCACCAGCGAAATCACCGCCGCGACCGGTGCTGTGATCGAGCTCGGCCCCGGAACCGGAGTCTTCACCGCGGCCCTGCTGGCGCGGGGTGTCCGGGAAAGCGATCTCACGCTGATCGAATACGGATCGGACTTCATGCGCCTGCTGCAGCTGCGATTCCCGCGGGCACGGGTGCTCTGGATGGATGCGGCGTGGGTGGGCTCGCACAAGCTGTTCGAAGGCAGACCGGTCGGCGCGATCGTCAGCGGGTTGCCGCTTCTCAACATGACGCCGAGAAAAGTCATGGCCATTCTCGCCGGAGCTTTCAATAACCTGCGCGCCGGTGGCGCGTTCTATCAATTCAGCTATGGGATGGTTTGTCCGGTACCGAAGCCGATCCTCGACCGGCTGGGCTTGAAAGCGACTTGCCTCGGCCGCGTGTTGCTCAACGTCCCACCGGCGTCGGTGTATCGGATCACCCGGCGCAAGCCCTGCAAGCTGGTTCAGATCTGATGGCCGCGGCATTGCAAGTCCCCGCATTCGCCAGTCTGCTGCTCGGTTTCGGTCCTGCCGGGATTGGTGCGGTAGCGCTGGCCGAAAAGATGTTTCCGGTGGTGCCGTCTTATCTGGTGTTGATTCTGCTCGGCGTCACGACGGTGACGGGAGAAAGCGATCTCATCATCGCTCTTGTCGCGACCACGGTCGGCTCGACGATCGGGGGGCTTTGGTGGTATGGCCTCGGTTTCGCATTGGGATCGCAGCGGATCGAAGCCCTGGTCGAACGTTTTGGGCGCTATGTTTGCGTCTCGCCCGCGCTCTACCAAAGGATGGCGGGCGCTTACCGGCGGAATCGTTTCTGGGTGACCGTTGCCGGACAGACCGTCCCGGTGGTGCGGGTCTATCTGTCGGTACCTGCCGGCGTGCTCGGGCTGGCGCCGGTCAATTTCGTGGCTGCGACATTCCTCGGCAGCCTGGTCTGGAATGCGCCGCTGCTCACGCTCGGCTACATCCTGCGCGGCAGCGACGCCGATCCGGCGTCCTTCGGGCTGCAACTGATCGCAGGAATGATCCTGTTTGAGTTGGTTGTGCTGCTAGCGTGGCGTCTGGGTCGTGGCCGTCGGCGAGCTCAGCCGGACTTACCGGTATTGCCTTAAGCCCTTCATCGGCGAGACTGTGCCCGACATGACGTCGCCACGATGGAGTTGTGGCGCCGCCATTCGCCAAACAACCTTTATGGCTGCCTTTTTGGAATGCAGGAGCGCCGGCCCGTTGTGCTAGGAACACGGCGCCGAACACCGCAAAAGCCGCAAATCAAGTCCCGAACCTGCGACTAATTGCGAAGGCGGCGGGTCCAGCGGGTCGGCGGATTGCCCAGCTTTGCACCTTGCGCAAACCGGTCCGTTGACGGCATATTCCGCCCGAGGCCGCCGGCCGATGACGGGACTTCCAAGACGTCGTCGGAAACCAGGCGGTGCAAAATTCGGCCACGCCGATGATCCGCTTATCGCCCTTGGCGGCGGAAATTTGGCGAAGGCTGAAGGGGGAAATCTGATTGGCCGATGAGTTCATTCTTGAAACCCACGGATTGACCAAGGAATTCGCGGGCTTCTTCGCCGTTCGCGACGTCAATCTGCGGATTCGCCGCGGAAGCATTCATGCCTTGATCGGACCCAACGGGGCCGGCAAGACAACATGCTTTAATCTTCTGACCAAGTTCCTTCAGCCGTCGGCCGGCCAGATCCTGTACAAGGGGCAGGACATCACAGCGCTGGCGCCGGCCGATGTGGCACGGCTTGGACTGGTGCGCTCATTCCAGATCTCGGCGGTGTTTCCGCACCTGACCGCGCTCGAGAATGTCCGGGTGGCATTGCAACGCCAGCATGGTCAATCATTCGATTTCTGGCGCTCCAAGACGGTGCTCGACCGTTTCAATGGGCGCGCCCACGAACTGCTCGATGATGTCGGCTTGAGCGAATTCGCGACGACCCCGGCGGTCGAGATGCCGTATGGCCGCAAGCGCGCCCTGGAAATCGCCACCACCTTGGCGCTCGATCCCGAGATGATGCTGCTCGATGAGCCGATGGCCGGCATGGGCCACGAGGACATCGACAAGATCGCCGCCCTGATCAAGCGCATTTCGGCCAAATACACCATCCTGATGGTCGAACATAACCTTAGCGTCGTCGCCAATCTCTCCGACATCATCACCGTGCTGACGCGCGGTCACGTGCTGGCGGAAGGCCATTATGCCGACCTGACCAAGGACGAGCGCGTCAAGGAAGCCTATCTGGGAGCAGGTCATGGCTGATGTGATGCAGAGCGCGGCAATGGCCCCGGCACATGCGGGGAAGGCAGTGCTGGCGGTGGACAACCTGCAGGCCTGGTACGGCGAGTCCCACATCCTTCACGGCATCAATTTCAACGTCAAAGCCGGAGAGGTGGTCACGCTGCTCGGGCGCAACGGCGCTGGCAAGACCACGACGCTGAAGTCGGTGATGGGCATCATCGGCAAACGCAGCGGCCAGATCCGCTTCGGCGATCATGACATTTCGCGCATGTCGTCGGACAGGATTGCCCGGCTTGGCGTGGCGTTTTGTCCGGAAGAGCGCGGCATCTTCGCCAGCCTCGACGTTCGCGAAAACCTGCTGCTGCCGCCGATGGTGCGTGCCGGCGGCCTGTCGCTGGAGCAGATCTTCGACCTGTTCCCCAACCTCAAGGAGCGGCTGGCCAGTCAGGGCACCAAGCTGTCCGGCGGCGAGCAGCAGATGCTGGCGATCGCCCGCATTCTGCGCACCGGCGCCCGCTTTCTGATGCTGGACGAGCCGACGGAAGGCCTGGCTCCGGTCATCATCCAGCAGATCGGACATACCATCGCGCGGTTGAAATCGGAAGGTTTTACCATCCTTCTGGTCGAACAGAATTTCCGCTTCGCGGCCACGGTAGCGGACCGCTACTACATCGTCGAGCACGGCAAGATCATCGACGGTTTTGCCAACTCGGAGCTGCAGGCCAACATGGAAAAGCTTCACACCTATCTCGGCGTTTGAACGAGTCGGCCAGAGTCACGGAGGAGACCGCAATATGAAGAACAAAATCTCGACATTGCTATTCAGTACCGCGCTGGTGCTCGCGACAACGGGCATCGCATCCGCGCAGGACAAGACGGTAAAGATCGGCGTTCTGACCGATAATTCGGGATTGTATTCTGACCTCGGCGGGGCGGGCTCGACGCTGGCGGCCCAGATGGCGGTCGAGGACTCGGGCTTTCAAGCCAAGGGCTGGAAGATCGACGTCATTTCGGCCGACCATCAGAACAAGCCGGATATCGGCAGCAACGTCGCCAGGCAATGGATCGATCTCGACAAGGTCGACGTCATCATGGACGTGCTGAATTCCGGCGTCGCGCTGGCGATCAATAACGTCGTGAAGGAAAAGAACAGCATCATGATCAATTCGGGCGCGGCGAGCTCGGATCTGACCAATGCGCAGTGCACGCCCAACACCGTGCACTGGACCTACGACACCTACATGCTGGCTCACTCGACCGGCCAGGCGTTGGTGAAGGCAGGCGGCGACAGCTGGTTCTTTCTTACAGCCGACTACGCCTTTGGCGCCGCGCTCGAGCGCGACACCACCGCCGTCATTACGGCGAATGGCGGCAAGGTCGTCGGCGGGGTCAAGCATCCGTTGAGCACCTCGGATTTCTCCTCGTTCCTGCTGCAGGCGCAAGCCTCCAAGGCAAAGATCGTCGGCCTTGCCAATGCCGGTGGCGACACCACCAATGCCATCAAGCAGGCCGCGGAGTTCGGTATCGTCTCCGGAGGCCAGAAGCTCGCCGGGCTGCTGCTGTTTCTCACCGATGTTCATTCGCTCGGTCTGAATGTCGCGCAGGGACTGAATTTCACCGAAACGTTCTATTGGGATCTCAACGACCAGACCCGCGCATTTTCGAAGCGCTTCGGCGAGCGCATGAAGAACAAGGCGCCGCCGACCATGGTCCAGGCGGGCGTCTATGCCGGACTGCTGCACTACTTCAAGGCGCTGGACGCGCTTGGCGCCAATCCGCATGACGGCGCGAAGGTCGTGGCGAAGATGAAGGAACTGCCGACCGACGATGTGCTGTTCGGCAAGGGCACCATCCGCGCCGATGGCCGCAAGATTCACCCCGCCTATCTGTTCGAAGTCAAGAAACCCTCCGAGTCGAAGGCACCGTGGGACTATTACAAGCTGATCGGCACCACCCCGGGAGAGCAGGCGTTTCGCCCATTGTCCGAAAGTGCCTGTCCGCTGGTGAAGAAATAGCAAATAGCGATGGATGCCCGGCGGCGGTGACGCCGCCGGGTGCCCGCCATACCCGATTGAACTCGAGAGCAACATGTCGATCAATCTGCAGGCCCTGTTCGCGCAATTGCTGGTCGGACTGATCAACGGTTCGTTCTATGCGCTGTTGAGCCTGGGGCTCGCGGTGATCTTCGGCATGCTCAACATCATCAACTTCGCCCATGGCGCGCTCTATATGATGGGGGCGTTCTGCGCATATTTCCTGCTCAACGTGCTTGGGATCGGCTACTGGCCGGCGCTGATCATCGCGCCGATCCTGGTCGGCATCTTCGGCATGATTCTCGAGCGGACCATGCTGCAATGGCTGTCCGGGCTCGATCACCTCTACGGGCTGCTGCTGACGTTCGGAATTGCGCTGATCGTCCAGGGCTTGTTTCAGAATTATTTCGGCTCGTCCGGCTTGCCCTACGCCATTCCGGACGAGTTGAAGGGCGGCATGAATCTCGGCTTCATGTACCTGCCGATCTATCGCGGCTGGGTGGTGGTTTTCTCGCTGGTGATCTGTCTGCTCACCTGGTTTTTGATCGAGCGCACCAGGCTCGGTGCGAATCTGCGCGCGGCGACGGAAAATCCGACGCTGGTGCGCGCCTTCGGCATCAATGTGCCGCGGATGATCACGCTGACCTACGGGCTGGGAGTCGGCCTGGCGGCACTCGCCGGGGTGTTGTCGGCGCCGATCAATCAGGTGCGGCCGCTGATGGGCGCCGATCTGATCATCGTGGTGTTCGCGGTGGTGGTGATCGGCGGCATGGGGTCGATCATGGGCTCGATCATCACCGGCTTTGCACTCGGCATCATCGAGGGCCTGACGAAGTATTTTTATCCCGAGGCCTCCAACACCGTCGTGTTCGTCCTGATGGTGCTGGTGCTGCTGGTCAAGCCATCGGGATTGACGGGACGGGCGACCTGACATGACTGCTTTGACTGACGACACCATTCCGACCACCGGTCGCGCCGTCCGCGACGAGATGATCGCCTTTACGGTGATGACCGCGCTGCTGCTGGTCGTACCGCTGACCGGCATCTATCCGTTCTTCGTGATGCAAGGCCTTTGCTTTGCGCTGCTGGCCTGCGCCTTCAACCTGCTGATCGGCTATGGCGGGCTGCTGTCGTTCGGTCATGCGATGTTCCTCGGCACCGCCGGCTATGTCACCGCGCATGCGCTCAAGGTCTGGGGTCTGTCGCCGGAACTCGGCATTCTCGCCGGCACCGCCGGTGCGGCGGCGCTCGGCGTCATCACCGGCCTGGTGGCGATCCGCCGGCAGGGCATCTATTTCGCGATGATCACGCTGGCGCTGTCCCAGCTGTTGTACTTCATCTACCTGCAGACGCCGTTCACGCATGGTGAGGACGGCATACAGGGAATTCCCCAGGGCTATCTGTTCGGCATCTTCAATCTGGCCCGGCCGACCACGCTTTATTACGTCATCCTCGCCGGCTTCCTGTTCGGTTTCCTGCTGATCTACCGCACCATCAATTCGCCGTTCGGCGAGGTGCTGAAGTCGATCCGCGAAAACGAACAGCGCGCGATCTCGCTTGGCTACAAGACCGACCAGTACAAACTCATTGCCTATATCCTCTCCGCTACGCTGGCGGGTTTTGCTGGCGCGCTGAAGGTGTTCGTGGCGCAGAACGCTTCATTGACCGACGTGCACTGGTCCATGTCGGGCGAAATCGTCCTGATGACGCTGGTCGGTGGCCTCGGCACCGTGTTCGGCCCGGTCGTTGGCGCCTTCGTGATCATCGCCATGCAGCAATATCTGGCCGGGTTCGGGCAGTGGGTTACGGTGATCCAGGGCGTGATCTTTGTCACCTGCGTGCTGACATTCCGCCGAGGCGTGATCGGCGAAATTGCACACTATTTCCGCCGTTCGCTTTGAAATGCGTTTTTTCTGAATTAATTCAATATATTACGAAGTGGTGGATGACGCGGTCAGGCACGGCGGTGGTCATTGTTCGCCCGGCCGGAAAGTGGTTTATGACGCTTATGTGACAGGCGTCGCGGGGCGCTCCCTAGCCATTGGACATCACCATGCTGCGTTGGTTTCGTGCCTTTCTGCCGAGAGAGGAACGGTTTTTCGAACTGTTCGCCCGCCACTCGGTAACCGTGGTGAAGGGCGCGGAAGCGCTGCAGGACATGCTGCGCGGGGGCGACGAAACCCCAGTGTTCTGCCAGCGCGTCAATCAGTTCGAGAACGAGGCGGACGGCATCACGCGCGAGGTGCTGACCGCGGTGCGGCGCACCTTCATCACGCCGTTCGATCGCGTCGACATCAAGAATCTCATCACCTCGATGGACGACGCCATCGACCAGATGCAGCAGACTGCCAAGGCCGTGATCCTGTTCGAGGTGCGCAACTTCGAGCCGCCGATGCGCGAGATCGGCACCCTGCTGGTGGAATGCGCCAACCTGGTGGGCCGCGCGCTGCCGCTGATGAAGTCGATCGGCGAGAATGTCGGCCTCCTGACGGCGATCACCGAAGAACTCGGCAAGCTCGAGGGCAGGGTCGACGACCTGCACGATATCGGGCTGAAGGAATTGTTCCTCAAGCACCGCAATGCCAACACCATGGACTTCATCGTCGGCGCCGAGATCTACGACCATCTCGAGAAGGTCGCCGACCGCTTCGATGACGTCGCCAACGAGATCAACAGCATCGTCATCGAACAGGTATAGGGCAGGGCCGCGCAGTGGACGCCACGCTAGGTCTACCGATCCTGGTCGGTCTCATCGCCATCGCGCTGCTGTTCGACTTCCTCAACGGGTTGCACGATGCCGCGAACTCGATCGCGACCATCGTCTCGACCCGGGTGCTGCGGCCGCAATATGCGGTGTTCTGGGCGGCGTTCTTCAATTTTGTCGCCTTCCTGGTGTTCGGGCTTCACGTCGCGCAAACCATCGGCACCGGCATCATCGAGCCCAGCATCATCGACGCGCCGGTGATCTTTGCCGCGCTGATGGGCGCCATCGTCTGGAACGTCATCACCTGGGCTCTGGGCATTCCGTCCAGCAGTTCGCACGCGCTGATCGGTGGATTGCTCGGCGCCGGGCTCGCCAAAGGCGGGCTTTCGGCGGCAGTCTGGAGCGGGCTCTCCAAGGCGCTCCTTGCCATCGTGCTGTCGCCGGTGGTGGGGTTCCTGCTGGCGCTGGTACTGGTCGCGATCGTGTCATGGGCGTCGGTGCGCTCGACGCCTTTCGCGGTCGATCGGGCGTTCCGGATTCTGCAGTTCGTTTCGGCGTCGCTGTATTCCCTCGGCCACGGCGGCAATGACGCCCAGAAGACCATGGGGATCATCGCCGTGCTGCTGTATTCGCAGGGGCATCTCGGCACCGAGTTCTCGGTGCCGTTCTGGGTGGTGCTGGCGTGCCAGGCGGCGATGGCGCTAGGTACCCTGATGGGCGGCTGGCGGATCGTCCGCACCATGGGGTTGCGGATCACCAAGCTGACGCCAATGCAGGGTTTTTGCGCCGAGACCGGTGGCGCGGCGACGCTGTTCATGGCGACTTTTCTCGGCGTGCCGGTATCGACCACCCACACCATCACCGGCGCCATTGTCGGCGTCGGCGCCGCGCGGCGGGTGTCGGCGGTGCGCTGGAACGTGGCCAGTTCGATCGTCTACGCCTGGGTGATCACCATCCCGGCGTCGGCGGTGGTGGCCGCGCTGACCTTCTGGGTGGTGAAGTTCTTCCATCTCACGTTGCCAGTTTGAGCCCCACGATGCCGGCGACGATCAGGGCAATGCAGGCGATCCGCCCAACTCCGGCCGGATCGCCGAACAGCACGATGCCAAGCATCGCGGTTCCGACGGCGCCGATCCCGGTCCACACCGCATAGGCGGTTCCCATCGGCAGGCTCTTCAGGGCCAGCCCCAGCATCCCCATGCTGCCGGCCATGCAGATCAATGTCAGCACCGAGGGCACCAGGCGGGTGAAACCTTCGGTGTATTTGAGGCCGACCGCCCAGCCGACCTCGAGCAATCCAGCGATAAACAGCAGCAGCCACGCCATGACGGCCTCCGTAACGATGCGGGGCCGTCCCCACGATGCGAGTGATGATTGGAGGTCGTCCTCCGGCGTCCTATATGTACCGCGAGACGGAAGCTCGCAATATCGGGATTTCCAGCCAAAACCCTTGATTGCGCCCGGTTTCCCTGCCACAGGCACCACTATCATGTCCGACATTGCCCTCGCCACCGAATCGCCCGCGCGTGCCCAGCTTGCCGCCGAAGTCGCGCGCCGGCGCACCTTCGCCATCATCTCCCATCCCGACGCCGGCAAGACCACGCTGACCGAAAAGCTGCTGCTGTTCGGCGGCGCCATCAATCTCGCCGGCCAGGTCAAGGCCAAGGGCGAGCGGCGCAACACCCGCTCGGACTGGATGAAGATCGAGCGCGAGCGCGGCATCTCGGTCGTGACCTCGGTCATGACCTTCGAGTTCGAGGGCCTCGTCTTCAACCTGTTGGACACGCCGGGCCACGAGGACTTTTCGGAAGACACC
>Ga0102590_1002192_pt1 | contig 24380 bp, 18 predicted proteins | sample AraplaMF_Col_mMF_FD_76859 | JGI IMG/M metagenome (GOLD analysis project Ga0102590, IMG submission 76859) | Arabidopsis root microbial communities from the University of North Carolina, USA - plate scrape MF_Col_mMF | ecosystem: Host-associated > Plants > Roots > Endosphere | place: USA... | reverse complement strand
AGCTTGGACTGGCCGTACGCCACCATCGGCGCGTATTCACCGGTCAGGTTCAGATTGTCGAAGTGGATGTGGATTCCGGCCGGCAGTCGGTGCGCGCCGGACGAGACGGTGACCACACGGTCGGTGATGTGCGGCAGCAGCAGGTTGGTCAGGGCGAAGTGCCCCAGGTGGTTGGTGCCGAACTGCATCTCGAAGCCGTCCTTGGTGGAGGCCTCGGGGATGTTCATGACACCGGCGTTGTTGACCAGCAGATCGAGGTCCCCCTGCCAGCCCGCGGCGAACTCCCGTACGGAGGAGAGGTCGGCGAGGTCGAGGCGGCGCACCTCGACGCTTCCCTTCGCGCCGCGCACGGTCGCGGCGGCGGCCTCGCCGCGCCGCACGTCCCGTACGGCGAGCACCACATGCGCGCCCGCGTGGGCCAGTGCGTCGGCGGCGGCGAGCCCGATGCCGCTGTTGGCGCCGGTGACGACGGCGGTGCGGCCGCTCTGGTCGGTGATGTCGGAGATATTCCATTTACGTGATGTCTGAGGCATGACTTCAATGTAGGCGTCGCCAACAATGCTGTCAATGACAACAATGGTGTCGCTGCCCACAATGTAGGCGCCGATCACATCCCCGATAGACTGCCTTCATGCAGACCCCTCGTCGTTACCACCACGGAGACCTCCGCGCCGCACTGCTCGCCGGTGCGGAGGACACGCTCCGGGAGAAGGGACCCGCCGCGCTGTCCCTCCGGGAACTGGCGCGCGACCTGGGCGTCAGCCATGCCGCCCCGAGCCGCCACTTCAAGGACAAGCAGGCACTGCTGGACGCCCTGGCGCTCGTCGGCTTCGACCGGATCTCACGGACGATGACGACGGCCCTGGAGGAGGCGGGCGAGTCGTTCGCCGACCGGCTGGCGGCGGGGGCACGCTCCTATGTCGACTTCGCCGTCGCCAACGCCGAGCTGCTCGACCTCATGTACTCGATCAAGCACACCCCCGAGGCGTCCGAGGAACTGGGCGCGGCCTCCCAGCGGTGGACCGAGCAGATGATGAACCTGATCGTCGAGGGCCAGCGCAGCGGAGAGGTGCGCGAGGGCCCTCTGGAGCGCGTGGGCATCGGGGTCTTCTCCACCCTCCACGGCTATGCCACCCTCGCCGCGAGCGACTCCCTGCCGGAAGAGATGCGCGGACAGGACCTGGACGAACTGGTGGCGTACATCCTCCGGGGCTGCGCTCCGGGGGCGTGAGCGGCGTCGGGTCACCCGTACGCTTCGCCGATGACCGACTCCCCCGGCCCCGCGCCCCGCTCCCGCACCCTGCGCGCGATCGGCGCGGTCCTCGGCTCCGCCGTGGGCGACGCCCTCGGCGCCCCGTTCGAGTTCGGGCCCGAGGGCGCGTTCTCGGCACGCTTCCCGGCACCGGGCGACGGCGCCGGGATGTGCGGGGGCGGCGGCTGGGAGCCCGGTGAGGCGACCGACGACACGCAGATGGCGGTGCTCGTCGGGGAGTCGCTGCTGGAGCACGGCGGACTCGAGCTCCCGGACGAGTTCGCCCGGTTCCGGCGCTGGGCGGCGGCCGGCCCCAAGGACATCGGCCTGGCGACCGAGGCGGTTCTCACCGGCGGCGACCCCTGGGACCTGGCGGCGGCACTGCACTTCCAGACGAACGGGCGGGCGGCGGGCAACGGTGCACTGATGCGTGCGTCGACCTCGGCCGTGTACTTCGCTCCGCACGGCCGGGAAGCCACGATGGACGCCGCCCGCCGGATCGCGGCACTCACCCACGGGGACCGGGCGGCCTGGGAGGGCACGGCGATCTTCCACGAGCTGATCCGCGTGGCACTCACCGGAGGGGACCCGCTCGAGGCGGTTGCCACCACCCTCGGCGCCGTCCATCCGGGCCACCGCGCCCGCTACGCGCAGGTCCTGGCCCCCGACTGGCATCCGGACCTGGCGACGGAGTTCAACGGCGCGGTCTGGCCGTGCCTGGGCTCCGCCGTCTGGGCCCTGCGGACCACCACGTCGTACGAGGACGCCGTACGCGCCGCCGTCGACCTCGGCGGCGACACGGACACGGTCGCGGCGGTGACAGGGGGTCTCGCCGGAGCCGTGCACGGCCCGGACGCGATCCCGGACCGCTGGACGCAGCCGCTGCACGTGCCGCTGCCGGGCTTCGGCGACCGTGTGCTGAACGGGCCGGAACTCATGCGTCTGGCGCGGCGGCTCGCGTCCCCGGGAGGCGAGGCCGACTGAATCGTGGTGGAGCGACCGCCGTCACGTGTCGCATCTCACCGGTCGGTCGTGCCACTGGACGCCGCTTCGGTGCGTCATCGGCACGGCGGTGGACCGGGCCGAGGCGCCGCCGTACGCGCCCGCGCCCTCACAGTGCCTTGAGCGCCCCCGCCGTGGCCCGGGCGAGTCCCGCCAGGTATCCCTTCGGCAGCTTCGGGCCGCGTACCACCACCGCCCGCCAGTACAGCGGGCCCGAGATCAGGTCGAGGGCCAGGTCCACGTCGATGCCGTCGCTGATCTCACCGCGAGCGGCGGCCGCGGCGACGACACCGCTCGCGACGCTCTGCTGCCCCTCGCGCAGCGCCTTCTGCATGGCCTCCGCGATGTCCGGATTGCGGGCGGCCTCCGCCTGGAGGTCCGGGATGATCTGGCCGGCCACCGGGTGGCGCAGGGCGCGGGACGTCACCTCGTACAGGAGTCTCAGATCCCCCTCCAGGGAGCCCGTGTCGGGGGCCGGCAGGCCCTGGACCGCCACCGCCGAAACCAGGTCGAGGACCAGGTGCAGCTTGGAGCGCCATCGGCGGTACACCGCCGTCTTGCCGACGCCCGCCCTGCGCGCGATGCCCTCGATGGACATTCGGGCGTAGCCGACCGCCGCGAGTTCCTCGAAGACGGCTGCGCGAATGGCCTCCGTCACGTCCTCGCGGAGGACGGCCGCGCCCGCTGGGGCCCGGCGGCGCCGTTTCACCTGGGAAGTGCCGGCGTTCGTGGTCATGCCGACCAGCATAGGGCGTTACGACGATACGGTTGCGTTCCGACGTCAGATCGGCTTAGGCTCGCGATGCGACGATACGGTCCCGTCCCGACGCAAAGAGCAGTCGTCCGAACCCCCAAGAGCTGTACAAGACCCTAAAGCAGAGCAAGACCCCGGCAAGAAAACGTGAGAAAAGCCGGAAAGCGGAGTCACCGGGGTCGATCCAGCGGAAGACTGCGGACCGGTTCGCGCACCCGACCCCCCGAGCGAAAGCAGCGGATGTGAGCCAGGTCCTCGACACACCGCCCCCCACGGCCACCGAATCGGCCGAGACCCCGGCGCAGCTCGCCGCACGGTACGGCCTCTCGGTCAGCGGCGCCCGTCCCTCCCTGCCGGAGTACGTCCGTCAGCTGTGGGCGCGGCGGCACTTCATCTCGGCGTTCGCCACCGCCAAGCTGACCTCCCAGTACGCTCAGGCGAAGCTCGGCCAGGTCTGGCAGGTCATGACCCCGCTGCTGAACGCGGCGGTGTACTACTTCATCTTCGGCGTTCTGCTGCACACCAAGAAGGGCGTGCCGGACTACATCCCGTTCCTGGTCACGGGCGTGTTCATCTGGACGTTCACATCGAGCTCGATCCTGACCGGCACCCGTGCGATCTCCGGCAACCTCGGGCTGGTCCGGGCCCTGCACTTCCCGCGAGCCGCGCTGCCCATCTCGTTCTGCCTCCAGCAGCTCCAGCAGCTGCTGTTCTCGATGGCCGCCCTGCTCGTGATCCTGCTCTTCTTCGGCGTGCCGGTCGCCGCCTCCTGGCTGCTGGCGATCCCGGCCCTGATCCTGCAGTTCACCTTCAACGCCGGCGTCTCGATGATCATGGCCCGGTTGGGCGCCAAGACACCGGACATCGCCCAGCTGATGCCGTTCGTGCTGCGCACCTGGATGTACATCTCCGGCGTCATGTGGAGCATCGACAAGCTGACCGATCAGCAGAGCGGCCTGCCGAGCTGGGTGGCTCCGGTACTCAAGGCCAACCCGGCCGCCGTCTACATCGACCTGATGCGTTTCGCCCTCATCGACAGCTTCCACGCGAGCCAGCTGCCGCCCCACGTGTGGGTGGTCGCGACGGGCTGGGCCCTGCTCGCCGGTGTCGGCGGCTTCATCTACTTCTGGAAGGCTGAGGAGACGTACGGCCGTGGCTAACCCGAACAGCGACGAGCGCATCCCCACCGTCATCTGCGACGGCGTCGACATCGTCTACCGCGTCAACGGCACCGGGGCCGGCCGTGGCTCCGCCACCGCCGCGCTCAACCGCATGCTGCGCCGCAAGACGGCGGAGAAGGCGGCCGGCGTGCGCCGCGTGCACGCCGTGAAGAACGTCTCCTTCACCGCCTACAAGGGCGAGGCCATCGGCCTGATCGGCACGAACGGGTCCGGCAAGTCGACCCTGCTCAAGGCCGTGGCCGGGCTGCTCCCGGTGGAGAACGGCGCCATCTACACCGATGGCCAGCCCTCCCTCCTCGGCGTCAACGCGGCCCTCATGGGCGACCTGACGGGCGAGAAGAACGTCTACCTCGGCGGCCTCGCCATGGGCATGTCCCGCGAGGAGATCAAGGAGCGCTACCAGGAGATCGTCGACTTCTCCGGCATCAACGACAAGGGCGACTTCATCACCCTCCCCATGCGGACCTACTCCTCCGGCATGGGCGCCCGGCTGCGGTTCTCCATCGCCGCCGCCAAGGACCACGACGTCCTCCTCATCGACGAGGCCCTGGCCACCGGTGACGCGTCCTTCCGCAAGCGGTCCGAGAAGCGCATCCGCGAACTGCGCCAGCACGCCGGCACGGTGTTCCTGGTCAGCCACAGCAACGCGTCCATCCGCGACACCTGCGAGCGGGCGCTGTGGCTGGAGCGCGGTGTGCTGCGCATGGACGGGCCGACCGAGGAGGTCCTCGAGGCGTACGAGGAGTTCACGGAGGGCGGCAGCAAGCCCAAGCGGGCGAATCCGAAGAAGCCCAAGCCCCAGAAGCAGGAACCCGCGGCCGCGGAAGCGCCCCTCTCCTCCTGAGGCGCGGCAGCGTGCCAGGCCCCCGGCGAGACGGTGCGCTGGGGGCGGCCGGGTGACGATCGCGGTCGTCGTGGATCGCGGGGTCATGGTCCGCCGCTCGGTCCGCCGGTGCGAAGCACGTGGTGCCGGCGGCCGCGCGAGCCGACCCCTCAGCGCTCCACCTCGTACAGAATCTGTCCCCCCGGCCCCGCGGCCACCCGCCGCAACGCCCGGTCCCCCGGTGGCAGTCCGCCGTCCGAGGGCCCCTGCACCACCCAGTGCGTGCCGTAGGACCGCAGTGCACGAAGACGCGCGTTCCGCGGCACGCCCCTTGCGAAGTACGTCTCCACGGCCGACATCCGGCGTCCCTCGTCCGGCAGGAAGAAGTCCGGATACCCCGGAGCCACGGTGTACGCGCCGTACGCGGGAATCTGCCGCGCGGGATAGGTCCTCGCCATCACCACGTCCCCGTACCGCACCCAGGGCGTGATCCAGTGGTATCCGGTCCACGGCACCCGGTACTTCGCCGCGACCGGCCCGGGCAGTGCGCTGCGCCCCACCACGTAGCCCACGGTCTGCGCCTGCGTCCAGGCCCCGACGGCCAGCGCGACGGCCAGCACACCGGCTGCGGCCCTGCGCAGCGTCCCGTATGCCGTCCCGGCCACCTCCACGGCCGCCGCGACCTGTGCGGGGATCAGCACCGCCGGAAGCGCCCGTCCCCAGGAGTAGTGCCCGCTCAGCCCGCCCGCCGCGAACACCGCCACCCCGAGCAGGAAGAACAGCGCCAGGGGGTCCCGCGGATCGCGCCGCGCCCGGACCGCCAGCGCCGCCACCCCGATCAGCACCAGGCAGAAGCGTGCGAACAGATCCTGGTAGAGCGCCCGGTGGATCGTCTCGAGGCCCCCCACGCGGAACAGTGCGAAGAAGTCGTAGTACGGCCACACCACCAGGACCAGGACCCCCAGCAGGATCCCGGCCCCGAGCCGCGGCAGGGCCCGGCGGCCGGCCCGCGCCCCCACCACCGTCGCCAGTGCCCCGAGCGTCGCCACCACGCCGGTGAACTGATGGCTCAGCAGGATCACCGCCCACAGCGCACCGAGCCCGAGGAAGACGGCCGGAGCCGCGGGCTCCCCCTTCAGCGCCCGTGCCAGCGCGGCCCAGAAGTGCAAGGCGAGCCCCAGCGCGAACACACTCGGGTAAGCCACCGTCAGCGCCAGCGAGTTGAGCCCGAGGAAGCCACTCCATTTGAAGACCTGGGTGCCCCACAGGAACACCGTGCACATCAGGGCGAGCGGCGGTGCGGCACTCCGGTCGCTCAGTGTGCGGACGTATCGCCACAGGCCCGTCACCAGCAGTGCCAGACCGATCAGCGCGCCGATGCGCAGCACGACCCAGACGGACAGTCCCGTGAAGCGCGCGACGACGCCGAGGAACACGGTCCACGGCGAGTAGTAGGGGCTCGGCGTGTTCTCGTCGACCAGCGGATTGCCCGGGTCCAGGAGCCGGTGCCGCAGCCGTTCCACGGTCGCGGCGTGCATGCCGAGATCGCCGTCCCACGGCAGCCGGACGATCACGAGCAGCATCAGTAGGACGATCAGGCCGGCAATCGCCCACAGTGCGGCACCCGTCGTTCCGCGCCGCGCTCCGGTGCGGCTGCCCGCGTCACGGGAGCGCTTCGGTCTCTCGCTCCCCGTGCCCGACCCGGCCGTCCCGGTCGTTCCCCCCGCTCCCTCGGCCCCGCCCGCCCCCTCGGACGCCAGGCTCATCGCGCTCCGGCGCCCTGCTTCGCCTCGTGCTGGAAGACCCACGTCCGGTACACCAGGAAGCGGAACGCCGACGCCAGCACGATCGACAGCGCCTTGGCGGCGTTGGAGCCGAGCGAACCGTTCATGTCCAGCCCGTGGTAGCCGATGTAGAACAGCAGGCTCTCCATCATCACGCCGATCCCGCTGAAGACGAAGAACAGCGCGATCTGCTGCCGGGTGCGCGAGGACCGGTCCCGGTAGGCGAAGAAACGGAAGCCCAGGTAGTTGGTGCCCATCGCGACGACGCTCGCCATCACGGTCGCCGTCATCGGTGCCCAACTCACGCCGTGAAGCAGCAAGTTGAAGACGAGGAAGTTGACCGCGACACCACTGCCGCCGACGACCCCGAACTTGGCGACCTCGACTGCGAGCCGCCGGACCCGGGCGAACGCCGGGACGGGGGCGGGCACGACGGTCTCGGCGGCCGGGCGAGCGACCTTGGGTCGCTGCTCGGAGAGGTTCACTGTCACGGGTACGGGTCCTCCACACTCGTCCGGCGATCAGGCCAAACCCTAGCCCAAATGTCCCGTTTAGCAGGAAACGGTAAATTCAACGCCGGAATTGCCCAAGGTGTTGGCAAGAAAGCGGAGCAGGGAGGGCGCGCCGGAGGAGGACGTCCGGACACGCGGACGGGGGCGCCCCAACGGTGTTGGACGCCCCCGTCGTCGACCGGAGACCGGCCGTGTCCGGCCTAGCTGTGCGTCCGGAGCATCGTGCGCATCGTGCGCATCGCGACCGACAGATTCGCGAGATCGAAGGAGTCCGAGCCGGAGATCTCGTCGAGGGTGGTGCGCGCCCTCGCGAGGATCGCCGCGTTCTTCTCCTCCCAGGCCTTGAACCGCTGTTCCGGCGTGGAGCTGCCGTTGCCCACCGCCAGGACGTCGGAGGTCAGGCCGGCGTGGGCCGCGTACAGGTCCTCACGGATCGACGCCCGGGCCATGGACTGCCACCGGTCGGCGCGCGGCAGTTCGATGATGCGGTCCATGAGCCGGGTGACCCCCAGCCGGTCGGCGAGTTCGTAGTAGACCTCGGCGACGGCCATCGGGTCCTTGCCCGTGCGATCGGCCACCGAGACGATGTCGAGCGCGGGGAAGGCGGAGGAGAACCCGGCGACACGCGTGGCGAGTTCGTCGGGGACCCCGGCGCTCGTCAGCTCGTCGTAGATCTTCTGCCACCATTCCAGGTCCGCGCCGCGCAGCAGCTTGGGCAGCTCCCTCCAGACCTGCTCGACGCGCTCCGCGAAGAACTCGACCGTCTCGGCGAGTTGCAGCGGCTGCGGCCGGTTGTTGAGCAGCCAGCGCGTGCCGCGCTCGACCAGCCGGCGGCAGTGCAGCCGGATCCGGGTCTGGACGTCGGCGTCGACCTTGTTGTCGAGGTCCTCCACCGAGTCCCACATCGCGCCGGAGTGGAAGATGGCGCGGGACGCGGTCTGCGCCCGCACGATCTCCTCGAGCGAGGCGCCGGTCTCCTCGCGCAGACGGTGCAGGAAGCTCGTACCACCCGTGTTGACCGTGTCGTTGACCAGCAGGGTCGTCACGATCTCACGGCTCAGCGCGTGGCTGTCGATCTGCCGCGAAAACCGCTCGCGCAGAGCCGTCGGGAAGTAGGCGTGCAGCAGGCTGCGCAGATACGCGTCGTCAGGCAGCTCCGTCTCCAGCAGCTGCTTGGCGACCGTGATCTTCGTGTACGCCAGCAGGACGGCGGTCTCCGGGCCGGTCAGGCCCTGGCCGGAGTTGAGCCGCTCGCGGATCTGCCGGTCGGTGGGCAGGAACTCCAGCGCCCGGTCGAGGTGGCCCTCACGCACCAGGTGGCGGATGAACCGCTGCTGCGCGTTCAGCATGTCCTTCGACTGGAACAGCGCGTTGGCGATCGCCACGTTCTGCGCGTAGTTGTTGCGCAGCACCAGGGTGCCGACCTCGTCGGTCATCTCGGCGAGCAGCTGGTTGCGCTGCTTGACGGTGAGATCGCCGTTGGCCACGACCGCGTTGAGCAGGATCTTGATGTTCACCTCGTGGTCGGAGGTGTCCACGCCCGCGCTGTTGTCGATGGCGTCCGTGTTGATCTTTCCGCCCTGCTGCGCGCACTCGATCCGGCCGAGCTGCGTCAGGCCCAGGTTGCCGCCCTCGCCGACCACCTTGGCCTGGAGGTCGCGTCCGTCCACCCGGATCGCGTCGTTGGCCTTGTCGCCGACATCCGCGTTCGACTCCGCGGAGGACTTGACGTAGGTGCCGATGCCGCCGTTCCACAGCAGGTCGACCGGCGCCTTCAGGATGGCGCGCATCAGGTCGGCCGGGGTCATCTTGGCGATGCGGCCGTCGATGCCGAGCGCCTCGCGGATGTGCGCGTTGATCGGGATCGCCTTGGCCGAGCGGGGGAACACCCCGCCGCCGCCCGACAGCAGTTCGGTGTTGTAGTCGGCCCACGAGGAGCGCGGCAGCTCGAACAGCCGGCGGCGCTCGGCGTACGAGGTCTCCGCGTCCGGATTGGGGTCGATGAAGATGTGCCGGTGGTCGAAGGCCGCGACCAGGCGGATGTGCTCGGACAGCAGCATGCCGTTGCCGAACACGTCACCGGACATGTCGCCGATGCCCACGACCGTGAAGTCCTCGGTCTGGGTGTCGACGCCCAGCTCACGGAAGTGCCGCTTCACGGACTCCCAGGCGCCGCGGGCGGTGATGCCCATCTTCTTGTGGTCGTAGCCCGCCGAGCCGCCGGAGGCGAAGGCGTCGCCCAGCCAGAAGCCGTACTTCTCCGCGACCTCGTTGGCGATGTCCGAGAACGTCGCCGTGCCCTTGTCCGCGGCGACCACGAGGTAGGTGTCGTCCGAGTCGTGCCGGACCACGTCCGCGGGCGGTACGACCTCGCCGGCCACCATGTTGTCGGTGATGTCGAGCAGGGCCGAGATGAACGTCCGGTAGCTGCGGATGCCCTCCGCGAGCCAGGCGTCACGGTCCACGGCCGGGTCGGGCAATTGCTTGGCGACGAACCCGCCCTTGGCGCCCACCGGCACGATGACGGTGTTCTTCACCATCTGCGCCTTGACCAGACCGAGGATCTCGGTGCGGAAGTCCTCACGCCGGTCGGACCAGCGCAGACCACCGCGCGCGACCTTGCCGAAGCGCAGGTGCACACCCTCGACACGCGGCGAGTACACCCAGATCTCGTACGCCGGACGCGGCGCCGGAAGGTCCGGGATGGCCTGCGGGTCGAACTTCATGGAGATGTAGTCGTGCGGCTTGCCGCCCCTGGCCTCCTGGAAGAAGTTGGTGCGCAGGGTCGCCTTGATCAGCGTGAGGAAGGAGCGCAGGATGCGGTCCTCGTCCAGCGAGGCGACCTGGTCGAGAGCGGCGTCCAGCTCCTCCAGCAGGGCGTCGGTCAGCTCCACCCCGGCGCGCTGCCGCTCCGGCGACATCCGCGCCTCGAAGAGGGAGATCAGCAGCCGGGTGGTGTGGACGTTGTTGCGGAGGGTGTCCTCCATGTAGTCCTGGCTGAAGGTCGAACCGGCCTGGCGCAGATACTTGGCGTATGCGCGCAGCACCATCGCCTGGCGCCAGGTGAGCCCGGCGCTCAGCACCAGGGCGTTGAAGCCGTCGTTCTCCGCCTGCCCGGTCCAGGTGGCGGAGAAGGCGTCCTGGAACCGCTCACGGGCGTCGTCGCCGAGGATCTCGCCGTTGTCGGTGAGCGAGGTGGGCAGCCGGAGGCCGAAGTCGTAGATCCACGCGATCGTGCGGTCCGCGCAGCGCAGTTCGTACGGGCGCTCGTCGACGACCTCCACGCCGAGCCGGTTGAGGACCGGCAGCACGGCGGACAGGGACACCGCCTCGCCCTTGCGGTAGATCTTGAAGCGGCGCTCACCGGGACCGACGCCCACGGGCTCGTACAGGCTGAGAGCGAACTTCCTGCCGCCCTCCTCCGTGGTCAGCTGCTCCAGGTGCACGAGGTCGGCGACCGCGGCACGCGGCGTGTGGTCGGCCTTGTACCCCTCGGGGAAGGCGCCCGCGTAACGGCGCTGCAGCTCGGCCGCGCGCTCCTCACCGAGTTCCGCGTTCAGCGCCTCGGTGAAGGCGTCGCTCCAGGAGCGGGCCGCCTCGACCAGGCGCGCCTCGATGCGCTCCTTGTCGACGTCGGAAAGCTGCGGCAGCTCCGTGCCCTGCGGGACGCGGACCACGAAGTGCAGCCGGGAGAGGATCGATTCGGTGTTCCAGGCCGTGAAGTCGACGCTGGTGCCGCCGAGCTCCTCCTTGAGGATGTCGATGATCCGCAGTCGGACGCCGGTGGTGTAGCGGTCGCGCGGCAGGTAGACGAGGGCCGAGTAGTAGCGCCCGTACTCGTCCTGACGCAGGTACAGCCGCAGTCGGCGGCGCTCCTGGAGGTAGAGGACGGAGGTGGCGATGGAGCGCAGCTCGTCGGTCGGGGTCTGGAACAGCTCGTCGCGCGGGTAGGTCTCCAGGATCTGGAGCAGGTCGCGGCCGTCGTGGCTGTTGGGTGAGAATCCGGCACCCCTGAGCACCTCTTCGACCTTGCGCCGGATGACCGGCACACGGCGCACGGACTCGGTGTAGGCGGCGGACGAGAACAGGCCGAGGAAGCGGCGCTCGCCGACCACGTTGCCCTGCTCGTCGAACTTCTTCACGCCGACGTAGTCGAGGTACGAGGGCCGGTGCACGGTGGCACGGCTGTTGGCCTTGGTGAGGACCAGCAGCTTGTGCTCACGGGCCTTGGCACGGGCGTCGGCGGGCAGCCGCTCGAAGGACGGGCTCACCGGGTGCTGGTCGTCGCCGGCGTGGCTCGGGTCCGATCGCAGTATGCCGAGCCCGGTGCCGGGCACCGCGGCCAGGACGTCGTCCTCGCGCAGCTCGTACTCGCGGTAGCCGAGGAAGGTGAAGTGGTCGGCGGCGAGCCAGCGCAGCAGCTCACCGGCCTCCTCCAGCTCCGCCACCGGCAGGTCCGTGGGCACGGCCTCCTTCTGGAGCCCCTCGGCGATGCGCAGCGCGCACTCGCGCATCTTCTCCCAGTCCTCGACGGCCTCGCGGACGTCGGACAGGACACGCATCAGATCCGCGGTGATCTGCTTCAGATCCGCGCGGTCGGTCTCCCGGTCGATCTCGACGTGGATCCACGATTCGATGTGCGCGTCGTGCGGCAGCTCGGCACCGGCCGCGTCGGGCAGCACCTCGAGGAGCTTGCCGGTCAGGTCGCGGCGGACGACGAACTGGGGGTGGATGACGACGTGGATTCCGCGCCCCTGCCGCGACAGCTCGTTGGTGACGGAGTCGACCAGGAAGGGCATGTCGTCGGTGACGACCTCGACGACGGAGTGGCTGCAGGTCCAGCCGTTCTCCTCCACGGTCGGGGTGTGCACCCGCACGCTGGCCGTGCCCTGCGGGCGCGTCTCGGCCAGTCTGTAGTGCGAGATCGCGGCTCCGAAGACATCGACCGGGTCACGGTCGGCGAGGTCCTCCGGGGCGGTGTGCAGGTAGTAGCGCTGGAGGAACGCGAGCACGGTGTCCCGGTCAGGGGTGCCCTCGCCCGTCGTCCCAGTCGGTAGGTGCCCCCCGACCGGGCTGTTCTCAGCTACCCGGGCAGCCCTCTCGAGCAGCTCGGCCTTGGCTTCGTCCAGCTTGGTCTGCATTGTCCTCTGGCTCCTGTCGCGCGCCGTTGCGTGACGTAGAAGGAAATACGGTCTCTTCTCCGACGTAACGCCGCGACGCGGGGTGTCCGGTCTGGTTCGACGCTATGCCGCACGGAGAGAAAGGTGGGGGCTTATCGGCCAATTCCGGCACCCTCGGCGACTGTGACGCTCGTCTCGGCGCACTGGGCGCCTCTCGCGTCCCCGGCGCTCCGGTAGCCGTGCCGGGCGCCTGCGGCACCCTTTGCGACCGGCCCCGCCTGCCAGGATCAGCGACCGCCGCCCGGTCACGGATGTCGTCCGTGCTCACCGGGCGCAGAGCAGGGACGACGACGTCCCCGCGATGTATCGCGCTGATCACGCCACCAGGCTATCGCTCATCACGGGGGGCACGTCATGAGCCGTATGTGTACAAAACAGGGGGTCGAACTTTGACGTTCTGCACAGGGGCGCGGGGAGCGCTGCCGTGCAGTCCCGTCGGTGCGAGCATGGCTGTACGAACAGCGAGCACGTCTGTACGAGTGGTACGAGGCCCCTTGGCAAGCACCCTCGACCTCGGGCACGTTGCCAGAAGCACCCGACGGAGCCGTCCGCACGACCGAGGGGAGCACGGCGAACATGACGCAGAAGATCCTGATCGTCACCGGCGACGCGGCAGAATCACTGGAAGTCCTGTATCCCTACCAGCGCCTGCGCGAGGAGGGGTACGAGGTCCATATCGCGGCCCCCACCCGCAAGACCCTCCGGTTCGTCGTCCACGACTTCGAACCCGGATTCGACACGTACACCGAGAAGCCCGGCTACACCTGGCCCGCGGACCTCGCCTTCTCCGAGGTCGACCCCGGTGAATACGCCGCCATCGTCATCCCCGGCGGCCGCGCCCCGGAGTACCTGCGCAACGACCCCGAGCTCCGCAAGATCCTCAAGTCGTTCTTCGACACCGACAAACCGGTGGCCCAGATCTGCCACGGCCCCCTGCTCACGGCCGCGGTCGACGCCCTGCGCGGGCGGCGCGTCACGGCCTATCCCGCGCTGGAGCTGGACATGCAGGCGGCGGGCGCCACCTTCCAGGACGCCGAGGCGGTCGTCGACGGCACGCTCGTCTCCTCGCGGGCCTGGCCCGACCACTCCAGCTGGATGCGCGAGTTCCTGACGGTCCTGCGCGCCAAGGCGCCGGTGACCTGATTCCGGGCGGTGCGGCGCCTTCGGACGCCGCACCCGCTCACGCCGCCAGCCGCTCCGCCTCTGCGACCGCCTCCGCCAGTGTGTCCACCACCGGGACGCCGACCTCCTCCAGGCTGGTACGGCTGTGCGAGCCCCCGGTGTACAGGACGGCCTGCGCCCCCACGTGCCGGGCGGCGACCGCGTCGTCCGCGGCATCCCCGATGATCACCGTGCGCGCCGGCTCCACGCCGTCCAGTGCCCGCAGGTGCCGGACCATGTGCTCGGCCTTGCTGCCGCCGGAGGGCCCGGTCCGACCGTCCACGCGCAGGAAGTGCGTCTCGATCCCGAAGCCCCTGACCAGCGGGACGAGCTCGTCGTGCCCGTACATGCTCAGAAGCGACTGGCTGCGGCCCGCCGACCGCCATCCCGCGAGCAGATCCGCGGCGCCCTCGGTCAGCCCGCAGCGCACCCGGTGCAGCATGTAGTACCGGTGGAAGACCGCGTCCATGACCTCCCACTCGGCGTTCGTCGGCAGCCGCCCCATCAGCCGCTCGTAGAACTTCGGCACCGGCACGCAGTACAGCGTCCGGTACTTCTCCAGCGTGATCGGCTCCAGGCCCAGTTCGGCGAAGGCCGCGTTCGTCGCCCCGATGATCGCGTCATTGTCGTGGAACAGCGTGCCGTTCCAGTCCCAGACGATGTGCGCGCTTACGTACGTCCCCATGCCCGAAAACGTACCCGGCCGCGGTGACAATCACGTGCCGACAGGCGCCGACGCGGACAGGGCACGGAGAAAAACGCCAGGTCAGACGCTCGGGCCGAGCAGTTGGGGAATCTCCTGCGTCGCGTACCAGAGCAGCTCGTGGTCCTCGGCGCCGTCCACGACGAACTGCGCGTCGTCGTCGCCGCCGTCCGCCGCCTCCAGCGCCTCGGCCGCCGCGGTCAGGTCCGCCTCCGCGTCGTCCGCGTCGGCGTGCACCGCGGCCGCCTTGCCGAGCGGTACGGGTCCGGCGACCCGCACCTCGCCGAGGGCCGCCTGGTCCAGTGCCCGGTCGGGATCGGCGGCCGCGGCTCCGTCCGGTACGTCGAGCGCGACGACCACACGTCGCCGCGGCGCCCCCGGGTCGGCCGCGAGCAGTCGCAGCGAGGCCAGCGCGGCCCGGTTGAGCGCGGCGTACTCCAGTTCCTCGATGTCGTCGGAGAGGTACCACTCGCGCAGTGCGGGCGTGACGGCGTAGGCCGCCATCTGCCCCGCGCCCAGCTCACCCGTCTTGTACGCCTCGGCGAGACCGTGGAGGGTCAGGGGGACGTAGACGCGCATGGCGAGCCGCTTTCGTAGTCGGAGAGGGCGGCCGGAGGGCGTGTACGAGGACCCCTGTGGAGGTCGCCCGCGCGCCTCCGGCGAGTCACCCCAGGATACGTGCGGGTGTCCCCCTTCGGGTCTCGGCCGGGGCCTTCCCGGACGTCAACCGGGGCGCCCGTGGCTCACCCGGTACGCCCCCGCGGTTCCAAGGCACCCCGCCCTGCTTCTCATCCTGATAGGTGAACCCACGGGCGGTCCCGGCGCGCTCCCGGCCTCCTTGCGGACGGGGTCCTCCGCCTCGTACAAGATCCCCACCGAGAAGTTACCGACCGGTATCAGCCGGTCCCGCGAAACGGGGATTCCCATGAACAAGGTGATGACCAGGAACAAGCCGACGACCGGGGCCCCACGGCACCCGGGCGGCCGTCCACCGGTCCGCCGCGACACCCGCCGACCGGGCCCCGCACCCCGTCGCTCCGCACCGGGCGGCGGCACGTCCCGTACGGCGGCCGCTCCCGCCGCGCCGGACCCGTCCGGCCCGGTCCCCCAGCCCCGTCCGACCGACCTCTTCGCCGACCGGCTGGTGTCCGTGCTGAGCGGCCGGCGGCCGGTGCACAGCATGCTCCGCCACACGGCCGGCCGGGCCTACGACGAACTGGCGTGGCTTGCTGAACGCGGCCCGCTGCGCACCCGCGGCAGCCATCCGGTCGTCCGCGACATCGGCTACTACGTCCCGCGCCCGGGCGCCATCGAGGCGTTCGCCCGCATCGGCGCGGGCGACACGCTGCGCGCGATGGCATTCCGCCTGGAGTGCGGTCCTGACCACCGCTGGCGCTGTACGGCGGTGGAACTGGGCGGGCCGCGGATGCCACGGGCGGACGGCGACTGACGGCAACGACACGAGGGGCCGGGCACCCTACGGTGCCCGGCCCCTCACCACGGCAGTGTCGCCGGCGGCAGCGTCACTTCCTGCGGCGCCGCCCGCCCTTCGCCTGCTTGCGGCGCTCCGCGCGCGTGAGGCCGTCCGCCTCCGAGCGCACCGGCTCGTCGTCGCCGACGAAGTCGCCCTCGATGACGCCGCCCTCGCCGTCCACGGTCGGCGCCGAGAAGTGCAGCCGCTCGCGGCGCTGCGGGGCGTCGAGGCCCTTGGCACGGATCTCCGGGCGGGCGGCCTGCGCCGCGACCGCCTCTTCCTTCTCCAGGGACGGCTTGGCGTCCTCGACGGGGACCTCCTCGACCTGCTGCTCGACCTGGACCTCCAGGTTGAACAGGTAGCCGACGGACTCCTCCTTGATGCCCTCCATCATCGCGGTGAACATGTCGAAGCCCTCGCGCTGGTACTCGACCAGCGGGTCCTTCTGCGCCATGGCGCGCAGGCCGATGCCCTCCTGGAGGTAGTCCATCTCGTAGAGGTGCTCGCGCCACTTGCGGTCCAGGACCGACAGCACGACCCGGCGCTCCAGCTCACGCATGATCTCGGAGCCGAGCTGAGCCTCACGCTGCTCGTACTGCTCGTGGATGTCGTCCTTGATGGACTCGGCCACGAACTCGGCGGTCAGCCCGGCCCGGTCGCCGGTGGCCTCCTCGAGCTCGTCGACGGTGACCCGCACCGGGTAGAGCTGCTTGAAGGCGCCCCACAGCCGGTCCAGGTCCCATTCCTCGGAGAAGCCTTCGGCGGTCTCGGCGGCCACGTAGGCGTCGATCGTGTCGTCCATGAAGTGCTGGATCTGCTCGTGCAGGTCCTCGCCCTCCAGGACGCGGCGCCGCTCGCCGTAGATGACCTCGCGCTGCCGGTTGAGGACCTCGTCGTACTTGAGGACGTTCTTCCGGGTCTCGAAGTTCTGCTGCTCGACCTGCGACTGGGCGGACGCGATCGCGCGCGTGACCATCTTGTTCTCGATCGGCACGTCGTCCGGCACGTTGGCCATCGCCATGACGCGCTCGACCATCTGGGCCTTGAACAGACGCATCAGGTCGTCGCCCAGGGAGAGGTAGAAGCGGGACTCGCCGGGGTCGCCCTGACGTCCGCTACGACCGCGCAGCTGGTTGTCGATACGGCGCGACTCGTGCCGCTCGGTGCCCAGCACGTACAGTCCGCCGAGCTCCTCGACCTCGTCCTTCTCGGTCTTGACCGCGAGCTCGGCACGCTCCAGGGCGGTGGGCAGGGCCGCGGCCCACTCCTCGATGTGCTCCTCGGGGTCGAGCCCGCGCTGGCGCAGCTCGGCCTCGGCGAGGTCCTCGGGGTTGCCGCCGAGCTTGATGTCCGTACCGCGGCCGGCCATGTTGGTGGCCACGGTGACGGCGCCCTTGCGGCCGGCCTGGGCGACGATGACGGCCTCGCGGTCGTGCTGCTTCGCGTTGAGCACCTCGTGCTGGATGCCGCGCTTGGCGAGCTGCTGCGAGAGGTACTCGGACTTCTCGACCGAGGTGGTGCCGACGAGGATCGGCTGACCCTTCTCGTGCTTCTCGGCGATGTCGTCGACGACCGCCTCGAACTTGGCCACCTCGGTGCGGTAGATCAGGTCCGACTGGTCCTTGCGGATCATCGGCTTGTTGGTCGGGATCGGGACCACGCCGAGCTTGTAGATCTGGTGGAACTCGGCGGCCTCGGTCATCGCCGTACCGGTCATGCCGGAGAGCTTGTTGTAGAGGCGGAAGAAGTTCTGGAGGGTGATCGTGGCGAGCGTCTGGTTCTCGTCCTTGATGTCCACCCCTTCCTTCGCCTCGATCGCCTGGTGCATGCCCTCGTTGTAGCGGCGGCCGGCGAGGATACGGCCGGTGTGCTCGTCGACGATCATGACTTCGCCGTCGATGACGACGTAGTCCTTGTCGCGCTTGAAGAGCTCCTTGGCCTTGATCGCGTTGTTGAGGTAGCCCACCAGCGGGGTGTTCACCGACTCGTAGAGGTTGTCGATGCCCAGCCAGTCCTCGACCTTGCTGACGCCGGACTCGTGGATGGCGACCGTGCGCTTCTTCTCGTCGACGTCGTAGTCGCCGGTCTCCTCGGCGCCCTTCAGCGGGTTGCCCGCCTCGCCCCTCTTCAGGCGCGTGACCAGCTTGGCGAAGTCGCCGTACCACTTGGTGGCCTGGTCGGCCGGGCCGGAGATGATCAGCGGGGTACGGGCCTCGTCGACCAGGATGGAGTCGACCTCGTCGACGATCGCGAAGTTGTGACCGCGCTGGACGAGCTCGTCCTGGGCCCAGGCCATGTTGTCGCGCAGGTAGTCGAAGCCGAACTCGTTGTTCGTGCCGTAGGTGATGTCGCAGCCGTACTGCTCACGGCGCTGGGCCGGCGTCATGTTGCCGAGGATGCAGCCGACGCTCAGGCCGAGGAACTTGTGGACGCGGCCCATCATCTCGGAGTCGCGCTCGGCGAGATAGTCGTTGACCGTGACGATGTGGACGCCGTCTCCGGACAGGGCGTTCAGGTACGCGGGCAGGGTGCCGACGAGCGTCTTGCCCTCACCGGTCTTCATCTCCGCGACGTAGCCGAGGTGGAGCGCGGCGCCGCCCATCATCTGCACGTCGTAGTGACGCTGGCCGAGGACGCGCTTGGCCGCTTCACGGACGGTCGCGAACGCCTCGGGCAGCAGGTCGTCGAGGCTTTCGCCGTCGGCGTACCGCTGCTTGTACTCATCGGTGAGGGCCCGCAGCTCGGCGTCGGAGAGGTCGACGAAGTCCTCTTCGATGGAGTTGACCTGGTCCGCGATGCGGTGCAGCTTGCGCAGGATCTTGCCTTCGCCTGCACGCATGATCTTCGAGAGGACGGACACGGGGGTTTGTCTCCTTGCCGGTCGGGCCTGGGACGGTCGGTTACGTAGGACAGCTTGAGCAACGGCCATCGTAAGCGAGGACCCCACCGCGCCGGGAGGTCTGCCGGTGACAGCCACTAGGACAACGGATGGGCATGGCGGAAGGTGCCGAGTCCGTGCCACGAAAAGTAACCGTCCATTCACGCAGTGACGAGCCCGCGGGCACAACGGCGTGGCGGGACCGCGCGACGGATGCCGGGGCGACGGCGACCGGGTGTGAAAAATCATGGCGTCGCGGCGGGGGGCCGAGCAGAATCGGGCGATGGACCCCGTCACCCTGACCACCGAACGTCTCCTGTTGCGCACCGTGGGTGCGCAGGACGCGGACGCGGTGTACGCGGCCGCGCAGGATCCGGACATCCAGCGCTGGACCACGATCCCGTCGCCGTACCTGCGTGAGCACGCGGAAGGGTTCGTCGGGCAGCTGGCGCCCGACGGCTGGGCCGACGCCTCGATGTTCACCTTCGGCGTGTTCCTTCCCGCGGGGGCTCTGGTGGGCATGCTCGGCCTCACGATGCGCTTACTGGGCGTCGCCGAGGTGGGCTTCTGGACGGCGAAGGAGCACCGGGGGAACGGCTACATCACGGAAGCCACGCTCGGCGCGTCGCGCTGGGCCTTCATCCGTCTGTCGGTGGACCGTGTGGAATGGCGCGCGGAGGTGGGCAACGCCGGCTCCCGGGCGGTCGCGGAACGCGCGGGCTTCACCATCGAGGGTGTGCTGCGCTCCGCGATCAACAACAAGGGGGTGCGCCGGGACTGCTGGGTGGGCTCACTGCTGCCGTCGGACCTGGGGCTGCCCTCGACGGCCCCCTATCTGCCGGCCCCCTCCCGGACGCCCTAGCGGGCCGTCGTCCCGTCGGCCTGTTCAGGACGGAAGACCAGCTCAGGCCACGTTGTCAGTGCCGGGCCTTACCGTGTGACCATGCCGAGTCTTCCGCGTCCCGTCACCGAACTGACCGCCGACGAAGCCCGCCGCATCTTCCTGCGCGCCCAGGGCTTCCTCGGCGCCCCCGACCGCAGGGGCGGGGTCCGCGGCGTGCTGCGCCGTCTCGGCGCGGTCCAGCTCGACACCATCTCCGTCCTCGCCCGGTCCCACGAACTGATCCCGTACGCCCGCCTGGGCGCCATAGGCCGCAAGACGGTGGACTCGGCCTACTGGACCCCCGCGCCCGACGACGCGTCCGAGCCCCGGCCCCATGCGTTCGAGTACTGGTCCCACGCCGCGTGCGTCCTCCCCATCGAGGAGTGGCCCCATTTCGCCTTCCGCCGCCGCGCCTACCGCTCCCGTCCGCACTGGAACCACAGCCTCCCGGACGGTGTCTACGACCAGGTCATCAAGCAGCTGCGCAGCGAAGGCCCGCTGACGGCCACCGACTTGGGCGGCGCCAAGAGGACCAGCGAGTGGTGGGACTGGTCCGGCACCAAGGTCGCGGTGGAGCGTGCGCTGATGTACGGCGAGGTGGTGTGCGTCGAGCGGCGCGGCTGGAAGCGGGTGTACGACCTCGCCGAGCGCGCCGTCCCCCAGCCGCTGCTGCACGACGAGTTGGACGACGCCGAGTGCCTGCGCCGCCTGGTCCGCCTGGCCGGTCAGTCCCTCGGCGTCGGTACGCGTGCGGACATCGCGGACTACCACCGTCTCAAGGGCGAGCAGGTGGACGCGGTGATCGCGGACTCGGGCCTGGTTCCGGTGACGGTCGAGGGCTGGGGCAAGCCCGCCTGGGCGGACCCGGAGGCGCTGGCCACCCCGCCGCGCGGCCGCCACCGTACGACGCTGCTGTCGCCCTTCGACTCCCTGGTCTGGGAGCGGGCACGCACGGAGCGCATCTTCGGCTTCACCCATCGTCTGGAGGCGTACGTGCCCAAACCGAAGCGGGTGTACGGCTACTTCGCGATGCCGGTCCTCGCCGGCGGTCGGCTGGTCGGCCGTGTGGACCCCGCGCGCGAGGGCCGCACGCTGGTGGCCAGGCAGGTCACACTCGAGGGCTCCAAGGCCGTTCCGGGGGTGGCCCAGGCCCTGCTGGAGGCGGCGGCATGGGTGGACTGCACGGATGTACGCGTGGAACGGGTGGACGCCCCGGATCTGCGCGAGCCCCTGGTCAAGGAGCTGGCGCGTGCCGTGGGCTGACCCGCGGTACCGACGGATCGCCACGGACCCGTCCGGCTAGCGGATCTCGAGGATCTTCTCCCGCATCGCGTAGACCACGGCCTCCATCCTGGAGTGCAGCTGCAGCTTCTCCAGGATGTTGCGCACATGGTTCTTCACGGTGTTCTCGGAGATGAACAACTCCTTGGCGATGTCCCGGTTGTTCATCCCCGTGGCGACGAGTTTGAGGACTTCCAGCTCCCGGTCGGTGAGCCGCGGCGCAGGGACCAGCCGGCGTTCGTCGGTCCGCTGGATCATCGACTTGAACTCGGTGAGGAGTTTCGACGCCATGGACGGGCTGATCTGCGACTGCCCGTCGGCGACGGCTCGAATGGCCGTGGCGACCTCGTCCGTGGAGATCTCCTTCAGGAGATAGCCGGTCGCGCCCGCCTTGATCGCATCGTAGAGATCGGCCTCTTCGTCGCTGATCGTCAACATAATGATCTTCGCGCTGGGCGCCACCTCCTTGATGGAGGTGCACGCCTCGATCCCGCCGCGCTTGGGCATCCGCACATCCATCAGCACGATGTCGGGGAGCAGATCGGCCGCCTTGTCGACCGCTTCCGCGCCGTCCCCGGCCTCGCCGACGACCTGGATGTCCTCCTCGGCCGCGAGCACGATCTCCAGGCCTCGGCGGAAGAGCGCATGGTCGTCCACGACGAGGACACGGATGGGCTCCTTGCGTGCAGAGCCCTCCTCCGGGCCCATGCCGACGACGCCGTCGTCGGCGTCCCCGTCTCGCATCGGTCCGAAGCTGTCCGCCATCGTTCCTCCCCCTGAAGGCTGTGGCCCGTGGTCCTGTGCCATCGCCAACCCAAGGCAACGGCCCACCGGTTGGGCCGTTGCCGCCATGATTCCATGCCCGGGCGACACTCCGGTGCCGGAGCACGGCGCGAACTGGTCGCACACCGGTGCCCCTGGGGGCGCACAGGCCCGCCAGAGGCACCGGTTACCGCGTTCACCCGGCGGGATCAGCCGCCGAGCGCTCCACCTGCGGCGGCCATCTGCGCCTGAGCCACCATCTGGTCCGTGCTCAGGTGGATGACGCCGTAGTCGTAGGCATGCCGTCGGTAGACGACGCTGGGCTGCTTGGTCTCGGAGTCGACGAACAGGTAGAAGTCGTGCCCGACCAGCTCCATCTCGTAGAGCGCCTGGTCGAGCGACATCGGAGCGGCGACGTGGGTCTTCTCGCGGACGACGAGGGGGCCTTCGCCCTTCACCTCGAGCGATCCGATCTTCTTGGTCGGCACACCGTCCGACTCTTCCTCCGACACGAGCCCGCCGTTGCCGTTCAGGGTCACCGCACCCGGGACGTGGTCGGGCACCTCGGCTGCCGTGAGCCTGCGGACCCCGCGGCGGGTGTGGCGCTTGTCGTGCTGCTTGCGCAGCCGGGCCTCGAGCTTCTCCGCGGCGAGGTCGAGCGCCACGTACGGATCGTTGGCCGCTGCCTCCGCCCGGATCACCGGACCGCGCGAGCGGAGCGTGATCTCCACTCGGTCGGAGCGGTCGGCCTGCCGGGGGTTGGGCTCCTTGGACACCTCGACATCGAGGCTGATCACCTTGGCATCCAGCTTCTGGATCTTGTCCAGCTTCAGCTTTTCGGCCACGTGCTTCCGGAACCGCTCGGGCACCTCGGTCTTGCGGCCCTTGACGACGATGTCCACGCAGAACTCCGTTCCCGGATCGCTCCGCATCCCTGGCGGAGCATCTCCCTTGTGCACCAGGCTCCGGTGACCACCGGAGCCCCGGACTCGGTGACGTCCACCTCCTCCTCCCCCGTGGGCGAGATCTCCACCTCACCGCCACGGGTGATTGCAGAAAACCCGCAGCACGGCAATGGAATAAGCGAGGGACGGCCGGCGCCTTTCCCTCACAACCGAACATATCTCGCCCGGCGCGATGTCGTCACCCTCTACTGCGGCGTACCTCCATTCACGTGAATTGACCTAGCCATGACCTGCGGCAATGCAAGTTCTCAGTCAGTTCCGGTTCATTTCGAAAGATTCCGGCGAGGCGGCGACCACCGCCGCACAGATCCGGTCTTCGAGGCCGTTCCCAGCGACCATTCCCTGCGGCTCGGGTGCCCGGTGCGACCGCGCCGCCGTCCGTATTGCTGTCCGTTCCCCCCTTGCTTCCCCCGCCACACGCGCATACACCTCCGTGTCCCCCGTCCGTGCATCGACGAGCGCCGTACGGACCGCACGCGCCGCCTCTCCCAGGGAGGCGCCCGTGGTCATCAGGTCGTCGACAAGAACGATCCGGCCGCCCGTGAGCAGCGCCGCGCCGACGTCGGCCACCTCCAGGGCTCCCGCGAGATTGGCCAGCCGCTGCCGGGCGCCGAGTCCGGCCTGGTCGGCCACGGCCCGCCGATGCCGCAGCACCGCCACGACCCGGGCGGCCGTCCCGCTCCTGCGCAGTTCCGCCGCCGCCGCGAGCGCGATCCGCCGTGCGGGGTCATGGCCTCTCGCCCGCACGGCGCGTCGGGAGGAGGGCACGGGCACGAGCAGCACGGGCACCCGGCCGGCGGCGGTGCGCGAGGACGCCGCGCGGACCGCGGCTGCCCCGGTCCCGCCCGTGATCAACCCCGCCCGTACCGCCCCGGCCAGGGCCGCCCCGAGGGGGCGCGCCAGCATCAGTGCACCGCGCTCCTTGTGCGCCAGGAGCGTGGCGCGTACGGCGCCCCGGTACGCGGCCGCCGCGTGCACCATCGGCAGCCCCGCCGGCTCCGGCGCCGGTCGCACCCGGCGCGGCGCCCTTCCGTGGAGCGCCGCGCGGCACTCCGGGCACAGCACCGTGCGCGGCCTGCCGCAGCCTCCGCAGTCCGTCGGCAGCACCAGGTCGGTGAGGTCCTGCCACCACGCCCGCATGTCCACCACTGTGCCAACGCCCGCGGCGGCGTGCCAGGCCTGTGGACAACCGCCTGTGGACAACGGGGGCACGGAGCCCGCACTCGGACACCCGTGCCCGGGGCGCGCCTGCCCGGCTCACCCCGGGTAGACGGGGGCCGTTCCCTCCTTGACCACCTTCTGCCACTGCGCCCCTGCCGACAGACGCACGATGCCGTCCTCGGAGTAGGCCACGAGCGGCAGCCGCTCGTCCTCGGACGCCGCGATCTGATTGACGCCGGTGAGCGAGGTCGGCGCGGCGACCGTCGGTGTCGAGCCGTCGACCTGCACATACCGCAACTGCTGCACACCGCCGGACTCACGCCCGACCACCACGAGCCGGCTGTCCCCGGCCCACGACATGGCCGTGACCTCTTCCAGCTGCGGAGTCACCGAGTGGAGTTCAAGGATCGACACGGAACGCCGTCCGTCACTCCCCTCGTCCCGCTCGACCCGTCCGATCTGCAGCGACGTCTTTCCGCCCTGTTCCACGATCAGTGCGATCCGCACACCGTCCGCGGCCACCCGCACCGCGTTGATACGCCCGTCGAGGCCCGGCGTGCTCACCACCACCGGTTCGCCCGCGCCCTGCTGCAGCATCACCAGACGGGCCCGCTTGGGATCGCG
>Ga0102590_1002191_pt1 | contig 24403 bp, 22 predicted proteins | sample AraplaMF_Col_mMF_FD_76859 | JGI IMG/M metagenome (GOLD analysis project Ga0102590, IMG submission 76859) | Arabidopsis root microbial communities from the University of North Carolina, USA - plate scrape MF_Col_mMF | ecosystem: Host-associated > Plants > Roots > Endosphere | place: USA... | reverse complement strand
CTTCGTCGAGCGCGTTGGTGTGTAGCGACTGGGTATGGCCCTGCGTCGCCGCCATCGCCTCGACCGTCGTGCGCATCACGTTGTTGAAGACGTCCTGCGCGGTCAGCGACCAGCCCGAGGTCTGGCTGTGCGTGCGCAGCGACAGCGAGCGCGGGTCTTTCGGATTGAACGGCTTCAGCAGCTTCGCCCAGAGCAGGCGCGCGGCGCGCAGCTTGGCGACTTCCATGAAGAAGTTCATGCCGATCGCCCAGAAGAACGACAGCCGCGGCGCGAAGCGATCGACGTCGAGGCCCGCCGCAATGCCGGCGCGCAGATACTCGACGCCGTCGGCGAGCGTATAAGCGAGCTCGAGGTCCTGCGTGGCGCCGGCCTCCTGCATGTGATAGCCGGAAATGGAAATAGAGTTGTACTTCGGCATCTTCTGCGAGGTGTAGGCGAAGATGTCGGAGATGATCCGCATCGACGGCGCGGGCGGATAGATATAGGTGTTGCGTACCATGAACTCTTTCAGAATGTCGTTCTGAATGGTGCCCGACAATTTTTCCGGCGGCACGCCCTGTTCGCCCGCCGCGGCGACGTAGAGCGCCAGGATCGGCAGCACCGCGCCGTTCATGGTCATGGACACGCTCATCTTGTCGAGCGGAATCCCCGCGAACAGCGTGCGCATGTCGTAGATGGAATCGATCGCAACGCCGGCCATGCCGACGTCGCCGCCGACGCGCGGATGGTCGCTGTCATAGCCGCGATGGGTGGCAAGATCGAAGGCGACCGAGAGGCCCTTCTGACCGGCAGCCAGGTTGCGGCGGTAGAAGGCGTTGGAATCCTCGGCCGTGGAGAAGCCTGCATATTGCCGGACGGTCCAAGACTGGTTGACATACATGGTCGGGTAGGGTCCGCGCAGGAACGGCGCGATGCCCGGATAGGTCTCGAGGAAATCGAGCCCGGCCAGATCAGCCTCGCCATAGGCGGGCTTCACCAGAATGCCCTCGGGCGTCAGCCACGGCTCGGCGCTGCCGATTGGTGCGGCGGTGGCGGCTCTCTCGAAAGCGACGTCTGCAAAGTTCGGAATGCGGCTCATGGTTTCAACCATATCATGGGGTGGCGCATTGGGCGCTCAATCATGGTCCGGATGCTGATGGCTGACGATGGTCGCCATCTTCTCCGGCCCGTAATTCTGTTGCGTGGTCTGGCTCGGCAGATTGGCGATTCCGACCACCCAGCCGAGCCGGGATTCCGTTCCGTATTGCCGGGTCGGCACCAGCCGGTCGGGGCGGTCGAAGGCGCCGGTCATGATCTCGATCCGCTCGCCGTCGATGCGGCCGAAGCTCAGCGGGGTGCCGCACGCCGCGCAATAGCCGCGATCGGCGATCGAGGAGGAGCGGAAGAACGATGGCTCGCCCTTGGTCCAGGCGAAGTCGGTCCGGTTGATGTCGGCGAAGGAGGCGAACGGCGCGCCGGTTGCCTTCTGGCACATCCGACAATGGCAGATCGAAACCTTCTCCGGTGCTGCCGTCAACGCAAAGCGCACTGCGCCGCATTGGCAGCCGCCGGTGAGAACGGGTTTGCTGGCCTCGGTCATGCCTGCTCCATCCGGGCGTAAGCGTCCTGCAACGTCGCGAGCGCATCGCCGCCGGCGAAGACGAAGCCCGAGACGCCGGCCGCACGCAGGGCCGCCTCGGCCTCGGCGGGGCGGCCAGCCATATAGATATGTCGGCTGCCTGCGGTTTGCAGGGCCTTCGCCGCGGCTTCGGCGTGTTCCACATAGACCTTGTCGCTGGAACAAAGGCACGCAAGCTCCGCGCCCGAGGCCTTGAACGCGGCCGCCACCTCGGCCGGATCGGCAAAACCCTCGCTGTCGACGGCCTGGATGCCGCCAGCCTCGAAGAAGCTTTTTGCAAACGTCGCGCGCGCCGTGAAATCGGCGGGCGTGCCGAGATTGGCCAGAAACACTCTCGGCCGCGTGCCACGTGCCTTCAACGCTGCATCCGACTTGTCGCGCAGCGCCTCGAACGGCTGCGCCAGCCGGATCGGCGGCAGCGGATCGAACTTGTACTTCTGCTCGCCGTAAGGCGGGAGCGCGACCGGCGCCATCTTGAGCACGGCCGTCTCGCGCTCATGCAGGTTGGGAAACTCGCTGGCGCCCGTCAGCACGTCGCGGCGTTTTGCGATGTTGGCGTCGCGCGCTTTCCGCGTGGCCGCGACTTTGCTCTGGAACACGCCTTGCTGAAGCGCGGCGAAGGCGCCGCCGGCCTTCTCGCTGTCCTGGAACAGCGCCCAGGCGGCCTCGCAGAGCTGCGCGGTCAGTGTCTCGATGCCGCCGGCGCCGGCCGCGGGATCGCTGACCTTGGCAAGGTTGCTCTCCTCCAGCAGCAGAAGCTGGGTGTTGCGGGCCACGCGCCGCGCGAACGGGTCGGGCAGCCCGAGCGCCAGCGTATGCGGCAGCACGGTGATCGCATTGGCGCCGGCAAGGCCGGCCGCGAATGTCGCGATGGTCGCGCGCAGCATGTTCACGTAAGGATCGCGCTGCGTCAGCATGCGCCAAGCCGTGTCGGCGGCAATGAACAGCGGCTTTGGCGTGAGCCCGCACGCGGTTTCGATCCGTGCCCACAGCAGCCGCAGCGCGCGGAATTTCGCCATGGTCAGGAACTGGTCGGCATCCGCAGCGAGCCGCGCATAGACCATGTCCTGCGCCTGCTCCAGCGGAACGCCGGCGCCTTCGATCGCGCGCAGATAAGCAACGCCGCAGGCGAGCACGAAGGCGAGCTCCTGCACCTCGGAGCCGCCGGCATCGTGGATCACGCGTCCATCGGCGGAGGCAAACGGTCCCTTGAAGCCGAGCGCGGCGAGGCCCTTGATCGCGCCGGTGACGGCCGGGACGATCTCGTCCCAGGTATAAGGGCTGTGGCCCCACACCGCGCCGGCCGCGAGCGGATCGAGCCCGAAGCGGATGTTGCAGGCGGCGGGATCGATGCCGTTGCTCTTCACATATTCCGCGACATGGATCGCGGCCATCCGCGACTGCGGCCCGATCTGGAGTTCGATACCGATACCGGCGTCGAGATGAATGTCCTTCAAGACCCTTGCGACCGCATCGGCCGTCGGTTCCAGGCCGAAGCCATGGCTGCCAGTGCCACCCGCGAATACCAGCGCAAGTCCTGTCGCGCCGTTCTCGAGATCCTGCAAGGCTTGCGCATTCGCCGCTGCCGCATCGGGATGGTCGATCCGCTGCATGATCTGCCACGGCGCGGCCGCGGCCCGTCCGACCACGGGCGTAACGCCCTTGGCGCGCGGATAGAGCGGATCGATCTTGAGCCCGTCATAGGTCTTGCCGACCAGCTTCTCGAACGGCGCGCCCTTCAGCACGCCATCGACCAGCTTGCGCCAGTCTTCGACGGTCGCCTTGGGAAAATCGGCCGCCAGCGGCAGGTCGTCAGTCACGGAGGTCATACGGCCAAGGGCTCCCAAACGGCTTTGTTATTCGCAAGCGAAATTGCCACGGCCGGGCGTCGCTGCAAACGGTTGTTTTTGGTTAACCGGTATCCGGAAGCCGCTCAATGCCTTGCGTCGAGACGCTGGCGAGCCCGTCACGGACACGAATGCCGGAGATCATACGGTCGGGCGCGATTTCGGCGAGCGGCACCAGCACGAAGGCGCGTTCGAACAGGCGCGGATGCGGCAAGGTCAGATCAGGCTTCTGCATGGACACATCGTCATAGGCGATCATGTCGAGATCGAGCGTGCGCGGACCCCAGCGCCGCTCCTTTGTGCGCGTGCGGCCGAATTTCTTTTCGACCTTCTGCAGCACGAACAGCAGCGCGTGCGGATCGAGCTCGGTCTCGATCTCGACGCAGGCGTTGATGAAGGGATCCTGGTCCTCGTCGCCCCAGGGCGGCGTCGCATAGTCCGAGGAGCGCGCGACCAGCACGCCTTGCGTCATGCCGCAGACATGCGCAATGGCCTTTCGGAACGTCGCACGGACATCGCCGACATTGCCGCCGAGCGCAATGAGGACGCTCGCCATCTCAGGGATGCCGCGAGCGCGTCAGCATGATGCCGACGTCGTCGAAGATTGCGGCGATCGGCGCATGCGGCTTGTGTACGGTGATCTTCACGGCGCGAATGCGCGGGAAGTGCGACAGGATGGCGTCCGCGACCGCGCCGGCCGCGCGCTCCAAGAGCTTGTAGTTGGTGTTCTTGAATGCGGCCGTCGTCGTCGCCACGACTTCGGCGTAGGACACCGTATCGGAAAGCCGGTCGCTGCGCGAAGGCTCCGACAAATCGGTATAGAGTTCGAGGTCGATGATGAAACGCTGGCCGACTTCGGTTTCGTGATCCATCACGCCGTGGCGAGCGTGGATCGACAGGCCGGTCACGAAGATCGTATCGGTCATTGCTTGCTCTCGATTGCGTGTGCCACCCGCAGGGCCTGCAAGGTCTCGGCGACATCGTGGGTCCGGATGATCCTGGCGCCGCGCTGGGCGGCGATCAGGTGCGCGGCGATCGAGCCCGCGAGCCGTTCTTTCGGCTCCGACGGCGACACCGAGGCGATGAAGCGCTTGCGCGAGGCGCCGACCAGGATCGGCAGGCCGAACATGTCGAATTCGCGTAAGCGCGCCAGCGCGATCATGCTCTGCTCGGCGGTCTTGCCAAAGCCGATGCCGGGATCGAGCACGATCTTCTCGCGCGCAATGCCGGCTTTGGCGGCGATATCCAGCGAGCGAAGAAAGAACGTTTTCATGTCCGCGACGATGTCGATGGCGGAATCGACGTTGTCGCGGTTGTGCATGACGATGACCGGGACCCTCCTGGCGGCGACCAGCGGCGCCATGGCGGCGTCGCGTTGCAGGCCCCAGACGTCGTTGGCGATCGCAACGCCCTGGTCGAGTGCGAAAGCCACGACCTCCGCCTTCATGCTGTCGATCGACACGGGCACGCCGAGCGCCACCAGGTCGGCCAGCACCGGCTTCAGCCGGGCGATCTCGTCCGCCGCCGTGACCGGCCGGGCGCCCGTGTAGGGCCGGGTCGATTCCGCGCCGATGTCGATGATGTCGACGCCGGCATCGATCATCGCTCGTGCCCGCTGCAGCGCCAGCGCGGGCGCAATGAACTCGCCGCCGTCGGAGAAGGAGTCCGGGGTGATGTTGAGCACGCCCATCACTGCCGGGATCGGCCGTTCCAGCAATGTCCGCAGCACGTCAGGCCCGGCCGAGCCGGCCTGGGGGACGGATGAGGATGGCGAGGCGTTCATGCCGCCCGCTTTAGCGGTCGGGGAGGGGGGATTCAAGGCGGGATTGGGCAGTGCGCGCCACTCCATGACCGTCATCCCCGCGCAACGGCGGAGCCGTTGTCGCTGGAGGTGGCCGCTTCTTGAGCGGCCCTCGAAGGGTGACAGCCCGGATCTGGCAGCTTGGCCGTGCATCCTTCGAGGCTCCCCGCACGGTGCTGCGCGCCGCGCGCCTTACACTTCAGGATGACGGAGAGAATGACGGGAGAAGGCTTGAGCTAATACGTGATCTTCGGCGGCAGCTTCTTCGCCTTGGCGATGATGTCGCAGACCGACTTCTCGGAAGGCAGGATGCGGACGAGCTTCTTCTTCTCGTTGGCTTCGCGCATGCTCTGGGCGAGCCTTGCCGGGTTTCGATAGGCGAGCTCCCGCACGGTGGTGACGCCGGCGGCGCGAACCAGGCCGACCTTGGCACGGCCCATGCCGGGGATGCGCATGTAGTCGGAGACGTTGGCCCATTCGAGCAGCAGCTGCTCGCTGATGCCGGTCTTGGCGGATAGCGCCTTGCGGCCCTTCACGGTAGAGGCCGCCTCGAGCAGCGCGTCGGTCGTGCGGATTCCCTGCGCCTTCAACTTGTTGGCGGCAAAGGCCGGCAGGCCCTCAATCTCGGAGATCGGATATGTCATGATACTCGATATGAAAAGCGTCGCTCAGGCGAACTGGCTGAGGCCCGGCGTTCCCGCGATGATCTTGCCCATCTGATCCGCTCCGATTTTGTCTCGGCCGTAGCGGAAAAGTTCACGGGCAATGGTCTGAATCTCGGACATGCCAAGTCCAAGGCCCATCAGGCGGGTGCCGACGGCCATCAGGCCGCCGCCCATCAGTCGCGACAATCCACCGCCGCTCTTGGAGGCATCGATCGCAGCTTCAGCACCGGGGATCTGATCGATCAGGGTCTGCACGCTGTCGGAAGGTCCCTCGTTGCGGAGGAAGCCCAGGATAATGCCGACGGTCTTTTCAGCGACAGCACTATCTATGCTGGCGTTCGACGCCAGCCGCCCGATCAGTTCGTCCATAAGGCCCGCCCCTCAGCCGGTTTGCACCCGGAATATTGCTTTCGAAAATGATCTTGAGCCGGTGCGATGTGAAATACAAGCGATGAACGCAACCAACGTTCCGATTCATTCTCGAAGACGCGAAAGGTGTTGCAACGATGCAAGAGCGGAGATGGAATCGACGAAAAATTGCCGCGGTGCGTACGCGTCGTCCCTACTTTCGGCGGATGCCGTGCCGATGTTTCCGGCAATGTCGCATGCTCGGGGCGCGTTGAACGGTTTCAATCGGCATGCGACATGCGTTAAACTACGGAACAGGTGCATTCGCGTTTCAATATGCGAAACACGGCAGAGAGATCAGAGAGAATAATGACGGCTCAGGACAGCAAGCTCGGCGACACCGGCGACAAGATCTTCGTCGGCAAGGGAGACGAGCAGGCGTGGCTGACGCTGGCGCTCGCCAATCGCCACGGCCTCGTGACCGGCGCAACCGGAACCGGTAAGACGGTATCGCTGCAGGTCATGGCGGAAGGATTTGCGCGCGCCGGTGTTCCGGTCTTCGCGTCGGACATCAAGGGAGACCTCTCCGGGATCTCTGAGGTCGGCGAGGCCAAGGATTTCATCGTCAAGCGCGCCACCGAGATGGGGCTGACGTTCCAGCCAGACCAGTTCTCGACGGTGTTCTGGGACGTGTTCGGCGAGCAGGGCCATCCGGTGCGGGCGACCGTCACGGAGATGGGGCCGCTGTTGCTGGCGCGGATGCTCGACCTGAACGATGTGCAGGAAGGCGTGCTCAACGTCGCCTTTCGCGTTGCCGACGACAACGGGCTGACCCTCATCGACATGAAGGATCTGCGCGCGCTGCTCGATGCCATCGTGCCGGATGCCGGCAAGAAGGGCGCGGATGCCGAGGAAAGCCCGCTTGCCGCCATCAAGAAGGCAGCGCAGGGTTTTGGCAACGTCACCAAGGCCACCGTCGGCACCATCCAGCGCCAGCTTCTGGTGCTGGAGAACCAGGGCGGCACCAAGTTCTTCGGCGAGCCGGCGCTGTCGCTCAAGGACTTCATGAAGACCGACCGCGACGGCCGCGGCATGGTCAACATCCTCGTCGCCGACAAGCTGCTGCAGAGTCCACGGCTTTACGCGACATTCCTGCTGTGGATGTTGTCGGAATTGTTCGAGGAGTTGCCCGAGGCCGGCGACCTGCCGAAGCCCAAGCTGGTGTTCTTCTTTGACGAGGCGCACCTGTTGTTCAACGATGCGCCGAAGGCGCTGTTGGACAAGATCGAGCAGGTGGTGCGATTGATCCGGTCCAAGGGCGTCGGCGTCTATTTCGTCACGCAAAATCCGATCGACGTCCCCGACCGCGTGCTCGGTCAGTTGGGTAACCGTGTGCAGCATGCGCTGCGTGCCTTCACCCCGCGCGACCAGAAGGCGGTCGCCGCTGCGGCGCAGACCTTCCGGCCCAACCCGAAGCTCGACACCGCCAAGGTGATCACGGAGCTCGGTAAGGGCGAGGCACTGGTGTCCTTCCTCGAAGGCAACGGCACGCCGACCATGGTCGAGCGGGTGATGATCCGGCCGCCATCGGCTCGCATCGGACCGATCACGCCGGAAGAGCGCAAGGCGATCATGGATGCGAGCCCGGTGAAGGGCAAATACGACACCGCCGTGGATGAAGAGTCCGCCTACGAGATGATTCAGAAGCGCATCGCCGGCACCGCGGCGACGGCGGATGCTCCTGCGGGCGCGAGTGGCGGCGGCATCCTCGGCCAGATCGGCTCGATCGTCGGCACCATCTTCGGCACCAATGTCAAGCGCGGCCGCCTGTCGGCGGGCCAGGTCATCGCGCGGGACGTGACGCGGTCGGTGACCAATCAGGTGATCGGCGGCATGGCCGCCAATCTCGGCAAGTCGGTCGGCGGCCAGCTCGGCGGCACGATCGGCCGCACGCTGGTCCGCGGCGCGCTCGGCGGGTTGCTGCGGAGGTAGGCAGGAAGCCCTGTTCGAGGCAATTTGTCCGCAGCTTCGGCCGCTTCCGGGAGGAGGTCGAGCGGGCGGGGGGACAAATTCGCTTGAGGGGGGCTCTCCAAGTGTCCCTTGGTCTGCTAGGTCCTGTGTTCCCTGACTGGACCGGACTGTGATCTCAACCGACCCGTACCCCAAATCCGGCGCGCTCAGAAAGCTGTCGCTGCGCGCGCCGCTCGACCTGCTTTTTCTGTTCTGCTGCGTCCTGTTGACGGCCGACGTGCTCGTTCCCGAGATCTTCGGCCACGGCAAGACCAAGGATTACGGGCTGTGGTACTGGGCCGGACAGCAGGTCCTGCACGGCGGGCCGCTCTATCCGGGCGATCTCCGCGAGTATTTCGAGTTCATCTATCCACCGCTGCCGGCGATCCTGCTGGCGATCCCGAGTTGGTTCGGCAAGATCCCGCTCTATGTCGTGCTGTCGATCCTGAACGCGGCAGCGTGGTGGTACACCGGCATGTTCTCCAATGCCATGACGGGATCGGGCCGCTGGCCCGGCCCATGGCTGGAGGCGCTGCCGGCCCTGGTCACCGTGACCTTCGTGTTCGACATGTTCGACCTCGGCCAGCCGAACCTCGTGCTGCTGGCGATGATGCTCTGGGGCTTCTGGTGCCTGCAGCATCAGCGGTCCTGGCTCGCGGGCTTCGTGTTCGCGCTCGCCACCGCCATCAAGGTGTTTCCGATCGCGGTGCTGCCCTATCTGGTCTGGCGGCGGAAGTGGGCTGCCGCCGTCGCGACGGTCGCCTTCACCGGCATCCTTCTTTATATCGCGCCGGCGCAGATCCGCGGTTTTGAGCGCAACGCGGCCGAACTCAAGACCTGGTATCAGGGCATGGTCGGCTCGAGCTCGGAAAAGGGTTTTGGCCAGCGAGACGAGCAGAACTGGTCGTGGGTCAACCAGTCCCTCATTGCCGTCACGCACCGCCTGGTCCGGCCGATCAACTACAATCAGGAAGATCCCAAGAAACCGCCGCGCACGATGAATGTCATCGACGTCGACTACAAGACGGCGAACTGGATCGTGCTGGCGCTGTCGGCGCTGCTCGGGCTCGGCTTCGTCGCGGTCATGCCTCCGCAAGCGCGGCGAACGGCGCGCTCCGACGCCGAAGAGCTCGGCATCCTGTTCTGCCTGATGACGGTAGCCTCGCCGCTGGCGCGGCAATACTACTTCATGTGGCTGTTCTTCCCGATGACGGTGCTGATGCATCGTGCCGCCTACGACGAGCGGGCGAATGTGCGGCTGGGGACCTGGCTCGCGCTGGGCGCGGCCGGAATCCTCATGCTGCTGGCGCTGCCGTGGTTTCCCAATGTGCTCCAGGCCTGGGGCAATAACCTCGCCGCGACCGCCGTTCTCGCAGGTACCCTCGCTTGGCACATCCGGCATCCGCCGGTTGCGGCTGGCTCCGACGCCGAGGCGGCGCTAAAACCCGGTACCTCCTAAGACTCAAAAGCAGGGAATACGACCATGGCCAATGCACAGCTTCAATCCGTGCTCGACCACATCGACAAGGATTCCGACAACAGCCTTGAGCGTCTGTTCTCGCTGTTGCGGATCAAGTCGATCTCGGCGGATCCGGCCTTCGCCAACGACTGCAAGGCCGCGGCCGAGCACCTCGCCAGGGATATCGCAAGCCTGGGCGTCGCCACCGAAGTGAGGCCGACCGCCGGCCATCCCGCAATCGTTGGCAAAACCGCAGCCGGCGGACGGCCGCATGTGATCTTCTACGGTCACTACGACGTGCAACCGGTCGATCCGCTCGATCTCTGGCACCGTCCGCCGTTCGAGCCCGTCGTGACCGACCACGCCGACGGCCGCAAGATCATCGTCGCGCGCGGTGCCGAGGACGACAAGGGCCAGGTGATGACTTTCGTCGAGGCCTGCCGCGCCTGGAAGAAGGTGACGGGCTCGCTGCCGATCGACGTCACCTTCCTGATCGAGGGTGAGGAGGAGGTCGGCTCGAAGAACTTCGTGCCGTTCATCGAGGCCAACAAGGACGAGTTCAAGGCCGACTACGTGCTGGTCTGCGACACCGGCATGTGGGACCGCAACACGCCCGCGATCACGACCTCGCTGCGGGGCCTGCTGTACGAAGAGCTGAAGATCACCGCCGCCAACCGCGATCTGCATTCCGGCGTGTTCGGCGGCAGCGCGATGAACCCGATCCGCGTGCTCACCAAAATTCTCGGCGGGCTGTTCGACGACGACAACCGCATCACCATTCCGGGCTTCTATGACGGCGTGAAGGATCTGCCGCCCGATATCCTGGAGCAGTGGAAGAAGCTCAATCTCACGCCGGAGATGTTCCTGAAGCCGATCGGCCTCTCGATCCCGGCCGGCGAGAAGGGGCGTCTCCTGATCGAGCAGGCCTCGTCGCGCCCGACCTGCGACGTCAACGGCATCTGGGGCGGCTATATCGGCGAGGGCTCCAAGACGGTGATCCCGTCGCACGCCTCGGCCAAGGTCTCGTTCCGTCTGGTCGAAGGGCAGGACCCCCAGAAGATCCGCAAGGCCTTCCGCGACTACGTGACGGCGCGGCTTCCTGGTGACTGCAAGGTCGAATTCGGCGACCATTCCGCCGCGCCCGCCGTCGCGCTCGACTGGAACATGAAGCCGCTTGCGGCTGCCAGCAAGGCGCTGACGGAGGAATGGGGCAAGGAGACCGTGCTGATGGGCTCGGGCGCCTCGATCCCGATCGTCGCCGACTTCAAGCGCACGCTGGGCCTGGACTCGCTGCTGGTTGGTTTTGGGTTGGACGACGACAACATCCACTCGCCGAACGAGAAGTACGACCTCCGCAGCTTCCAGAAGGGCATCCGCTCCTGGGCAAGGATTCTCGCTGCGCTGGCGGAGGTGAAGTAGGCGCTGTGCCGTAGGCAATGGCCGAATTGCGCGTCCCGTCATCCTGAGGTGCGAGCCGTGGAGCGCAACGCGCTTCACGGTGAGCCTCGAAGGATGCACGGCCCCGATGCAGTCGGGCCGTCGCCCTTCGAGGCTCGCCGAAGAGGCGAGCACCTCAGGGTGACGGTGATTGCGCACGCAGCACCCCAAAACAAAAACGCCGCCCGGAATTGGGCGGCGTTTCATTCCGAAACGTGTAGAGGGTGTTGGCGATCACCCTACACGAAACCCTGAAAATCTCAAGACCGATAACCCGGCAGCTCGCGGTCGAGCTTGCGCAGCAGCGGCGGCCACACCAGGTTGGTGGCGCGCAGCTCGGCGCGGTCGCGGTTGGCGAGCAGCTCGGTGTTCTTGTCGATCGCGACGTGGTCGACCGGGTAGACCGGCGTGCCCAGCGCGCGCGTGCGCACTTGCATCGAGCAGGCGCGCTCGAGGTGGTACATGCGCTCGAAGGCGGAGGCGACCGAGCGGCCGACCGTCAGCGTGCCGTGATTGCGCAGCAGCATGTGGTTGTGGTCGCCGAGGTCCTTCTGCAGCCGCGGCCGCTCGTCGTGATCGAGCGCGATGCCTTCATAGTCGTGATAGGCGAGGTCGTGGGTGACGAGCTGGGCGGTCTGGTTCAGCGGCAGCAGGCCTTCGGCGCTGCTCGACACCGCGGTGCCGTCGAGGGTGTGGAGATGCAGCACGCAGATCGCGTCCTCGCGGACCTCGTGGATCGCCGAATGGATGGTGAAGCCGGCGGGGTTGATGCTGTACTCGCTCTCGGAGAGCTGGTTGCCGTGCAAATCGACCTTGACGAGGCTGGAGGCCGTGATCTCGTCGAACATCAGCCCGTAGGGGTTGATCAGGAAGTGATGCTCGGGGCCGGGCACGCGGGCGGAGATGTGGGTGTCGACGAGGTCATCCCAGCCGTACAGGGAGACGAGGCGGTAGCAGGCCGCGAGATTGACCCGTTGCTGCCACTCGGCCTCCGTCATGTTGGAGGGCACTTCCCTCAGGCGCGCTTCTGCTGGTGACATGGCCGATATCTCCGAACCTCGTTGTTGCGGAGCGAGAGCCTAGTCTTGGCGGTGGTCGGCGGCAAGGCGGTCAAATCGCAGCAGCCAAGCGTGGCCCGCATGGAGCCGGCGGATCCGGAGAAGAATATTACGGCGCCGGGATCGACAGCAGGCTGGAAATGCTGCGGCCGCGGATGTCGTAGACGCGGGCGAACACGACGTCGTCGCGCTTGATCTCGACCATCACGGGCGCGGTGAGGCCCTTGCAATAGAACTCGCCGAGCGTCATGGCGAAATCAGCGGCGTTGGAATCCCATCCGATGGTGAAGTCGGGGCCGAGCGCGACCTGCGCCGGGCGCTGCGGACCGCACACCGCGACCTTCCACTTGCGATTGCCGGGCGGCACTTCCTGGCGCTCCACGATCTGCTCACGCAGCTCGTCCGAGGCCTGCTTCAGTGCGAGGCCCCAATAGTCGAGCATGAAGCGGCTGTCGGCGCCGCGCACGGTGCCGGCGATGTGGTTGAAGTGGGTGTATTGGTAGGGATGCAGCCGGATCATCTCGGCGAGCGGGAGCGCGAGGCCGAAGCAGAAGGTCGCGAGCACGACCGGCTGCCAGGTGCGGTGGTTGGTGCGCAGGCGCTCCATGGTCCAGGCAAAGGCGACGCCGCCAAGGACTGCCATCGGCGGGATCACGAAGACGAAATGGCGGATGCCGTTGTACAGCGCCGGCCGCTTCACCATCGCGATCGCGAGCGGCAGCGTGGCCGCCAGCGTCAGCATTAGCATGATGGTCTTGCGGCGTGCCGGAACCTCGCGGCGCGTCAGCATGGCAAAGGTGCTGACCACGGCGCCGCCCATCAGGATCAGCATCACCTCGGGCAATTGCAGCGCGAACAGCGTCGGCAGATAGGACCAGGGCATGTCGGGCACGGACACGATCGCGCCGTCGAACATCTCCTTCCAGGGCTTCTCGAAGAAGTGCGAGAAGTAGGTCAGCGCCTCGAAGGGATTGCCGGGCTTCATGATCGACCACGGCCAGATCAGGCCCATCACGAGGTAACCGAACACGAGGCCGGGCAGCAGCACGTAGACGACATGGGCGAAGCGGCGGGCCGCCTCGCGGACGCCTTCAGTGCGCAGTTCTTCCAGGAACAGCGGGATAAAGCCGATCGTGGCGTAGACCAGCGCGAGCCCTCCGAGGATGCGGCAGCCGATCGACAGGCCCGCACCCAGGCCGACGATCAGGATCGTGCGCGGCGAGGGCTTTGGATATTCCTCGGCGAGCCGGACCAGGCCGAGCATCAGGATGATCATGGCCACCGCGAAGGGCGCGTCCTTCGGGTTCATGAACATGTGGCCGTAGAAGATCGGGCAGAGCGCGAGCAACAGCAGCGCCGCGAGCCCGGCAAGCGGTCCGCCGATGCGGCGGCCGAGCCGCCACGTCACCGCAAGTCCGACCACGCCGACGATCGCGCCGAGCAGGCGTCGCGTCTCGAACAGCTCGAGCGGAATGACCTTGTGCAGCAGGGCCGCGATCATGTCGAAGCCGCCGCCGTACATATAGAGGTTGGCGAAGGAGAGCGCTGCGGTGTCCCTGAAGCCGGAACCGAACATGCGCAGCAACAGGTCGGCATATTCAGCGTGGGTGTAGTCGTCCCATCCGAGCCCGTAGTCGCGGAAGGTCAAGCCTGCGGTAATGGCGACCGCAGCCAGCACCAGCATGGCGAGATCGTCGCAAGTCCGTTCAACCGAGCGCCGATGAGGCGTGTCGATCGCCGAAGTCGTGATGGATGTCATGGCTATTGGTGACCCGGAATCCCCTCTTGGCCCTGCCGGTGCGCGCGGGCCACTTCCCCAGAATCCCTATAGCGCAGTTCCATTACCAAGTAATTGGGCATTATGGCTAAATTCCTGATGCGACGCAGCAAATCCTTGCAACTCGGAGTACACTTCAGTAGCGAGCCGTAGCTGAAGGGAATGTGAATAAGTCCCTGATTTCCTTCCCTTTAGGAACGCAGGGCACAATTCGCCGTTGGCGAGGAACACCGTATGACGGTATCGTGCCGCGACGGGTGTCGCGTGTGGATGCGCGGCCGGGGGTGAGTTCGATGACCTTGGCATTGTTGATCGCTGGGATTTTCGCCGTTTTGGCGGGCCTCCTTGCGATCCTGTTTGGCTACGCCAACAGGGATTTCAGCGTTGGCAGCACCCTCATAATCTCCGGCACCATAGCCGTCTGCTCCGGAATGTTACTGGCCGGCCTCTATAACGTCGTCGTGGAACTCAAGGGCATCGCCCGCCGGCTGGCCGGATCCGCCGCGCCGCCCGAGGTGCGGGTCAGGCCGGTGCTGCCGGGCCTCGGGGTGCCCAGTGCGCCCGAGCCGGCGCCCGCCGGGAGGATCGAGCCATCGGCCCCTCCGCAACCACCCGCCGCGGGTCCGCCGCCCTGGCAGGGCGAGGTCACCGCGCGCGAGCGTCCGCGCGTCGACGCGCCGCCGGAGCCGGAAGCTCCAACGCCCCCTGCGGCTCCGGAGCCGCCACGCCGCCGCAACCTGATGTTCGCCTCGACGTCGCGCAAGGAGCGCGAGCGCGCGGAGTCGAAGGCGCCCGATGGTTCGCCGACGCCTCCTGACGAACCCGCGGCAGCGGCCGTCCCGGAGCTTCCGCCGGCGAACTTCGATGATGCCTGGCCGAAGCCGGATCGCATACGTCCACCGGAGCCGCCGGCCGCTTCGCGCCGCCCGCTTCAGCGCTCGCCGTCGACCTTTACGGAAGCTGCTGCCCCGCCGCCGCCGCCGGCACCCGAGCCGGCGCCGGGGGGCGAACAGCCCCCCGTGACGGTGCTCAAATCCGGCGTCGTCGACGGCATGGCCTATTCGCTCTATTCCGACGGCTCGATCGAAGCGCAGATGCCGGAAGGCATGATGCGCTTTGCCTCGATCGACGAGCTGCGCGCCCATCTCGACCAGCGGGGCGGCTGAAGCCTGCGCGCGATCAAAGCGCCACCGTTCTTGTCACACGGTCGGTCATCAGCTCATATTCGTCAGTCGTCCTGTTTCAGCCGAACCTCTCGTCGACACAAAATGCTTTGGTGACGTCTTTGCCGTGAGATTCACACGTGAGACGCAGCGATTAAGGAAAGGTCGGGCCCATGTCGGATGCCGGGGCTAAGAATTTCATCGAGCTGACGGCGAGCATCGTCTCGGCCTATCTCGGCAACAATCCGACGCCGGCCGCCGAGATTCCGAACCTGATCAGCCAGGTGCACGGCGCCTTGGTGAGGGTCTCGACAGGCCGCGCCGAGACCGTGCCGCTCGAGCCGGCAAAGCCCGCGGTCTCGCTGAAGAAGTCGATCGCGCCGGACTATCTGGTGTGCCTCGAAGACGGCAAGCGCTTCAAGTCGCTGAAGCGCCATCTGCGCACCCAGTACAACATGACGCCGGAGCAGTATCGCGAGAAATGGGGCTTGCCGGCCGACTATCCCATGGTCGCACCGAACTACGCGGTGGCGCGCTCGCAACTGGCGAAGCAGATGGGCCTGGGACAGCAGCAGCGGAAGCGGAAGTAAATTCCTAGGAAGCCTCCGCGAGCGCCTCTTTGGCGTCGGTCTTGATGCGCTCGACCATGGAGCGCAGGCCGTTGGAGCGCTGCGGCGTCAGATGATCGCGAAAGCCGAACTCGTCGAACACGGCGATTGCATCGGTCGCGAGAATTTCCTGCGGCGTGCGGCCCGAATAGAGCGAGAGCACGATCGCGACCAGGCCGCGCACGATATGGGCGTCGCTGTCGCCGCGATACTTCAGAATCGGCGCGCCGTTGCTGCGATCGACCAGCTTCTGCAGCCAGACCTGGCTGACGCAGCCATTCACCTTGTTGGCGGCGGAATGTTCCGCCTCGGGCATCGGTTCCAAGGTGCGGCCGAGCTCGATGACGTACCGGTAACGGTCGTCCCACTCGTCCAGAATCTCGAAATTGTCCCTGATTTCGTCAATCGTCGTCATGCTGGCCCAAGGTTCCCACGTCCCGGCAATATAGGGACGCAAGGCCGCGAAATCGATAGGGTTTGAAGCCTAATTCGCGGGCTGCGGGCCGCGCCATTCCAGCGCGAGGTCGTCCTGGGTCAGGGTCTCGTGCTGCATCTCGTTCGATGCGGCATCGCCTTCGCCGGCCAGCGCGATCGAGCCGGTGTGGTCGGGCGCCTTCTTGTCCGTCTTCTCGAACTGGTCTTTCTTGTCGTTGATGATCTGGTAGATCTTCTTCGCGCCGTCCTGCGCGCGCTGGCCGATGATGGTCGCGGCCTGTCCGCCGACCTCGCAGGCCGCCGGCTGGCGCTTGCAGAACTGGGTCATGTCGGAGACCGCCGCGGTGGCAGCCTGCACCGCGTCGGCAGCGCCGATCTGCGGCAGCTTGTCCGATTCCGGTGTCTTGTCCCGCGGCAGGAGCACCAGCACCAGCCCGAGCCAGAATGTGATGCGGAGCAGAAAGCGCATCTTGTCGACCTGTATGTTAGATCCCGCCGCGGCGATTCCCGCAGGGCGCATCGGACCTAGCAACTCTCGATAAATCGCAAGTGATTGCCTTCCGCTTAATTCGCGGAAAATTGACGCAAAAATCTTCGCAAGCGCCGGTCTCGTAAATTTTCGGTTGACGCCCGCGCCCGTGATTCTGCCGGGGTCCCTCATCCACCAATTTGAAACCATGAGGGGGACGGTGAAACCCTGTGTTCACCATCCCCGATGATGACGTCGTCAAATCGTCTAAAAATCTCCGCGATGACACGGTGTCCGGCGGCAGACCCATCCGCCTTAGCACTCGTTTAAGGTCGCTCTGACACGGTGGCTCAACGATAAGGAGGCGTTCCGGCGCGTCTTCTCGACGAATGAGCCGAAGCGCGAGACCCGTGACAGTTTTGAGTATCATCCGCGATTGTCTCGATGCGCTGCTGCATCCCTCCGCGCGTTACGATGCGCTGACGCGAGCGCGCCATCGTGCCTTCATGGCGCCGCGGCTTCTGGGAAGCCTGGCCGCCTTTGCCGCATTTCCCGTCTATCTTGCCATGCGCGGCGCGCCGAATGCGATCGAGGTCGCCGCCTTCGCCTGGCTGATCGCGCCGATCATGCTGTCGTGGTTCCTGTCGCGCACCGGCCGTTATGAAGGTGCGCATGTGCTGTCGTCGCTGGCGCTCGCCGGACTGATCATGGTGATCGCGGCCACCACCGGCGGCATCGAATCGTTCGCCGCGGTCTGGCTGGTCGTGGTTCCGCTCGAAGCCGCGCTCTCGGCCTCGCGCCGCGTCGTGGCCTTTGCGTCGTTGCTGGCATTGTCCTGCGCGGGGATCCTGATCCTCGTCAGCCAGTTCGGCTGGCTGCCGCACGCAGACCCCAGCGCCGCAGAACGCGGCGTGCTGATGGCGCTCGGCGTCGCGTCGGCGACGCTTTATGCCGCGGGTCTCGCCTTCGGCGCGGAGTCGCTCGCGCGCACCAGCGTCACGCTGCTGTCGCGCGAGGAGGAGCGTTATCGCCTGCTGGCGCGCAACATGAGCGACGTCATTTCCCGGCATCGGCGCAACGGCGCGGTGCAGTTCATCTCGCCGGCGGTGGAAGCCATGCTCGGCATGCCGGTCGCGCAACTGCTCGGCCATGGCCTGTTCGATCGCGTCCATGTCGCCGATCGTCCCGCCTACCTCACCGCCTTGTCGGATGCCGCGCGCGGCGACGTGCGCAGCGTCGAGTTCCGGCTGCGGCGGGAGCCTGATGGCTCCGAGCGCGGTCAGGTCGATTTCATTTGGGTCGAGATGCGCTGCCGCCCGCTCGAGCAGCATCCGGGCCGTGATGCCGCGCAAGAGGCCGAGGTCGTCGGTGTGATGCGCGACATCACCGATCGCAAATTGTCCGAGCAGGCGCTCGATCAGGCGCGCAGCGCCGCGGAAGCGGCCGACGCCGCCAAGACGCGCTTCCTCGCCACCATGAGCCACGAGTTGCGCACGCCGCTCAACGCCATCATCGGCTTCTCCGAGATGATCGCGCAGGAGCAGACGCTGATGCTGAGCGCGGCCCAGCGCAAGGAATACGCCCAGCTCATCAACGATTCCGGCCAGCATCTACTGTCGGTCGTCAACGGCATCCTCGACATGTCCAAGATGGAATCGGGCAATTTCGAGATTGCGTCCGAGCCGTTCGCGCCGCGTGCCTCGCTGATGCATTGCTGCAACCTGCTGGCGCTGAAAGCGCGCGAGAACGGCGTCGATCTCGTCACCGACGCGCCGCAGGACCTGCCCGTCATGACCGGCGATCCGCGCGCCTTCAAGCAGATCGTGCTCAACCTCGTCGCCAACGCCATTAAGTTCACCGAGCGCGGCGGCCAGGTGTCCGTCGTGGCCGCGGTGTCCGGGTCGCAGCTTGCGCTGCGCATCAGCGACAACGGCGTCGGCATCGCGCCAGACGATCTCAAGCGCATCGGCGCGCCGTTCTTCCAGGCCGGCAAGACCTACCAGCGCCGTCACGAAGGCACCGGCCTCGGACTGTCGATCGTGAAGAGCCTCGTGGCGTTGCATCTCGGCGAAATGACGGTACAAAGCAGGCTCGGCGAGGGCACCGCCGTCACCGTCAAGCTGCCGCTCGTCTACACGCCGCCGCAGGCCAAACCTGCCGATGGAATGCCGGCAGAGAGCAAGATCGCGACGCTGACGCCGGCGCTGCGTCCGGAAACTCTGGAACAACTTCACGAACAACCTGCTCTGGTGAAGAAAAGTGCCTAAGAAGTCTGCCAAGGACCAATCCACTCCGCGCCGTCGTGGCGCCAAGGCCGCGGCTGTCGACGTCGAGACCGAGCGCAACCTCGTGATGCGGGTCTTGCTGCACAGCCCCAAGGACACGCTGGCCGGCCTCGTCGCCGTCGCCGCGATCAGCGCGATCGTTGCCAATGCGCTGTTCCTGCAGACCGGCCGCCATCCCGCGCCGATGTTCGGCACCGTGATCAATCTTCCCGCGCCATCGTCGGTGCCGCTGTCCAACCCGTTGCCGCGTCCGCGCCCCGTCGGCGCCGATACCTCGCCGCTCGAGCCGAAGGCGACCGAGTTTCGTGTCGAGCCGAAACCGGCCGAGAAGGCGCCTGAAAAACCCGTCGAGGCGACCGCATCGACGCCGCGCGCCGGCGATCCCATGACCAATCTGGTCAAGGCCACGACGTCGACGCCGCCGTCCGTCGCCGTCGCGCGCCCGCCGGCGCCGATCCCGGTGCAACAGGGCGCGGCCGCGCGGCGCATCGCCGGCGTGCAGCGCGCGCTGGCAGAGTACGGCTATGGCAATTTGAAGGTCACGGGCGCGATGAGCGGCGAGACCCAGGCCGCCATCCAGAAGTTCGAGCGCGAGCACAAGATGCAGGTCACCGGCCAGGTGTCCGACCGCCTGTTGCGCGAACTCGGCGCCGCGATCGGCCATCCCGTCGAATAGCTGCGGTTCCCGCCGTCATTGACGCGCATCAATTTCGTACCGCAAACCGGCAAACAGAGGTCGCGTCGTCGCGGCCGCCATTTGTCCCGTATCAATGACTGCCGATGGCTTCAGGGAAGATGATTTCTCATCCTCATCAGGGAAGAGAGGTCGTCATGTTCAAGGTTTCGATTCTGGTCTGGATTATGCTGGGCACCACGTTGGCGGGCATCAGCATGATCGTGGTGCTGATGGTGCCGGGCTTCGCGGCAAATGCCATCAGGAATATTCCCTATGCCGTGGCCGCGGGATTTGCGCTTGCGATCCCACTGTCATACCTCGTCGCGCGCCAGATCGGCGGCGGACGAGAAAGCACACGCGGGGTGTGAGAAGCACGAGCTGAGACTGGCGCGGTACGTTGTGCTGGCCTATCGTGCGATTCATGCGCCTGAAATCGAACATCTGGGTCTCAGCCTATCTGCGCCGGTGCCAGACCGAGGGCGTCTACGGTGCCGTGCGCCGTCGTGGCGCAGAGGAGGCGGGGGCGGTGTTCGTGAAGGTGGCGCTGCTCGACGGCCGTGCGATGCTCTACGTGCCGGCGCCGCAGACCTCCTATGACGACGGCCGGCCGATCGATCGCTTCTTCGTGCCGCTGACCCCGCAGCCGATGCCGGAGCCCGAGGTCGAGGAGCGTCTGACCAAGGAAGTCCGCTTCGATCCCGATGCCTGGATCGTCGAGACCGAAGACCGCGCGGGGCGTCACTTCCTCGACCTTGCGAAGACCTAGCGATCCGACGATCCGTCGGTGCCTGTCCGTACCCCGGGCGCAGAGCCCGGCTGCACGGCCGGCCGCGTCTGGCCTGCGCCGGCACGCGCGCGCTGGCGTTCGCTGTCGTGCAGGGACGACTGGTATTTTGCCCGCGTGACGGCGAGCGTGGAGCCGCGCCAGGCGGCCAGCATCACCAGCGCGGAACGGTCGCTGAGGCGATCGTAGAGTCGCGACAGCCGGTAGACCGCATCCACCGAGTTGCCGATCTCCGGCTTGAAGAACAGCAGGATGCGCTGGAAGTTGGCGCTCGGCATGTCGAGCGCGCGCGCGGCGACCGCGAGCGCCTCGCCGCCGGCATCGTCGACGATCTGCGCTGCGACGCGCGAGGGCAGGATCAGGCTATCGCCGAGCTCGAAGGTGAAGTTCTCGATGTCGCCCGCGATCGCCGCCATCTCCAGGATCTGGATCGCGCGCTTGGCGCGCACGGTCGGAATCCGCGGCGCGGCCTTCAGCGGGGTCTGCGCCAGATTTTGCAGGATCAGCGCGCGCTGGGACGCATCCGCGCGGAAGAACATGTCGTGGATCTCGGCGGCGTCCTTCGGCTGCATCGCCATATTCGAGGCCATGCGCAATTCCGCGTCGGTCGGCGTACGGGCCGGGGAGGGGGCGGATGCGGGTGCGGGGATTTCGCGCGCCAGCGGAACCCTGCGGCCTTCCTGGGCCGCGACCAGCCCGAGCTTCTGCAGCACCGGGACGGGGGTGGAGGGATAAATCGCAAGCCGCGCCTTGACGGCCGCGCGCGTCGCATCGTCGACCTGGTCGATCAAGCGTGTGGCGAGCTCGACGAATTGCCGCTGTTCGTCGTCGCTGTGGACGCGCGTCTGGACATAGAGGTCGGTCAGCACGCGCAGCAGCGTCGGGCGAACATCGACGCCTTCGCGACGGGAGAGGCTCATCAGCCCGTCGAATCCGGGAAACAGCGACTTGGTCATGGAGAGATACGCGACCTGGAAAAGATACTCGGCCGCCAGCCTATCGCAGGTTCCTTTAAAGGCTCGTTAAGGAAAACGAGGCGTGAAGTTCGAGCCGCAAATTGCGGCGTCGCCGTGCCGCAACGGGACGCGGGCAGGCGGCCCGTGCGGTTACGGTCGGGCGGGCGCGTTTACATCCCGTTAACCATGAGCTGATCTTAATGAATGCACATTGCACGAGCGCGCTCGGTCGCGCGGCAATTGATAGAGAGCTGATATGGGGACCATCATCGAATTTCCGGCCGGTCGCCGGGCAGGCTCGTCAGGAGACGCCGCACCGCGTACGGAAACGGGAACGATCCTGATCCTTCCCGTGATCCGCATCGAGCGCGAGACGGACGAAACCAGCGACGGTCGCGGGCCGGAAGCGGGCACAGCGCCGGGGCGCCGTCGTCGTCGCCGCTAGCATCCGGCTTTTGCAATGCCGGACGTCATCCGCCAGATTCGCCCCGTCGTAACGGCCATCCTGCTCGCATTCACGGGCGCGACGCTCGCTGCCTGCAGCGGCGGTGATTTCGGCCGCACCCGCGCCGACATGCGCAGCGACGACATGCATAGTTGGCTCGGTGCCGAGGTCACCTCCAGCGTCGGTTTGAAGCCGTCGCGATTCCAGCTCACCGACGAAGAGCGCCAGCTTCGCGACCTCGCCTATCCCATGATCGAGCCGCCGCTGTCGCGCCCCGCATGGAAGAGCGTGTTCGGCGACTACAAGGCCTTGCCGTCGCCCTGGCGGCAGAAGATCGTATTCGACCGCACCATGTACGGGCGCACGCTGATCGACGAGCCGCACCGCTCGCACTCCTCGCGCTACGCGCAGTTGATCGAGGACGTGCGCAACGACACCACCCGCTTCGAGCCGTTCTTCGGCTGCGCGATCCGCGTCATCGATCTCGACAAGAAACGCAACGCCAGCATGGCGCGCGTCTCCGGGCTTTCGCCGGCGGAGAGGGCGGACGCGATCGAGCGCATGCAGGAGAACTCGCTGATCATCCAGTGGGTGCAGCTCTCTCTCGAACAGCGCGTCTCGTCCTACCGCTGGGCACTGGAGCGCCTGGTGATCCAGGCCCCCGACGGCATGGCCGCCGACGCCGATCGCCTGATCGGCGAGCTCGCCGCCCAGACCGCCAACCCTCCGGTCGCGGCGCAGCCGCCTTACGGCCGCGCGGTCGTCTCGAAGGGCTGATGCCTGGCGCCTTCGAGCGCTGCGACGGCATTGGACGGCGACAAGCGCATCGCCAATCCGTCAGCGCTGCCCGTCGTGCACGAAGATATCGGACGCCTTGAGGTCTCCGATGTATCGGGCTTCCGAACGATCGTGCCTGGATCGACAGCTCCTGAAGCACGACGACGATTCATCCCGATCTCACGTGCTTCCGGATTTGTTCGAGAGCGTTGCCGATGTTAGGGCGTTCTAATCTGAAGCGATTCTAATCTGAAGTCATTCTAGTCTGAAGGGATTCTAGTTCGAACGTGCGCAACAGCGCCTGAATACGCTTTCGTCACGCCGCCGTGATTGTTACGGCTGCCCTCGCAATCTCAGTTGGATGCGAGGCGTGTTGGGAATGAAGAACGCGAAGTTCCTGTTTTCGGTTTCGACGATCGCGTTGGCGACCTTGGCGTTCGACGTTTCTGCCTTTGGTCAGCCGGCCACTCAACTCGCTCCTGTCGTTGTCGAATCCGCAGAACCGCGACCTGCAGCCCGTCCGAAACCTTCGCAAGCTGCACGTACGGCTGCGCGACGCAACGCGGCACGCGCCGCCAATGCTCAGCCTGCGGCTCCGGTCGCGGGCGCGTCCTCGTCGGGGCGGGAGACCGCAACGGGTCCCGTGCAGGGCTATCTCGCGACGACGAGCGGCACGGGCACCAAGACCGACACGCCGCTGAATCTGACCGCACAGTCGATTTCGGTGGTCAGCGCCGAGCGCGTGCGGGATCAGGGAGTCAGCAACATCCAGGAAACCCTGCGCTACGTGCCCGGCGTCTTCGCCGAGCCGGGCGGCGTCGATTCGCGCAATGATTATTTCAAGATCCGCGGTCAGGACCCGAACGTCTATCTCGACGGCACGCGGGTGAACAACCGCAACAATTTCAACGAATGGCGCGTCGATCCCTACATGCTCGAACGCATCGAGGTGTTCCGCGGGCCGGCATCGGTGCTCTATGGCGACACGTCGACGGCTGGTCTCGTCAACCTGATCTCGAAGCGTCCGCGCGCGGAGCAAGCCAGCGAGATCGGCGTGTCCTTCGACAATTTCGGCCGCAAGCAGGTCCAGATGGACTCGACCGGCAAGGTGACCAAGGACGGCGAATGGCTCTATCGATTCGTCGGCCTGTTCCGCGACAGCGGCACCCAGGTCGATTTCGTCCCCGACAGCCGCCTTCTGCTGGCGCCGTCGTTGACCTGGCGGCCGACCACGAACACGAGCTGGACCGTGCTCGGCGTCTACCAGAAGGACAAGACCGGCACCACCAACGGCTTCCTGCCGCGCGAAGGCACGCTGACGCCTGGCATCAACGGCTACATCCCGCGCAACCGTTTCGTCGGCGATCCCAACAACGACGTCTACCAAACCGAGACCGGCGCGATCAGCAGCCTGCTCGAGCACAGTTTCAACGACGCGGTGAAGTTCACGCAGAACCTGCGCTATGCTCATGTCGACGGCGTCTATAAGAGCGTCTATGCGAATTTCTACGGCGACCCGTTCCTCGATGCCTCCAGGCGCACGGTGAGCCGCTACGCCAACAGCCAGGCCGTCTCCAACGACAACTTCACCGCCGACAACAATCTCCAGATCAAGGCGCTCACCGGTGCGCTCGAGCACAAGGTGCTGTTCGGCGTCGATTATCGCGACTTCTATGCGCGTTCGTCCGTCGCCCCCTTCGCCTCCGACGCGACGCCGTTCGACCTTTATGCGCCGGTCTACACCAGCGTTGCACTGCCTGATCTGGAGCGGCTTGCAAACGCGCG
>Ga0102590_1002187_pt1 | contig 24432 bp, 22 predicted proteins | sample AraplaMF_Col_mMF_FD_76859 | JGI IMG/M metagenome (GOLD analysis project Ga0102590, IMG submission 76859) | Arabidopsis root microbial communities from the University of North Carolina, USA - plate scrape MF_Col_mMF | ecosystem: Host-associated > Plants > Roots > Endosphere | place: USA... | reverse complement strand
GAGTACCAATGCCCGAAGTAATTTTCAACGGCCCAGCCGGCCGTCTTGAAGGCCGCTACCAGCCCTCCAAGGAAAAAAGCGCGCCCATCGCCCTGATTCTGCATCCGCATCCGCAGTTCGGCGGCACGATGAACAATCAGATCGTCTATCAGCTCTTCTACATGTTCCAGAAGCGCGGGTTCACGACGCTGCGCTTCAACTTCCGGGGCATTGGCCGCAGCCAGGGTGAATTCGACCATGGCGCCGGCGAACTCTCGGATGCCGCCTCGGCGCTCGACTGGGTGCAGAGCCTGCATCCCGATTCCAAGACCTGTTGGGTCGCCGGTTATTCCTTCGGCTCCTGGATCGGCATGCAGCTCCTGATGCGCCGGCCGGAGATCGAAGGCTTCATGTCGATCGCGCCGCAGCCGAACACCTACGACTTTTCCTTCCTGGCGCCCTGCCCCTCTTCCGGACTGATCATCAACGGCGAAGCCGACAAGGTGGCGCCGGAAAAGGATGTCAACGGCTTGGTCGAGAAGCTGAAGACCCAGAAGGGCATCCTCATCACCCACCGCACCGTTGCCAACGCCAACCACTTCTTCAATGGCCAGGTGGAAACGCTGATGGGCGAATGCGAGGATTACCTCGACCGTCGCCTCAACGGCGAACTGGTGCCGGAACCGGCCGCCAAGCGGATTCGCTGACACCACAAAATCTCGGCCTCATCGATGCCGTGACGGTCCGGAACACCACCGGGCCGGATGTGTCAGAACAGATCACCTACCGTGTTGCAATGTATGTTGCAGTGCGGTAGGGTCCTCGCGATCCTAACAAAAGCGAGGTCCGCAATGACCAAGTCGTTCGGGGAAGTCCTGGATAAGTATAGGGGAATTGGTCCGGGGTTCGATTTTCTTCGAATAGGGCTCGCCTTTTCCATCGTATTGACCCATTCCTTTTTGTTAACCGAGAACAATGACTTCATCAGGGGGTCGGTATTCTGGTTTACTGAATACGCTCTTGTTCCGATGTTCTTCGCTTTGAGCGGATTTCTCATCGCCGGCAGCGCCCAGCGACTGAGCCTCCGGAATTTCCTGATCAACCGAGGCTTGCGCATCGTCCCGGCCCTTGCGGTCGATATCGTCGTCTGTTCGTTGATTATCGGGCCGATCATAACGGTCGTTTATCATTCCGAATATTTTACCGATCAGCGTTTTTTCAAATACTTCCTGAATATCGTCGGCTGGATCCATTACGAGCTTCCGGGCGTGTTCGAGAATAATCCAAGCCAGCGCGTCAATGGCGCTCTCTGGACGGTTCCCTGGGAGATCTTCTGCTACATCATCATGTCGTTCCTGATGATCACCGCCATCGTCAAGACGCGCTACAAGCTGCTCGCGGTGACGATCGCCTACATCGCCATCGGCCTTATCGTGCAGAAGATGCCCTATCTGTTACCTGATACAATCAAGCCGATCGCTCGCTTCCTGTTCATGAGCCGAGGCTCCCAGCTGATAACCGCCTTCATGATGGGCATCGTCGCCTTTCAGTTCAAAGCGGTCATTCCGCATTCCCGCTGGCTGTTCGCCGCCGCCTGCCTGATTTGCATCGTCGCCATTCTGACCCTGGACAGCCGGGCGACGGAGTCGGTGATGAACCGGCCACTGGTGATCACTTCTCTCGTTTACATCACCGTCTTCGTCGGCCTGTCCGAGGTGCCCATTCCGGCCTTTTTCAGGAAGGGCGACTATTCGTACGGCGTCTATCTCTATCACGACCCGTTTTTGCAGATCTGGATCAGCTCGTTCCCGTCGGTGTTTCTCTACCCGAAATATGGTGCGCTGGCGCTCTATCTCGTCGGTCTGCCATCGGCTCTCGCCGTCGCGGTGCTGTCCTGGCATTTCATCGAGAAGCCGATCCTTGGCCTTCGCAAGAAGTTCTCGTTCATCGCTCAGGTCAGGGGCGTCGAGGATAGCAACCAGGCTGGTCGCGAATCAAATGTCCGGCCGGTCGCGGTAAAAAGTTAGGGCATTGGCGGCCGCCTGTCGGCGGTGAGTTCGAAAGCCGTGCCAAGCACTCCGTCGATCGGGATCGGCGCGCGTTCGCGCATGCCGATCTTTCTGAGGACGCGTTGCGAGGCGATGTTTTCGGGATGCGTGAAGGCGATGAAGCCTTGCGCAAACTGGCTTTCGAAGAACCAGTCGGCCAAGGCGCCTGCCGCCTCCGTTGCCAGGCCCTTGCCCCACGCCTCCTCGCGCAGGGAATAACCGAGTTCGAATTGCTCGCTCCTGAACTTCGAAATGCCCGCGCGGCCGACGAAGTTGCCGTCCTCGGCGAGGAGCTTGTATTTGGTCGTGCCGTCGCGCGCCTGCTCTTCGAACCAGCCCTTCAGCCGCTGCTCAGCCTTCTCGAGGCTCCACGGCGCATTGCCGGACAGATAGCGGGTCGTCGCCATCGTCGAATGCAGTTGCTGCACCAGGGTCGCATCGCCTTCGTCCCACATGACGAAGCTCAGCCGCGGCGTCTTCAGTATGACCCTCTGCTCTCTCATGGCGTTGCCAGCACCCCGCCGCTGACGGGGACGCCCACTCCCGTTGTGCCAGGAAATGTCAACGGCAGCCCTTCCAGCGACCGGACGGCGAGATAGGCCCAGGCCTCGGCTTCCATCGCGTCGCCATCGAAGCCTGCCTCCTCGGCGCTCAGTACCTTCGAGCCGAACCTTTCGGCCATGACCGAAAATTCCGCCATCAGAGTGGCGTTCAGGCGCCCGCCGCCGCAGACGATATAGACCGCTGGGGTCTCGGGCAGGAAGCTGGCGGATTTGATGATCGACGCGGCGGCGACATGCGCCAGCGTCCGGGCGCCGTCTTCAAGGCTTGCTTCCTCGGGCCGAAGCGGGGCGAAATCGCCCCGATCGAGGGAACGGCGAACATTGCCGCGAAAGAACGGGCTTTGCAGATAACGCTCCGCCAGGCTGGCAACGACCTTGCCGCGCCCGCCAATCTCGCCGCCGGGATCATAAGTTCTGCCGGTCTGCATCTCCACCCACTGGTCGATCAGCGTATTGCCCGGCCCGCTGTCGAAGGCCGATATCCGGCCGTCCGTGCCGATAGAGGTGAGATTGGAGATGCCGCCGATATTGACGAAGCACACCGCCTGTCCCTGCTGCTGGAATTTTCCCGCAAGTGCTGCGTGATAGGCCGGCACCAGCGGCGCACCCTGCCCGCCATGGACCATGTCGTTGGCACGCATGTCGTAGACCACCGCTATGCCGGTTCGGCGCGCCAGTTCCGGGCCGTCGCCGATCTGGATCGTCAATCCCTCATCAGGGCGATGAAGCACCGTCTGGCCATGGAAGCCGAGAACATCGACGCCATCGGCTAAAAGCTCGAAACGCTCCATGAATGCCGTAACGGCAATTACATGCCGTAAGGTCAGTTCAAGCTCGATAGCACGAAGCTCAGCGGGCCGTTCGTTCCTGTCGCTCAGTGGACGTGCGATTTCCAGCGCCCGTTTGAGCTGCCCACGAAAATCGGCATCATAGGGCACGCCCATGAACGGCCCGCGCTCGATGAAGCTGCGACCGTCTGTCCTGATCAGCGCGACGTCGATTCCGTCCATCGACGTGCCGCTCATCAAACCGATCGCGGTCCTGATGACATTCATGAGGCTTGCCTCCCATGCGATTCCCGGATGCACTTTTGTAAAAACAGTGCTAAACGCGCCGCGACAGATCAACAACAACGAACTTGCGTGAGGCCCACTCGGGTAAGCGCAGACACCAAGAGACGAAACCCATGTCCGAGTTCAAGTCCGATTTCCTCCGCACGCTGAAAGAGCGCGGCTTCATTCATCAGGTCTCCGATGAAAGCGGCCTCGATGACCTGTTCGCCAAGGAAACCGTGACGGCCTATATCGGCTTCGATCCGACGGCGCCCAGCCTGCACGCCGGCTCGCTGATCCAGATCATGATGCTGCACTGGATGCAGAAGACCGGTCATCGCGCCATCTCGCTGATGGGCGGCGGCACCGGCATGGTCGGCGATCCCTCCTTCAAGGAAGAAGCGCGCCAGCTCATGACCGTAGATACGATCGAAGGCAACATCGCTTCGATCAAGCGCGTCTTCTCCAATTACCTGAACTACGGCGACGGTCCGAAGGACGCGCTGATGATCAACAATGCCGAATGGCTGCGCTCGCTGAACTACCTCGAATTCCTGCGCGATGTCGGCAAGCACTTCTCGGTCAACCGCATGCTGTCCTTCGACAGCGTCAAGACGCGTCTCGACCGCGAACAGTCCCTGTCCTTCCTGGAATTCAACTACATGATCCTCCAGGCCTATGACTTCGTCGAGCTTGCCAAGCGCTACGATTGCCGCCTGCAGATGGGCGGTTCGGACCAGTGGGGCAATATCGTCAACGGTATCGATCTCGGTCACCGCATGGGGACACAGCAGCTCTATGCGCTGACATCGCCGCTGCTGACGACGTCATCCGGCGCCAAGATGGGCAAGTCGGCAACAGGCGCTGTCTGGCTGAACGCTGACATGCTCTCGGCCTATGATTTCTGGCAGTACTGGCGCAACACCGAGGATGCCGACGTCTCGCGCTTCCTGAAGCTCTACACCACGCTGCCGATGGATGAAATCGCCCGTCTCTCCGCACTCGGCGGCTCGGAGATCAACGAGGTCAAGAAGATCCTTGCGACCGAGGTGACGGCAATCCTGCACGGCCGCCAGTCCGCTGAACAGGCTGCCGAAACGGCACGCAAGACCTTCGAGGAAGGTGGTCTCTCGGAAAATCTCCCGTCGGTCGACGTGCCCGCCTCCGAGCTCGACGCTGGCATCGGCCTTCTGTCGCTGATCGTACGTGCCGGCCTTGCCGGTTCGAACGGCGAAGCACGCCGTCACGTCCAGGGCGGCGCAGTCCGCATCAACGACGAGGCGGTCAGCGACGAACGCAAGATGATCGGCAGCGGCGAAATCACCGCCGACGGCATCATCAAGCTCTCGCTCGGCAAGAAGAAACACATCCTGATCCGCCGCGCGGCATAAGCGGCTTTACATCAGAACAGATACCAAAGCCGGCGCCCGTGCCGGCTTTTTCTGTGCCTCACTATTCGGGTCGGCGCGCAAGATCATTCAGCTCCCCGTCGGCATTCCGCGTCATCTCGTTTGGTCTCCCGGAGAAGATAGCCGGCGGATCGACGCTTGAATCGGGCTTCACCCGCGACCACCAGCTGATCGAGAAGATCGGCGGCGTCATCATCGCGTCGAGGGGAACCATGAGGACGTGGTCGGAACGGATGACCGCCTCTTGCGACTTCAGCCGCACAACCTTTTCCGCGGCAAGCGAAGTGTCGGCAATTGTCACAGCCATCATGGCGGCCGATGCGAAAGAAACTGTCCGGGCGCACTGCATCGCATCCTCCGACATTGCACCGGCCGTTGCTTCCTGGCCGGGACAATATAGTACATCAGATTTCCCTAAAATAGGCAAAGCATCAATGTCGGACTTGTCAGGATAGGTCGGAATTGGCCTTGCCGAGAACGAACCTGCGCATTTCTCTGCTGCGATCCGGCAACAAATCACACACCGGACGCTTTGTCGGAACCTTTTGCACCTGCCGGGATTTGCGACCTCCCGGCTTCACTCGCGTCACTGGAACTCAAAGATCTGGCGGAAAACACCAGGCGCGATGATCGACAGCGGGTTGATCTGCAGGTTCGGCTGGTCGAACTTGCCTGTCAGCTTGAAGGTGATGCCGATCAGGCCGCGGTCGCTGCCATTGCCGAGAATGACGCCGATCAGCGGCAGTTCGGCAAAAAGCCGGTTGAGGCCGTAGGCCGGCATGAAAGTGCCGGTCATGTCCATGTTGCCCTTGCGATCGCGCACGATGCCTTGGAAGGTTGCGCCGATCTGGTCGCCGCGCAGCACGCCGTTCTCGATGCCGACCATGCCATTGCGCGAGACAACACGGGCAAAGCCGCGCTGGAAGCGCTGCGACGAGGTATCGATATCGCGTTTGACGGCTTCGTTGAGGCTGCGCTGCTCATTTCCGACAGGCGTCGAAACGATCGACCGCAGGCGTTGTTCGTTGACGATCGCGAAGCGGCGCACGTCGAGCGAGCCATCCCAGCCGCCCTCCACCCCCAGCCGGATCGCCAGATTAAGCAGGCCGCCCTGCATGTGTTGGTAGAGATCGGCGAAACGTGACACCGCGCCGGCATCGCCACTGGTGATGTTGATGACGCCGCCGTCCTTCATCTGGCTGACCACGGCCTCGCCGCTGTCGGTAACGGCGGAGAAATTGAGCGCCTGCAGCTTGTCGCCGCGCAGTGATATTTGCGCCTGGAAATTGCCGACCTTCTCGTCGTTGAAGCCGATGACGTTTTTCAGCCTGGCGCGCACCGATACGCCGGTGTCGCCGGCATCGCCATCACCATCGCCGTCAGAGCCCGATTTCAACCGCGCGATGACCGGCCGCGCATCGGCGCTGTCGCCGGAGACCGAGACGTCGAAATTGCCCTTGCTGCGTTTCACCGACAGGGCGAAATCGTCGAGCGAGGACAGCTTGACGCTGTCGAAATCAGCCGAGATCAGCCCGCCTTTGCCAATGTTCAGCGATCCGTTGGCGCCGAAACCATCGCCCTTCAGTCGAAAATTCTTGATCTGGGTATTGTCGGCCGGGCCGGACGTTTCGAATTCGGCCGTGGCGGCAATGCCGCTGCCCTTCGACCAGCCGATCCAAGGCAGTTCGAGCAGCGACTTGGTGAGGTCGAGCTGGACGTCCTGCCGGTCGTCGTCGATCCGCGTCAGCACCATCTTCACGCTGCCGCCGACGATGCCGGAAAGGCCGGGTATCAGCTTGTTGCGCTGGTCCTCTGAAAGCGTCGCGGTGATCACCCGCTGTCGCACCGTCGTGTCGGATGCCTCGACCGGTTCGGTAAGATCGATATCGGCCGGGACACCGTCGATCTGGGCCTTGGCGTCGAGCGTGATCCGTTTCGGATTGCCGTTCAGCGTGCCGTCGAGATTGCTGATCGTGCGGCCGGAAAACGGCTTGGCAAGATCGATATCGGTGAGCTTCATTGCCGCCGTCCATTCGGCCGGCGGCGGGTTTTGCGAGGAGAGCAGGCCGAAATGCGCCTTCACATTCGCCTCGATCCGGCCCTTGAGATCGTCGGGCGTAAAGCCGGCGCGCTGCAGCACCCGGATCGGCCTGTAGGTTAGAAGCTCGCCAACGGCGTCCGCCGCTCCGGAGACCGCAAGATCGATATCGGCCATCAGTGGTTTATCGTAGGTGGCAGGCAAGATGAACGTCCCCTGCCCGAGACCGACGGACCGGCCGGAGGGGAAATAAGACGTGCCGCTCTTGATCGCGATCGTCGCAACCGGGCCGGTCAGGTCGAAATGTGCTGACGTGTCGCGGATCGGCGGAATGTCTCCGGCAACGTTCATCCGCGCACCCGTGATGTCGAAGCCGATGCGGATCTGGTTGGCGTCAAGCTTCAATCCCTTGCCGCCGGCTGCCTCGTCCAGCCTGCCTAAGGGAATGAAGACGGAAATGGCGGCATTGGTGACGGTGCCGCCGAAGAGATTGCCGTGCACCCAGTTGCGCACCTTGGGCGCCATCCAGAACGGCCAGAGCTGCTTGATCGCTATCGTCTGCAACTGCGACGACTGGCCGGCGAAGCTGATCTCCGGTGATTTGTCGCCGAGCTTGACATCAAGTGATCCGTAGAGCGCCCCAAGCGGGCTGGAAACCGTCATGTTGGGAAACTGGAATTCGCGGCCGGCGACCATGTAGCGTCCCGTCGCCTGGATGTCGAAGGAGAGCGGCTGCTCGCCGGAGCCGCCGGGGGCTGCCGTGCCGCCGCTGACGAGCAGGTCGATGCCGAAGCCTTTGCCGGCCTGCGGGTCGAGCTTGTCGAGATCGATCAGCGCGCCGTTGATGGGAAGCGTGGTCGCGCCGAATCGGGCGTTCGACCTGGCGATCTCGAGCGTCTGCTTGGAGAAATCATAGACGAGATTGATTTGGCCGCCCGACAGCTCCTGCGGATCGCCATCCGCATAGATCTGGCCAGGATCGATGTCGATCGTCGCCGCAAGCGCCGGCGGCACCCCATCGCGCGCTCTGGTGGCCGACACCGTCAGGTCGACAAAGGCGCTGAGCCCCTGCCGTATCACGCCCTGATCGTTGCGTTTCAGCCCAAAGGGCGTGAGGTCGGCATGCTTCAGCGTCGCCACGACCTTCGACACGTGGCCGTCTTCCTTCTCGGCCAGCATGTCGAGCTCTGCCACCTCGCCGTTGAGCGCGACTTCGCCGGTCAATTGCAACGAGGACGGGCCGGCATGGGCAAAGACGAGATTGTCGATGACAAGCGAAAGCGGACCGTTGGCGGTATCGGCAAGCTTGATGTCGATGCCGGAGATGCGCACCGAATTCGTCGAGCCGCGCGTCACAATGCTGTCGAACATGTCGAACTGCGAGAAGATCCTCTCCATCGCCCCCGGTACGGCGTCGATGCGCAGATCATCGAGCTTGACGGGATTGCCGGAGGGCAGAAGCGCGGTATCGAGCGCGATATCCTCCGCTTCGATATCCGCGACGGCGATGCGGCCGCGGAAAAGCTGCAGCGGATCGAGCCCCAGCCGCACCGAACCCGTCGTCGACAGGTGCTGGCCGCTCTCCTCGTCGATCATGTTGACGTTGCGCGCTTCAAGCGCCAGCCGAAAATCCGAAGTGAAGCGGATGACGGTGGAGCCGACCTCAGCGCGGTAGCGCGGTCCGGCCACACCATTCAGCGCCGCCTGAGCCTGCTGCGACAGCGGCTTGTCGAACATGCCGCTCTCGACGGTGAAAACGATGCCAGCGAGAATAAGGAGAATCAGTCCCAGAAATCCTGAGGTCAGCTTCGCCGTGCGGCGCATCGGCGAACGCGGCGGCGGGCAATGAACGATGATCGGATCCTCGGCCTGGGCGGACGGCAAGCGGTCCAGCGCAACGATATCCTTCTTGCGAAACGTGACCTTTTCGCCGCGGATGGCTGACATGCGCCCTCGGGCTCTCCCTTTAAGTGAAGAATTGAACCCGGCCATGCTGGACGGGTATCCGTCCACTATATAATTCGGGGAGAGAAAGTGTCATCCACAAACCCGGCAAAAGAAAGGTTTTCCCAATGGCGGTTCCCGGCATCGGCGTCTCGGCCCCTGATTTCAACCTTCCCCGCGACGGCGGTGGCCGCGTCACGCTGGCCGAATTCCACGGCAAGCCGCTCGTATTGTTCTTTTATCCCAAGGACGACACGACGGGCTGCACCGCAGAATCATTGGCTTTCACCGCGTTAGCAAGCGAGTTCGAAGCGGCCGGTGCTGCCGTCATCGGCATGTCGCCCGATTCGGCCGCCTGCCATGACAGGTTCATCAAGAAGCACCGTCTTTCGGTGGCGCTTGCCTCGGACGAGGAAAAGACGACGCTGCGGGCCTATGGCGTCTGGAAGGAAAAGAGCATGTACGGCCGCAATTTCATGGGCGTCGAGCGTACCACCTTCCTGATCCGCCAGGACGGCACGATCGCCACCATCTGGCAGAAGGTGAAGGTGCAGGGCCATGCCGAAACCGTACTCGAGGCCGTGAGGAATCTGGCGGCGTGACCGGGCATCTGGCGATAAGCTCGCTGCGCGGCGGCGCCATCGATGCGATCAGCTCGGCCGATCTCGACCGCAAGACGGCACTTGCGCAGGAAAGCGCCACCCGCTGGTTCGCCCGCCGGGTGTCGCTGCGCTCGCCACTCGATGCGGCCCTGCCCGACAGGCCCGGCCGGCCCGACAAACCGGTGCTGACGCCGCCGACCCAGGTGGAGAAGCGCTCGCTGCATACGCTCAAAGGACGGATCGCTCTGCTCCACGCCATCGCTCATATCGAGCTTAACGCCGTCGATCTGGCGCTCGATATCGTTGCGCGATTCGCGACCGAGCAGATGCCGAATTCCTTTTTCGACGGCTGGATGCAGGTTGCCTTCGAGGAGGCGAAGCATTTCCGCATGGTGCGCGCCAGGCTCAACGATCTCGGTGCTGATTACGGTGACCTAACCGCGCATGACGGGCTCTGGCAGGCCGCCCATTCGACGCGCAACGACCTGACGGCAAGGCTGGCCGTCGTGCCGCTGATTCTGGAAGCCCGTGGCCTCGACGTTACGCCGTCGTTGCAGACAAAGATGCGCCAGACCGGCGATCTCGAAAGTGCCGATGTCCTCGACGTCATCTATAACGACGAGAAAGGCCATGTCGCCGTCGGCGCCAAATGGTTCCGCTTCCTCTGCGCCCGCGAGAAACGCGACCCGGCAAAAGCCTTCCAGGAGCTGGTACGGGCCAATTTCCGCGGACCGCTGAAGCCGCCCTTCAACGACCTTGCCCGCGCCGAAGCCGGGCTGACGCCGTCCTTCTACAGATCGTTGGCATCGATCAGCCACGCTTGAAGTCACTGAAATTTATGATGCGACGGCGGCAATGAAAGCATTCATTAACCATAACAGTGTCTAATTTTCCGAAAGAGGCGTAGAGCATCAATCGGGAGAGCCTGCGTGAACAGCGGACATCAGCACCGGGTATTCGGCAGGCGGGCACAGGAACATATCCTCATCCTGGCAAGCGGTGACAAGGTTCGCCATATGACGGTCCGGCCCTGGATGGCTGCGGTGGCCTTCTGCTTCGTCGGCGTGTTCTCGATCGGCTACCTCTTGGCCACGTCCTATCTCGTGCTGCGCGACGACCTGATCGGCGCCACCATGGCCCGCCAGGCCCGCATGCAGCACGACTATGAAGACCGCATCGCTGCCCTCCGCGCGCAGGTCGACCGCATCACCTCCCGCCAGCTTCTCGACCAGCAGGTGGTCGAAGACAAGGTCGACAAGCTGATGGAGCAGCAGATGGCGCTCACCTCGCGCCATGGCAAGCTCGACAATCTGCTCGACCGGGCCGAAAGCTCCGGCCTGACGGAAAAAGATGGCGTCCTGCCTGCGCCGTCTTCGCCCGTTCAGTCCTATGCCCCCGATATCAAGGACAAGCGTGCTTCACTCACCGGCGGCGGCATCGAGGCGATCGAGAAACAGCTGGCAAGCGGCGCGCCCGCCGATGCGACGCCCGACAATTCGACGCTTGCCTATGTGCCGGCGACCGACACGGTCGGCGACCGTGCCGACCGCATCTTCTCCAAGGTGACGCTATCGCTGAAAGATGTCGAACAGGACCAGCGCAGCCGTGTCGAACAGCTGACGAGCTATGCCGGCAATGCCGCCAACGCCATCGAGACCGTGCTGACCCGCTTCAAGATTCCGATGCCCGAGACCGCCGACAAGAAAGACGATGACGATGCGGTCGGCGGCCCCTATGTCGAGCCCGAAAGCAACGACGACTTCAACAATTCTCTGGTCGCGCTCGACGGCGCGTTGACCCGTCTCGAAGAGGTGCGCAGCACCGCCGAATCCCTGCCTTTCCGCAATCCCGCTATCGGCAAGGACGTGACGAGCCCGTTCGGCAATCGACGCGACCCTTTCCTCGGCCGCCTCGCGCTCCATTCCGGCATCGACTTCCGCTTTTCGCCGGGCGAAAGGATCCGCCCGACGGCCCCCGGCAAGGTGATTTCGGCCGGTTGGACCGGCGGCTACGGCAACATGGTCGAGATCGATCACGGCAACGGCATCTCGACGCGCTACGGGCATATGTCCCAGGTCCTGGTCAAGGTCGGCGACACGGTCGATCGCGATGACGTCATTGGCCTTGCCGGCAGCACCGGCCGCTCGACAGGCACGCACCTGCATTATGAAGTGCGCCAGGACGGCCACGCGGTCGATCCAGTATATTTCATGAATGCCGGCCTTAAACTCGCCACCTATATCAAGTAACTCCTGCCCGGTAACCAACGCTTCACTCTGCAATGGGTGCGGCGTCTCTATTTCTTGACTTGCCGGCCATTCGGGGCTATGTCGCGCTGCATTGCGGCATGCAATCCCGCCGACTCGTTCAGAGCTCGGCCGAACGGAATGGAAACAGTTTTCCCTTTGACGACATTTGCTGACCTTGGCTTAAGCCAAAAAGTGCTATCCGCTGTTACGGACGCGGGCTACACGATCCCAACGCCTATTCAGGCGGGCGCCATCCCGTTTGCGCTCGAGCGCCGCGATATTTGCGGCATCGCGCAGACCGGCACTGGCAAGACGGCATCCTTTGTTCTGCCGATGCTGTCGCTTCTGGAGAAGGGCCGTGCGCGTGCGCGCATGCCCCGCACGCTGATTCTCGAACCGACGCGCGAACTCGCCGCTCAGGTCGCCGAGAATTTCGAGAAATACGGCAAGAACCACCGCCTGAACGTCGCCCTTCTGATCGGCGGCGTTTCCTTCGAGGACCAGGACCGCAAGCTCGAGCGCGGCGCCGATGTGCTGATCTGCACGCCCGGCCGCCTGCTCGACCATTTCGAGCGCGGCAAGCTGCTGATGAGCGGCGTCGAGATCCTCGTCATCGACGAGGCCGACCGCATGCTCGACATGGGTTTCATCCCCGATATCGAACGCATCGCCAAGATGATCCCGTTCACCCGCCAGACGCTGTTCTTCTCGGCAACCATGCCGTCGGAAATTCAGAAGCTCGCGGACCGCTTCCTGCAGAATCCGGAGCGCATCGAGGTCGCAAAGCCGGCTTCCGCTGCAGCGACCGTGACTCAGCGCTTCGTCGCTTCGCACGGCAAGGATTACGAGAAGCGAGCGGTTCTGCGCGAACTCGTCCGCGCCCAGACCGAGCTCAAGAACGCTATCGTCTTCTGCAACCGCAAGAAGGATGTCGCCGATCTCTTCCGGTCGCTTGAACGCCACGGCTTCTCCGTCGGCGCCCTGCATGGCGATATGGACCAGCGCTCCCGCACGATGACGCTGCAAAGCTTCCGCGACGGCAACCTCCAGCTTCTGGTTGCCTCCGACGTCGCCGCCCGCGGCCTCGACATTCCCGATGTCAGCCACGTCTTCAATTTCGACGTGCCGATCCATTCCGAGGATTACGTCCACCGCATCGGCCGCACCGGCCGTGCCGGCCGCTCGGGTGCCGCCTTCACCTTGGTCACCAAGCGCGATACCAAATTTGTCGACGCCATCGAGAAGCTGATCGGCGAAAAGGTCGAATGGCTGAGCGGCGACCTGAATTCCCTGCCACCGGCAGAAGAAAGCCGGGAAACTGAACGCCCGCGGCGCAACAGCCGCGAGCGTGGTGCCAGAGATGGCGCAGCCCGAGATCGCGCGCCGAGAGAGAATGGCGACAGGGATCGTGGCCGCGGACGCGGCAGTCGCAGCGCTGCGAGTCATAAATCTGACAACGACATCCAGGATAATGGCGTAGACGTGATCGAAGCAGCACCAGTAAAGGCCGACATCGTGAAGAACGAGCGCAAAGCAGAGCAGAAGCCGCAGAACAATGCGCGTAACAATCGGCCTTACCCGGCAAACGACGACAGCCGCGACCGCCGCCGTCATCGCGATCACGACGACGGCCCGACCCCGATCGGCTTCGGCGATGATATCCCCGCCTTCATGCTGATCGCCGGCAGCGCCAAGGTCTGAACTTCCAATGGGCAGGCCCGGTATTGATTTTCCGGGTCTCGGCGTCGGCTTGGTGATTCTGCGCGACGCCAGGATCCTTCTCTACAAACGTATGCGTCCACCTGAAGCCGGCTATTGGAATATCGTCGGCGGCAAGGTGGATCACATGGAGCCGGCTGAGGAAGCTGCGCGCCGCGAGGCCGAAGAGGAAACCGGCCTGACGATCGGCCGCATCGAGCGCCTCGGCATGAGCGAGCAGATCATCGAGGCCGATCGCCAACACTGGATTTCGATCCTCTATCTCGCCCGTGACGTCGACGGCGAGCCGCAACTGACCGAACCGGACAAGCTTTCGGATTTCGGCTGGTTTCCTCTGACCGATCTGCCCGAGCCGCTGTCGGCCTTCACCAAGGCTGCCATAGCAGCCTTGCCGACCGCCGAACGCGGCTAGTCATTCGGCGCGAAGCGACGCCTCATAGGCAAGCCGCACCCATTTCGCCATTAGATCGGGATCGTCGTAGGCCTCGTCGGGGATTGACCAATAGGGCATCTTCACCGGCTTGCCGTTCTTGCCCTCATACGTCCATTGGGTGGCGCCGGCAGCGGCAAATTCCGGGGCGCTCGTCTCGTCGGCCTTCAGCAGCATCTCGTCACGCACTTCCAGCGCGATGATGCGCCCGAGATGATAGATGCCTTTGCCGCCGAACATGCGCTTGACCGTAACGGGGCCAAGCCCCTGAAACATTTCCTCGATCCCGGCATTGTCCATTCTTTATTCCTTCGAAATCCCGGCCACTCCAATCACAGCGCGTGATAATCCCGGTTCAGATAGATGAGCGCCGGGTGTTTTTCGCTGAAACGGACGGCCGCGACCTCGCCGAAGATGACGTTGTGCGTCGGCAGTTCCTTGATATCGATCACCCGGCAATCGAAGGCGGCAAGCGCGTCGGCGAGCACGGGCGCGCCGGTGGCAAGCATCTCGAAACGGGCGCTGGCGAAACGGTCGTCATTGGCAAGCGACGTGCGCCCGGAAAAGGCATCAGCAACGCCCTGATGATGGGCGCCGAGCGTGTTCAGCGCGAAAATGCCGCTGCGAAAGAAGATCTCGTTCTTCGGATTGGTGTTGTTGAGGCAGACCAGCACCGAGGCCGGATTGTCCGAAACCGAGCAGGCGGCCGTGATGGTGACGCCGCGGCGCAGCTCGCCCATCGCCGTCGTCACGAGCTGTACATGGCCGGCATAACGGCTCATGGCATCGCGATAAAGGCCAGGGTCGATATGCTGCCTGTTCAACACCTGCTTCTCCCGTACGCGCTTATTCTGCCTACTGCATAAATCCTTAAATCGGAATCGATTTAAGGACAAAATTATGCAGCCATTCAAAGTGCTACAGCGTCGTTTGCGCGCCTGAAAGGACGCGCGGCGCTGTAGTTCGACTTGCTATCGCGCCAATATGGCGAGCATCGGTTACCTTTTCTACAATAGGACCGGTGAAAAGCGCTGTGTTGCGCTTGTTTTTCTTTGACGATCGCGGCCTTGCGGATAAAAGGGCATGGACGATGGCTAGGGATCTCCGCCTTTCATGATCAACCTGCGTGGCATAGCAGCCTGTCTGGCGCTGCTGGGAGCGGCGGCGCAAGGCCATGCGGCCGGCGTGACAATCGGCGTTGTCGCCCCCCAGAACGGCCCGCTCGCCCTGCTCGGCGCCCAGATTACCGCCGGTGCCGGCTTCGAGATTCAGCAGTCAGAAAATACCCTCGTCGCCATCAACGAGACCTGCGAGGACAATAGCGGTGCTGCGGTCGCCGATGCGCTTGTCAATGCCAAGGTGCAGGTCGCGATCGGCTTTCTCTGTAGCGAAACGCTGGAAGGCGCGCTGCCGAAGCTGAAGGACGCCAGCATTCCCGCGATCACCGTCTCGGTGCGCTCCCGCATCCTTATGGAGGATGCGTTGAAGAACGGCTGGCCGCTCTTCCGGGCAGCACCCGCCGACGGTGCCGAGGCGGCAAAGATCATCGAGGCGATCCTGAAGGACTGGGCCGCCGATCCGATCGCCCTGATCGAGGACGGCACCATTCATGGCCGCGAACTGACGGAAGCGGTGCGCAATGCGCTGGAGCAGAACGGCCTGAAGCCGGTCTTTACCGATACCTACCGGCCAGGACAGGAGCAGCAGATTGCCCTTGTCCGCCGCCTGAAACGGGCCGGTGCCACCAGGGTCTTCATCGGCGGCGACCGCAATGACGTCGCCGTCATCGCCCGCGATGCCAAGGCTGAGAATATCCCGCTGTCCATCCTCGGCGGCGATGCCATGCGCGCTGCCGACCAGCCGCTGCCGTTGAATGAAGGCGTGCGCGCTGTCGCCCTGCCCGAATACGCCGTTCTGCCGGAAGGCACGGCTGCGGCCGACGCACTGCGCGCCAAAGGCATCGAGCCGGAAGGTTATGTCCTGCCGTCGCTGGCCGCGGCACTCATTGCCGGCCAGGCGGGGCAAGCCGCCACTGCGGCGGGCAAGCCCCTGCAGGAGACGCTTCTCGGCACGACATTCCAGACGCCGGTCGGCGCCATCGCCTTCACCGATGCGCATGAACTTTCGCAAAACCCCTACCGCCTGCTCGAATGGCGGGGCAACGGCTTTTTTCCACCTGGCGCACCGACACAATGAGCGGCGCGCCAGCCTTGAATTCGGGCCCCGCGGTCAAATGGCGGCCCATACGGAGTAAGATTCGATGACGCTGCCCATTCGCATTGCCCCCTCGATCCTCGCAGCGGATTTCGCCAGGCTTGGCGAGGAGGTGCGCGACGTGACGGCCGCTGGCGCCGACTGGATCCATCTCGACGTCATGGACGGGCATTTCGTGCCGAACATCTCCTTCGGCCCCGATGTCATCAAGTCGCTGCGTTCCTATACATCAGCCACCTTCGACTGCCACCTGATGATCTCGCCGGTCGACGACTATCTCGAAGCCTTCGCCAAGGCCGGCTGCGACCGCATTACCGTCCATGCCGAAGCCGGACCGCATCTGCACCGCTCGCTGCAGACCGTCCGCAATCTCGGCAAGAAGGTCGGCGTGACGATCAATCCGGCGACATCGCTCAGCGCCATCGAGAACGTGCTCGACGATGTCGACCTCATCCTGATCATGTCGGTCAATCCCGGTTTCGGTGGACAGAAGTTCATTCCTGCGATGGCGGCAAAGATTGCCGCGGCGAAGTCACTGATTGGTGACCGGCCGATCGAACTCCAGGTCGACGGCGGCGTCACAGTGGAAACGGCGCCTGATATCGCCCGGGCGGGCGGCAACGTTCTCGTCGCCGGCTCGGCAATTTTCAAGGGCGATACGGTCGAGGATTATCGCCGGACTGTCGCCGATCTGCGTCAGGCAGCCGAAGGGGCACGAGCATGAAAAAACGTCTGATCATCGGCGGCATGCTTGCCGTCGCATTTGCCGGCCTGCCCGGCCTGTCACTTGCTGGCGACATCGCCAATATCCAGCCGATCGGCTTTTCCGCCGACGGCAAGGTTTTCGGATTCCAGGAATTCGGCATCGAGCAGAGCGGCGACGTCCCCTACTCCAACACTTATTTTGTCGATACCGACAGCGGCCAATATCTGGAGGGCACGCCCTTCCACACGGAGCTGACCGATAAGGACGCCAATCTTTCCAAGGCGCGGCGGCAGAACCTGACGGCGGCGCGCAGCCAGATGGACAAATACGATCTTCTGACCAATCCCGGCCTGATCGCCGCCTTCAATCCGCCGACCGAACTCGGCTCCCCTTCGAAGACGATCCGCTACACGACGCTTGCGACCGACGGCCCGCCGAAATCGCCCTATACGCTCTCGCTCGGCGAGATGCCGGTGCCGACGCCGAAGGATTGCGCTGCGGCCAACAAGCGGGTCATCGGCTTCAGCCTGCAAATGATCGAAAAGGAAGGCGCTCCGAACCGGCAGGCGGCGCGCCAGGCGATGGCGGTTCCGGCCGAGCGCGCATGTTCCGTCGAATACCGGATCGGCGGCGCTGTGGTCTACCAGCCGGAAGCCGGAAACCAGGTCCATATCGCCCTTGTCCTGGCCTTCGATGCCGAACGGAACGGCCGCTGGATCGCCGTTCCGGTTCATCCCTGAGCACGGATCACCCGAGGACGGATCGCCCCAGGATGGATCGTCTAAGAGCTGCACGGCCACCCTACCCCGATCTGATCGCCGGCGCGTTGCTTTGGGGCATGCAGATGCTTGCCGCCGCCATGCTCGGCCTTTACCTGCGCAACGGCCTGCAGACGAGCCGCCTTGCCGAGGTCGCAGCACTCTATTTCGCCGGCGGTCTGTTCGCTTGGCCATTTGCCCTGCCGGTCGCCCGTTTCTTTGCTTATGGCAGGCCGCCGGAAGCGCGTTTTGCCGCTTTTTTCGTGACGCTGACAGCAGCAACGATCCTGATGACCGCCTTCCTCTTCGCCATGGAATACCGGATCTTCTATTCGCGCTGGCATGCGCCCTTCGGCAGCGTCGTCTGGGCTTTCCAGTTCGTCTTCACCGGTGCCAGCGCCGTCTACCAGTTTCTGGTGATCGGCCTGCGCCTCTTTCTGCCGCTTGGCCTCGTCTGCCTTGTCGCAAGCAGCTATCATCTTGCCAAACGCATGCGTTGAGATTGCCGCCCGTCTTTGCTACAGGGGCGCTAACCTCGATAAAGCAAACCTCTTGAAGTGAAGGCAGCCGCCCATGATCCCGCGTTATTCCCGGCCCGAAATGGTCGCCATCTGGTCTCCCGAAACCAAGTTCCGCATCTGGTTCGAGATCGAGGCGCATGCTTGCGACGCGCTGGCCGAACTCGGCGTCATCCCAAAATCGGCGGCAAAGACGATCTGGGAGAAAGGCGGCGCCGCCACCTTCGACGTCGACCGCATCGATGAGATCGAGGCCGTCACCAAACATGACGTCATCGCCTTCCTCACCCATCTCGCCGAGATCGTCGGCCCGGATGCGCGCTTCGTCCACCAGGGCATGACCTCGTCCGACGTGCTCGACACCTGCTTCAACGTCCAGCTGGTCCGCGCCACCGACATCCTGATTGCCGATATCGACCGGCTGCTCGAAGCGCTGAAAAGCCGCGCCTTCGAACACAAGGATACCGTCACCATCGGCCGTTCGCACGGCATCCATGCCGAGCCCACCACCTTCGGTGTCAAACTGGCGCTCGCCTATGCCGAATTCGAGCGCTGCCGCCAGCGCCTCGTCGCCGCCCGCGAGGAAGTCGCAACCTGCGCCATATCGGGCGCCGTCGGCACCTTCGCCAATATCGATCCGCGCGTTGAGGAACATGTCGCCGAAGCGCTTGGCCTGAAGGCCGAGCCGGTCTCGACACAGGTCATCCCGCGTGACCGCCACGCGATGTATTTCGCCACGCTTGGCGTCGTTGCCTCATCGATCGAGCGGCTGGCGACCGAGATCCGCCACCTGCAGCGCACCGAGGTGCTGGAGGCGGAAGAATATTTCTCGCCTGGCCAGAAGGGCTCCTCGGCCATGCCGCACAAGCGCAACCCGGTTCTGACCGAAAACCTGACCGGCCTTGCCCGCATGGTCCGCTCTTACGCAATGCCAGCGATGGAAAACGTCGCCCTCTGGCACGAGCGCGATATCTCGCATTCCTCGGTCGAGCGCATGATTGGCCCAGATGCCACCGTGACGCTCGATTTCGCCCTGTCGCGGCTTGCCGGCGTCATCGAAAAGCTGCTGGTCTATCCCGAGAATATGGAGAAGAACCTCAACAAATTCCGCGGCCTCGTCCATTCGCAGCGCGTCCTGCTGGCGCTGACCCAGGCCGGCACCTCCCGCGAGGATGCCTACCGCCTCGTCCAGCGCAACGCCATGAAAGTGTGGGAACAGGGCAAGGACTTCCTGGAAGAACTGCTTGCCGACGCCGAAGTCCGCGCTGCTCTGTCGGAAGAGGACATCCGCGAAAAATTCGACCTCGGCTACCACACCAAACATGTCGACACGATTTTCCGACGGGTGTTTGGCAACGCGTGAGCGGTTCGAGATCAACGATATGGCGGCGCCCTTGCAGGCGCCGTTTTTATGTCTAGCTTTTCTCAAGCGGCCGTTGTTTTTGCTTCGGTGCTTTGGCAGCCACAGGACGCTTGCGTGCCTCCGCCTTTTTCAACGGCGCCGCTTTCACTGTCTCCGCTGTCCGGCAAGCCTCCGTCTCGCCCCTGCCTTTGGCGGCCTTGGTGACCAGCTCGTCGAGACGTTTCAGCTCTTCCTCGTCGAGATTCTCGATACCGATGAAACGGTTCTCGGCATGGCTGGTCAGGATGATTTCATTGAGCTTGGCCTGGATCGCCCGCGTGTCGCGTGTCTGGGCGTTCTGCAGCACGAACACCATCAGGAAGGTGATGATCGTCGTGCCGGTATTGATGACCAGCTGCCAGGTTTCCGAATAATCGAAGAAGGGGCCGAGGGCCGCCCAGATAGCGACGGCGATCAGTGCCAGGATGAAGATGATGGGTTTGCCCGCCCATTCCGATACCTTGGTTGCGAAGTGGGCAAACAGATGCTTCATCGTCACCTTAAAGATCCTCCCTCGAAGTCTCCAGAGCATGATGTGGACGACATCATGCTCTGGCTAAACAAACTCCGAGGTTGGTTCGAGGTTCCCGCAGGGATCCGAGATTCCCCCGGGCGTCCGGGAATCCCCGCAGGCAAGGCCGACCGTGGTTACGCCGTGGCTTCCCGCGCAATCAGCTTGCGATAGAGATGCCAGGTCGCATGGCCGAGGATCGGGATAACCAGCGCAAGCCCGGCAAAGACCGGGATCGTGCCGATGACGAGCAGTGCTGCGACGATCAGGCCCCAGAGCAGCACCGGCACCGGATTGAGAATCGTCGCGCGGATTGACGCCGTGACGGCGGCTACCGCCCCGACATCGCGGTCGAGCAGCAGCGGAAAGGTGATGACGGTCATCGCCAGCACCACGAGCGCAAAGACGAAGCCGATGAGATTGCCCCAGATGATCAGCTGCATGCCCTCTGACGTGCCGAAGACCTGGCGGAAGAAATCCGCCATGCTGCGCGGAAAGACCTCGCCGAGCAGATTGCTGTAGAGCGTCTGTGCCGTCACCAGCCAGACGACGAAGAGGCCGCAGAGCATCAGCCCGACCGCCACAATCGACGGCAGTGCCGGCGAATGGCGCACATCGAGCGCATGCGTCCAGGACGCGTCGAGGCCGGCCTCGCGCCGGCGGCTGATTTCATAGAGGCCAATCGCAGCGATCGGGCCGATCAGCACGAAACCCGCCATAAGCGGGAAGACCATCGGCAAAAGGTTGGCGCCCGAGGTCCACAGCGTCAGGAAGACGCCGGCGATCGGATACATCAGGCACAGGAACACATAGTGGGACGGTTTCTCCATGAAATCCTCGTATCCGCGCTTCAGCGCGTCGAAGACGTCAGCGATACCGATGCGATTGACGACGGGCCGCGCCAAGCTTTCGCTAGCACCCGTCATGACATGAAATGCCGCCATGGTTTTCTCCTCCTCAGCCGAGACCTGATCGGCGGCGGACAGCATCGGCGGACAAGCCGACACGAAATCCGCAACCGGCACTGGAGCAATATAGCAACTTTCAACGCCCGTGTCGCTCTCTCCCTTGGCACCCCCTCTTGACATCTTGGACCAGCTTTCTCACATCGGCGGCACTATGAAAGCCTCAGACGCAGATATCCTCATCATCCCCGGTTACACCAATTCCGGCCCGAGCCACTGGCAAAGCCGCTGGGAGGCAAAGCTCAGCACGGCGCGGCGCGTCGAACAGGCCGAATGGACGAAGCCGGTTCGCGAGGATTGGATCGCCCGCATCGCCGAGGAGGTGAACGCCTCGACCCGTCCGGTCGTCCTGGTCGCCCATTCGCTGGGCGTGCCCTCGGTGATCCACGCCATCCCGCATTTCCGCAACCGCGTGGCAGGCGCTTTCTTGGTCGCCCCGCCCGATGTGGCCAATCCCGACATCCGCCCGAAGCACCTGATGACTTTCGGCCCCTATCCGCGCGATCCGCTGCCCTTCCCGTCGATCACGGTCGCCAGCCGCAACGATCCGTTCGGCAGCTACGAGCATGCTGACGAGATTGCCAGCAGCTGGGGCTCCTTCCTCGTCGATGCCGGCGAGTCCGGTCATATCAATGCCGATTCCGGTCACGGTCCCTGGCCGGAAGGCACCATGGTCTTTGCCCAGTTCCTCGGCCGGCTCTCCCCCTGATCGAGGAAAAGGCGCTATCCCGCTTGTTGAGCAAGTGCTTTCTAAGTCTTTCTTAATGGAATGACCGCAGACTGCGCCGAGGTGAGATAAGCGAGAATGCCCGTGAAGAAAGCCCATTCAGAGGCCGGTGATCCGCATGGCGATGCCGCAGCGGCTGAGGCAGGTATCGGCAATGGGGCGACCGACGATTGCGACCTGGCAGAGCGGGAAAGCCGCTGGAACCATGCGCTCGTCGGCTCGGGCCTTGGCGTATGGGATCACAACTACCGTCTCGACCGAAAATATTACTCGCAGACGTGGAAAACTATCCGCGGCATGGCGCCCGACGAGGAAGCCGCCGGCGATTACGATGCCTGGCTGCAACTGGTCCATCCCGATGATCGCGATTTCGTCGTCCATGCGATCGACCGGCAGAATGCCGGCGATCCCAATTACCAGATTTTCGAGTATCGCGAGCGCCATAAGGATGGCCACTGGGTCTGGATCGAGTGTCGCGGCGCCTGCGTGGAATGGGACGAGAGTGGCGTGCCGACGCGCATCGTCGGCACGGATACGGATATCACCGCCCGCAAGCAGGCCGAGGAGACGCTGTCGCGTTTGTCGCGCCGGCTCGATCTGGCGCTGGAGATTTCCCGCATCGGCGTCTTCGAGGCGGATATCGAGCATGATGTCGTCGAATGGGACGAGCGCCTCATTGCCATTTACGGCCTGCAGGGCGCCTCGCGGCAGATCGGCAGCGACGCCTGGGCGAAAAGCCTGCATCCCGACGACCGCGAGCGCGTGCTTGGCTTGTCCGACCGTAGCGTCGAAAGCGGCAGTGATTTCCAGCAGGAATACCGCATCATTCGCGGCGACGGCGTCGAACGCGTCATCCGTGCCCGCTCGGCCTTCTTCATCGACGGCAACGGCCACCGCAAGCTGATCGGTGCCAACTGGGACGTCACCGAGGAAGTCGCGCTCCGCAACGAGCTGCAGCGCGCCAAGGATCTGGCCGAGGCGCGCAACCGCGAGCTCGAAGCCGCCAAGGAGAGCATCGAGCACCTGGCGCTGCACGATTATCTCACCGGCCTGCCGAACCGCCGCTATCTCGACAAGATGCTGGGCGAGCGTTCGGCCGAATGCCGGGCAAAGGGCCTGGCGCTGGCGATCCTGCATATCGATCTCGACCGCTTCAAGCAGATCAACGACACGCTTGGCCACCGGGCTGGCGACGCCATGCTCCAGCATGCCGCAAGCGTGCTGAGAAATTCCGTCCGCGCCACCGATTTCGTCGCCCGCATTGGCGGCGATGAATTCGTCATCCTCTGCGCCGTCGATCCCGCGTCGAAGAAGATCGCCGGCCTTGCCGAACGTGTTATCCGCGAATTGCGCAAACCCGTCAGATATGAGGGTCACGATTGCCGTTTCGGCGCCAGCATCGGCATCGCCATCGATAGCGGATCGACGCTCGACGCCAAGCAGATGCTGCTCGACGCCGATATCGCGCTTTATCGGGCCAAGGGCCTGGGCCGCAACCGCTTCGAATTCTTCTCGGCCTCTGCCCGCCGCGACATCATCTCCGCCAAGCACCTCGCCGACGAGATCCTGATCGGCCTCGAGCGCAATGAATTCGTGCCCTTCTATCAGCTGCAGTTCGATGCCCGCACGCTCGATGTCGCAGGCATTGAAACGCTTGCCCGCTGGCAGCACCCGGTGCACGGGCTGCTGACGCCCGACCGCTTCCTCGATATCGCCGAGGATCTCGACGTCGTCTCGACCATCGACGCCCTGATCCTGGAGCGAGCGCTGGCCGACCGCAGCGTCTGGATCAAGGACGGGCTGCCGATCCCGAAGATATCGGTCAACGTCTCCGCCAGGCGGCTCGCCGACCCCGATCTCGGCAAGAAGCTTCGCGCCCTGAAGATCGAGCCCGGCACCATCTCCTTCGAGCTGCTGGAATCGATCTCGCTCGACGATTGCGACGAGGCGGTGGCCGCCAACCTGAAAAAGCTGCGCAAGCTCGGCATCGACATCCAGATCGACGATTTCGGCACCGGCCATGCCTCGATCGTCAGCCTGCTGCGCCTGAGCCCGAAGACGCTGAAGATCGACCGCGAACTGATCCGCATGCTGCCGCAATCGTCCGAGCAGCGCAAACTGGTCGGCTCGATCATCGATATCGGCCGTTCGCTGAACATCCTCGTCATCGCCGAGGGCGTCGAGACGGTGGATCATATCCGCATTCTCGAAGAACTCGACTGTGACACACTGCAGGGCTACGCGCTCGCCCGGCCGATGCCGGCCATGCAGATCCCCTCCTTCATCCGCGCCGGAAGCTGGCGCCACGGGCAAATCGCCGCTCGCGCCTTGCAGACGCAACTTCGTCGCGCGCTGCGAAGCAGAGCCGCCAAATAAAAACCTGCATAAGCGGCCCGCCATTTTGCCTTCATTCCACCGTAGAGGAAAAGGCGCTACACTTGTCTTGCGAATTCATTCGATTCTCTTTGCGGTATTCCGTAAAATTGGAAACCAGGGCCGCGAAATCCGGAAACCAGGGAAGGAGCGACAGGCGGATTGTGAAACCCTCTCTTTTCCTTTAAGGGGACGCCACGAGATCGATCCACTCGCGCTATCCCA
>Ga0102590_1002186_pt1 | contig 24448 bp, 21 predicted proteins | sample AraplaMF_Col_mMF_FD_76859 | JGI IMG/M metagenome (GOLD analysis project Ga0102590, IMG submission 76859) | Arabidopsis root microbial communities from the University of North Carolina, USA - plate scrape MF_Col_mMF | ecosystem: Host-associated > Plants > Roots > Endosphere | place: USA... | reverse complement strand
AGCGTGATCCGCCAGAAGACACGCCATGCGGACGCGCCGTCGACGCGGGCCGCCTCGTACAACTCGCCGGGGATGATCTGCAGCCCGGCGAGTACGAGCAGGCCGATGAACGGCGCGGTCTTCCAGGTGTCGGCGACGACCACGGAGAGCCAGGCGTGGAACCCCTCGCTGCTCCACAGGATCTGGGTGCCGAGGAGATCGTTGGCGACTCCCTGACTGTTGAAGATCCATTTCCAGAGCATGCCGGATATCGCGGTGGGAATGGCCCAGGGCACCAGGACGGCCGCGCGGACCAGTGCCCGGCCCCGGAAGGCACGGTGCATCACGAGGGCCATGGAGACGCCGATGAGGACTTCGAGAGTGACCGATGCCAGCGCGAACGACGTGGTGTTCCACCAGGGCCGCAGGAGGCGGTCGTCCGTGAACACGGTCGCGTAGTTACCGGTTCCGTAGTGACTGGTGTTCGCCACGAAACCGGTGTGCGGATCGATGCCTTCGGTGGACACCTGGAAGGACAGCCGCACGGCTGCCACCACCGGATAGCCGATGACCAGGGCGAGGACCAGGAGCGTGGGCGAGAGCAGGGCAGCGGCCAGGCGGCCGGTCCCGGCCCGGCGCGAGGTGCGCGGGGGCCGGGACGCCGGGGCTGTGCGCCCCGGCGTCGGGGCTATGACGGACACGAGCGGGCCCCGCCTACTTCTCTGAGATCGCCGCGGAGAGGTTCTTCTGCATGTCGGCGAGTGCGTCGTCGACGGACTTCGAGCCGTTCAGGGCGGCCGCGGCGCTCTCCTGGATGGCGGCGGTGGCGTCGCCGTAGTGCACCACGACCGGCCGGGGTGTCGCGGTGGCCAGCGACTGCTTCAGCGTGTCGAGGTACGGGAACTGCTTGCGCAGCGCGGGATCGTCGTAGAGGTCGGTGTACGGCGGGGCCGCCGAGGTGACCTTGAGATTGGTCCGGGCGTTGTCCTCGTCGGAGAAGAACTTGATGAAGTCGAGGGCAGTCGCCTTGTTCTTGGCGAACTTGCTGATGGCGAGGTCGAGTCCGCCGAGGCTCGACCTTCCGGGCCCGGACAGCCCGGGCAGCGGGGCGACGGCGAACTTTCCGGCCACCTTGCTGGAGCCGTCCTTGGCGTTGGCCAGCGTCCACTGGTACGGCCACTGCCGGTGGAAGAGCAGCTTGCCCGACTGGAAGGCGCGTCGGCCGTCCTCTTCCTCGTAGGTGGCGGCCTGCTTGGGGATGGTGCCGTCCTTGAAGCCGTCAACCAGGAACTGCAGGCCCTTCTTGGCGGCGTCGGTGTCGACCGTCGCCTTGCCCTTCGCGTCGACGACGCTGCCGCCCGCGGAGGCCACGGCCTCGGAGAAGTTGACGGTGAGGCCCTCGTACTTGTCGAACTGGCCCGCGTAGCAATCGATGCCCTTGCCCTCGGGCAGCTGTTGCACCTTGGCGCAGTCCTGCTTCATCTCGGCCCAGGTCGCGGGCGGTTCGGCCCCGATCTTGTCGAGCAGGTCCTTGCGGTAGAAGAGCAGCCCCGCGTTGGTGTTGAACGGTATCGCGTACTGCTTGCCGAAGTAGTCACCGGTCTTCACGACGGCCGGGATCATCTTGTCGAGCGGGAACTCCTTGGCCGGCAGCTCGTCGATCCACTGGTTGGCGGCGAACTCGGCGACCCAGATCGGGTCGAGGTTGAGCACGGTGTAGGCGTCCGACTTGGTCTGCGCGTTCTGGATGAACTGCTGACGCTGTTGGTCCGCGCTCTCCGGTAGTTCGACGAGGGTGACCTTCTCGCTGGGGTGCTGCTTGTTCCAGCGGTCCAACTGGCCTTGCAGGGTACCGGTCGTGTCCTTGCCGGTGGCCAGGGTGATCGGACCGCGGTCGTTGGACTTCTTCGGGCCCCCCTTGGAGTCGCCCGAGCCCGAGTCGCCGCATCCGGCGAGCAGCGACGCGCACACCATCGCGGCGATCGCCGCGGCGGCCCGCCGCCGCTGCCTCGCTCCCCCGTGGCCAGGGGGTGTCTGTCCCACGCCGAACACCATCCGCAACGAACTCACCGTGGCCTCCTCGCCTTTCACCGGCCGGTCGCCGAGCACGCCACGAGTCGGCTCCCCGGCGGCATCTCGTCGACGACCGTAACTCCGATTTGATCGTTCAAGATGGCCTCGGCAGAGCATCCCGTCAACCCCTGGGCACGGAATCCACCCACTCCAACAGACCTGCCCATGCCCCTACAAGGGCATCCGGTGCAGTTCCGCCCGCTTCCGACCCGACCTCAAAATTTGATCGTTCATATCAGGCTTCTTCACGAGTGAAGGCGCGCAAGGCTTCTGACGGCGTGGGGGAAGTAGGCGACGACCGGCCGAGTGCGAAGCGACGGGACATTCCGGCACAGAGCTTCCCGGCACCCGGTTGTTTGCTCGTTGCTCGTTGCTCGGCGCGGGCCGAGCAACCAGCGGACGACGAAGCCGGGTCCGGTCATCTCACCTGCTCTGACCGTCGGCGACACCCGTCAAGTCGTGGAAATGTCGCTACCTGACGGCAGGGCGATCACGCAGGCTTGTGCCACAGCACGTGCAGAGCGGGGACCTTGCGGAAGACCAGACCGTGCGGAGCGGTGGGACGGTCCCGGTCGAGACGCAACCCGGGAAGGCGCTGGAGCAGACGCTGGAGGGCGATGCGGGTCTCCAGGCGGGCGAGATGCGCCGCCAGGCAGTAGTGCGGGCCGTGCGCGAAGGCCAGTTGGAGCCGTGTGTTCTTCCGGCGGACGTCAAAACGATCGGGGTCGGAGAAGACGTCCGGGTCGCGGTTGGCGCCGGTCAGCGAGACGCTGACCAGGTCACCGCGGCGGATCGTGGTCCGGCCGAGGACGGTGTCACGGGTTGCATAGCGGTCCACGACGGCAGCACCGGGTTCGAGACGCAGGGACTCCTCGATCGCGCCGTCCAACAGACGGGGGTCCTCCCGGACCAGGTCGAGTTGGTCGGGGTGTTGCAGCAACTGCAGCAGCGCGTTGGTGATCATCCCTTCGGTGGTCTCTATGCCTCCGAACATCAGAACCGCGGCATTGGAAGCGACTTCCGGCAGCGCCAGCCGTCCGGCGGCGGAGACGAGGAGCGAGGAGGGGTCCTGCTCGGCGACGGTGGCTTCCACCGCTGCCCGAAGTTGCCGATACGCCGCGGTACCGGCGGGTCCGGCCTCATGTCCGGCGGTGATGTCGGAGACCGACTTCACGATGGCGTCGTACCAGGAGAGCACCGTGGCCGCCGGGGTGTCGACGAGACCGAGTGCATGAGTGACGACGGCGACCGCGAGCGGACCGGCGAAAGCCCGTCGCAGTTCGCAGGCGCCCGCCGGTTCCAGCGCGGTGACGAGCCGGTCCGTCTCTTCCTCGATGAACGAGGCGAAACCGTCGTACACCTCTCGGGGACGGAAGGGGGCGGTGAAGGCCTCCCGGTGGCGGGAGTGCGGGTCGCCGTCCAGGGACAGCATGCTCGGCCCGACGACCTGTGCGGTGGAGAAGCGGGGGTCGTCCACGGTGAACGTCTCGGCGTCCCGCATCACGCTCAACGCCAGGTCCCGACGGGTCACCAGCCAGCCGTCCAGCTCGGGCAGCCAGGACACGGGCTCATGCGCGCGGAGCAAAGCCAGCCGGGGGTGCGGGTCGTCGGCCAGTTCCGCGAGGGTGGTTGCGGCTCCCAGCGGGAACGAGTCGGCGTCGCTCATCACGAACTCGGGCCGGGCACGGGAAAAACGATCACAGCCAAGGCTAACAACCGCTGTCAAGGCGAAGTGGATCGGGGCTGTGCGCGGACACCGCGTCGATATCGGGGATCCTCATCCAGCCGCCGAGAGCGCGGCCGCAGACACCGGGCCCGGCACGCACCCCGGCCCGCCATGGCCGATGAACCGCGCTCCCCCGCCTACGCGAGGTGGGGGCTCGCCTCTGTACGGGTCTGCCTGGCCGCTTCGGCGCCACCGTCCCGCGCTGACGACGCACTGATCAAGGCGACGTGCGGCCGGACGGCGCCGACCCTCCAGCACCTGGGGCAGGTGGTGATGAGCCTCGGCCGCATATTGATGGGCGCGGCAGACCGTGGAATCCACGCTCACCACACTCCAGCCGACCCGCTCCTCGATACCCGACAGCTCCTATGAGCGGTAGTTGTCGCTCATGGTCGGCGATGAGCCATGCATCGTATTGGCGTTGTAGGACACCCGGTCGTTGTACGCCTGCACCCGCCGCGTTTGCTCGATGAGGAGCCCATCGGCGTTCCGGGTGGTGCCGCTACCGCGGCGCACAAGCTTGACGATCAGGGTGACCGCCAGTACCACCATGAGTCCGAGCAGGACGCCGAGCTCGATCATGAAATCCCCCGTTTGCCGCTACTCCACTGAGCCCTCATGACACTGAGTCCCGGTGGCGCCCAGGTCAAGAGCCTTGCGACCACACGCACGTCAGATCGGTTGGTCAGTGTTCGGATCGTGCCCATCAACGACCTTCTGCCTACCGATGCACCCCTCCTCCGGGCTATACCTCAAGTGACAGAGCGCCGACGCCGAGACGATCGGCATCCACCTGTGCACGCAACGAAACGTCGTGCGGGAGGGCTTCGCCCAAGCCGAGGGTGCGCGGTATGTCGAGGAGCCGTGTTTGGCGTGCCGGCCGGATGCATTCCTCGAGTGAGCAGGTACGACGACGCCCCGTCGTCCGTGAAGGACGACGGGGCGTCTGGGCGTCTGGGCGTCTGCGCTGCTTCGGTCAGCGCCGGACCCGCTCGTGCGTCCCTATCACCGCCGCGGTGAACGCGGCGGTCACCGCCACCCGGGTCCGAATCTGCTCAACCCCGCTGCTGCGCGGTGGAGTTCTTCACCAGCTCGGTGACATCACCGGTCTGTGCGGCGGGAGGGGCCTTGATCGGGGCCGTGGCGCCGAACTTCTCGAAGTCCATCGTCACCGTCATACTGCCGAACCGCTCCTTCACTCGGACCGGGAGGTCCTTGGCCCCGACCCAGATGTCCATGGTGATCGAGTCGCCACCGCCGGTCGTCGAGCCGAAGAGGCTGTTCTGGTCTCCGAAGGCCTCCTTGAACTTGCCCAGGTGATCCTTGTCGACCACGGCCCGGTAGTGGGTCGCGCTCTGCCCGTCGACGGTCTCCTTGCCGAGGTCGTCGACATTGTTTGCGTACTTGAGGCCCTTCATAGCGAGCGCGGGACTGCCCGCGCCGGAGTTCCCCTGGAACGCCTGCGCGCCCTTGTCGCCGAACACCGCCGACGCGTCGATCTTCATCCACTCCTTGCCCTTGAGCGGGCCGGAAGGCTGCGGGTCGATGTCGTAGTAGTAGGCGCCGTCCACAAACACACTGCGAGTCTTCGCAGTGGCGTGCAGCTGCTGCATCTGGGTGGCCTTGGTATCGAGCATGACGTCGAACGCGAAGCCGTGGCCCCAGGAGAAGGTGCCGTCCATGGTGATCGGGCTGGTCGTCGCCGCTTGGGTCGTCATCCTGACCTGGGCGGAACCCACGTTCTCGGTCCGATCGGTCGCCCGCGTCAACGCCGCCATGATCAGGTCGGCCTTGTCGACGGCCTTGGCGGCCGACTTCGCGCCGTCCGTGCCGCACGCGGACGTCACCATCAACGCCGCTGCCGTGACCCCTGCCCAGGCTGCGGTGTGCCGCAGTCTCATCTGTCCCACCCCACTGCTGTGATCCTCTTGTGAACGCCGACTCTAGCGGGGGGCCCAGTGACACACCTCCGAGTATTTCCGGGTGGCACACGCGCCTCGCCCGCAGTCGGAGCAAGCACGCCGACGTCCTCCGAGTGCTCTGCCTCACGGCCAGTCAGGCGATAGAGTCCAGAAGTGCGTTGATCTTCCACGCGGCGGCCATGTGCAGCCGCAGACGGTGCAGGGCGCTTCCCATCGCAGGAGCCGCCCCAGTTGGCGTACCCGTCACCACCTCATCGGAGATCGACACAGTGACCGCTCAGCAGCCTCTTGTCTACGACGCGTTTGTCGAACTCGCCGCCGCCGATTCAGCGGTAGTCGGCCTTGTCCTCAAAGGTTCCCGAGCCCACGACGGCATGGTGACCCCGCACTCCGACCACGACCTGTACGTGATCCTCGCCGACGACGCGAGGACCGATCTCACCCGGTTCGCGGGACACCGGACCCCCGAACTCGACCTCGTCATCGTCTCTCTCACCGAGTTCCGCGCAGCCGGGATGCCGGGTTTTGAACGCTACGCTCTCGCCCGTGCCCAAGTAGTGCTCGACCGGCTCGACGGAGGCATCGCCCGGATCCTGGCCGACAAGGCACGTCTCGGTGCCGACGAGGCGTTCAAGGTTTCGAGCGACTGGCTCGACGCCTACGCCAACTCCCTGTATCGCTCGGTCAAGAACCACCGGGACGGTCAGGCTCTGGCCGCTCGCCTCGACGCAGCGGAAAGCGTCCGGTGCCTGCTGGAGCTGCTCTTCGCTCTTGACCATCGACCGCGCCCGTACAACAAGTACCTGGAGTGGGAGCTCGCACGACAGCCACTGCCGGGCTGGGACACTGACGTGCTGCTCCGTGCCGTGGACCGGATCTCGGCATCAGGCGACGTCGTCCTGCAGCGGCACCTCTTCACCCTTGTCGAGGCGACTGCCCGAGAGGCAGGGCACGGCGAAGTGCTGGACGCATGGGGCGACGACCTCAATCTCATGCGACCTCAGTAAGCGGGACGGAGATTTGTTCCTACGGTCGTGGGACGTGCCGACCGTCCCAGCACGCTTCAGGGCTTCTCTTTCGAATCTTGTCTGATGCGCGCGGATCCCCAGTCCTCCTGGGGACCGGAGAGGGATGATCGGCGCCGGGCGCCAGGCAGTTCCGAGGGAGAGACCGACCCTGGAGTGCTGTCCGGCAGATCCGCCGAGGCCGTTTTCCGATGGCCGGATCGCCGGTGACGTTTCTAGGGTCAGTGGAATGAAGCACAACCTCGTGGATCCGGAGACGATCACGACTGAGATGGCCGTGCAGATTCGCACGTGGCGAGTGCGTGAGGGCTTCAGCTGGCGCGCCGTGGCCCAGGCCGCGTCCGAACTCTGGGGTTCGGAATACGGAAGCAACCAGCTCTACGGTGAAGACCTTTGCGTCGCCGCCGCGCGAGTGCTGGGTGAAAACCCCCATCAGGAACCCTGGAATTGACGCCCGTCAGGCCTCTTCCCGCGGATCAGCGGGTGGACGATGCGCGTCAGCGTCCGCTCAGTGCCGCGATGGAGGCGGTGCGCAGGACGGCGCCAACAGACTCCAGTCACTGCCGCCTGCCGCACTGCCGAGACCGAGCGCGAAGCGGCGACTCCCCGTTACAACAGCGCACCCGGCACGGTGCCCGTGACCCGTGTCCTCATCAAGCGGGTTGCATCGTTCGCTGGGAGCCCCCTCGGCCCTTGCGAGGCAACGCCATGGCTGTCAAGATCACCGCCATGACCGCCCCTAGAGCTTCCCGGCGCGCTGCCGGTACTCAAAACGTCACCGACGTGCTCCTTTCCTGGACCTTCATCAGACGCCGCTCGGTTGAGCAGGACGCCGCCGACCTGCTTCAGGGCCAGGTCTTCGAAGTTGCGGCGCTCAGCAAAACCATCGGCCGAACAGTCCTGCTGAACGTGGGTAAAGGTCGGCAGATTCAGCACCTCAAGATCGGCTCTCTGTTCGTCGCGCAAGGGCAGCCGCTGGTTTGGCGGGAGCGTCGCACCAAGCAGGAGGCGGTGCTCCATGGCCCGTTCGCGCTCACGAAGTTGGAGAAGAAGGTCCCGCTCAACGGCAGGCTCGCGTACTACGAGCTGACGACGGCGGAGGGAAGCCACGAGGTTGCGCTGCCGAAGAAGGACGCCCCACTGGTCCTGATCGCGATCGGCCAGAAAGCCCTCGAGACGCCTGCCGCAAGGTGACCCTCCTACGGCGGTTGCACTCATCGTCTCGCGGAGGGTGACATAACGTCTTCCGCTGTGGGACAACCGGGCATGCGTTTTCCACTATGAGACGGTTCCAGGGCCGAAGGCGATCCACTCGGCACGTCCGCACGACGGACCGCGAGGGTGCCGTACCGGCCGAGCGAGGTCGGAATGGGCGGAGGAAAGCCCCAGGGTTCACGAGCGCCTCTGCTGCTCCGCTCACCTTCCGCTGCGGCCCGGTTGCCGCACCGAGCGAGTGGATCGGACCTGATCAACGAGGTCGGCGACAGCCTTGTCCCACTCGGGATGCGCGAACGTGAACCCGGCCGTGCGCAATCGACCCGGTACCACTCGGCGGCTCTTGAGCAGCAGCTCCGTGTCCGAGCGCAGCGCGAACGCCCCGAGCTCCGCCATCCAACGTGTCGCCGGCAACCCGACGGGAACGCCCCAGGCAGCACGAAGCGCCCTCATGAGATCCCGCTGAGGAAGAGGCCCGGGCGACGCCAGATTGACGGGCCCTTCGAGATCCTCCCGCGCGATCAGGAACTCCACCGCGCCCACGAAGTCCTCTTCGTGGATCCAGGACACGTACTGCGCGCCGCCCGCAACCGGTCCGCCCAGCCCCAGTCGCGCCAGCTTCAGCAGTACGTCGAAGACCCCACCCCGATCGGGGCTCATGACCATCGCCGCGCGCAGCGCGACCTTTCGTGTCGCCGGCGTCCACGACTCGGCCTGCGCCTGCTCCCAGTTCTTCGCGATCTCGACGCTGTAGGCCCAGTAGTCGGGCACCCCGGCTTCCGAACCGCCGATCACCCCCGTCGCCTCGTCGTGTGCGGCGTCGAAGCGATGGGCATAGATCGTCGCGGTACTCATCTGCAGCCAGAGGCGTGGTGGGCGCGTGGCTGCGGCGATCGCCTTGCCGATCACCCGTGCCGAGTCCACTCGGGAATCCATCATGGCCCGTAGGTTCTCGTCGGTATAACGGCAGGACACGCTGCGCCCGGCCAGGTTGATCACCACGTCGGCTCCGTCGATCACCTGGGCCCAGGGGCCGAGTGTCACCCCGTCCCAGGCGATGTCACGCTCGCGTTCCGGATGCCTGGTCAGCACGGCGACCTCGTGGCCTGCCGAGGTCAGCGCACGGTCCAGGATCGTGCCCACCTGTCCGGTACCGCCGGGCAGCACTACCTTCATCGAGCCCCCTCAACTTCGGTGGACACTAGAGTAGACCTTGGATTTGAACGCGTTCAAACGAGGGCCCGGCAACACCTTCACAAGGGTCGCGGACTGCCCTCGCGGAGGTGAGGTCACGGCGACGGATGCCGGACCGGGCACATGAACCGCCGGGGCACCGGGCGGCCGCCACGTCACCCGGCTCTCATGACCTGGGGCCGCCAGTCCGCCCGTTGTCCCCGCTGCCCAGGCACGCCTCACGACGATGGGGAACCACGACCCTCGACAGGTCGTGTCCTGATATGGGCGGAAGCGAAACCAGACCGGGCCGAATGGGGGGCTCATGCAGATCATCGAGGTGACGGGTTATGCCGTCCGGTCCGCTGTGATCACCATGAGACGCAAGGGGACGCCGCTGGAGTTCGTGATCTTTCCGATGCTGCACGTGGCCTCACCGACGTTCTACTCCCAGGTGCGCCTCAGACTCAGGGACTGTGACCTCATAGTGCTCGAGGGAATCCGTGGACGGTCGGTCGGAGTGAGCGCACTCACACTCGCCTACCGCTTCGCTCCGAGGCGGAAGCGCAATGGCCTGCAGGAGCAGCACGAGGGCCTGTTGCTCCCTGAGGGCGTGCCGATCATCAACCCGGACGTGACCGCCGCCGAGGCGATCGAGGACCTCAAGACGCTGCCTCGCTGGATGTATCTGCTCCTCATGGTCGTGGCCCCCGTGATGGGCCTGGTGTTCGCGCTGCGTGGGCCGCGCGCCTTCCTCGACGAGGACATGGAGGTCGAGGATCTGCCCTCGACACTGCGCGCGGAGATGATGGCCGACGATCCGGTGGAGCGGGCGATGATCGGTCGGCGCGACCAACGGTTGCTCGCCGCGCTCGGCGAGATCTACGCGGAGCGCGGCGAGGAGCGGATCCGAGTGGCCATCGTGTACGGCGCCGGCCACGTCCCGGCAGTCGTTACGGGACTGAGGGATCGTTATGGTTACCGGCCACGGGAGGCGGAATGGCTCACCGTCCTGATCCCGGCTTGAGGTGCATACCGGAAGTGGATCTTACGCGTGGGGCCGCTCAACAGCGGTCGCCTGTGACCACGACCCGGTGCTGTATCGCTTGGCCCTTGCCGTCGTGAGGTTCCAGTTCGCCTCGGAGGTCCCGTCAGGCGATCGTGCTGTTCTGGCCCTCCGCCGCATTCACCGGGAGGTGCCGGCCCGGGACTACGCGCTCCGACGACGCGTACCGAACCCGGCCGCTCTCAGCCGGCCGCGACGAGCAGCCGACACAAGGGTGTGGTCACACGCCCGTCACACCGTCCGACATCGGGCCCCTACAGTTGGTTCATGGCGCACATGAATGACTCACGCAGGTCGATCGCAGACGCCTACGTCGCCGTGTTCGAGGGGTTGTCGACAGCCGGCGGCCGCACGAGAAGAAGTCCGCAGGGTGCCGTTCTGTCGATCTCCGGGGCCCCGGTGGCAGCGCTCAATGCGATCATCAGCCCCAGCCTGGAACCAGATGCGGACGACATAGCCGCTTTGGCCGCGTCCGAGACGCCGTGGGACGTTCCTTGGAGCATTCATGTGCGCGGGATACCGGGGCCGCTGATCACCGAAGTGGCAGCGCGTAACGGGCTGACCCAGTTCAACACTGAGCCCCTCATGGTCAGGCGCCCCGACCAGGGACCGCCGCCTCAGCCGAGCGTCGGCCCGCTTCGCGTGCGGCCCGTGTCGTCCGATGAACTCGATCTCTACGCCCGAACGGTGGCCGAAGGCTTCGAGGTGCCGCACGAGACGTTCCAGGTGTTCAACAACCCGTCCTTCGCCAAGCTCGTCGGGGTGACCTTCTACCTGGCGGAAGTGGACGGCGTTCCGGTGGGGACGGGCATGACCTCCGTCTCCGGTGATCTGCTGGGCATCTTCAACGTCAGCACGCTCCCGCACTACCGACGGCGCGGCTATGGGCGGGCTGTGACCATCGAGTTGGTGCGAGCGGGTCATGCCGCTGGTGCGACAACGGCTTACCTCTACGCCAGCAAGATGGGTGAGCCCGTGTACGAGTCGGTGGGTTTCGGCACCGAGGAGTACATGACCGTGATCACAGCTCCCTGACGGCCGGGCAGCATCGATGCCCACGGCCTCCTCGTGGGCGGTGAGTCGGCCATCGGCCTCCAGGTGGTGTCAAAGGCCAGGACCCGCCCACGGCGGCACGCCGGGGGCAGCGGGTATCCGTTCTCGTGCGCCCAGCCGACCTTCCGGCCGGCTCACCGGCTCCGACCGGGCAACCGAGGACAGGACCCTGGCCGGGCGGTAGTCCATGACCGCTCGCCGGATCGCTCACTGCCTTCCGGACCTTCAGGCACCGGCGAGCGGCCGACCATGGCACAGGGAACGCCCCGGCCGCCTCGCCGCGTTCAGGTACGGGCCGCAGCCGCGCCCGACGGAGGGGTCATTGTGTTCCCTCGCATCGTCCGCTGTACGGCTCCTGCGCGTGATGGGCCTGTTCGGTGTGGGCCTGCTCGGCGTGTCTGCGGATCGCGGCCTCGATCCGCCTGCGCCGCTTCACGTTCCGTAGTACGGCGTGCTCGCTGATCCCTTGGCTGATCTCTTCTCGTGGGCTCTCGCCGATGCGCATGACGAACGGTTCGAGGTCGTCGCGGACCAGGTCCTCGATGTGCGCCCAGCCGCACCGCAGCACGCAAGGGAAGGCCAGGAACCGCCACCACCAGAGATGGCCCCACGGGTAGACGTGCTCGGGCGGCGGGATGATCGACGGCTCGGGCGGATACGCGGCCGCGGCTGCCCGCTGGGCCTCCTCGATCTCCGCCAGCACCTCGGCCGGGCTGCGGTGCAGGAGAGCGGGAAGGGCAGCGTCTAGCTCCTGGAGGTCAGGCACGGTGCTCCTCAACAGGGGTGGGCCCCGCTGTCGGGGAAGCAGCAGGGCCTGACGGGAGTGTGGCAGGCACACCCTAGGCGGGGGTGCGGACTCCGACATTCCACGCATCGCGACACAAGTGAAGATTCGCGCACATGTCCTGCGGACGGCGCATGCCTTGGCCCCCTCGCATCCGCCTCGAGCACCCCGAACGGAGTGATGGTGAGCCGGATCGGGTCGCCGTCGCCGTGTTGCGAACACCGCGCGCCGGGGCTCGGGCGGCGACGGCCCGATCTCCGTTCGGATCAGGCAGAGGTCGGGGCGGAGTGACCACGACGTCGACGATCGGCCGGGGAAGATGCTCGGGCGGCCTTGATGACCTGCGCGTACGCTGTTCGCCGTGTCAGACCGCCGCCTGCATCATGTCGCCGTCCTCGTACTCGAGGGTGCGAAGCCGCTTGATGTCGGCATTCCCGCACAGGTGTTCACGACCCGGGCCAGCATGCCGTACGAGGTCCGGGTGTGCGGCGCCGCTCCCGGCCTTGTCACCGGGGGCGACGGCCTGTCATATCACGTCGACGACGGTCTGGAGGCGCTCGAATGGGCCGAGACCGTCTTCATCCCGGGTTACCGGTTCCCGGACCGCGACGACCCACCACAGGCCGCCGTCGACGCCCTGATCGCCGCCCACGGTCGGGGCACGAGGCTCGCGGCCATCTCGACGGGCGCGTTCGCGCTCGCGGCGACCGGCCTGCTCGACGGCAAGCGCGCGACAACACACTGGCACTACACACGAGCGCTCGCGGCGAAGCATCCGCTCGTCAAGGTCGACGAGAACGTCCTCTTCGTCGACGAGGGAGACGTGCTGACGTCGGCGGGCGCCGCCTCGGGCATCGACCTGTGCCTGCACATCCTGCGTCGTGACCTCGGGGTGGCCGCGTCGAACCATGCGGCCCGGCGTCTGGTCGCGGCGCCCTACCGCAGCGGCGGTCAGGCGCAGTATGTGCCGCGCAGTGTTCCCGAGCCGCTCGGCGAGCGGTTCGCCTCGACCCGCGAATGGGCACTTCAACGGCTAGACGAGCCGCTCAGCCTCGAGGCGCTCGCCCGGCATGCGGCGGTGTCGCCGCGCACGTTCTCACGACGTTTCCACGAGGACACGGGGTACACACCCATGCAGTGGGTCATGCGTGCCCGGATCGATGTGGCCCGGGAGTTGCTCGAGCGTTCGCAGCGCAGCGTCGAGCAGATCGCCGCCGACGTCGGTCTCGGAACCGGCGCGAACATGCGGCTGCACTTCCAGCGCATTCTCGGCACCACGCCGAGCGAGTACCGGCGCACATTCACCCAGGGTGAGTAGCCCGCCGCTCCGCTGGCGCGATCCTTGCGAACCATGGCGCTCACGCCGCTGCCACGGCCGGACGTCAACCGCGAGCCTGGTGTCGAACCGAAGGGACACCAGACCATGACTCGCATCGCCATCAACGGATTCGGCCGCATCGGACGCAATGTGCTGCGAGCGCTGCTCGAGCGCCGCAGCGATCTGGAGATCGTCGCCGTCAACGACCTGACGGAGCCCGCCACCCTCGCACGGCTCCTCGCCTACGACACGACGGCCGGCCGACTCGGCCGGCCGGTGACCGTCGACGGTGACTCCCTCGTCGTCGACGGCCGCCGCATCAAGGTTCTCGCCGAGCGCGAACCGGCGCAGCTTCCCTGGGCCGAACTCGGCGTCGAGATCGTGCTCGAGGCCACCGGCCGTTTCACCTCGGCCAAGGCCGCCCGCGGCCACCTCGACGCAGGCGCGAAGAAGGTGCTCGTCAGCGCGCCGTCGGACGGTGCCGACGTCACGCTCGCGTTCGGTGTCAACACCGACGCCTACGACCCGGCCCTGCACACGATCGTCTCCAACGCCTCCTGCACGACCAACGCGCTCGCGCCGCTGGCCGCGGTGCTCGACGAGCTCGCCGGCATCGAGCACGGCTTCATGACGACGGTGCACGCCTACACGCAGGAGCAGAACCTGCAGGACGGTCCGCATCGCGACGCCCGGCGGGCCCGCGCCGCCGCCGTCAACATCGTGCCGACCACGACGGGCGCCGCGAAGGCGATCGGCCACGTGCTGCCCGGCCTCGACGGCAAACTGTCCGGCGACTCGATCCGCGTGCCCGTTCCGGTGGGCTCGATCGTCGAACTCAATACGACCGTCGCCCGCGATGTGACGCTCGACGACGTCCTGGAGGCCTACCGCGCGGCCTCGCAGGGTTCTCTCGCCGGCATCCTGGAGTACTCGGAGGACCCGCTCGTGTCCTCCGACATCACCGGCAACCCGGCCTCGTCGATCTTCGACTCCGCCCTCACCCGGGTCGACGGGCGCCACGTCAAGGTGGTCGCCTGGTACGACAACGAGTGGGGCTTCTCGAACCGTGTGATCGACACGCTCGAACTCCTCGCAGGCTCGACCGTCGGCTGAAGTCTCGTGGCGCCTTGCGCCGACGCGTGACCGCGCGGCGCGACACGCATGTGACGCTGATGAGCCCCGCCCGGTGGTCTCCGGACGGGGTTCGTCTTGTCGCCACGGGTGACGACAAGGTGGCACGTCGGCCCGGGACTCCCCGGGCACCGACGCCTGCGTTCACCGTGGCCGGCAGGTCGGTCCGCTGTCCGCCCCACCGCGCCACTGACGAGTGAGGGCCGAATGTACGCTGGGCCCGGACAGTTGCCCTCCTCGAGGAACCGGACCACCCTCATGGAACTCGTCTTCGCCGGCCCCGTGATCGAATGGCGTGGCCCGTCTCCGTATTACTTCGTCACGGTGCCGGCCGCGGAGTCCGCCGATATCCGCGAGGTCGCCGCGATGGCGACCTACGGCTGGGGAGTGATTCCCGTGGAGGCCCGGATCGGCGGGACCGCCTTCACCACGTCGTTGTTCCCGAAGGACGGCGGCTATCTGCTGCCGCTCAAGAACGCTGTACGCAAGCCTCAAGGGCTCTCGGCAGGTGACGACGTAACCGTGGCCATGACAGTCCGCCTGTAGGTGGTCGCCGTTGGGATCGCCGTTCACGGCCACAGGGGGCCGTCGGGGCCGCGGTCCGCGACCGCGACCCCGACAGCGAGCGCGCCGCCCCCGAGACGGCATGGAACCGCTGCGCGTCACGGCTGTCCGTGTACTCTCCCGATGACCACGCGGCCCTGCGATCGCCCGCCATCGGCGAGGAGGTCGCAGTGCTCGAAGCGGAGCTCGAGCCCCAACTGCGTGTGTTTCCACGGTTTGTGGGACTCCGGAATCCGGCCGGAGGGCGGCGACACCCGGAACCTGGCCGCCGCTCCTCCGCCTCCCTGCCGGCTCCCCCGTCCGGCCGGCTTCGCCACCGGCTGGACCGGACCGCAATCCGGGCCCACCCCCGCCCTGTCTCCCCCCTCCCCTCTACCAGGCCCTGGCCGTCCTCCAGGACCTGGTAGAGGTGCTTGAGCGGTACCGACCGCACCTGCGACCTCCCCGTGCCGGTCGGAACCGGACCGACCCAGGTACTAGCGGCGGCAGTCCCTGTGGCCGGGGTGCCAGACGCGCTGGACGTGGCCCGGCCTCCAGTGGCGGTGCTCATAGCGGCCCGGGATCCATGTCTGGGTCCAGTAGCCCCGGCCGATCGAGCAGTGCCGGCCGTGGTCCGGCCCGGGGTGGTGGCTCGGTGCCGCCGAGGCAGTGCCGACCGCTCCGAACAGCGCGCCCGAAGTCAGCGCGACCGTGGCCGCACCCAGGGCCGCGGCCCGCTTGAACCTGTCAGTCATCTCACATGTCCTTTCCGAGCGACGGTGCGTGAAGCTCCGTCAGTTGGCCCGGTCCGGTGCGGCCGGGCTGGAACTGATACTGCCCGGCCGGCACGCCGAAAACGGAAAAGACGCCCGCACATAACTGAAAGCTAATTAATCTCTCATTCGTCACAAATAATCACATAATCTCACCGCTATCCCTCCGGACGGTCCGAGCGCCCATAGGGCACCTGACCAGCGACTCTGCAGTCAGGAAGTGCCACAGGGCGTCGCCGAAAGGCCTGACCACACCCCGTTCGGCCCAGGTCCACGCCCCACCGCCGCACCCGTGACCTTGTGCCGCCTGCGTGACTCATCCACGTCCGTGCCCGGCCAGGTCATCTCGGTCGGCTCCACTTGAGCCGCGATGCTGTCGGCTTCCAGCAACATGCCGTCGGCCGACATGCCTTCGCGCTCGCCGAACTCGCTTGGCCGGTCGCCGGGTTCATGGTCGGGCGGCCCGGCGCGCGGCTTTCCAACGGGCGTACTCCGTCGGCAGACACACGGCGCAGGGGCGGTAGCCGCCTCGACGGCGGTGGCTTCGTCCGCGAAGAACACCCTGTGGGTGACGTAGTGACCGCCGGCGATGGCCCGCAGTGCGGACGGACAGTCCAGCCGTCCGTACACCCGGGTGCGGCGATGGCCACCGACAGTGCCCGGACTCAGGCTCCGGTAGGGCAGTCCGTCCCGGCCGACCAAGGTGTGGAGCCGCCGCTCCGGCCCGCCGCCGGGCGGGGGCACGGGGGCGGTCACGCGGCGTCATGGAAGACGAGACCGAGAGTGTGGCGGCGCCCTGAGCGGACGGTGCTCACACCGTGCCGCATAGGGGCGTTCGACCAGCCCCGCTTTGTGGCAACGGGCCGGTCGCGGGTGGTGAAGACGAGGCCGTGCCCCTGCGGGAGGGTTGTCGACGAGCCCCGGGACTGCGCACGCGGGCGTTGCTCGGTCATGAGGAACTCCCCACCGGTGAAGTCCTCTCCGGGGGCGTCAAGACCGATCACGACCTGGAGCGGGAAGAGCATGTCGCCGAACACGTCGCGGTGCAGGGCGTTCCAGTCGCCGGGGCCATAGCGCAGCAGGATCTGTGCCGACCTGTCCTGCCCCGCCTCGTGGCACATCTCCAGCCACTCCCCCAGGCTGTCCGGCCAAGGGGCGGGCTTGCCCAGCTTGTCGGCCCAGTCCCGGGCGATGGGCAGCAGCCGGGGGTAGAACGCCTCGCGCCATTCCCGTACGGGGGCGGGCAGATCATGGGTGAAGTAGCGGTACTGACCGGAGCCGAAGCGGTGGCGCGCCATGTCCACGGTCGTTCGGAAGCACGCGATCTCGTCATAGAGGTCGGCGACCTTGCGGCACTCCTCCGGTGTGAGCAGCCGACGGGTCAGGGCGTTGCCGTACTCGTGGAGCTCGTCGGCGAGTTCGGCCCAGTCGTTGTCGTCGACCCTGCGGTCTACCGGCCCTGCTGGCCGGGTGGTGTCGATCATGGCAACGCTCCTCAGGAACGGTGGTGCCACCCCGGCTCCGCCCCCACGGGGATGGTGCGAGGCCGGAGCGACGTCTCAGGTGAGTTGGCAGGCGTGTTCCAGGTCGAGGAGCCGCTGCTTGCGCTGCAGCCCGCCGGCGTAGCCGGTCGGGGCACCGCCGGCTCCGATCACGCGGTGGCAGGGACGCACGACCGGCAACGGGTTCGCTCCGATCGCCGCGCCCACCGCCCGGACGGCGGCGGGGGCGCCGATCTGCCGGGCGATGTCGCCGTAGGTGAGGGTCGCGCCGTACGGGATGCTCTGCACCGCCGCCCACACCTGCCGTTGGAAGTCCGAGCCACTGGCGACGTACTCGAGGTCGAAGACGGTCAGACCTCCGTCGAAGTACGCGCGCAACTGGGAAACGATCGCGGTGAACGCCTCCGGCTTCTCGATCCAGCCGTCCTGGACGACCGCCCCGTGCTTCTGGCCGGGCACGGACAGCGAGGCAAGGGCCGTGCCGCCCTCGGCTGTGGCCGACTCCTCCCCCACCAGCAGCAGTTCACCCAGCGGACTGCCCATCGTCGTGTACAGAGTCATTGGTCCGGTGTCCCTTCATGAGCTCTCGTGGGATGCTCGCCCATTGACCATTTTGCGACTTTCGCACTGCTCTGTCCGGCGGTATTCGGACATCGCCTTGCCGTGAGGGAAGGTCACGGTCCGACAGCAGAGGACCTCACAGCAAGGTCGCGAACTCGCCGTGCCCTGGTCCGCGTTGAGCCTCAGACAAGGCTCAGCGGCAGAGCGCCCTCATGGGTGAGCAGGCGCACCTTGCGCTCGACGCCGCCCGCATAACCCCGCATCGAGCCGTCCGCGCCGATGACACGATGGCATGGACGCACCAACAGCAGCGGATTCGCGCCGATCGCCGCGCCCAGGGCCTGAATGCGGTCCCGCGGCAGGCCGAGTCGTGCGGCAAGGGCACCGTATGTGGTGGTCGTGCCGTACGGGATGCGCTCCAGCTCGCGCCAGACCCGCTGCTGGAATTCGGTGCCGGCTGCCGCGAAGGTGATGGCGAACTCGGTGAGTCGTCCGTCGAAGTACGCGCTCAACTGCTGTGCCACGTCCGCGAACCGTGCCACGTCCTGCCGCCATGTGGGGCGGACGGCCGGTGCGTTCTTCTGGCCGGGCATGGACAGTGAGGCCAGATCGATGTCGTCTCCGTGCTCCTCACCCACCAGGAGCAGTTCACCCAGCGGACTGGTGATCGTCGTGTAGGCGGTCATCGTCGCCTCCTCTTGTCCCGGAATCGTTTCAGCCTCCACTTTCACGCTTCACGGGCACCGTCGCCGGCGGCATTCGGACATCACGCTGCGGGGTTGCGCCGCAGGTCGGAGGGGTCCTGACGGCCAGGCGGACCGGTGCGCGGTACGGCTCGCAGGGCCCATCACCCTTGCGACAGGACGGCACGAGGGGCAGCTGTCAGAGCTCGGAGCTAACGTCCACGGCCATGGACATCCATTGCGAGCACGTTCGCCTGTCCCCCGCCGATCTGCAGCGGTCGCTGAGTGATCCGTTCTGGGCGCAGGAGCACATCGACGAGTTGGGCGATGCCTGGGCCGAGAAGGAGAGGCTTCCCCCTGACAAGACGCCCTTCTTCAGCATCGAGAAGTCGTGGGCTCACCCGCTTCTTCTCCGCCGCCCCCGCGGGCGACGCCATCGCCCTCATACCGACCTGATCCACCTCCGGCCCTGCCCTGATCCGCCCAGCAGGCGCGACCCACCTCTCCACCCAGCAGTGATGTCCACCCGGATGGAGTGGCCGATGATCAGGGCCGTACGAAGCGGCCCTTCACCTGTCTCGAGTCAGGGGGCCCGGGGCTTCGGTCCCGGGAGGAATGGCTTCCTCGGTGCGGAGCCGCGCAGCGGTGGAGTGTTCTTAGCCGTGCTCGGACAGCGAGTTGATTGCCTGTCAGCAATCGTAATAGGGTGTTTTGTGTGAAGATTGTCGCGCAGGTGAAGCTTCTGCCTGCGTCTGCTCATGACGCGGACGCACTGGCGGCGACCCTGCGTGCCTGCAACCGGGCCGCGAATGCCGCCTCCGAGGTGGCGTTCGACCGTGATCTGAAACGGCGCAACGGGCTGCAGGAGGCTGTGTACCACCGGATCAAGGCCGACTTCGACCTCGGAGCACAGGCGGCTGTGCGCACCATCAAGAAGGTGTGTGACGCCTATGCCACCCTGAAAGCGAACTTGAAGGCGGGAAACCTTGGGCCGGAAGGCGGCAGGCGCCGGATGCGGGCCGAGAGCAGGCCGGTCCGGTTCCGTGTGGGCGCGGCCCAGCCGTACGACGACCGCATGCTGACCTGGAACCTTGACGAGCGGACAGTCAGCATCTGGACGGTGGCGGGCCGGTTGAAGGGCATGGCGTTCGTCTGCTCGCCGGAGGCGATGAAGCTTCTCGCCTCCCGCAAGGGCGAGTCGGACCTGGTGATGCGGGACGGCATGTTCTTCCTGACCGCCACTGTCGACGTGCCCGAAGCGGCACCGTACGAGCCCACCGGGTTCCTCGGTGTGGACCTCGGCATCGTCAACATCGCTACCACCTCGGACGGCCGGATCATGTCCGGCCGCCAGGTCAACCGCTACCGCAAGCGGCAACGCGACCTGCGGACCACATTGCAGAAGAAGCGGACAAAATCTGCCACACGCCGGTTGAAGAGCATCCGGCGGCGGGAATCCAGGTACGTCACCCAGCGCAACCACATCATCGCCAAGAAGCTCGTGCACACCGCTGAACGCACCTTGCGGGGCATCGGACTGGAAGACCTGTCCGGTATCCGGCAGAGGGTTACGGCCAGGAAAGACCAGCGGGCACGACTGCACTCCTGGGCTTTCGCCCAGCTCGGCGCGTTCGTCGAGTACAAGGCGAGGCGGGCAGGTGTCCCCGTAGTCCACGTGGACCCGAGGAACACCTCCCGCCAGTGCTCCGAGTGCTGGCACACCCACCGGTCCAACCGGATCGGCCAAGCCAGGTTCGTCTGCCGCTCCTGCGGAGTGGTACTGCACGCGGACCACAACGGCTCCCGCAACATCGCCCACCGGGCCGATGCTGTGTGGCAGCGGGGCGCAGTCAACCGCCCCAGTACGGCCTAGCGCCATACCGGACGCAGGAGACCACAGCACGGCTCGGCCGCGCTCTGCCTGCAAACCCGGTCCTTCAGGACCGGGTAGTTGACTCCTCGGAACCGTCCAGCGGCAGGTTCGAGGCGGCGATGATCCGGGCCGTGAGGTCCGGATCGGGCATCCCCGGATCGAAGGGGAACATCGGGCGGTGGATACGGTGGTGGCCGAGCCTGACCAGGTTCTGGTCGACGCCGCCCGGGGTGAGCGCCATCTTCCAGTCGGCGGCCATCGCGAACAGTTCGGGTTCCAGGTAGCCGATCTTGACGATGACGATGTCCGCAGCGCGCGGGTCCAGGTCGAGGTCGGTGAAGTCGTGTTCGTGGTGGTACGGCTTGCGCAGCCGGGTCAGGATCACATGCACGCTGCCGACCGTCAGGACCACCTCCGTCTGCGCGTCCCGGTCGCCGTGCCGCACCGCGTGCACCACACCGGTCATGGTGAGCGGCCCGGCGTGCCGGTCGTCGACCTCCGCACCCGCTGTGACCGTGACCGTGGCGCCGACGCCCGCCTGTACGGCCGTATCGACCGCGGACGGCCCAGGCAGCGAGGCGTAGAGCACGGTCGGGCCGCCGGGATCCTGGAATTCCGGACGGGCCAGCACCTCGCGGAGCCCCCAGGTGACGTCGCCTGCTCCACCCGCCGTCGGGTTGTCCCCGGTGTCGCTGACGAAGTACGGCCGCGCCGCGGAGGCGAGTGCTTCGTCGAGGCAGTCGGCGAGGGTTCCGGTCGGGGCGACGAAGGCGAAGTCGTGCCGCGCTTCCCAGAATCCGCGGGCCAGACGCTCGGCTCCCGCGGCCACGGCGTCCCGGTCGGCTCCGGTGACGACCACGGCCGCCCGGTTGCGCGGCTCGTCCGCCCAGGCGTAGCCGACCCAGATCGCCGCGTCCGTCACCCCCTCGGCCGCCTCGACCTCCTCGACGGCGGCGTAGACGCTTTTGGCGGGTTCGATCCGGGTCGAGGTCTGCTCTCCGGCGAGCAGAACCGGCACCGGGACCCACGCCTTCACAGGTCGCGGCCCACCGCCCGCCAGGTGGTCGACGAGGTTGCGGGCGGCGCGCTCCTTGGTCTCCATCGCGTCCTCGTGCGGAGCCATCCGGTAGCAGGTGATCAGGTCGGACAGGTGGACCAGTGAGCGGGAGACGTTGCCGTGCAGGTCCATGGACGTCGAGACGGTCACGTCCGGGCCGACGGTCTCGCGGATGCGGGCCAGCAGTTCCGCCTCCGCGTCGTCCACGCCCTCGACGGTCATCGCGCCGTGGATGTCGTACCAGAGGCCGTCTATCGGCCCCAACCCCTTGAGCCGGTCGATGAGTTCTCCGGACAGCTCCGCGTATGCGGATGCCGTCACCGTGCCACCGGGCAGGGCCTTGCCGACCAGGGTTCCGTGCCAGTCCGCGGCGGCGCGCAGTGGCTGCCCCGGTGCCAGGAAGGGGTATCGGATCAGGACGTCGCCGTCGCGCTGCGGGTGGAAGGCGGGGGCTTCGGTGCGGGCCGGGGAGAACGTGGACGACTCGATGCCGAGACCGGCGACGGCGATGACGGGACGGGGTGCTGACATGGCTCCTCCGCGAGTTGTCGGGGGTGGGTGCCGGGGCGGGCGGCTGCCCCGGGTCAGGGGTGGTGGTTGCCGGTGACCGCGTGCAGGGCCTCGGCGAGCGCCCGCTGCAGGGCGAACTGGCCCGCGCCGACCAGTCCGGCGTCGGCGCCCAGGCTCGCCCGCTCGATCACCAGGTGCTCGGTCACCAGCGGATGGCATCCCTCGTACAGCTGGCTTCGCACGGCGGCGACGAACGGCTCGAGCGTCGACAGGATTCCACCCAGGTAAACGGCGTCCGGGTTGAAGAAGTTGACGTTCGCGGCGAGCACCATGCCGAGGTAGCGTCCGGCCTGCCGGACCGCACGAGTGGCCTCGGGATCGGCGTCGGAGGCGAGTCGTACGACGTCCTCGGTGGACGCCACCTCCAGGCCTCGTTCCCGCAGGATCCGGACGAGTGCCGCGCCCGAGGCGACGGTTTCCAGGCAACCGGTGTTGCCGCAGGAACAGGGGATGTCGTGGGCGGCCTCGACGCGGACGTGGGTGATCTCGCCGGCGGCGCCCGAGCCGCCCCGGTAGAGCCGCCCGTCGGCGATGACGCCGGCCCCGATCGCGGTACCCGTCTTCACCATGATCGACTGGCGGCGATCGGGCGGCTGCACGGTGTGCTCGCCGACCGCCATGCAGTTGGCGTCGTTCTCGATGGCCGCGGGGACGCCGAAGCGGTCCTCCAGCCAGGCGCGCACGGGGAAGCGGTTCCAGCCGGGCATACGGGACGGGAGCGTGACGACGCCCGACATGAGATCGACCGGGCCGGGGAGGGAGAGGCCGACGCCCTTCAGCAGGACTCTGCCGTGCTGCTCGGCGAGGCTGTCCAGGGTTCGTGCCAGTCCGGGCAGTGCCGACTCGGGGCCCTCGTCCGTCGCGAAGGGCACGGTGGACACGTCGCTGAGCCCACCGCCGGGCAGCACCACGCCCACACGCGCGTGTTTGCCGCCGAGTTCGGCCGCCACCGCGAAGCCTTCGCTGCCGCCGAGGCGCAGCATCTTGCGCGGCCGGCCGCCGGTGGCGGTCACCGTGCCGTCTTCGGCGACCAGCCCGAGGGCGAGCAGTTGACTCACCGTGAAGGAGATCGTCGAAGGCGCGGCGGCGAGCAGCGTGGAGAGTTCAGTGCGCGTCGACGCCTGCCCGGAAGCGAGCAGTTCGAGCACCCGCTCTGCCAACGACGAAACGCCGGGGATGTGTTTTCTGCGTGGTGGACTTTTTTCAGTCATGGACGAAGCAACTTCCGACGTCGGCTGTCGAGGCGTTGAGCGTATGCCTGTGACCACCGCTCATCGCTTTTTCCAGAACAGCAGTAACACGCTTTTTACAGCGGTGCGTCTGTTTCTTCGAACACAGCGGTCGTTGACTGGCTTTCCCACCCGCCTCCGGTCCTCCCACTCCTCCGAGGTGAAAAAAATGTCCCCTGCTCGCACGAGGCTCGTCGCCGGTGCCGCCCTGTCCGCGGGCACGCTGCTGCTCGCGGGCTGTTCCGGAACGGGCGGTACATCGTCCGGCTCCCATGACTCGATCAACTACGCGCTGCCCGCGAACTTCACCCCGAACTGGATCCTGCCGATCGGTACGGCGGCGCACCTGAACACCAACAACATCTCCATCGCCAACACCCTGTGGGAGCCGCTCATCGCGTATGACGGCTCCACCGGGAAGATCGCCTGGAACAAGGCCGGTTCCGTGGCAACGGACGCCGACTTCGCCGCCGACGGCAAGAGCGTGCGGATCACGCTGGGAAACCGCCACTGGAGCGACGGCAAGCCGATCACGTCACGTGACGTCGAGTTCTGGTTCAACCTCATCAAGGCGAACAAGGCCGAGTGGGCGGGCTACAGCCCCGGCAAGGCGCCGGACAACTGGACGTCGTTCAAGACGGAGGACGCCCGCCACTTCACCCTCACCTTCGACCGGGCCTACAACTCCCAGTGGATGCTGGCCAACGAGCTGAGCGGCATCAACCCGCTGCCGCAGCACGTCTGGGACAGGACCGGAGCCTCGGCGCAGGTGTCGGACGCCGACCGCACGGCCGCGGGCGCCAAGCAGGTATGGACCTACCTCAACAACGCCGCCAAGAACATAGCCGGTTACGAGAAGGACGCCCTGTGGAAGACCATCAGCGGCCCGTACACGGTGAAGTCCTTCTCCACCGCCGGCAAGGTCGTCCTCGCCGCCAACAAGAAGTACGACGGTGGTGAGAAGCCCGGCATTCCGACGGTGAACCTTCTCACCTTCACCACGGCGGACGCGGAGAAGAACGCACTGCGTTCGGGCGGCGTCGACTACGGCTACATCGAGGCCACCGACCTCGACCAGAAGGAGCAATTCACCGCGCAGGGCTACTCGGTCAAACCATGGTCGGGCTGGGCGATCACCTACATGCCCTACAACTTCAACAACCCGGCCATGGGTGCCGTGTTCAAGCAGCTC
>Ga0102590_1002184_pt1 | contig 24478 bp, 23 predicted proteins | sample AraplaMF_Col_mMF_FD_76859 | JGI IMG/M metagenome (GOLD analysis project Ga0102590, IMG submission 76859) | Arabidopsis root microbial communities from the University of North Carolina, USA - plate scrape MF_Col_mMF | ecosystem: Host-associated > Plants > Roots > Endosphere | place: USA... | reverse complement strand
GGACACAGAAGTCGAGCGCCAGACCGGCGACGAAGACGGTCTTCAGCTCCCGTTCGCGCAAATAGCCGAGCAGCCCCGTCGGCGTCCGGTGGTCGTTCTCGAACAGCGCGGAGTACGAATCGATCCCGCGGCGAAAGCCCTTGCGGACCACCATGCTTGCCCCGGTAAGGTCGAGATCCCCGTGGAATTCGGCGCCGGGGGTGCCCTGCACGCAGTGCGCCGGCCATAGCACCTGCGTGCCGTAATCGAGCTCGATGGTCTGGAACGGCTGCTTGCCCGCATGGTTCGGCGCGAACGAGACATGGTCGCGCGGATGCCAATCCTGGGTCAGCACGACATTGGCGAATTTCTGGGCGATCCGGTTGATGGCCGGGACGACCTTCTCGCCGCCGGGAACGGCGAGCGCGCCCCCGGAGCAGAAGTCGTTCTGAACGTCGATCACCAGCAGCACGTCTCGGTCGGAAATCTTCATCACGGGCCTCATCCTGGCCGTCCGGTACGAGACGCGCCGGACGCTCGTCTCCAGTGTCGATCTTCCCGCCCGGCTTCGCAACCACCGAACACAGGCGGCGATATTGCGCGATATGGCGCGCCCATCCCCTATTGGATGCAACGGTTTGGCCTCGTCCGTGTTGACTAGGCACAATCAAGCGAGGATTCTCGCGACCGTCCGGAGACTGCGGATCGGATCAGGAGTGGAGGCAGAGGTTCCCGACGGCCGGCAAGGCCGCGGCAGCCACGGGGTCATGAGTATCGACAAGACAGGACAAATTCTTCTCGCCGATATCGGCGGCACGAACGCGCGGTTCGCGCTGAGCCATGGCGACGAGACCGGCCCCATTGACTATGTGAAGGTCGCAGACTTCCCCACGGTCCGGGAAGCCATTACCGATGTTCTTGCGCGCCGGTCTGGTGCCGGACGGCCCAGCAGAGCCGTGCTGGCCGTCGCAGGTCCGGTGACGAACAACCGCTGCGTCATGACCAACAGCCCCTGGGTCATCGACGGCAACGAACTGCAACCGGCCCTCGGCTTCGACAGCGTTCACGTCCTCAACGATTTCGAGGTGGTGGCCTGGTCGCTGCCCGCCCTGAAGCCGGCCGACCTGATCCCGCTCGGCGGCGGGGAAGGCCTCCCCGGAGAGCCGTTGCTGGTGGTCGGGCCTGGAACCGGCTTCGGCGTCTCCTGTCTGGTCGAGCGCCATGGTGCCCGGCTGGCAGTCGTCACCGAGGCCGGACACGCGACCCTGCCCGCGGAGAACGAGCGCGAGGAGCGCGTCATCGCGTGCCTGCGCAAACGCCTCGGTCATGTCTCGATCGAGCGTGGTGCGCTGTCCGGCTCCGGCCTGCAAAGCCTCTACGAGGCGCTGGCGGAGATCGACGGCGCCCAGGTTCCGCACCGCGACGCAGCCGCCATCACCAAGGCGGCCCTGGAGGGAAGTTGCGCCCTCAGCCGCACGACGCTGGAGATGTTCTGCGCCATCCTCGGCTCGGTCGCGGGCAATCTCGCGGTGACCTTTGGTGCGCGTGGCGGTGTCTATATCGCCGGCGGAATCGCGCCGCGCTTTCCGGATTTCCTTGCAGCCTCGGCGTTCCGCGCGCGCTTCGAAGCCAAGGGCCGCTTCCAGGATTACCTGCGTAACATCCCGACCCGGCTGGTCACGAGACCCGATGCAAGCTTCCTCGGCCTCAAGATGTTCGCCGACCACAATCCCGATTGAGGCGCACGCCGGTTCCAGTCATGCACAGCTGATTGCAGCCGGCACCGGGTTCCACGCACGATCGTGCTTGCCCGATCGTTTTGGATGAGAAACAATTCAACCAGTGTGTGGCGTAGTTGCGGGGGCGTGACATGCGTAAGCAAGACATCGGGTTCGACTATCACCGCTATCACCGTCTGCTGCTCGAGGCGGACGACGAGAGCAAGCGGCTGGCGCTGATCGAGCTGCTCATCGAGGAAAAGGCGCGCGACCGGCTGGCCGCGCAGCGCGCTTCGGACCGCGCTGCGATGACGGCCCATACCATCGCCAACGTGCTGAAGAACGGTCGCAACTGAGGCTCGCGGGACCGGCCGCGCTGCGCGCCCTGATCTGAGGCTGCGGCGCAATTGCCCTGAACTCATTGGCCGCCCTCAGGGCGGCCAATTTCGTTGACGATGTCGGCGCCGCCCTTTGCCGTCGCTCGGCGCGGCCCCTCGCCGTCGCTCAGCGTGGCGCCTTCGCCATCACTCAGAGGGGTACCCTGGCGATCACATCCGGAAACAGCGTGTCGATGATCGCCTTGAGCTGGTCGAGGGAAATCGGCTTGCGCAGGATCGGCCTGCGCCGGAGCAAGGACGGCAGCAGCTCCGGCCCGTAGCCGGTGGCGAACAGAAACGGCTTTCCGCGGCGCTCGATCAGGTCGGCAACGGGATCGACGTAGAGGCCCATCAGGTTGATGTCGAGGATCGCGAAATCGTATTGCGCGGTCATCGCGAAGGCGCTGGCGTCACGGACATTGTCCGCTTCTGCGACGACATGGTGGCCGAGCTCCGCGACCATGTCAGCCATCATCATCCGGATCAACGCTTCGTCTTCGACCAGGAAAACGGAAAGCCCGCCCGCCATATCAACCCCGCAATCAGCTTGCGAAGCTAATCATACCTCAGCTGCAGAGAGCATTCACGAATTCGTGGCAAGCGCCGTTAATTCAGACGACCGCAATCCGGTTCAACTTGATCAATCCAGCCCGCGCTCGTGGCTGAGCCGCACCATCTCCTGGATGAAAACCTGCTTCTGCTTGTCGTCGAGGCTCGAGTAAAGCGGCTCGGCGGCATCCGCAACATTGCGCTGGTCGGCGGCGCGGTCGATCAGGAACTGCGACTCGTTGCGCATCTGCTCGATGATGTCATCCGGCGGATCGCGCTTGGCGCGGGCAACCCGCAGGTTGAGCCGCTCTGCACCATTGTGCCCCAGGTAGTGCATCGCGCTCGAGAAGCCGAACCAGTGCTTCTCCTGATCGGGGGTGAGGTTCAACTCCGTCTTGATCCGCTCGATATAGGAATCGCTGTTGGCGACGATCTGCTCGGCACTCTGTTGCGGCGTGCCAGTCTGGGTGAGGACGGTGACGTCCTTGTTGTTCTTGTTATCCTGTGGCGTGTTCTTGGCTTCCTTGCTCGCCTTGGCACCCTTGCCCGCCTTGGCGGTCTCCTTGGCGCTCTTGGCGTCCTTGTCCTTGCCGGCGCCTGGCTGCTTTGAATCCTTGCTCGTATCCTTGGCGGGCGGCGGCGCCTGATTGTTGTTATTGTTGACGCCGAGCACGCCGGTGAAGACGCCGACCACGCCGCCAATCGCACCGCCGAGCACGCCGCCGACGGGACCGGCGGCCTTGTTGCCGGCCGCGGCGCCGTCCTGAACACCTTTGACCAGGCCTTGTGCATGCGCGACCGCGGCTGCGCCGAGCAGCAATGTGAGCACGCAGCCCAGCGCGAGCCATCGCCGCAAGTGAAGCCGTGCGGGCGGTGCCGGGTTGGTCATTCTGGTCTCCATCGTCGATCCGATTGTTCTGGCGGGTGGAGGCCACCGGCCGGTTGCAACTCTACCGTTTTCGCCACGCCGGGGTCTAGGCGCGGACGAGTGCTGTCCACGTCCGAAAACTCATTCGCAGGAAGCGGTTATGCAGGCTTATTCGAAACTGCGGCGTAATTGCGCACGTCAGGTGCGACACGCCCTGCCAGGAGTGTGCGTCGCAAAATCAGTTGCGGAGGTTCACGCCCCCTACGCGAGCTTTGCCGCATCCCCGGCCACAACGTTAGTTCTATACGTTGCGCGTTCGGCTTCCTCGACAGACGCGATCAATCATGATCTGATCGCGCTACCAATTTGCTGCGCCTCGCGCGATTTGCCGCGCGGTGACGGCATCACAAGAAACGGCACGAAGAAACGCCAAAAACAAAAGCAACAAGCAAACTCGGGAAGTCAAAGGAAACGCCAGAACAATAAAACACCCAAGCGAGGAAACGAGATGTCACGCAAAACACTGACGCGACGTCAATTTGTGGCTGCCACTGCAATGTCCTCCACGGCGCTGATCGCGGCGCCGTACGTCCGGGGCGCCTACGCCGCCGGCAAACTCTCGATCGGCTTCTGGGACCATTGGGTGCCAGGTGCCAACAAGGCCTCCACCGACCTCGTCAACGAATGGGCGGCCAAGGAGAAGGTCGAGGTCTCGATCGACTACATCACCAGCAACAACAAGAAGATCGAGCTGACCGCCGCAGCCGAGGCCCAGGCCAAGTCCGGTCACGACATTCTCCAGATGCCATCGTGGTGGCCGCAGGCCTATGCCGAGCAACTCGAGCCGCTCAACGATGTGATGGAGCCGCTTATCAAGCAGAACGGCGAGGTCAACGGCACCGTCAAATATCTCGGCCAGTCCGGCGGCAAATGGCTCGCGGTCCCCGCGACGCCGGGCAGTCAGATCAAGGGCCCCTGCTCCCGCATCGACCTGATGAAGAAATATGCCAACATTGACGTTCAGGAGATGTACCCGGCAGGAAGCCCGCCCAAAGCCGACAACTGGAACATGGAGACATTTCTGAAGGCGGCGGAAGCCTGCCACAAGGCTGGCTTTCCGTTCGGCATCGGCTTGGGCGAGACCACAGACAGCGTCGACACGGCCGGGGCGATCTTCCAGTCGTTCGGGGCCGACCTCGTCAATGCCAAGGGCGATATCACCGTGAAGACCGACGCGGTGCGACAAGCTCTGGAATACTACAAGAAGCTGATTTCCTTCCTGCCTCCCGACGCGCCGTCCTGGGACGATGCCTCCAACAACAAATGGCTGGTCTCCGGCAAGGGTGCGCTCATCATGAACCCGCCCAGCGCCTGGGCCGTCGCCAAGCGCGACGCGCCGCAGGTGGCCGAGCAGTGCTGGACGCACGGCTTCCCCTCCGGCCCGAAAGGACGTTTCGCGCCCTACTTGCCCTATTTCTGGGGTGTCTGGAGTTTCGGCAAGAACAAGGAAGCGGCCAAGAGCCTGCTCACGCATCTGTCGCAACCGTCGTCGATCGAGAAGTTCGTCGCGGTGAGCGGCGGTTACGATCTCCCGGCCTATGCGAACACGACCAAGTTGAAGACATGGGCCGAAGAAGGGCCGCCCAAGGGTACGCTCTTCCACTATCCGGACCCGTATAAGCAGCAGACGCTGTCGATCGCCGCATCGCCCGCGCCGCCCAAGATCGCGCAGCAGATCTACTTCCAGGCGACGTTGACCAAACTGGCCCTGCGTCACGCACAAGGCGAGAAGATGGAAACCGCGCTCGCCTGGGCCGAGGGCGAGTGCGAAGGCTTCATGCGGAGCTGATGCCGGGGGTGTGCCCTGGCGGTTCGCGCATGCTCGCGTGAGCCGCCGGGGCTGCGCTCCTATCTCGACTGGAGCCGACCGTTGCGCCGGCTTCGCCTCTCCACATCCTTCGAAAAAGGCTGACGTAATGGCCGATATCGTCGTTGAGCAAGGTCGCCTCGCCCGTGCTGCCGGTCCGCGCAAGCGGGCCAGTCTGCAAAATGCACTCGGGCGCAAATCGACCGTGGCGTTCTTCCTGACGCTGCCGCTGATCCTCCTGATCGCGATGCTCGTGCTTTATCCAGCGCTCTACTCTGTCCACCTGGCGACCCTCAACAAGTCGATGCAGAAGTTCGTGGGCTTCGACAACTTCACCTTCCTGTTCAAGCGCGAGACGTTCTGGATGGTGGTGAAGCAGTCCTGCATCTTCGCCATCACTGCCGTCATCTTCAAGGCAATGATCGGCTTCATCGTCGCACATCTCGTGCACAACATCCCGGCTAAGGGCCAGCGCAAATGGCGCGGCATGCTTCTGGTGCCCTGGGTGATACCGCCTGCGATGAGCACACTCGCATGGCTCTGGCTGTTCGATCCGTCCTACAGCGCCTTCAACTACACGCTCTCCTTCTTCGGCATCGGTCCCATCCCCTGGCTCGGCGATGCCTTCTGGGCGCGCTTCTCCATCATTCTCGTCAATGTCTGGTACGGCGCGCCGTTCTTCATGATCATGTATCTGGCGGCGCTGAAGTCGGTGCCCGACCAGCTCTACGAGGCCGCCGCCATCGACGGCGCCAACTGGTGGCAGCGAATCTGGTTCATCACGCTGCCGATGATGCGCAACATCATCGCCATCACCACCTTGTTTTCGCTGATCGTGACGTTCGCCAATTTCGACATCGTGCGCATCCTGACATCCGGCGGCCCGCTGGACACGACCCATCTGTTCGCCACGTGGGCATTCCAGGTCGGCATCCAGAGCAGCGACATTCCGCTCGGCGCCTGCGTCTCGCTCTTCATGGTGCCGATCCTTGCGGTCGCAGCGATCTTCATCCTGCGCGATGTCTCCAAACGCGGGAACGAAGCCTGATGAGCACGCTTGCAATCGACAAGGCCGGGCCGCGCCGCAAACTCGGCAGCATGAGCCGGGATCGCACCTGGGCCCTGCGATGGTCCTACTTCTTTCTGGGGCTGTTTGCGATCTTCTCGCTCATCCCGCCGATCTACATGCTGATTACCTCCTTGAAAGGCAGCGCGGAGATCTCGGCCGCCACCAACCCCTGGTGGGTGTTTCACCCCACCTTGTCGAACTACGCCGAGCTTCTCACGTCGAGCCAATTCCTACGCTTCTTCTGGAATTCTGCGATCGTCTCGATCGTGGTCGTGACCATCACCATGCTGATCAGCATCCCTGCCGCCTTCGCATTGGCGCGGATGAAGTTCTGGGGATCAACGACGCTTGCGACCGGAGTCTTCCTCACCTACCTCATTCCGGACAGCCTCCTGTTCATTCCACTGTTCAAGATGCTTGCGGTCATCCAGGACTTCACCGGGATCCCCCTGCTCAACAGATGGTACGTGCTGCTGCTCATCTATCCGACGCTGACCGTACCGTTCTGCACCTGGATCATGATCGGCTATTTCGCCTCGATCCCGAAAGAGCTCGACGAGGCCGCCATCATCGACGGCGCTTCCTGGCTCCAGACCTTGACACGGATCTTCATCCCGGTTGCGCTTCCCGGCCTGATCGCCGCGACGATCTTCGCCTTCACCGTATCCTGGGCGCAATTCCTCTATCCCCTGGTATTGACGACATCCGTCGACCAGTTCGTGCTTCCGGTCGGCATCACCAGCACGCTGATCAAGGGCGATGTCTTCAATTGGGGGCAGATCATGACCGGTGCACTGCTCGGCGCGGCCCCGCCGCTGATCATCTACGCCTTCCTGATGGACTATTACATTGCCGGCCTGACCGCCGGCGCGACAAAGGGTTGATATCGTATGGCCGAAGTTGCTCTGCGGAAAGTCATCAAGCGTTATGACGACGTCGAAGCCGTGCGCGGCATCGATCTCGACATTTCAGACCATGAGTTCATCGTGCTGGTCGGCCCCTCCGGCTGCGGCAAGTCGACGACGCTGCGGATGATCGCAGGGCTGGAGGACATCACCGACGGCGACATCATGATCGGCGGCGACGTCGTCAACGACGTGCCGCCGAAGGATCGCGACATCGCGATGGTGTTCCAGAACTACGCGCTCTATCCGCACATGACGGTCGCGGAGAACATGTCGTTCGGACTGCGCCTGAAGCACTATCCGAAGGCCGAGATCAAGGCGCGGGTGACGGAAGCCGCCCGCCTGCTCGACATCACCGACCTGATCGACCGCAAGCCGAAGCAGTTGTCCGGCGGCCAGCGCCAGCGCGTCGCCATGGGCCGGGCCATCGTTCGCAACCCGAAGGTCTTCCTGTTCGACGAGCCGCTGTCCAATCTGGACGCCAAGCTGCGCGTGCAGATGCGGATCGAAATCAAGAAGGTGCACCAGAAGGTGCGCACCACCACCGTCTACGTCACCCACGACCAGGTCGAGGCGATGACACTGGCCGATCGCGTGGTGGTGATGAACAAGGGACGCATCGAGCAGATCGGGACGCCGAACGAGCTCTATCACAAGCCCGCAACGCGCTTCGTCGCCGGCTTCATCGGCTCCCCCGCGATGAACTTCATCCCGTGCCGGCTCGAGGAGGCCGGCGGCACGCTCCAGATCCGCCTATCCGACCGCATCGCCTTCCCGCTGCCGCCGGCCCGCGCGGCGCGCTACAACGCACTGCCGCGCACCGACAAGCTGCTGCTCGGCATCCGGCCCGAACATCTCACCGAGGCGCATGCGCACCTCGAGCCCGGCGAGGAAACCTTCGACACCGTGCTCGACGTCACCGAGCCGATGGGGATGGAGACGCTGGTCTATTTCGTTCTCGACGGCACCCCCGTCTGCGGCCGCGTCGATCCCAATGCCGGCGCTGCGGACGGGGCTCCCATGCGTTTGGCGATGGACCTCAACAACATGCACCTGCTAAACGAGGAGACCGGCGTCGTGTTGTGAGGCCGGCTCAAGAAACTTGAAGCAGGCGGGGAGCGATGGCGACCAACAAGAAGAAGATTTTCGTTACACAAACTTTGTCGCAAGGGGCACGCGCCCTCCTCACCCAGCGGGACGATATCGAGCTCGTCGAGTTTCCGAACCTGATCTCGGCGAAGGACTTCGAGGCCTTGCTGAAGAGCCATGCGCCGGTCCATGGCGTGGCGCTCGGCGCCACCGCGTTCGGCGAGACCGAGCTCGAGGCGTCCGGCGACATGAAGGTCGTCACCCGCATTGGCGTCGGCTACGACGCCGTCGACGTGCCCGCCCTCTCCCGCCGCAAGGTGCCGTTGATGGTCGCCGGCAGCGCGAACTCACCTTCGGTCGCCGAGCAGGCACTGTTCATGATGCTGACGCTGGCCAAGCGCGCAAATGAGATGCACGCCTGCGTCAAGGACGGCAAATGGGCGGGCCGACTCGGCATGCTGCCGTTCGATCTCTACGGCAAGACGGTTCTGATCATCGGCTTCGGCCGCATCGGCACCCGCACCGCCAAGCGCTGCCAGGCGATGGAGATGAAGGTCGAGGTATACGATCCCTACAAGCCCGCCGCCGAGATCAAGGCCGCCGGTTGCGAGCCGGTCGCCGATCTCGACGCCGCGCTGCCCAACGCCGATTTCGTCACCATCCACTGCCCGAAGACGCCGGAAACCATCGGCCTGTTCGACGCGGCGCGGATCGGCCGGATGAAGCCGAAATCCTATCTCATCAACACCGCGCGCGGCGGCATCGTGAAGGAAGCGGCACTTTACGACGCACTGGTCTCCGGCAAGCTCGCCGGCGCCGGCATCGACGTGTTCGAGGTGGAGCCGCCGCCGGTCAGCAACGCGCTGTTCGCGCTCCCCAACGTCATCATGGCTCCGCACGTGGCCGGCGTGACGGTCGAGGCGGTGAGCCGCATGAGCGAGCAGACCGCACGCAACATCCTGAGTGTGCTGGATGGCGATCCGATCCGGCAGAATGTCATCAATCAGGATGTGCTGGGCTAAGGCAAACCTGAAGGCGGGCCCATCCGCCCGCCTTCGGAACGCCTGAATGCGTCCCATTTTGGTGCAGATCGAGCCCAAACTCAGCCTTAATCAAACCCGCGTAATATGCCCGGCCGCGGCGGCAGGGGACAGACTTGCCGGCCGCGTCGAGCTGGAGGATGGACCCTTGTCAGAGATCGACCCGACCGACCACGCGCTGGCGACCATCGCCAGCATCCTGGAGCACCCCGAGCCGGCTCTCGTCGTCCGCGAAACCGAGATCATCCGCGAGACCGAGTACGTCGTCGTCGGTGAGCAGCCGGCCGAAGAGCATGAAGAACATCATGCAGTCATCGACGAGCATCCCGTGGTCGAAGAGCAGCCGCTGGTGCCGGAGCATATCGACGCCGGCGGCTACAGCAAGGTCGGCCCCGGGCCGATGGTGGCGATCCGCCTGAAATGGACGGTCCATCGTGGCGACGACGACCAGTACTACGTCCACGAGACCATCGGCGAGCAATCCGCCCCCGTGATCAGCGGCCCGATGACGAGCGAAGCCGCCGTGCATTTCGTCGACGCGCATGAGCACGAAGCCCATCGGCGTTTCGAGCTGCTCCGCAGCGAGATCGCCGGCCGCAGCTCGCTCGCCGACTACGAGCGCAAGGGCGAAGCGTAAGGATCACTTCCTTCCCAGATAATCCTTCTTCGCGAGCTCGACGCCTGCGTGCCGCAACAGGTCGTAGGCTGTCGTGACGTGAAAGAAAAACTGCGGGACGCTGAAGGTCAGCAGCAGCGTCCGCCCGGTAAAGGGCAGCTCGGTCCCGTTCTTTAGCCTGAAGAAGACTTGCTGCTCCGCCGCGCCATCGATCGCGGCGCGCGGCAGGCTTTCGATGAACTCGATCGACGTCGCGATGCGCGCCTGAAGCCCGGCCATGTCGTGCTCCAGAACCGGTAGCACCACGGGCTCGCGCTCCGCCAGCAAGGCCGAAGCGACGGTCGCGTGGCGGCAGGCTTCGCCGATCTGCTGGGCCAAATCGTACATGTCCGGCGAGAGCCGCATCCCCAGCAGAACGGCAGGATTGAACTTGCGGGCCTCGGCGTAGGCAACGCCCTTGTCGAGCAGCGCGGACAGGTTGCGCAGATACGGCACGAAGAGGCCGACCGAGGCCTCGAACATCGAGATCGTCACGTCAAAATTCCTCTCAATTCCATCTCGCCAGCGGCTGGCGTCTGGTCTAAATCCACCTCTGACGAGCTGCAACAATGACAGCTCGCGCAGGGGTGGAAAAGAGATGATCGTTCGAATGCCTGTTCGAATCCTGGCGGCTTTGGCCGTGGCGTTGCTGGCAAACCTTTCGGCCCACGCGCAGCAGGCGCCCTCGCGCCTCGACGAGATCGTCAAGCGCGGCACGTTGCGCGTCGGCATGACTGGCGACTACAAGCCATTCACTTATCTCGACAAGGCCACGCAGCAGTTCAGCGGTTTCGACGTCGATATGGCGGAAGCCCTCGGCAAGGCGCTCGGCGTCAAGGTCGAATTCGTACCGACGGCCTGGCCGAAGCTTATGAAGGATTTCGAGGCCGACCAATTCGACATCGCGATGGGCGGCGTGTCGGTCACGCTCGACCGGCAGAAGAAAGGCTTCTTCTCGACGCCTATCATGCGCGAGGGCAAGACGCCGATCACGCGCTGCGCCGATGTCGGCAAGTACCAGACGCTTCCGGACATCGACAAGAAGGGCACCCGGGTGATCGTCAATCCCGGCGGCACCAATGAGCGCTTTGCACGTGCCAACATCAGGGACGCCGACATCACCGTGTTCCCCGACAATACCGTGATCTTCGACGAGATCGCCAAGGGCAATGCCGACCTGATGATGACGGACGCCTCCGAAACCCGCTACCAGCAGAAGCAGCATTCCGGCGTGCTCTGCGCGGTGCATCCCGAAAAGCCGTTCGACTTCTCCGAGAAGGCCTATTGGCTCCAGCGCGACATGGCGCTGAAGGCCTTCGTCGACCAGTGGCTGCACATCTCCATGGAGGACGGCAGCTACAGGAAGATCTACGCCGCCTGGTTCGACTAGGCTGCGTCCTCCTGCCGCTTGCCCCGGCCAAACTTCGGACCCGCTCCGAGCGTATTGAACCCGGAACCACCGGAGGACGACTCATACGGACAACAGTGATCTAGATCACTTTTTGCGATCGAACCGGGGCGTAAGCGTCGGTGCGGGGACCACCTGTTCAGGAGATGGAAATGAGGAAGCTGTTGGCCGCGGCCGCATTCCTTTTGGCAAGCACAGCTGCCCAGGCGCAGTACACGTTCGAATATGGCGGGCGCACCATCCGCATCGATCCAGACCGTGGCACGGTGCAGATCCCCGGCGTGTACGACAACACCGGCCAGGGCAAGGCGAAGAAGACCAAGAACGATGCCAAGGGGGCGCCGAAAGCGGACCCACAGGCACCTCAACAGGCCAAGGCCGATCCGCAGACACCGGCTGATCCCGTACCAGCGCCCGCACCTGCCGCTGCGGCTCCGGCGGCCGCGCAGCCCCCTGTCCAAGCGCCTGTGGCCGCGGCTCCGCCGGCCGCGACTGCAAACACCCCGGCTCAAGACGTGCTTGTGCCACCGCCTCAACCGGCTCCAAGCGCTGCCCCGACGGTCGCCGCGGTGCCGCCCCCACCGCCTCCACCGCCAGCCCCCACAGTGGCCGCCGCGCCGCCGGCACCGCCCCCCGCTCCGGCGCCTGCTCCTGCGCCCGCCCCGGTTCAGTCCGCCGCCGTCGCGCCGCCGGCGCCCGCAGCCGCGCCGACACGCGACCTCAATTCACCGCTCGGCATCTGGCTCACCGAGGAAAAGGAAGGCAAGGTCCGCATCGAGCAGTGCGGCAACAATCTCTGCGGCTATTCGGTCGACAGCAAATCGAACCAGAACGGCGAGCAAGTCCTGATCAACATGAAGCCCGGCAAGGAGCAGAAATGGTCCGGCCGCATCCTCGATCCCAACACCGGGTCGACTTACGATTCGACGATCGCGATGAAGGGCACGGATCGGCTCCGCGTGCAGGGCTGCGCCTTCGGCGGCATGTTCTGCGGCGGCCAGACCTGGACGCGGGTGAACTGAATCAGGTCGACGAGAGCTGCCGCTTGCGCGCGGCAGCGATCGGTTCACGGCCAGCTCCGACCTGGGCGAGCGCTTCGACGAAGATCGGTTCCCAGGCGCGGATGTGATGGCGCAGCAGATTGGTGAGCGCTTCTTCCTTGCCCGCGCTTGCCAGCTCGATGATCCGGAAGTGTTCGGGTGCGGAGTCATTCTGACGCGCGAGGCCCGCGCGTGAATTGATCCCGTACAGCCGCATCTGGTCGCGCAATCCCATCACCATCTCGGTCAGGCGAGGATTGTCGGCGGCGTCCGTCAGCAAGCGATGGAAGGTTCGGTCCGCCTCGATGTAGAGCCCGATATCCTCGGTCCTGACCGCGCGTGCGATGGCTTCGGCCCACGGATAAAGCGCACTCAAATCCTTGTCCGGCTTGCGCGCGACCAACGACGCGGCATGGAGCTCGAGCACGTCCCGCAGATCGAACAGATTGCGAAGCTCCGTCATGGTGGGCTCGACAACCCTGAATCCACGATTGCGGACGGGTTCGATCAGCCCGCTCCGGCTCAACTCCAGCAGGGCTTCCCGCACCGGCGTCGACGACACGCCAAGGCTCGCCGCCAAGGTCGGCACCGAATACATCGTGCCCGGCATGCTCTGACCAGAAATGATCTCCGCGCGCACCTGCTGCACGACCTGCTCGCGCAGATTCTGGTCCATGTCTCCTCCGACTCGCGACTGCCGCCCGATCTATCAGCACAGCTCAAAAAATGCACTTGACCAGAAAGATGCCGCCGTCCAGCATGTAGCGCGCTACTATAATGCGCTACTCTTGGGCTGTCCATGGCAGAACGCTATCCCGGCTATTGCACGCTCTGCCGTTCGCGGTGCGGTTCGACGACCGTGGTCAAGAACGGCCGCATGATCGCGGTCGAGAACGCGCCGGGGCACCCTACCGGCGGCGCGCTGTGCTCGAAGGGCCGCGCCGCGCCCGAGATGGTGCATAGCCCGCGCCGCCTGACTCACCCGCTCCGCCGGACGGCGCCGCGCGATGCCGCCGACCCGGGCTGGGTCCGGATTTCATGGGACGAGGCTCTCGGCGAGATCGTCGAGCAGCTCGGGCGGATCCGCGGCACCGCGGGCGCGGAAGCCGTTGCGTTCGCGGTCACGACGCCGAGCGGCACCCCCATGGTCGACAGTTTCGAATGGGTCGAGCGGTTCATCCGATGCTTCGGCAGTCCCAATCTGATCTATGCCGTCGAAGTCTGCGGCTGGCACAAGGATTTCGCCCACGCGCTCACGTTCGGCCGCGGGATCGGCTTTCCCGACTATGACAAGGCCGACGTGATCGTCCTTTGGGGACACAATCCTGCAAGGACCTGGCTTGCGCAGGCCACCCGCGTTGCGGACGCGCGCCGTCGCGGCGCGCGCGTGGCCGTCGTCGATCCCAAGCCGAATGGATCCGGACAGCAGGCCGATCTCTGGCTGCGTATCCGTCCCGGCGCCGACGGCGCGCTTGCGATGGCGGCGATCCGGCATCTCATTGCAACCGGCACGTACGATCAGGATTTCGTCACGCGCTGGACCAACGGCCCGTTTCTGGTCGACACGCATACCGGACGTTTCGTCCGGGCAACCGAGCTGTGGCCGGATCAGTCGCCGGACGCGTTCGTCGCGATCGATCAATCCGGCAAGGCGCGACCGCACGACCCGCGAGTCGAGGTGCTCGATCCGGCGCATTGCACGCTCGACGCCGAAGCAACGCTTGATGGCGTGGGCGGACGCGTGATCGCCGCGAGAACCGCTTTCTCGCGGCTCGCCGCCGAGGCTGCATCCTACACGACGTCCAGCGTCGCCGCGACCACCTGGCTCGATGAATCGAAAATCGTCGCGTTCTGCGCGCTGTTCGAGAACAGTCCGAAGCTCGCCTATCATTCGTGGACCGGCGTGGGTCAGCACACCAACGCGACCGCCACCGAGCGGGCCATTGCGACGCTCTACGCGCTCACCGGTGCATGCGACCGGCCCGGCGGCAATGTCTGGCCAGTCCCGCCACCGACACGCGCGGTCAACGACATCAGCCTGCTGCCGCCGGGCCAGAAGGCGAAGGCGCTGGGCCTCGACGAATTGCCGCTGGGGCCGCCGAGCCGCGGATGGATCACGGCGCGCGATTTCAGCCGCGCGGTGCTCAAGGGCGAGCCCTATCGCGTCAACGCGCTGATGAGCTTCGGCACCAACTTCGTGGTGTCGCAGGGACACTCTTCGCGCAATCGCGAGGCGCTGCGCGCGCTCGACTTCCATGTGCATGTCGACATGTTCATGAACCCGACTGCGGAGAATGCCGACATCGTGCTGCCGGCCGGCATGCCCTGGGAACGCGATGCGCTGAAGATCGGCTTCGAGATCACGCAGGAGGCCGTCGAGACGATCCAGTTCCGGCCGCAAATGCTGCCCCGGCACGGCGAGAGCAAGGCCGATTACGAGATCGTCGCGGAACTGGCCGTGCGCATGGGGATGGCGGAGCAATTCTTCGGAGGCGATATCCACGCCGGCTGGAATCATCAACTGGCGCCGCTCGGCATCACTGTCGAGGACTTGCGTAAGCAGCCCGAGGGCATGCGCTTTCCTCAGCCATTCCACCACGAAAAATACGCCGACAAGAAGGGCGATGGGACGATCGCCGGTTTCGCGACGCCGACGCAGCGCGTTGAGATCTATTCCGAGCTGATGCTAGACCATGGCTATGCGCCGCTCGCAGGCCACGTCGAGCCGGCCGAGAGTCCGATGGCGACGAATTCGGGCAAGCGGTTTCCGCTGGTGCTGACGACCGCCAAGAGCGGCTGGTTCGTCCACAGCTCGCATCGGCACGTGGCATCGCTTCGCAAGAAAGCCCGCGACCCCGCCGTCGAGATCAGCACGACGCTCGCAACGCGGCAGGGCCTTGAAGACGGCGATTGGGCGATCGTCGAAACCCCATCCGGTCAAGTCAGACTCCGGGTCCGCCTGAACGACGCGCTCGACGACCGCGTCGTGCTGGCCGAGTTCGGCTGGTGGGAGGATTGTCCGCCGCTTGGACTCAACCTGACGCCGTCCGCCGGCGCCGCGACGTCGAACATGAACGACGCATTGAGCGACGCGTCGCGCGACCCGGTCAGCGGCTCGGTTCCTCTGCGCGCCACGCTCTGTGACATCAGGCGCGACCAGGCCGCAAACCGCGGGCGCTGGACCGGGCGGCGCACATTCTCAGTCGCGAGCGTCCGCCGCGAGGCCGATGACGTCGTCGCGATCGACCTTGCTCCGAAGGACGGCGATGCGCTTCCCGCGTACCGGCCGGGGCAGCACGTCCTGCTGAATTTGCCGGGCGTGAACCTCGCCCGGGCCTACTCATTGACCGGGCACGGCGGCAATAACGTGCTGTCCGTCGCGGTCAAGAAGCAGCCTTCCGACAGCGGCCTTCAGCTCTCCGAACACATTCATCGCCTCGCGATCGGCGACGAGGTTCAGCTCGAATCTCCCGACGGGATCTTCACCCCGCCATTGCGTGGAGATCGACCTCTGATCTTTCTCGCCTCCGGGATCGGTATCACGCCATTCATGAGTCATCTGGAGGCGCTGCTGGCCATGGCACCGGCCGAGCGCGTCAAGGACGTCCTGCTGATCCACACCTGCCGCAACGGCAACGAGCATCCTTTCGCCGCGCGGCTTCGGGAGCTCCGGGCGCTGCTGCCGCAGTTGAAGCTCATTACGGCCTTTACGGCACCTCGCCCATCCGACCGGCTGCACGACAACTACGACCATGCCGGCCGGCTGGACCTGTCCGCGATCGATCCATTGCTCTCCAAAAGTCCACTTGCCTATCTCTGCGGCTCGGCGGGCTTCACGTCTTCGACCGCCACGCAACTTGTCGAGCGCGGAGTTTCCCGCTTCGACATCTTTGCGGAAGCCTTCGTATCGCCGCCCGAAGTGCCTGCGACGCTGGAGCCGCAGATGGTTCACCTCGCCGGCAGCGACAGGAGTTTCGTCTGGTCGCCCGAATTGGGCACGCTGCTCGATGCCGCACACGCCGCGGGTGTGCCGCTGCCCAGCGGCTGCCGCGTCGGCCAGTGCGAGAGCTGTGCCATGCGCATCGTCGATGGACGCGTCGCGCAGCTCGGCGGCGGCGATAGCTCGACCGAGCACTGCCTGACCTGCCAGGCGGTCCCACTCTCCGAGCTCACGCTCGCGCTCTGACTACGCAGCATGACTTTCAACCACGACCAACACTGCCAAAATTGGGGGCTGACAATGACGACTGTATCCGGCGACTCTCTCAACGGGAGCGCATCAACCGAGACCAATCTGCTGGCGAGGTTCTCGCAACGCCTCGTGGTCTTTTCCGAGCGCTGGTTTCCCGACGCCTATGTCTTCGTGTTGATCGCCGTGATCGCGATTGCGATCGGCACCATCGTGCATGGCGGCTCCCCGCTCGCCGTCAGCCGAGCGTTCGGCGACGGCTTCTGGAATCTCATTCCATTCACGATGCAGATGGCCCTGGTCGCGATCGGCGGCTACGTCGTGGCGATGTCGCCGCCGATCGCGGCCGCGCTGCGGCGCCTGGCCGCCGTGCCCTCCACCGGGCGCGGCGCCGTGGTGTTCGTCGGAGTGCTCAGCATTCTCCTGTCGCTGGTCAATTGGGGCCTGAGCCTGATCTTCTCCGGCTTGCTGGTCCGCGAGATCGCGCGGCGCACGGACATCAAGCTCGACTACCGGGCCGCTGGCGCTGCCGGCTATCTCGGCCTCGGCTGCGGCTTCACGCTCGGCATCACCTCGTCGGCCGCGCAGCTTCAGGCCAACGCCGCCAGCATTCCGAGTTCGCTGCTGCCGATCACCGGCGTCATCGGATTTTCAGAGACGATCCTGACCTGGCAAAATCTGGTTACGACGATCCTGGTGACGGTCGTGTCGGCCGTCATCTGCTATCTGACCGCGCCGAACGTGGCCGGGACCAGGACCGCGCAGGATCTCGGCGTGTCGCTTGAAGACGACACGATCAAGCCGAAGGCTCCCGCCCGGCCCGGCGACTTCCTCGAATTCAGCCCGATCCTGACCATCCTGATCGTCGTCCTCGCCCTTGGCTGGCTGTGGCAGACCTTCCAGTCCGGCAATCCGCTCATCACGCTGTCGGGCCTGAACACCTACAACTTCGTCTTCCTGATCCTCGGCATCCTCTTGCACTGGCGTCCCCGCAGCCTGCTCGAAGCGTTCTCCAAGGCGATGCCGAGCGTGTCGGGCGTGCTGCTGCAATTTCCGTTCTATGCCGGCATCGCCCAGATGCTCACCAAGGTGCCGAACGCCAAAGGCGTGACGCTGTCGGACACCATTGCGCACTGGTTCGTCGATGCCTCGGCCAGCACGACGGTCTTCTCCTTCCTTGTGGGCATCTATTCGGCCGTCCTGGGCTTCTTCATTCCGTCCGCCGGCGGCAAATGGATCATCGAAGCGCCCTACATCATGAAGGCGGCAAATTCGGTCGGGGCGCATCTGGGCTGGACCGTCATGGTCTACAACATCGCCGAAACGCTGCCGAACTTCATCAACCCGTTCTGGATGCTGCCGCTGCTCGGGATCCTCGGATTGAAGTCGAAGGATCTGATCGGCTACACGTCGATCCAGTTCCTGATCCATTTTCCGATCGTGATGATCGTGGCGGCGATCCTGATGTCGACTTTTACGTATCATCCGCCGGTCCTCCCCTAGGACTGCGCAAGACGCTGCGGCAGCGGGAGCTCACTCAATCCCGCTGCCGGCGGTCGGACGAAGAAGGCCAGGCGCGATCTCGGATTGGGGCTGTGCAGGCTTTCGGTGACCGAGGAAGCCTCCGTTTCGACCGAGCCAGGGGTCAAACGGGAGCCGCCGCCCGCACCCCGAAAAGCCCGCCTGCTCGCCCGTCTCGTCGATCGGATCAAGAACTGACTCAAGGTGCGCTACGTCACAGAGCCCTCTTGGGGCGTGACACCTCTCACATCGCCCGCCCCTCCCCCGTGACACGATCCCTGCAGGCTCAACCAAAGGGGCGTATCATGAACGGTTTTCGCAAGTGCCTTTTCGCCACCATCGTCGCCATCGCATTGCCGGCCGCGCAGGCGAACGCCAGCACGTTCGACGGCGCATGGAACGTGCGGATCTCATCGTCGAGTGAGACCTGCGGCAACGGCGCGACCGTCTCGATCGGCATCAACAACGGTCAGATCGCCTCGAGCAGCGCCATGGTGACGGCGTCGGGCCGGGTGGCCGATGCCGGCAACATCAACGTCACCCTGAGCACCGGCATCAAGCGCGCGGTCGGGTTCGGCCGGCTGAGCGGCACGTCCGGCTCCGGCACCTGGCGCGGCACCATGTGCACCGGCACGTGGACCGCGGAGCGGCAGTAGATCTCGGCCCCGGACCAGCAACGTACCGCTTACGCGCTGCATTGCATCCGGGGCGCGAGAGCTAGCCCAGCGGCGCGCCGTACTCTGCGTCCGTGACCGGCTCCAGCCAGGTCGAGAACACGCCGTCGAGCGCTTCCTGCATGGCGATGTGGCACATGCCGTTGTCAGGCGTGGCCCCATGCCAGTGCAGTTCGCCCGGGGGAATCCAGACGGTGTCACCGGGACGGATTTCCTTGACAGGGCCGCCCTTGGTCTGGACGCGACCCACGCCTGAAATCACGTAGAGCGTCTGGCCAAGCGGATGGTGATGCCAGTTGGTGCGTGCGCCCGGCTCGAACGACACGCGCGAGCAGTTCAGCCGCGCCGGCGCGGGCGCCATGATCACGGGGTCCTGCAACACGGTGCCGGTGAAGTGTTCCTTGGGCGCGCGGCGGGTCGGCCGCGTGCCTGCGACAGTGATCTCCATGGGGTATCCTCGCTTCTGTTCTGGTTACTTCTTGCTGGCGGCGTAGCGCGCCTTGGTCTCGGCATTCATGGGATAGAGGCCCGGCAGCACGGCGCCGTTGTTCACCTCGTTGACGATCCAGGCTTCCATCCGCTCCTGCTCGACGCCCTCGTTGAGCACGTGGTCGAGCATCGCCTGCGGGATCAGCACGCAGCCGTCCTGGTCGGCGACCACGATGTCGTTCGGGAATACGGCGACGCCGCCGCAGCCGATCGGCTCGCCCCAGCCGACGAAGGTGAGGCCCGCCACGGAGGGCGGCGCGGCATAGCCGTCGCACCACACCGGAAGGTTGGTGCCGAGCACGCCCTCGACGTCACGCACCACGCCGTCGGTGACGAGCGCGGTCACGCCGCGCTTCATCATGCGGGCGCAGAGGATGTCGCCGAAGATGCCGGCGTCGGTGATGCCCATGGCGTCGACCACGGCAATACATCCCTCCGGCATCGCCTCGATCGCGGTACGGGTCGAGATCGGCGACGACCAGGATTCCGGGGTCGCCAGGTCCTCGCGCGCCGGCACGAAGCGCAGCGTGAAGGCCGGCCCCACCAGACGCGGCATGCCCGGGCGCAGCGGGCGCGCGCCGCGCATCCAGATGTTGCGCAGGCCCTTCTTCAGCAGGACCGTGGTGATGGTGGCAGTGGTGATGCCGGCGAGGGTCTTGCGGGCTTCGGGGGACAGCGACATGGACGAAAACGAGCTCCGGATGGGCGGGAAAGAACGCCGCGCATCTTGCGAGCCGGGGGCTTGCCGTCAAGGGCCAAGACGGCACTGGAAACGCAGGGGTGCAGCGCGTTATGCGACGCGATAACAAGGCTTTATCGCGGCCCCCTGCATTAATTTATTGGACTTGCGGGCGCATTTACGCGAAGCAGGACAGCGCGGAACTCAAGGATGAGCCCGCGTTTCTCCAGCAGCCCGATTTCGACAACTCATGGCCGCGACGCTTCCCCCGCCCCGCCTTCTGCCCAGTGGCGACAGTGCCGTCACGGTCGAGTTCAGCCGCACCATTGACGACGCCGCCAACGAGCGCGTGCTCGCGCTCGACAAGGCGCTGGCGGCAAACCCCATCGACGGCATCACCGAGACCGTGCCGACCTATCGCTCGCTGCTGGTGCATTACGATCCCGGCAAGATCGGCTTCGAGGCGCTCGGCGACAAGATTCTCCCGATCGCCAGCCAGCCGTTGCCGCCAGCCATGAAGGCACGGCGCTGGCGCATTCCCGTCGCCTATGGCGGCGAGCACGGCATAGATCTGGAGGATGTCGCCAAGGCACTGAACACCACGCCCGACGACATCATCGCCCGCCATTCCGGTGGCGACTATCGCGTTGCTATGATCGGCTTCACGCCGGGCTGGTCCTATCTCAGCGGCCTCGACAAATCCCTGCAGATGTCGCGGCGGCAATCTCCGCGGCTGCTGACGCCTGCCGGCACGATCTCGATCGGCGGCATCCAGGCTGGGATCCAGTGCCTGGCCGCGCCGAGCGGCTGGCACCTGCTCGGCCGCACGCCAGTGCGGACCTATCAGCTCCACCGGAATCCGACTTTCCTCACCGAACCCGGTGATCGCGTGACGTTTTTCGCCATCGACCACAAGACTTTCGGGGAACTCGACCGCGCCGCCGAAGCCGGCGAGATCGTCGCCGAGCAGGTGACGGCATGAGCCGGCTCGTCGTCGCCTCCATCGGGCCTGCAAGCTCCGTCCAGGACGGCGGCCGCCATGGCGCGCAGCGCTACGGCCTCACGGTCAGCGGCGCCATGGACTGGCTGTCGCTCGCGGCCGCGAATACGCTGGTCGGCAACGAGCCGTTCGCCGCCGCTGTCGAGATCGGCCCGTTCGGCGCCGCCTTCACCGCCCGTGACGGCGCCGTGCGCGTCGCGATCTCCGGTGCGCCGCGCAATGCTGATATCGCCGGGCGGCCGGTCGCCATCGATACATCGGTGACGCTGAAGGACGGGGAGACGCTGACACTGGGCTTTGCCCGCGGCGGTGCGTTCAGCTATCTCGCCATCGAAGGCGCCATCAAGGGCGAGCTGGTGTTCGGCAGCCTTGCGGTGAATGCACGCGCGGGCCTTGGCAGCCCCTACCCGCGCCCGCTCCAGGCCGGCGACGAGTTCAATGTCGATGCCGCGAGCGGCGCGCCCGAGTTGCGCATCGAACTGCCGAAGCCGGTGAGCGGCCCTATCCGCGTTCTGCTGGGACCGCAGGACGACGAGTTCGACGACGCCAACAAGGCGCTGTTCCTGGACAGCGAGTGGAAGATCTCGGCAACCTCCGACCGCATGGGCTACCGGCTCGAGGGGCCCGCGATCAAGCATCTGCACGGCCACAACATCGTCTCCGACGGCACCGTCATCGGCAGCATCCAGGTGCCTGGCGATGGTGCGCCGATCGCATTGATGATGGATCGCGGCACCACCGGCGGCTACCCAAAGATCGCGACCGTGATCACGGCCGACGTCGGCCGGCTCGCGCAGACCTCGGTGGGAACAGCGTTCCGCTTCCAGCGGGTCACGATGGCGGAAGCGCAGGACGAGGCGCGCAAGTTTGCGCGACTCATCAAAGACCTGCCCGATCGGCTGCGCTCGTCCGATACCGTCGAACTCAATATCGAGGCACTTAGCGATGCCAACGTTGCAGGCTATGCGGTGAGCGCCGTGGATGCCGGGACCTGGCAGGTCACGGCGGAGCCGTAAAAGACAAGACGACCCAAGGTGGAGAGCACCCCATGAAGACGATCGATCTCAACTGCGACCTCGGCGAAGGTTTTGGCGCGTGGGAGATGGGCAACGACGCCGCCATGATCGACCTTGCAAGCTCGGTCAACGTCGCCTGTGGATTTCACGCGGGTGATCCCGACATCATGCGCCGGACGGTCGAACTGGCGAAGGCGCGCGGCGTCTCGGTCGGCGCCCACCCGGGCTACCGCGACCTGCACGGTTTCGGCCGGCATCCGATCATGGGCATGAAGGCCTCGGAGATCGAGAACCTCGTCGCCTACCAGATCGGCGCGCTGCAGGCGATCGCGACCGCGGCCGGCCACAAGGTCACGCATGTGAAGGCGCATGGCGCGCTGTCCAACGTCGCCTGCGAGGACGACATGACGGCCAAGGCGATCGCTGCCGGCATCAGGGCGGTCGACCCCAATCTCATTTTTGTCGTGCTCGCCAATTCGAAGCTGGTGAAGGCTGGCGAAGACGCCAACCTGCCGATGGTACACGAAGTGTTCGCCGATCGCGCCTATGAGGACGACGGCAACCTCGTCTCGCGCAAGAAGCCCGGCGCGGTGCTGCACGATGCCAAGGCGATTGCCGACCGCGTGGTGCGCATGGTGCAGGATGGCGCGGTGGTGTCGGTGACGGGCAAGGTCATCAAGATGCGCACGGACACAGTCTGCATCCACGGCGATACGCAAGGTGCCGTCGAGATCGCGCGCACGCTGCGTCAGGCATTGAAGGAAGCTGGGATTGAAGTAGCGCCGTTCAAGCGCGGGGCGTGATCAGAACGGGTGCACCGACAGCGTGCCGAACACGATCGCCGCAATGACGGCGAACGCGCCATAGAGCGCGACATGATGGACGCTCGCCACGGTCCGGCGCGAGAGCGAGCGCGCGTAGAAGTGTAGCCTGGCTTCCGCCGATAGTCCGCGCATGGTCGATCTCCAACGCTCCATTTGCGGGAGTATGAAGGATCCACCCCGGGTGCCGGCAAGACGGCCACGGAAATAGCGATGCAGGTTCTCTGAGGGGTCCAGATCGCAGGAGCAAATTCTCCCCGCTTCTGAGTTCCGAGAATCTTATTCGTTAAAGTCTGAGCCGACTGGAACCGAGGCGGGCCTTGTTGGGGGGCATCCACTCGAAAAGCGGAAAACAACCCCATGCACAGTAGACGGCGATTGCCGGCGCGTTGCTCCGCCCCGGCGATTCACGGCGATCTCACAGTGCCTTAGTAGACGTCAGCCTGGAAGCGGCCGGTCTTCTTGAGTTCGGCGACGAAACTGACGGCCTCGTCGGTCGAGCGCGCGCCGAACTGGGCGACGATATCGACCAGCGCACGCTCGACGTCCTTGGCCATGCGCTTGGCGTCGCCGCAGATGTAGAGATGCGCGCCCTCGGCGAGCCACGTCCACAGCTCACGGCCAACCTCGCGCATGCGGTCCTGCACGTAGAACTTCTTGTCGCCGTCGCGCGACCAGGCCAGCGACAACCGCGTCAACTGACCCGAAATCTTCATCGCATTCAGTTCTTCCTGGTAGAAGAAGTCGCAATCGCTGCGTTGATGGCCGAAGAACAGCCAGTTCTTGCCGGGCGCCCCGGTCGCCTTGCGGTCGAGCAGGAAGGCTCGGAACGGCGCGATGCCGGTGCCGGGGCCGATCATGATGATCGGCGTCTTCGGATCCTGCGGCAGGCCGAAATTGTGCGCCTTCTGCACATAGACCTTGAGCTTGTCGCCCTCCTTGATGCGCTCGCCGAGAAAGGTCGAGGCCACGCCGATCCGCTTGCGCTTGCCGACGACGTAACGCACGGAATCGACCGTCAGCGACAGCTTTCCCGGTGTCGCATTGTGCGAGGACGAGATCGAATAGAGTCGCGGCTGCAGCGGCTCCAGCGCCTCGACAAAGGCCTCCGGATGCGGCCGCGTGCCGGAAAACTTCTGCAACGCCGCCATCACGTCGAGCGTGGCGGCATCGCCATCGGGATCCTCGCCCTGCGCCAGCGCCCGCGCCTTTTCGCGCTGCGCACCGCCGGTGATGAAGGAGAGCAGCTCGAACAGCGAGTCCGGTGCCGGCGACAGCGAGACGTCGTCGGTCAGCACCTCGCGCAGCGTCTTGCCGTTGACCTTGGTGGTATGGGAGGCACCGAGCAGCGCGATGATCTGATCGACCAGGCCGATGTCGTTGCGCGCGAACACGCCAAAGCTGTCACCGACGACGTAGTCGAGCTTGCTCTCGGAGAGATCGAACTCGACGTGATAGGTTTCCTTCTCCGAGGCGCCCTTGTTGAGCAGGCGCCGTGACAGGAAGGTTGCCGCGACCGGATTGT
>Ga0102590_1002183_pt1 | contig 24484 bp, 25 predicted proteins | sample AraplaMF_Col_mMF_FD_76859 | JGI IMG/M metagenome (GOLD analysis project Ga0102590, IMG submission 76859) | Arabidopsis root microbial communities from the University of North Carolina, USA - plate scrape MF_Col_mMF | ecosystem: Host-associated > Plants > Roots > Endosphere | place: USA... | reverse complement strand
TCCATTCGCGCGACAACGACCTTGAAGTCAACGTCCTGAAGGGCAAGCAGCTCACCAACATCCGCGCCGCCGGCAAGGACGAAGCGGTGAAGCTGACGCCGCCGATCCGCATGACGCTTGATCGCGCGCTCTCTTGGATCCAGGATGACGAGCTGATGGAAGTGACACCGAAGAATATTCGTCTGCGCAAGATGTATCTCGACGCAAACGATCGCAAGCGTTTCGAAAAGTCGAAGGCCGCTCTCTGAGAGCCTAGAGCGCGTCGCAATCTTTCAGAAATCCTTAGAAACCCCGGCCTTCACGCCGGGGTTTTTTATTGTGCGCCGCGTCGATTCCATCTTGTGACAATCGTTAAAAAAGCGTTAACTTTTGACCGTCGTCCACATATCAAGTCTGTGGGCAATCGATCACAATGCCTCCGTGCATATGGTTAATTGCCCTCGGCGGGACCAGAGTAAACGTTATGAAGACGTTGTCGATCGATGTCCGGCGGGCCGAGCCGCAAGATGCCCGAGCCATATCGGAAACACACAGGCTTGCCTGGCAACACACCTATGCGGGCATCATTCCCCATCGCGCACTGACGCAGATGATCGAGCGTCGCGGCGAAAGCTGGTGGCGCAAGGCAACGCGCGGCCCGGCAACGCTGCTGGTTCTCGATGTTGCCGGGACAGTCGCCGGCTACGCGACGCTCGGCCTCAACCGCGCCCGCGCTTTGCCGCAGGAAGGCGAGATTTACGAGCTTTATCTTCGGCCCGAGTATCAGGGCATCGGCCTCGGCAGGATGCTGTTCGGCGAGGCGCGCCGGCTCTTGAAGTCGCTCGGCTGCAACGGGCTGGTTGTCTGGTGCCTCGAGGAAAACGAGAACGCCAGCGACTTCTACCGCAATCATGGCGGCGTCGATTTCTGCGAAGGCATGGAGAGTTTCGACCACAGGCAATTGAAGAAGATCGGCTTCATCTGGAGCTGAACGGCGGCGTCATTCCCTATATTAGGCAGCACTTCAAACGCTGCAGCGGTCTTTGCGCTTCTGAAAAGCGCGCGGTGCTGGTCGGCCTACGACTATCTCCTATTAGAAACTTTTGATGTGAATGTGCGCCGGTGCAGTCAAGCATTGGCGCTGTGCGATGTTGCGTTGCCACATGAAACTGATTATCTGGCTGCCAGCAAATTCAACCTCGCGGGAGTTTCTTATGCGCATCGACGCCATTTCAATCGGTAATAATCCACCTGAGGACGTCAACGTTATCGTCGAGGTTCCGGTCGGCGGTCACCCCATCAAGTATGAGATGGACAAGGAAGCCGGCACGCTGGTGGTCGATCGTTTCCTCTATACGCCGATGACCTATCCGGGCAATTATGGTTTCGTGCCGCACACGCTGTCGGAAGATGGCGACCCGATCGACGTACTGATCGCCAGCACCCGCCCGCTGGTTCCTGGCTGCGTCATCAATGTGCGCCCGATCGGCGTCCTGAAGATGGAAGACAATTCCGGCAAGGACGAGAAGATCATCGCCGTGCCGTCGCCGAAGCTGACGCTGCGCTATGAAAAGGTGAAGGACTACACCGATCTTCCGGAGATCACGCTGAAGCAGATCGAGCACTTCTTTGAGCACTACAAGGATCTGGAACCCGGCAAGTGGGTGAAGATCTTCGGCTGGGGCGACTCCAAGGAAGCCGGCGAACTCATCCTCGAAGCCGTCGAGCGCGCCAAGAAGAAAGGCTGATTGTTCAGCCTAAAAATATCTCGAGCTTTTTTACCAAATCCTCCGGGTCGCCGTCGATCCGGAGGATTTTTTTGCGCGCGGTCTCACCCGAGACGAGGCTGACGCTGGATTTGGGAATGCGCAGGGATTTTGCGATCAAAAGGATGAGTGCCTTGTTGGCCTTGCCTTTCTCGGGCACGGCAGTGACGCGTGCCTTCAGGAACGCTTCACCCTCGGCGTCGGCCTCGATGCCATCGATCGCGTCCCGCCCGCCATTCGGCGTCAGCCGGACGGCGAGGCGCAGATGGCCATCGAAAAGGCTCCAGGGACGGCTCAAGCGACCAGCGGGTACAGCGTGGTCCAAAGCAAGGTGCGCAGGAAGAAGATGATCAGCAGCAGGATGATCGGCGAAATGTCGATGCCGCCAAGGTTCGGCAGCAGGCGGCGGATCGGCTTCAGCACCGGTTCGGTGACATTATAGAGGAATGTGCCGACCGAATTGACGAACTGATTGCTGGAATTGATAACATTGAAGGCATAGAGCCAGGAAAAAATGGCACTGGCAATCAGGATCCAGGTGTAAATATTCAAAGCCAAATCAATGGTTTGAAACAGCGCAAACATCGTCGTCTCCAATTCGTTGTTGACAGACATGTAGACATTGGCGACTAAACGAGCAAGTGCCGTGTGGAAACGCACGGTGAATCATGTTTAACGGGCGGCTTTGCCGCTATTCCGGCGCCCGTCTCCTCGGAAAACCTCCATGTCGTTTTCGCCCACCGGAGACCGTTTTGCCGCGTTCCGGCATTCGTCCTACACGCGGTTCTTCTTCGCGCGCTTCCTGCTTTCCTTCTCGCAGCAGATCGTCAGCGTCGCCGTCGGCTGGCAGATGTACGATCAGACGGGCAGCGCGATCTATCTCGGTTTGATCGGTCTCGTGCAGTTCCTGCCGTCGCTGCTGCTCATCCTCGTCACCGGTTCGGTGGCCGACCGGTACAATCGCCGGGCGATTGCCGCACTCTGCTCGTTGGTGAGCGCGCTCTGCACGCTGGCGCTGCTGGTTATGACTGCCATGGGGACATTCACGCCCTTGCCTGTTTTCGCGGTGCTTTTGATCTTCGGCATCGAGCGCGCCTTCATGTCGCCGGCGGTGCAGTCGCTGGCACCCAATCTCGTGCCGGAGGAGGCGCTCTCCAATGCCATCGCCTGGAATTCGTCGTCCTGGCAGCTCGCGGCAATCACCGGCCCAGTGCTCGGCGGTCTGCTCTACGGCGTCAGCGCAACGACCGCCTATACGGTGGCGGTGATCTTTTCCGTGCTTGGCGCCGCCCTTCTCTACATGATCCCGAAACCGGTGCAGAAGACGACCGGCGAGACCAAGAGCTGGGCGATGATCCTTGGCGGCTTCAGTTTCATCCGTGCCGAAAAGGTGGTGCTCGGCGCGATCTCGCTCGATCTCTTCGCTGTGCTGCTCGGCGGCGCGACGGCACTGATGCCGATTTTTGCACGCGATATCCTCACTCTCGGGCCGTGGGGCCTCGGACTGCTGCGCGCCGCACCCGGCCTTGGCGCCATCGTCATGGCGGTCTTGCTTGCCGCCTATCCGCTCAGACATCGCGCCGGCATCTACATGTTCATCGGCGTCGCCCTGTTCGGCGTCGGAACGATCATCTTCGGCATATCGACCAACACCGAAGTCTCGATCGCGGCGCTGGCGCTGATGGGGGCGGCCGACATGGTGTCGGTCTATGTCCGCGAAAGCCTGATTGCGCTCTGGACGCCGGATCAGCTGCGCGGCCGCGTCAATGCGGTCAACATGGTTTTCGTCGGCGCTTCGAACGAGCTTGGTGAATTCAGGGCGGGTACGATGGCGGCGATCTTCGGCGCGGTGCCGGCGGTCGTCATCGGCGGGATCGGAACGCTTGTCGTGGCGGCGATCTGGGCTTCGAGTTTCCCCAAGCTGCGCAGGATCGATACGCTGGACGCGCCCACTCCATAGTCGGAATCGACTATGCGCGGATGGCGATAGAGGACGTCGCCTTCGCCGTCTTTCCCTCGAAGACGATGTCGAGAAATTCGGTCAACCAGGCTTTCAGCGGCGCGTCGAACAGCATGCGGCCTTCGAGATGTTCGCGGCCCTGCTGGGCATTCGGCAGGATGAAGCGATGGGCGCCATGCACGACCCAGCGATGCATCATCACCCGGGTCAGTTCGGCGTGGAACTGCAGGCCCCAGGCATTGCCGTCGTAGCGGAAGGCCTGGTTCGGATAGGCATCGCCTTCGGCCAGCAGGTCGGCGCCGCGCGGCAGCTCGAAGCCCTCGCGGTGGAAATGATAGACCATTCTCGGCCAGTGCATTAGCAGCCGGCCCTTCTCGGTTGGGTGCAGTGGATACCAGCCGATCTCCGTCGAGCCGTCGGCATTCGACTGCACCTTGCCGCCGAGATGATGCACCAGCATCTGCGCGCCGAGGCAGATGCCGAGGTAGGGGCGTTTTTCCCGCAGGGGAACATCGATCCAGTCGATTTCCTTCTTGATGAAGTCATCGGGATCGTTGGCGCTCATCGGCCCGCCGAAGACGACGGCGCCGGCATGGTCTTTCAGTGTTGTCGGAAGCGGCTGGCCCAGAACCGGGCGACGGATATCGAGGCGATAGCCCTTTTCGACCAGCAATTGGCCGACACGGCCGGGGCTCGACCGCTCCTGATGCAGGACGATGAGGATCGGGCGCCCGTCGCGGTTCTGGTTTTGCTCAGTCGGTATCATCTTGCGCAACCTGGACATCCGTCACCCTGGCGGCGGCCTCCTGCCGCTTCTGGATGCGCTCGCGCGAGGAGACGCCGAGCAGATCGGCGATACGCCAGATCACATGGTCTTCCATCTCGCTGCGTTCGCCATCGGCATAGACGATGTCCCAGAGGACGCCGATCAGCTCGAGGCGTTGCTCGGTATTGAGATGACGTTTCAGGTCGGCGGTGAATCGATAATAGTCGACGGCGGAGCTTTCGGCCTCAAGGCCGGCGGCTATCAGAGCATCGAGCTGCTTGCCGTCGAGTGCATACTGCTCCTTCAGGAGCTTGCGCAGCCGCTTCTTCTCGCTGGCCTTGATCTGACCATCGGCCTCCATGACCTGCATGCACAGCGCTGCCACTGCGATGCGGGGATCATCAGGGGCAAAACCTTTCTTCGGGTGGTCGGCGGTGAGATTCTGGAAGAATGCCTGAAAGCGTTCGAACATGCGGTTTTCGTTCCATTTCAGAAAAGGCGGAGCCGTGTCTTGGGTTCCGGTTCCACCCTGGGATCGCGAACGCCGGGATCATCCGGCAGTCCGCCAAAGAAAGGTTTTGCTTCGCTCGGCGCGGGCGCTTTATCGCCCGCGGCTGGTTCGGCGGGTTTCGGTTTTGCCGATGTCGGTGCCGGGGCCGGCGTGGGGCGCACAGCCTCGGCAATCGTCGCGGCGCGTTCCAGCTCAATGATGCGATGGTCGTTAACCGGGCTTTCCGGCCTGACGTCACGCAGCGGCGGCAATGTCTTCAAAGCCGTTTCGATCGAGGCCGGTGCCGAACCGTCTTCGAGCGGACCCTCGATCTGGCCGAAGGGCGCCTTCCATTCGAAGGCGTCGAGACGGCCGGTCACGGGCGATACCGGCAGCCATTTGTCGGACACGAAGCCGTCTGCCACCCAGGCCGGATCGCGCGGCGCCTTGAGCGCCTGGGCCAGCCAATGGCGCACGCGACCCTGGTCTCCGGTCTCGGCTTCTTCGATGTCGGCCAAAAGCAGGTAGGCGGCTTCACGTGGCTGCATGCGCGCCGCCGCTTCCGCCTTGGCACGGGCCTTGGCGAATTCCTGCGCGTCGAGTGCTGCCTGGGCGACGACGAGAAGGGATTCGACGTTGTTCGGGCGTTGCCCTTCCAGCCGCTCGGCGCGCTTCAGCCGGTCGAGCGTGGAATCGCCGCTGCGGGCCCGGACATAGGCTTGGCCGATCTCAGGATGCGGGGCCGATTTCCAGGCCTGTTCGAGGATCGAGGCGGCCTTGCGCACGCCGCCTTCGCGGAACAGCGCCTTTGCGGCAATGAGGGCGGCCGGAATGAAATCGGCGGCAAGCTTCAGCGCCTGTAGCGCGTCGTCGCGGGCACCCGTCGGGTTGCTTTCCAGCTTCTCGCCGGCGCGCGCCGTCAGGAGGACGGCGTGCAGACGGTTGGCTTCGGCCTTTTCGACGACGCGGGCGGCCTTTTGCTGTTCGAGCAGGCGGATCGCATCATCCCAGCGGCCGGCCTGGCTCCGATATTCGAGCGTCGCCTGTGCCGCCCAGGGAAGGTAAGGCGCGTTGTCGGCAGCCTTTTCGGCATATTGGCGGGCCGCTTCATTGGCCCCGAGACGGCGGGCTTCCAGATAGAGGCCGCGCAGGCCAAGCTCGCGCGTCTCTGGATCGTTGGCCATCGCCTCGAACTTGGCGCGCGCCTCATCATGGCGGCCTTCGATCAGGGCGGCCTGGGCCTCGAGCAGGTTGATCAGCGGTTCCTGATCGGCGCGGATGAGGCCACGCGAGCGGGCGGCCATCTTACGGGCGAGCAACGCATTGCCGGCGCCGGCGGCGATCAGGCCGGTCGACAGCGCCTGATAACCGCGGTCCCGCTTGCGGGCGCGGAAATAACGCGTCACCGAATACGGTGAGGTCCAGATGAGACGGACGAACCACCAGGCGATCATCACGGCGGCGATGAGGGCGATGATCGCGCTGGCGGCGACGATCAGCCTCGTCTGGTAGATCTGGCCCTCCCAGATCAGCGAGAGGTCACCGGGACGATCGGCGAGCCAGGAGAAGCCATAGGCGAGAAGCAGCACGAAGAGGGCGAAGACGACAAGGCGGATCAGCATGGTCTCATCCTTCCTTGCCGGTGCCGGAAACCGCTTTCGACAGCGCCCCGCCGACCAGTTCCTCGACGCGGATGCGCGCTTCGAGCGATTGCTTGAAGGCGGTGGACGCCTGCTTGCCGAGGGCCGGCAGATTGTTCCATTCGGCGGATGCGCCGGGCAGGTCGCCGCTTTTCACCTTGTCCTCCATGCGGGCGGCGATGGCTTCGACGCTTTCGCCCTCGATATTGCCGACGGGACGGACGCTCACCAGCGATTTGGCGCTCGACATCAACCGGTCCGACCAGCTCTGGTTCGGATCCGGCTGGTTGACGGCCTCGACGATCGCGGTGGCGACATCGGGAACTTCGGCCACCAGCTCGGTGCGTGAGGGAATGCCGGTTTCGGCAAAGGCTCGGAGATCGGCAACGGCTGGATCGTCGGGTGCGACGCCGGCGAAGGTGTCGAGTTCGGCCAGGAAAGGACCACCGCGATCGATCGCCGCCTTCAGGGCGGCAGCGGCGATCGCCCGGGCAACGGCGACGTCCTCGCGCGGCTCGTTCAGCTTCTTTTCGGCCTCTTCGAGGCGCTTGGCGATATCGGCGCCGTTCGTCGTCTGCTGCTCGGATGACTGGGCAAGCGTCGAGCGCAGCTGGTCGACCTGACCGGTTAGTTCCGCAATCTTCTGGTTGAGTGCCTCGACGTTAACAGAATCGGCCGGTGCGGCGACCGCGGGGGCCTTCGCAGCCGTTTCCAGCGCAGCGATCCGCTTCTCAAGCTCACCATTATCCGCGCTCGCCGGATTGGCGGCAAGGTTGGCGACGGCCTGTTTCAGGCCGTCGATCTCGCCGGCAAGATCGGCCGTTTCCGGCGAGGTCGTCTGCGGCGCGGAGGAGCCCGGGAGGTAACCCGCATACTGGATGGCGCCGGCGCCAAGCAGTGCCACGAGGCCGCCGAAAATGCCGGCGGCAATGAGACCGGAGGTGCCGGCGCTCTTCGGCGCAGGCTGTTCGGGAGGAGGGGTAAAGGAAGGTTCTGGAGCTGCCGGTTCCTCCTCCGGCGCATCCATCACAGGCTTCTCTTCATCTTCGGCATGCGACGCAGTCTCGGTTTCGGGCGGCAGGCCGACATCGGCGGCAGCGGGGCTGTCGGCGTCGGCAGTTTCATTGTCTACCGGTTTTTCGGTATCGGCTGCAGCGGCGAATTCCTGTGCATCGAGGTCGATCGTGACCGGCTCGTCGGCGCTCTTCGAATGGCGTGGCGGGTTTCCCGATACCATGAGGTCCTCTTTATTCTGCATTGCAACGAAACTAGACAGTGATGCCAGTTAAGGGAAGAGGTTAGATCAAATTTGGGCGGCTAGAGCCTTCAAAGCAGCGACAAAAGGCTTTTCTCATCCGGCATCGGCGAAATCGTTACGTTTTTTTTCAAAGCGGTCGGGATGGCTTGCGATACCGCCTCGCTGAGGCAGAGAAGGCGGATTCCGCTGTGTTCCGGCACGGCCGATCGCAGTTCCGGCGCGCGAAAAAAATCCTCGGCCGTCTGCCGGGAATAGAAGAGAATAGCCTGAGCGTGAGGGCCGGAGAAAATCGATTCGATCTCGGCCGGGCTGGGGACGACCGGTTGCATACGATAACATTCGGCGACGGAAAAATCGATGCCGAGTTCGCGCAATCTTCCTTCAAAAGTCTCGGCGCGCGGGGTGCCAGCGAGGTAGAGCAGCGTGCCCGGTTTCTCCGCCGCGATGAGATCGGCGAGATCGCGGCCGTTGCCCTGGGATGAGGCGACCGATCGGAAGCCGAGGCTGCGCGCTTCTTCGGCCGTCGTTTCGCCCACCGCAAAAAGCGGGCGGGCAAGATGCGGGTGAAGTTGCTCCCCGAGAGCGGAGAGGACCCTGATGGCTTCGGCGCTGGTCACGGCGATTGCGCCGCTGGTGGTTGCAAGCGCGGCTAGGGCGGCGGCGCTGTCGTGCAGCGGCTGACGCAGCGGCAGCAGCAGGGGCTCGTGGCCCATATCGCGCAAACGTTGTGCGGTTCTCGTCGCCGAATGCGCGGGGCGGGTGACGAGCACGCGCATGGCCGCTTCAGTGCCAGTCGTCGAAAAAGGCGCTGCCGGCCCTTGCGCGCACGTCCTGGCCGGCGCGGGTGCCGAGCGCTGCCGCATCGCGGCGGTGGCCATCGGTCGTCACCGCATGCTGGCTGCGACCGTCGGGCGTGATGATGAGGCCGGAGAACCGGATCAGGTCGCCTTCGCAGACGGCATAACCGCCGATCGGCGTGCGGCAGGAGCCGTCGAGTGCCGCAAGGAAGGCGCGTTCGCAGGAGACGGTGTCGAAGGTCGGGCCATCGTTGACCGGCGCCAGCAGATCGTCGACCCTGGCATCGCCGATGCGGCTTTCGATGCAGATCGCCCCCTGCGCCGGCGCCGGCGGGAAGGTGTCGGGGTCGAGGATATCGGTCAGTACGTCGACCTTGCCGAGGCGTTTCAGGCCGGCAAGCGCCAGCAGGGTCGCATCGACCTCGCCCGCTTCGAGCTTGCGCAGGCGGGTTTCGACGAGGCCGCGGAAGGTGATGACGTTGATGTCGGGCCGCATGCGGCGGATCAGCGCCTGGCGGCGCAGCGATGAGGAACCGACGGTGGCGCCATGCGGCAGGTCGATCAGTTTGCGCGCGGTGCGGCCGATGACGGCGTCGCGGATATCTTCACGCGGCAGATAGGCGGAGAGATAAAGCCCCTCGGGCAGCTTCGTCGCCATGTCCTTGGCGGAATGCACGGCGAAATCGAGCTCGCCGGCGGTAAGCTTCTGTTCAAGCTCCTCGGTGAACAGGCCCTTGCCGCCGATCTCGGCCAGCGACCGGTCGGTGATGCGGTCGCCCTTGGTCGTCAGCACGACGATCTCGAACATTTCCTCGGGCAGATGATGCGCCGCCATCAGCCTGTCGCGAGCCTCATGCGCCTGGGCAAGCGCCAGCGGGCTGCCTCGCGTGCCGATCCGGAAAGGTTTTGTTTGCATCCGCTCTATTCCGTTGTTACCGGAGTTCTCGTAAACGGGTTTCCATCCCATCGCAATCAACGAACAGGCTTCATGGTTCCCTTTCTACGCATCCTTGGCATCGAAACGAGCTGCGACGAGACCGCCGCCGCGGTCGTCGAGCGCGATGCTGAGGGGCATTCCAACGTGCTGTCGGATGTCGTGCTTTCCCAGCTCGACGAGCATAGCGCCTATGGCGGCGTGGTGCCAGAGATTGCCGCACGCGCCCATGTCGAGGCGCTGGACGAGCTGATCGAGGAGGCGCTGAAGCGCGCCAATGTGTCGCTCAACGATGTCGACGCCATCGCCGCCACCTCGGGGCCGGGGCTGATCGGCGGGTTGCTTGTGGGGTTGATGACCGGCAAGGCGATCGCCAGAGCCGCCGGCAAGCCGCTCTATGCGGTCAACCATCTTGAAGGCCATGCGCTGACGGCGCGGCTGACGGACGGGCTGTCCTTTCCCTATCTGATGCTGCTCGTCTCCGGCGGCCATACCCAGCTCATCCTGGTGCGCGGCGTCGGGCATTATGAGCGCTGGGGCACGACGATCGACGATGCGCTCGGCGAAGCCTTCGACAAGACGGCAAAGTTGCTCGGCCTGCCCTATCCCGGTGGACCGGCGGTGGAGCGGATGGCACGGGACGGCAATCCCGATCGGTTCGATTTTCCGCGGCCGCTGGTCGGCGAGGCACGGCTCGATTTCTCCTTCTCCGGCCTGAAGACAGCGGTGCGGCAGGCGGCGCAGGATATCGCGCCGCTCAGCGATCAGGACGTGGCGGATATTTGCGCCTCGTTCCAGAAGGCGGTTTCGCGGACGCTGAAGGACCGTATCGGCCGTGGCCTCCAGCGGTTCAAGACGGAATTTCCGACGATATTCTCTGCTACTGGCGAAAAGCCGGCGCTGGTCGTTGCCGGCGGTGTCGCCGCCAATCTCGAACTGCGCGGCACGCTGCAGGCGCTGTGCGACAAGAACGGCTTCCGCTTCGTCGCGCCGCCGCTGCACCTCTGCACCGATAATGCCGTGATGATCGCCTGGGCAGGACTGGAACGGATGGCGACCGGTGCCGCGCCGGATACGCTCGACGTGCAGCCGCGTTCGCGCTGGCCGCTCGATTCCAATGCGGAAACGCTGATCGGCTTCGGAAAACGAGGGGCCAAGGCATGAGCGAAAACATCGCCGTCGTTGGATCGGGGGCTTTCGGCACGGCGCTTGCCGCCGTCATCGCGCTTGCCGGCCGCAGCGCCGTGACGCTCGTCGGGCGTGATCCGTCACTAATTGCCGATCTGAAGGCCGAACGGCTGCATGATGCAGTGCTGCCCGGCATTCTCCTGCCCGACACGCTGGAATTTTCCGCCGAGGCGGATGCGGTCGCCGGCGCTTCCATGGTGCTTTTTGCGATGCCGTCGCAGGCGCAGGCCGATGCGGCGCGGCAATATGGACCTTATCTTTCCAAGGATGCTGTCGTCGTTACCTGTGCCAAGGGTATCGAACGGACGACGGGCAATCTACTGACCGACATGCTGGAGCGGGAACTGCCGGACCATCCGATCGCCGTGCTCTCCGGTCCGGGGTTTGCCGCCGATATTGCCAAGGGCTTGCCGACGGCGATGGCGATCGCGGCAGCCGACATGGAGACCGCGGAGCGGCTCGCTCAGGCCATATCAGGCCGAACCTTTCGGCTCTACGCCTCCAACGACCGGATCGGCGTGCAGCTTGGCGGCGCGCTGAAGAATGTGCTGGCGATCGCCTGCGGCATCGTCGAAGGCCGCGGCATCGGCGATTCCGCGCGTGCGGCGCTGATTGCGCGCGGGCTTGCGGAAATGTCGCGTTTCGTCGTTGCCAAAGGCGGCCAGGCGGATACGGTGCGCGGACTTTCCGGCCTCGGCGATCTGGTGCTGACAGCGACGAGCCATCAATCGCGAAATCTGCGCTTCGGCATAGCGCTCGGGCGCGGCGACAAGACCGATCCCCTGCATGGTGCGCTGGTGGAAGGTGCGTTTGCCGCCTCCGTCGCCTCGCGGCTTGCGGCAGAATTGAAGGTCAGCATGCCGATTACCGATGCCGTTTCCGCCATCATCGACGGCAGGCTCGATATCGCGGAGGCGATAGAGCAGCTGATGACGCGTCCGATCACCACCGAATAGGAGACAGACATGCTTTTCGCCCTTCTCTGCAAGGACAAACCGGGACATCTGAACGTGCGCATGGATACGCGTCCGACGCATATCGAGCATCTGAACAAGCTGAACGCCGAGGGCACGCTGAAGATCGCCGGCCCGTTTCTCGATGACGACGGCAAGCCCTGCGGCAGCCTGATCATCGTCGAAGCGGAATCGAAAGAGGCGGCGCGTGCGCTTGCCGATGCCGATCCATATGCCAAGGCCGGACTATTCGAAAGCGTCGACGTCAAGGCCTACAACTGGGTCTTCAACAAACCGGAGGCGTGAGCATGGCGCACTGGCTCTATAAATCCGAACCCGCTTCCTGGTCCTGGGAGCAGCAGAAGGCTGCCGGCGAAAAGGGCACGGAATGGACCGGCGTCCGCAACTATCTGGCGCGCAACAATATGCGGGAGATGCAGATCGGCGACAAAGGGTTCTTCTATCATTCCAATGACGGGCTGGAGATCGTCGGCATCGTCGAAGTCTGCGCCCTGTCGCATCCCGATTCTTCCGCCAAGGGCGATCCGAAGTGGGATTGCGTCGATATCCGCGCCATCATGGACGTGCCGAAGCCGGTGACGCTGAAGGATGTCAAAGCGAGCGAGAAGCTCGCCAAGATGGCGCTCGTCACCTCGATGCGGCTTTCGGTGCAGCCGGTCACCGAGGAGGAATATCTCGAAGTCTGCCGCATGGGCGGACTGGACAATCCGCCGCGTTGAAGACTGATCCAGAAGCTTTCATCCGCGCCAATACCAGCCTGATGCCGCCGCCGCATGTGCCGGAGATTTCGCTCTATCTGGCAAGCGAGGCGCATGAGCTCTGGCTGAAGACGGAGGAGGAGCTGCAAGCGATCGGCCTGCCGCCGCCCTTCTGGGCTTTTGCCTGGGCGGGTGGCCAGGGACTGGCACGCTACATTCTCGATCATCCAGAGACGGTGCGCGGCAAGCGGGTGCTGGACTTCGCCAGCGGTTCGGGCCTTGTCGGCATTGCGGCTGTGATGGCCGGTGCCCGGAAGGTCATCGCCGCCGATATCGATCCCTGGGCGGAGACGGCAGTCCGGCTGAATGCCGAGGCCAATCGCGTTTCACTCGGATTTACCGGCGCCGATCTGATCGGGCAGGCCGTCGATGCGGATATCGTGCTTGCCGGCGACGTCTTCTACGACCGCGCTTTCGCCGATGCGCTCGTTCCCTGGTTCGCGAAGCTGGCAGCCGACGGCAAGTGGGTGCTGGTCGGCGATCCCGGACGTAGTTACCTGCCGAGAGAGCGACTGGAATTCTGCGCGGTTTATGAGGTGCCGGTAACGCGGGCGCTGGAGGACAGCGAAATCAAGAAGACGACGGTGTGGCGCTTCGCTCGGCACGAGATATCCAAAATGTTCCCGACGAACTTAACCTGACATCACCGAACTGGCTTATGACGGGATAGCGTGCATATTCACACGGGCTATCCGCAGAGCGTTGATCAACGGGGGGAACTTATGACGATTTACGACGAGCTTCGCAAAGCGCCGTTCAACCTCGACGACGCTGCGATATCCTGGCTCCACGACACCTATGCCTCGCTCGATCTTGATGACAAGATCGGCCAACTCTTCACCTTGATCATGATCGGGACGGATGAGGAGGATTTCAAACGCATTGCTTCACTCAGGCCGGGCGGCGTAACCCGCTTCTTCACGGCTGACCTCGAGTTCGAGCGGCGGGTCATCTCTGACCTCGTGGCCAAGAGCAAAGTCCCGCCCATCATCAGCGCAGACCTCGAAGGCAGCCGTCATTCCTTCGCTTTCGGCACTCCGGTGCTGGGTCAACTTGGCCTTGCCGCCGTCGACGACGTTCAGGCGACCGAGAAAAGTTCAGAAATCTTGGCGCGCGAGGGCCGCGCGATGGGGGTGCGCTGGTCCTTCACGCCAGTCATCGACATAAATACCGCGTTCCGATCACCGATTGTCGGTACACGGTCATACGGCTCCGATGTCAACAAGATTGAGCGCCACGCGGTTGCCCATGTTCACGGTCTCCAACGAAATGGAGTTGCCGCCACCGCAAAGCACTGGCCGGGCGAGGGATATGACGACCGCGATCAGCACCTCGTTACGACCACCAACCCGCTTTCCATGGACGAGTGGAAGGAAACCTTCGGTCGGCTTTATAGAACGCTGATCACCGAAGGCGTGTTGGCAATAATGAGTGGGCACATTTCCCTTCCGGCCTATGTTCGATCGAAGATACCAGATGCCGGGCTTGAGGCTTTCCGACCGGCCTCGGTTTCTCGGTTGCTGAACGTTGATCTTCTCCGCGACGAACTCGGCTTCAATGGTATCATCGTCTCTGACGCGACACCCATGGGAGGGCTGTCCGCCTGGGGCCACCACCTCGATACGCTGCCTGATATCATCGCAAATGGCTGCGACATGATCCTCTTCAGCGATGAACCTGAGGAGGATATGGCGGCGGTCAAGGCTGCCGTCGAAGATGGGCGAATTACTCCGGAGCGACTTGAAGAAGCGGTTCTTCGCGTGCTGGCGCTCAAGGCGCATCTCAAACTTTTTCAACCGTCAGACGTCCTCCCCGATGCGGCGGAAGTGCGCCAGCTGCTTGCGCATCCAGACAGTGTCGCTGCATCAAGGGAATACATCGGCCGCTCGCCCACGCTTGTGAAGGACGTCAATGGTATCTTTCCGCTCGATCCGGCGAAGACAAAGCGCGTGCTGCTGGTCGACGGCGGCATCGTTCATCCGCTCATGCCGCAGCCACTGAAATTCTTGCTACCCGAGCTGTTGCGGAAGGAAGGTTTCGAAGTCACGATCGACCGACCGGACATCGTGCCGACCCCCGACGACTTCGACCTCGTCGTCTACGCGCTAGGCGATGAGTCGCTGCTCGTACGAGGCCGGATATTCGTCGACTGGCATAGGATGGGTGGTGGGGGCCTGTTCAAGGCCATGTACCGACCCTGGACGAATATTCCCTCCGTAATGATCTCATTTGGGCATCCCTATCACCTTTACGATGCACCGCGCGTACCGGCCTATATCAATGCGTACTCCACCATGGACAGCGTCCAGGAAGCCGTCGTTGATTGTATGCTCGGTCGCAAGCCCTTCCTCGGCACCAACCCGGTAGACCCTTTCTGTGGCCTTGAAGATGCGCGCTATTGAAGTCGTTGGGAGCAGAGGCTGCCGGCCTATTGGAACGGGGCAACAGGCGCGTTCCGATCATTCGCGATCGCCCGGACCACAAGACGTCAGCCGGCGATCAAAGGCGGCTTCATACACCATCGTCGCGGCGGCAAGATCAGCCAACGCCGTTCCGACGGCCTTGTAGAGAGTGATCTCGTCGTTGGGCGTCCGCGCTGGACTATCCCGGCGACACAGTTCGTCAAGTGTGGCACGCACCGCATCCGTAGAAATGACGACGCTTCGACGGGAATAGAGCCGTCGGCACAGCACCGCCTTACCTGCTCGACAGGGGTATCACAGCGTCATTGCGCATCACCACCTCTATATGGGCGCAGAATGCTGAGAGACGGGCGAGGAGGAATTGGCGGCGAAGCCATGAGCCTCTGCAGAAGAGACATCTTACGCGTTTTGGGCTGCTTCTGCGACGGAGGCAGTTCTTGCGCCGCTCTTTTCGCAAGTTCGAAGTCAAAATCAAAAGACATTTCGGGCCTCGTCCACCATTGGAAATCTCGAAGAAAATCTCGAAAACTAGAATGCAGGAAACGTGCCAACCGCTGCGTTAGGCGCTGCTGGCACGCCGGCGTCAACCCTGTCGCCTCGCGCTATTGCGCCTAAAGCGCGTCGCGATCTTTCCTCGCTCGTCGCGCTTTAGGTCTTTGTTTTTACGCATGTCGTTATCGCAAAACCGCTGCACAGTTTTGCGCGACATGCTTTAGGATACGGCCTCAAATCGAATGGATTGCGCGCCTTCCCACAGCGTGAGGCGCCCTATTTCGGCGAGCTGGTCGAGGTTGGATGTGATTGTGATGAAATGATTGCCAGCCAGTTGGCCCATTTTCGATGAAAAATCGACGCCTCCGTAGGCAAGCAGGATTTCCGTTTCGCTGATGCCTCCCGGGTAAAGGATGATATGACCGGGGGCCGGATGGCTTGTATGGTTCTCATAACCGACGCCGAAATCATGGTCGCCAAGCGGGATCCAAACGCCCTCGCCAGACCAGCGAACGTGCACGATTTTCCCATCGAACGGCATCTGCTTGATGAATGCTTCACAGGTTTTGGGCGCTCTGGCAGTTTCCAGGACAGCGTCGAAGATGAATGGCCCTGCTGTAATTTTCAGTTTCATGATGTCGCTCTTGTTAGATTTGACTGCTTGTTGATTTGTCTCGCCGCGGCTTTCCGATATTGCCCGTGGCCCTTGCTACCCACCAGGACGCCGTTTTCGACGACAGGCTTTCCGGCGACAATTGTTGTTATCGGCCAGCCGGTGATCTCGATCCCCTCGTAGGGCGAATAGTCTGCGCCATCATGCAGTTCCGCATGGCGGATGGTCCGCTGGATGGCTGGATCCCAGATCGCGATGTCCGCATCCGCCCCTACGGCAATCGTTCCCTTTTGTGGATAGAGGCCATAGGTCTTTGCATGGTTCGTTGATGTCAGGGCGACAAAGCGCGGCAGATCGATGCGTCCGGCCATGAACCCTTGCGAAAACAGGATGGGAAGGCGGGTTTCGATGCCTGGAATGCCATTGGGAATGTGCCTGAAATTCGTGCGGCCTTTGGGATTGAGCTTCCCGTGCTGGTCGTCGTAGCGGAATGGACAGTGATCAGATGAAAAGAGTTCGAATGCCCCGGTCTCGATGCCGCGCCAGCATTCTTTCTGGGCATCTTCATCCCGCGGCGGCGGAGAGCAGACAAGTTTCGCGCCCCCCCAATCCATGCCGTCGAGGTCCTTGGCGGTGAGCGTCAGATATTGCGGGCAGGTTTCCCCGACGACCTTGACGCCTCTCGTCCTTGCGCGAGCGATCTCTTCCATCGCCTCGCCGTTCGAGACATGCACAATGACAACAGGAACGTCTACGATTTCGGCGAGCGTCAGGGCGCGGTGCGTGGCTTCACGTTCGACAGCGACCGGACGGGTGGAGGCATGAGCGCGTGGGGCAACGTCGCCGGCCAGCTCATGTTTTTCGATCAGGAACCTGATTGCGTCCTCGTTTTCACAATGGACCATGACGGTGGCGCCCGTCCGTCGCGCGACATCGAGCGTCTTCAGGATCTGCGCGTCATCGAGGCGCAGGCTCTCATAGGTCATGAAGACCTTCAGCGACGGATAGCCGTCGGCCACAAGCGCTGGCAATTCCTGGCCCAACACGGCGTCGCTCGGGTCGGATATGATCAGATGAAAGCTGACGTCGGTATAACACTGGCCCTCTGCGAGCGCATGATAGGCCGTTAGCACCTCTCGCAGCGACTTGCCCTTTTCCTGAAGGCAGAACGGCATGATGGTCGTATTGCCACCGAACACCGCCGACAGCGTTCCGCTCTCGAAGTCGTCCGCCATCTCGATCCCTTCGCCCGAAGGCTGGGAGATATGGACATGGCTGTCGATGCCGCCCGGAAGGACATATTTGCCCGAGGCGTCGATCGTGCGCGCAGCACCCGACAGGCTCTGCCCGATCTGGACAATCTTGCCGTCTTTAATGCCGATATCCGCCTGGAAAACATCCGCAGCAGTCGCCACCGTGCCGTTCTGGATGATGAGATCGTAGTTGCTCACAAGCCTGACCTTCAGTGTTGCAGGATTTTGCCAAGGAAAGCTTCGGTTCGCGGATTGTGTTTTCCCGCGAAAAACTCTTCGCTCGGACGATCCTCGACGATCTCGCCCTGATCGATGAAAATGACGCGTGTCGCCACCCGGCGGGCAAATCCCATCTCATGGGTGACGACCATCATCGTCATGCCGTCCTTTGCCAGTCCGGTCATGACGTCGAGCACTTCGGAAATCATCTCTGGATCAAGCGCGGACGTCGGCTCGTCGAAGAGCATGGCGAGCGGATCCATCGCGAGCGCCCGCGCGATCGCCACGCGCTGCTGCTGCCCGCCGGAGAGTTGGCTTGGATATTTTTTCGCGTGGTCCGACAGCCCGACGCGATCAAGAAGCGCCATGGCCTTCGCGTGGGCTGCCGTGTCGCTGCGGCCAATGACAATCTTCTGCGCCAGCATGATATTGTCGATGATCGTCAGATGCGGAAACAATTCGAAGTTCTGGAAGACCATGCCTACCCGTGTGCGAAGGTTCGGCAGGTCGGTCTTCGGGTCGCCGACTTCGATACCATGCACCCGGATCGAACCTTCCTGAAACTGCTCGAGCCCGTTGACGCATTTGATCAATGTCGATTTGCCCGACCCCGAGGGGCCGCAGACAACCACGACCTCACCGCGCTCGACGTTCACCGAGCAGTTCTTAAGGACAGCGAACTGACCATAATATTTGGTAACGCCAGTGATCTCAATCATGTCCGGCCTTTCTGGAAACGCGCGATGGAAAAGGGTTGCAAGGCTCTATCGGTCTCGCGACCGAGAACGAGCCGAGATGTCAACTGGCCGACGATCGGGCCGAGCGTATAGCCGTTTGAAGTGACGGCGTTGAAGAACCCGGGCATTGACGGATGTTCGCCGAGGATCGGCGCACCGTCGATGTTGATGTTCATCGCCGCCCAGCTTCGGATGACGTGAAATTTGCGCAGAGCGGGAACGACGTGCTGGGCAACCCAAAGGTTCCCCTCAAGGCTCGACAGTAGCGGGCGTGGATGTTGATGGACGGGATCGAGGCCTGCGGTCCAGCCGCCGCCGATGATGAAGTTCCCGTTTGCCGCCTGCTTGAGGGTCAAATGGCGGTCGGCATGGGCGACGAGACACGAGATCAAAGGTGCTGCGGCCTCGGTAACCACCATCTGCAGCGGAGCACCGAATACCGGCACATCGACACCGAGCATCGCGCCGATCCTTGAAGCGAAGGCTCCGGCTGCATTGACGATCCGTTTTGCCCGCAATATGCCCCTCGATGTCTTGACCTCGAACCCGTCGTCCGAGGTCCTTATTCCGGTGACCTCGCAATTTTCGAAGAGTTGAGCGCCGTCTCGCCGTGCCGCCTCCAATATATATTGCGTCGCGACGAGAGGGTTGATCTTGCCCTCCTGGGAACAATAGGCAGCGCCGACAAAGTGGGAAGACAGAGCAGGCTCGAGGGAGCGCAGTTCCTCTTGCCCGATCAAGCGGCAATCGATCCCGGCCGCGCACTCCACCCCGACCTTTTGCGCCAGAAAACGCATATGGTCATCGGTTTCGGCCACCATGAGGCCGCCTGTGACCTTCATCTCGAAATCCTGTCCGAGCTCGCTTTGCAGCGCCGCCCAAAGAGCGATTGAATCACGCTGGAGGGGAAGTGTTTGAGCGGCCGCTCCGCCGCCACCTTCGGCACGGGCACCGTGGTCGAAGGAAAGCAGCTGGGCATGAAGGCTTCCGGCATTCCCTCCCGACGCCAGCGAGTTCGCAAAAGTGCGCTCGACCACCACAACGTCCTCGCCTTCCCTGGCAAGGAAGAGCGCCGTCGAAAGGCCTGCAATGCCTGCGCCGATGACCAGCGTGGACGTTTCCGCCACCGGCAAAGCTTGAGGATTCGCCACTGGGGGTTTTTCCGGCAAAAGTGCGCGCTTGTGGCCGCCCCATTCCGGCTTTTCGACCGCAAGCGCCGCCAGCGGAATAGGCCGAAGTGGCATTTGCGGAGCCAGAAAACCGCTCGTTTCGCCAGCGAGGTGCCGTTCTTTCGCGACGTCAGTGATCGCTTTGCCGCAGTAGCGGCTCTGACACCGCCCCATGCCTGCACGCGACAGGCGCTTCAATGTCGAAACGTCCTGCGCACTATCTGCGCTGAGCGTCCTCAAGACACCATAAGTCACGCCTTCGCAACGGCAGATCAATGCGTCATCTGGCAGAATTGCCGTCTTTATCTTTGCATCGTCCTTCGGCGCAAAGACCTGCCAAAGAGCTTCCTGAAATCGTCTATGGCGGGCGAGCCGTTTCATTGGGCTTTCGTCGGTTTGGACAAGGAGGCCCAATTTTCGAGCAATCGCCGCAGCGGCGATCTGCCCTTCTGCCATCGCAACATGCGCGCCGCCGAAACGCGCCGCTTCACCGACAACATGCACATTTGCAAGCGTTGTCTGACCGTCAAGATCCCGCACCGCCCGCAGATCGCCGCCGACGACCTCATGGCCGCATCCGAGTAGCCGCGACAGCTCATTGGAGGATGCGAAATTGCCGCCGATAAGGACCGTGTCAGCGTCGAGATTGGTCTCGCCGCCTGGTCCGGCGAACGTGACGCTCTCCACCCGCTGCGAACCGTTGATCGAGGTGAGTACGCTATTCCAGCCTATCTTGACGCCCGCGGATCTAAGCGTCGATATCTGGCGCAATCCGTGACGGGCGAGAGCGGGATCCGTTGTCAGAAGGCCGAAGGCTGCTGCAGGGCGAGACCACGGTGGTGGTGCTGCTTCCAGCAAAGCGACTATGGAGGCTCCTGCCTTTCGAAGTTCGTTTGCGACCTGCATATTCAAAGGGCCGTTTCCGGCGACAATGATCCTTCGGCCGGGAACGGTTCCATAGCTCCTCAGCAACGTCTGGGCGGCCCCTGTTGTCATCGCACCAGGAAGTGTCCAACCCCTGACCGGCGTTGGGCGTTCGTAGGCCCCCGTCGCGATGATGAGTATTTTCGGCTTGCAGTAAAACGCATGGCCGGACCCATAGCCGGCGATAATAAGCGAACCGTCGTCGTCACGTGCGGCACCCCACACCACTGAAGCGGTTAGAAATGTCACGCCGTGATCGCGCACTTCCCCTATAAGCGCTGCGCCGGATAACGCCTGCTCGTCGCCACTCAATCGCTCGGCGGCGCTCCGTGTCGACGGTTGTTTGAAATACTGCCCGCCGGCAGACGGCCGTTCATCAATGACAGTCACCTTGGCGCCGGCCGCAGCAAGGACCTGCGCGGCGGCAAGCCCCGCGGGGCCCGCTCCGACAATGAGAACGTCCATCGTCCTTGTCGTCAAGGAATGCGGCACACTGCAGAGATCGGCAATCTGACCAGTGGCAAGATCTGGCCGCGCAGCGGGGCGCAGAACTTGCATGTCATCGTCGACAATGGTCATGCAGGCCCGCTGGCTGACTTTTCCGTCGATCGTCACGAGACAGTCGTGACAGACACCCATTCCGCAGAAGAGGCCACGGCCCTCGCCTTTGATGCCTCGGGAAAATTCATGCCGCCCCGTCGCTTCGATGGCGGCGGCAACAGACATGCCCTTTTCGGCAAATATCTGCAGACCGTCGACCGAGAGCCTGACCCGCGCATCGTCGGGTCTCAAACTCTGGTTTATGGAAGCGACGACGGGCATGATGGAATTCCTCAGACGCTGAACGTCAGACCGAAATCGGCCACCAGCCTCTTCATGGCGGCATCCTGCGCGGGCGGCAACGGCAGGCGCGGCGGACGCGGCAGGCCTGCGCCAAATCCCATGTGGGTCAGCAGCGACTTCGTTCCTGCGACATAGGCCTGGCCCCCGACCGCCTGAATGACAGGCAGCCATTTGAGGTAAAGCTCTCTTGCCTCGTCGAACTTTTTCTCATTTGCGACAAGTTCGAAGATCCGCGCCATCGGTCCTGGCGCAACATTTGAAGCCACTGCCACCCAACCCTGCGCACCCATAACGAAAGACTCGAACCCGAGTATGCCCCCGAACACAGTCATATCGTCGCCGGCCAGTCGGATGATATCGCGCACGCGCGTCACTTCGAGGGTGGACTCCTTGATATAGTCGCAGCCGTCGATTTCGGCGATGCGCTTGACCAACTCCGGCGTCAGATCGACGTTTGCGGTCGCGGGATTGTTGTAGACCATAATCGGGATGGCCACGGCAGACGCAATGCTCTTGTAGTGGTGAACGAGTTCGTCATCCGTTGGGGTGGAATAGAACGGCGGAATAATCATGACGCCGTCAGCCCCCATTGCCTCGGCCTTGACGCTAAGGCGAATGGACTCCCGCGTATCTTCCGCTCCCGTGCCGATCAAAACAGGCACTCGTCCCGCGACAGTTTCGATGACGGTCCTCGCCACACCATCGCGCTCTTCCTCGCTGAGTGACAGAAACTCACCTGTCGATCCAAGAGGGATAAGACCATGGATACCTTCTTTGACCTGCCAGTCGGTAAAGCCAGCCAGCCCCTTCAGATCGACCGCGCCGCTGGCATCCAACGGAGTAATCATCACGGTGTAGACACCGCGGAACGTCTTCTGCATTTGAAAATCCTGGTTCTAGCGCTTCTCGTTCATGGAAAGCCGAGATCCGGCTTGACCGAGACGCTTTTCGATATGGCTCTGGAAGAAGTCCCAGAGTGTTGTGAGGAGGAGGTAATAAATCGCCGCGACCGCAAACAGTTCGAGCACCATGAACCGCTCCTGGATGAGAACCTGGGTCCGGCGAAGGAGTTCTTCGACCGAGATGACGGAGGTGACAGAGGTCGTTTTCAAGAGACCGTTCACCGAATTGCCGAGAGGCGGAACGATAACTTTGAAGGCTTGCGGCATCACGATGTAGCGCATGATCTGACGCTCAGTCATGCCGAGCGCGCGTGCTGCCCTGGTCTGGCCTTCCGGCACGGCTTCGATTCCGGCACGAATGATCTCCGCGAGATAAGCCGCCTCGTTGAGAGCCAATCCGAGCAACGCCGCCTCTATGACGGTGAATTTGATGCCGAACAGCGGAAGCGCCGTGTAGATCGCAATCAACTGTACAAGAAGCGGCGTGCCGCGAAAAAGCCAGATATACGCCTTGGCAATGTAGGTTGGCACCCGCCGCGACGATCGCCGCATCAATGCAAGAGCAAAGCCCAGAATAAGCCCCGCAATCAACGAGACGACGGTGAGCCAAACGGTCGTGAACACCCCGCCAAGTATAAAGGGGTTGAACAGATAACCGAAAAAGCCAGACCAGTTCCAAAGCGACATGAAGACGACTTTCTGCAAGAGGTTTGGCGCGACGTGGTCGCGCCCCGCCTCATCTCTAAACGATCTTTGAAATCAGTTCAGCGACCGGGGCCCTTGACCGAATAGTCACCCGCGACCATCGGCAGACCGTATTTGTCAAAGAGCGCCTTCAGAGATCCATCCGCCTTCATGTCTTTCAACGTCGCAGACACGGCATCAGCCAAAGCCGGGCTTTTGAATGCGACGGAGACCGGAGCGGGGTAGAGGCCGCTGATTGCCCGTTTGAAGTCCCCGCGAGAATCGTACTCCTTGGCGACGGCGTCGATCGACACGACACCCTGCACCTGGCCTGCCCGCAGAGCCTGGTAGGCGAGGGCGAAATTATCGAACGTCTGGATGGTCAAGCCTTCTTTGCCCGCGTCACGCAGTTCCTTGTCGAGAAGGCGTGTTTTTGTTTCCTCGAAACCACCGATTTCGACACCGATCGTCATGCCGGCCAGATCATCTTTTGCGGCGACGTTTTTCTTCGAATCTGGTGCCACGGAGACGCTGATGGCCTGATCTTCATAGGGGATCATCTGCATGATCTTGGCGCGCTCTTCGGTGAAGAAAATGCCTGTATTGATCATGTCCCAACGGCCAGCCTGCAGGCCCGGAACCATCGCCGAGAATTCGATCCGGACATATTCGGGTTCAAGGCAAAGGCGCTTGGCGATCTCTTTGCCGAGGTCGATGCGCATGCCCTTCAGATCGCCGGTGGAGTCGATGAACTGGAGCGGAGGAAGCGTTGGATTGGTCGACATGACGAGCGTGCCGGGCTTGATCAACTCGCCTGCCGCCACTTTGGGTTCGCAGGATTGAGCGAAGGTAAAAGACGCTGTGATCGACAGGAAGGACGCGGCAAGAACGCTGCGAGAGAAGTGTGAACGGAGCATGGAGAGCCTCTGGAGTTCGGTTCTTTATCGTTGGATCCCGACCCTGCATTCAAGTGGGATCCCACTTTTATACAAAAGTTCACCATGGATGCAAGTGCATTCTCAATTCATCGATTCAGTAGTTCGCAAGGACGCCCTGGCGGACGACTTCGAGATGATCGGTCATGGCTCGGCGAGCCGCCTCGGCGTCATTGGCGGCCAAGGCAAGCAGGATCGCTCGATGTTCCCGCACGCCCGGCTTCGCGCGCACGACAGGCAGCTGTCGCTCGAAGATCGTTGTGTAGCGTCGCATCTCCCCGATCGTGGTTGCCATAAAGGGGTTGCGGCTCTCGCTTGCGATATAGTTGTGAAGCGCGTCGTCAAACGCCCAGACCACCTCAGGGTCAGGTTCGGGGTCGGCCTCGATCTCGTCAAGCATCCTTGTCAAAGGGTCCAGTTCAAGTCGCGAAACATGGGGGCTGGCGAGCGCGGCGGCAGTTGGTTCGAGCAGCATCCTCATGGTGAGACTGTCAAGGTAGTCCTTGAGACTGATGACCCTGACCGAGAGAACGCCTTTTTCGTTTCTGACAAGTAGTCCCTCTCCTTCGAGACGTCCCAGCGCGTGGCGCATGGGAGAACGCGAAACAGCATGCTTGGTCGCCAGGCGGCGTTGCTGGACGACCGACCCCCCGGCGAGCCTGGCTGATAGAATATCGGCCAGCAGGGAACGGTAGGTTTCGTCAGCAAGGCTGGAGTCGCCAACTTCATTCAGACCATCGTCCATCTGCACTCGTTCCAGTCCTTTTCCAAATCGGCTAT
>Ga0102590_1002182_pt1 | contig 24486 bp, 17 predicted proteins | sample AraplaMF_Col_mMF_FD_76859 | JGI IMG/M metagenome (GOLD analysis project Ga0102590, IMG submission 76859) | Arabidopsis root microbial communities from the University of North Carolina, USA - plate scrape MF_Col_mMF | ecosystem: Host-associated > Plants > Roots > Endosphere | place: USA... | reverse complement strand
CCCGGCCTCGCACAGCAGGACCTTGTTGGCGCTCTTTGCGGAGAGCCGGTGGGCCAGCACGGACCCTGCCGAGCCGCCGCCCACGATGATGTAGTCGTACACGATTGGCGCTTCCTCTTGTTCTTGCAAGAGCAAGCTAGCGTGGATTTATCGTGAGGTCACCTCATCGCTATCGTCGGTGCACCATGAAAACCGGGAATGGCCCGCGGCACGGGAGCCGTTTAATAGCGCCAGACGAAGCTGCGGCCGGCGCGGTTCGGCTGTTTGGTCACGGCGTCATCCGGCACGGTGATCCGCTCGCCCGGAAGGCGCACGCGGTGGTGTCCGTCCTGCGTGGCTCAATCGACGTCATCCAGTGCGGTGCCATCGGCGTCGGCGCAACCCAATAGCCTCGGCACCGCACTGATCGTCCTCAGGCGGATGCAAGCTGCTCTTCATCCAGCCCATGACGATTGGAGACGTGAGCGGATCGGGAGAACATTCATTTGACGAACTAGGCTTGTGGTCCGTCGCGAGCCGCGCGCGCACATTGATGCGCGGGCGCTCGCCCAACAGGGACCACAATTGTCGCCATCCCCCGACAAACATGATTGACCCGCAATACTCTTGAACGCGTCGAGCCGACCCACGGTGCACGCTTACTCGGGAGGCCGGTCGCTTATCTGAAGCTTGAAATTGCTGCTCGCACCATTGTCCGAAAGGGAAGCAGCGGTAGCAGGTGGCGCATGTGTGCCCGCTTGCGTAACGATGCCGTCCGAATGAAGCGGCGCGCATTCTATTTCCTGCACCGATGTCGCGATGGCTGACGCAAATCGCAACGGCAGAGGAGGCGGCGGTTCGGACCGCCTCCTCGTCGCCGCAAGTTTCCTTGCAGGCCGGCGTACATGATTCCGCGACTGCCGCTGCGCGCAATCAATGTAACCGGACGTGCAACCAATTCCGCTGCTCTGCGCAGCAGATCAGGACGCCATAACGTCGCGGACATGTTGACGCGTCGAAGTGGACGCTCGCTTCACCGGCGTTCGTCCTTGTCTTACGGGCAGCGGAACGGCAAGCCGTTGGCGCCGGTGACCATAGTCCCCGACGTGCAGCCCATGCCGGTGGGCGTTATGTACCAGCCGCTGCTGTCGCTGGCTGTCGACCCGCCATAGTAGGCGTTGGCCGCCCGAGTCTCGCTTCCATAGTAAGGGCCGCCCCATCCCCAGTTCGGGGATGTGGCCGCCACAGCAGCGGCCGTGCCCACGACGGCAGCACCGGCGACACCAGCGCCGACTGCCCCTGCGCCATACCCATACGCGGCCCGCCGATTTTGTCGGCGAGCAACACCCGCGACGCTCACTGGGGTCAATGGACGACCGACCCGCGCTTGCGCACTCTCCACCGACAAAGAGACACCGCGTTGTTCAGACCAGTCAAACGAGAACAGTGTCGCGCATGCGACAGTTGAGGCCGCAATTGCAAGTTTTGTCAGATGTATTGGTCTCATGAACTTGCTCCACTACTGGCCTGCCCCGTGCCGGAGAACATGTCGCCGTCCCGCCGGTCGGCATTGCGCCAGATCAAAGGCGGGCGAGGGGGCTTGCGAGCGCGGATGAGGCAGAGACTCTGACGCTGCCAACGAGGTCTCTTGCGATGGTGCCGGTCGAACCGGCGAGCTCGTTACGGCAAGAACGGGCAGCGTTCTCAAATTGAGGCGGCGTTCTCAAATTGAAAAGAGGCGGCGATTGCGCCGCCTCTCCTCGAGGCCCGCCCGCTTACTGGCAGACATACATGATGCCGTCGCCGCCCTTGATCAATGTGCCGGGCGTGCAACCAATGCCGTTGAGCTTCGCATAGCTATCCCAACCATCGTAGCAGCTGTAGGAAGCGCGCCCGAAGACCCCAACGGTCGTGCTGTATCCGGTCCTGCCGCCGACGCCGCACCAGGGGCCGCCGCTGTAGTAGGCCCGCACTGCGTACCAGGGGAGACCAGTCTGATCGGCTATGTAGTGATTGTAGGGATACGGGCTGACATAGAGTCGCCTCGCCTGGGCACTCTCGACTGACAGCGAAATCCCGCGCTGCGCAGACCAGTCGATCGTGAACAGTGTTGCAAAGGCGATAGTCGAAGCTGCAATCGCAAAAGTTCTGAATGCCATTTGCTTCATCGTTTGCCTCCTATCCTGTCTCGCCCCTTTTGCATATGGAGGCCCGTCGGTTGATGCCGACATTGACAAAGATCAAGGACCTTGACGTGCTTCATCGCGTTGAATCGTGAATCGAGAAGCTGTGCACGAAAACGTGCGCAACTGGCGGCGCTCTCCGGTGCGTTCGCTGCGTCGAGGCTGGCGGATCGCTTCGGCTATTGCAGGATTTGCTGCGAAGGCATGTCGTATTCGAACGACATTCTTGATCTAGGCCGCTTCCGCCTGCTTCGACAGCAGCTGCTTCAGCTTCGCCGCCGGCACGGCTGGGCTGAACAGCCAACCCTGCATCTGGCTGCATCCGAGCTGACGCAGCACCTCGCGCTGGGCTTCGGTCTCGACGCCTTCCGCCGTCGTCGCCATGTGGCGGGCGGCGGCCATGTGGACCACGGCCTGCACGATCGGCGAGGAATCCTCGGACTGGCCAATGTCGCTGATGAAGCTGCGGTCGATCTTGATCTTGTCGAACGGGAAGCGGTGCAGATAACTCAGCGACGAATAGCCGGTGCCGAAATCGTCGAGCGCGATGCGCACGCCGAGCTCGCGCAGCTGCTGCAGGATCGTCAACGCCTCCTCGTCGTCGCGGATCAGGACGGTTTCGGTGATCTCGAGCTCGAGCCGGCCGGGCACGAGGCCCGATTCAGCAAGCGCGGTGGCGACCTTCAGCGCCAGCGACCGCGACCGGAACTGCACCGGCGAGACGTTGACGGCGACATGGATGTTGCCGGGCCAGCTCGCGGCCTCGAGGCAGGCCTGCTTGAGCACCCATTCCCCGATCTCGCCGATCAGGCCGGTGTCTTCCGCGACCGGGATGAAATCCGCCGGCGAGACCATGCCGCGCTCGGGATGGCGCCAGCGCAGCAGCGCCTCGCAGCCGGTGACGACATTGGCGGCGAGGTCGACCAGCGGCTGGTAATGCACCTCGAATTCGCCGCGGGCGAGCGCCTGCCGCAGATCGAGCTCGAGCTGGCGGCGCTGCCGTGCCTTGGCGTCGTATTCGGGCACGAAGATGCGGAAGGTGCCGCGGCCCTCGGACTTGGCGGCATACATCGCGAGATCGGCGCGCTTGAGCAGGTCGTCGAGATTGTCGCCGTGATCCGGCGCGATCGCGATGCCGATGCTGGCGTCGGTCAGCACCTCCTGCCCCATGCAGTTCACGGGCGCGCGCAACGCGCCGAGGATTGTGTCCGCCAGCGCCGTCAAGGCGGCCTGGTCGTTCGTGCCGGCTTTCACGATGGCAAATTCGTCGCCGCCGAGCCGCGCGACGAGGTCGTTGCCGCTGACGCAGGCGCGCAGGCGGTTCGCGACCTGCCGCAGCAGCTCGTCGCCGACCTCGTGTCCCAGCGAATCGTTGACGCCCTTGAACTCGTCGACGTCAATATAGAGGATCGCGAAAGGCTTGCCTTGCGCGAGCTCGGCGACCCGGCGCTCCAGATGGCCGCGCATCAGCACGCGGTTGGGCAAATCGGTCAGCGCGTCGTAATGCGCCATATGCGCGATGCGTTCATCGGCGCGGATGCGCTCGGTGACATCGTCATGGGTGGCGAGCCAGCCGCCGGCGGCGCCGGGCTGGTTCTTGATCTCGATCAGGCGGCCGCCGGTGGTTTCGACGATCGCGCTCTGGGTGCGGCCGGTATTGCTCAGGATGTCGTCGCAATAGGAATCGACGTCGCCCTCGAACGAGCCGGTGTCGTGGCGGTGCTGGATCACGTCGCGGAAATAGGCGCCGGGCTTCACGACTCCCGCGGAGAGGCCATACATCTCGATGTAGCGCCGGTTGCAGACGATCAACCGCTCGTCCTGATCGAACATCAACAGGCCCTGCGTCATCGTGTTCATCGCGGTGTCGAGCCGCTGCTTCTCGACCGAGAGGCGGTGCGTCATCTGGCGGAAGATCAGGAACAGCGTCAGCACCAGGAGGCCGATCGACGTCACGGCGACGGTGACGAAGAACTTCGTTTGCGTGCGCCAGGTCGCGAGCGTTGCGTCCAGCGACTTGGTCGCGACCACGACCAGCGGCTCGCCGGTCAGCATGCGCGAGGCGATGATGCGGTCCTTGCCGTCGATCGGGCTGGCGATCTGCGTCGTGACGAAGGTGCGCTGGAACACGGCCATCTGCTCGGGCGAGCCTGTCCGGAAATTCTGGCCGATCATCTCCGCGACATGCGGAAAGCGCGCGAGGAGCTGGCCGTTCTGGTGATGCATCGCGATCGAGGATTCCTCGCCGAGCCCGCTCGAGGCGAAGAAGGATTCGAGCTGGGCCGGGGCAATCGCGCGCGAGACGATGCCGAGGAATTCGCCGCGCGGACCGGAGACGCGCCGCGCGAACACGATGGCAAAGCCGTCGCCGAACCGGCCGGGCACGACCTCGACCTCCTCCTGCGAAGCCGGATCGTTCTTGAGGCGGTTGAAGTAGCCGCGGTCGGCGACCGAGATGTCGGCGACCGGCCAGCGCCGCGACGAATTGATCAGGACGCCGTTGGCGTCGAACACGTTGGCGCCGGCGACGTCGGACCAGCCGCTGGCCTTGTTGCGCAGCACCTCGTGCATGGCGAGCGTGCCCATCTCGCTGCGGAACACGTCCGCGGAGGCGATGCCGTGGCCCTCGAGTTCCGCGATGATGCTCTTCTGCAGCACCGCGAAATCCTCGAACTCGCGGTCGAAATGGCGGGCCAGCAGCCGCACCGAATTTTCCAGGCTGTCGCGGCCGCTCTCGATCGCGTTCTGGCGGAAGCGGTCGACGGTGAGCCCGGTGCCGATGGCGGTCGCGGCCATCAGCACGAAGCCGCCGACGATCAGCCATGTCAGCGGCGCGCCGCGCCAGCGGCGCAGCAGCGCGCGCATCCGCGCCGTCCATCGGATCGATGTGCCCATCCAGCCCTCCCGTGGGATGCAAGATGCAGCAAAACCGACAAGACCCCGTTACCACGAAGGGTTAGGAAAATATGAATCGGAACGGAATCAGTGGGTTGGTTCCTGCGGCGGAACGCCCCGAGTCAGATCGAACGCAGGAGGTCTGGTAGGGCGGGCAAAGGCGCGACGCGCCGTGCCTATTATCTGCCTCAATGGATAGAGGTGGTGGGCACGCGGAGCCTGTCGTCGGGCGCGCATTCGCGCGACCCGGTGGCTTTGCCCATCCTACGCAACTCTCACCGCTTGATCTCCCAGTTCAACGCCTGCGCATTGCCCTTGGCGAACATCTTGGGCACGTCGAACTTGCCGGTCTGGAGGTCGTAGCGGCATTTCCAATCCGCCAATCCCTTCACCGCGACGTTCTTCGGATGCTTGTCCATCTCGCCCGACAGCGAGATGAGCAGATAACGGTTGTTGGGCCAGTCCACGCCGAGCCAGCGATAGCCATCTTCGGTGCCCTTCATCAGGTTGGCCGAGATGTGATAGTCGAGCTTCATGTTCTTCGTGTCGGGCCGGCTGTGGAAATAATCCCAGGCGAGATCGCTGAGCGACTTCTTCGTCGCGTTCACGAAGGCGCCGTTCTCGACATGGTAGAGAAACAGATCCTGCTCGCCCGAGCCGGTCTTCTGCATGCGCACCAGCCATTGCGAGTCGCTGGTGAAGCGGAAGCCGGCGCCGTAGCCCTGCTCGGGCTTCAGCTCCGTCATCTGGTCGCCGCGGCGCGCCCAGACCTGCCATTTGACGTCCCAGTCGCCGCCGTCCTTCATGTACTGCTCGAGCTTGGTGGCACCGTCGGGCGAGGTGAAGGCGAAGTCGGCATCGTCGGTGAGGACGAAGCCCGGCGGCGGGCCGGAGGCCGCAAGCGCGGGTGCGGCGACGAGTGTCAGGGCGAGCGCCAGCCATGGCGCGGTGCGAAAAGATGCGGTCATGGGAAATTCCCTAAAATATAGCCGCGCGGCGGCCTCGTTCATTTGTGGCCGAGGGGGCCGCGCCGGTTCATCCGGGCGCGTTGCCACGATGGGTGATCATCCCTTCGACCGACTTGCTGCCGTAACCAAATCGGCGCAGTTTGCCGCCATCGGCTGATTTGCCAGCAAGGGTTCGACCTCAGATGATGACCGCAACCAAGGCCCTCATTGCGTTCTGCCTGCTCGCGGTGGTCGGCACCGTCCTTGTGATCGGTCCCACCGAGTTGCGCCGCCTGTTGCCGGGCGGAGCGGGCACCGAGATTGCCGTCGCCGCCAAGCCGGATGCCAAACCCGACGCCAAGGTCGCGGTCAAACCCGAGGCCATGGCGGCCGCGAAGCCTGAGACCAAAGCCGAAACGAAGCCGGAGGCGAAGCCTGCGGATCCGAAGCTCGCTGCAGCCCAGCCCGAGTCCGCCGCGCCGAAGCCGGCGGCGCCGCTGGCCGAGACCCAGAAACAGGTCACGGCCGCGCTCGCCGATCTCGCCCCGGTCAAGCCGGCACCGGCGGTTGTGGATGCCGGTCCCAAGTTCGACGTCGCCCGCATCGACGATCACGGCGAGGCGGCGGTGATCGCAGGCCGGGCCGTGCCGGGGGCAAGGGTCGAACTGCTGCGCGACGGCCAGCCGCTCGACACGGTCGTGGCCGACGCCTCGGGCCAGTTCGTCATGACGCCGCCGCAGCTCCCCGCCGGCAGCTATGAGCTGACGCTGCGCGCCAAGGCGCCCGACGGCACCGTGCTGCAATCCAGCCGCACCATGCCGGTCACCATCGCTGCCGCGCCGCCGCCGCCCCCGCGCCCCGCGCCGGTCGCGAGGCAGGAGGCGAAACCCGCCGACAAGGCGGACGACAAATCGGACGTCGTGGCGTCCCTGCCTGCGCCGCGACTGGCTTCGGCGCCTGACAGGCCCGCGGCCCGGTCAAAGCCGAGAGCCATGGCGCGGGTGCCTGCGTCCACGACCGTCGCTTCGGCCTCGCCGGCCGACGCGCTCAGCACGGCGCCGGCCGAGGCGGGCAACAGCCGTGTGATCTCGCGCGGCGACAGCCTTTGGGCGCTCAGCCGGCTCGCCTATGGCGACGGCGCCCGCTACGCGGTGATCTTCAACGCCAACCGCGGCAAGATCCACAATCCGAACCTGATCTATCCCGGCCAGACATTCGTGTTGCCGCAAAAGGCGCAATGACACCGCATCGGCGCGGCCGGTGCACTCCGCGACGCTTTAACCTGTCCAATTTCGGAACCTTTGGTTCCTCTGCGCGTCATCGTCGGTGCGACGCATTGCGCGCTTCGCGCGGGAGGAGGGCCAACAAGTGGCCAGATCGGCGGTCATGTCGGGACGCATGGGACTGGCGCTCGCCGGCGCGACCCTCCTGATTGCGACAGTGCTGCTGCCGGGCAGGGCCGAGGCGCAGTTCGGACTGCGCGGCGGTCCGCTCGGCGTTGCCCGTTTCGCCGTCGGCCACGTGATCGGCATGTCGCGCCTGCGCCATTCCCGCATGGCGGTGCGCGGTGGTCGCTACCGCTCCGCCGCCTTGCGATCGCAGGATCCGCGCGGCGCCGAGCGCCGGCAGGCTTATAACCCCTACATCATCCGTGCAGCTCTCTCGGCGCAGGCCGCGCTCGCGGGTTGGCGCGGCGGCCGCGCCCCGCAGGGCTGGTGGCGTCATCCCGACGGCAGCTATGGCTGGGCCGGCCCGGTGTTCTGGCCGTTCGCGCATGACGATCTCGCCAACGCGATCATCTTCGCCGACACCACCGGCATCTCGCTTTACGGCTATGGCGACATCTACGCCGCGCTGTTCTCGCCCTATGCGGCGACCGAGCTCGCCGCCTACACCGCGCCGCAAGGCAGGCGCGCGCGCAAGATCCCGTCGGCGCAGAACATCTGCGATGTCAGCGATCCCGCCGGCTTCCCTGCGGATCTCATTGCTGCCGCAGTGCAGCCCAATGAATTGCAGCGCGCCGCGCTCGACGAGGTCGTGAGCGCCTGGCAGGCGGCCCGCGACAGCATCCGCGCGACCTGCCCGTCAGAGGTGCCCGCGACCGCGGCGGAACGCCTCGGCCTGATGCGCGAGCGCCTCGCGGTGATGATCAGGGCGATGGACAATTTCGCGCCGCCGCTCGCGAAATTCGAGGGCCTCCTCGACGAGCGCCAGAAGGCCAAGCTCGACGGGCTCGCCAAAGAGCGCCGTGCGGCGCTCGCCGCGGGCCAGAAGAAGGACACGCAGGCGGCATCGGCCTGCGATGCCGACAGCGATCCCCGCTATGACGAGAAGCTGCAGCGTCAGTATGAGCAACTCGTGCAGCAGCAATGGCCCGTCGCCGACATGGCCACGACGCTTCGCCTCGACGACACCGCGCGCGCCCGTCTCGACGTGCTCCAGGACACCACGCTGCGCACCATGCAGACGCTGAGCGCCTGCCCGGCCAAGCCCGCCGAGACGCCGCAGGCCCGCCTCACCGAAGTGAAGACGCGGCTGCAGACGATGCTGCAGGAGGTGAACGGCGTTGCCGATGCGCTCGACGATTTCGAGGCCGACCTGAGCGACGAGCAGAAGGCCGGCTTCGAGGCGATCGGGCCGAAGCGGGGCGCCTGATCCGCCGCCGGGCCGCCTTCCCTCGTCAGCCGATCTCCCGCCTGACCTTTGCGGCTGCGTCGCACATCGCCTTCAGCTTTCCGAATGCGGTGGCGCGGGGCATGTATTTCATGCCGCAATCCGGTGCAGGGACCAGACGATCCGGCGAGACGTATTTCAGGCCGTTGCGAATGCGGTCGGCGACGGTATCGACGCTCTCGATCGCGGGATCCGCAAGATCGAGCACCCCGAGCATGATCTTCTTGGACGACAAATCCTTGAGCACGCCGAGGTCGAGCTTCGGCTGCGCCGCCTCGATCGAGATCTGGTCGGCGATGGTGTCGTCGAGCTCGGCGAGAAAGGAATAGCCGGCCGGCTTGTTCGAGCCCGGCACGACGGCCGCATAGCCGAAGCAGAGATGCACGACGGTCGGCACCGTGATGCCCTGCAGCGCGCGGTTGATCGCCCTGACGGCATAGCGCTTGGCGAGCTCCGGATTGTTGCGCACCCAGGGTTCGTCGAGCTGGATCACGTCGGCGCCTGCCTTTTGCAGGTCGAGTGCCTCGGCGTTGACGGCCTCGGCGAGCGCCATCGCGAGCTCTTCCTCGTCCTTGTAGAACTCGTTCTTGGCCTGCTGGCTCATGGTGAACGGGCCGGGAAGGGTGATCTTCGCAGCACGCTCGGTGTTCTCCCGCAGGAACTGCATGTCGTGCAGCTCGACCGGGCCTTTGCGCCGCACGGGCCCGACGACGCGTGGCACCGGCGTCTGCGTGTTGCCGGTGCGCGCCACGATCATCGCGGGATTGTCGCCGTCGATGCCGTCGAGCGCGGTGGCAAAGCGATTGGAATAGCTCTCGCGGCGGATCTCGCCGTCGGTCACGATGTCGATGCCGGCGCGCTCCATGTCGCGGATCGCGATGATGGTGGCATCGTCCTGGGCTTCTTCCAGGTGCTCCGCCGGTAGCCGCCACATGTCGTGCAGGCGGGTGCGCGGCACCACTTTCGACAGCATCGCGCGGTTCACCAGCCATTCCGGCTGCGGATAGCTGCCGACCACGGTGGTCGGCAGGATGTGGGTCGGCATGGGCATGGGGCTCTCCTTCTTGTTCTTGTTGAGCGTGTCTGTTCAGGCCGCGCGCGTTGCCGCGGCAGATCCCTCGTCCTTGACGGGATTGCGCAGGATGCCGATGCCGGAGACCTCGACTTCGACGACGTCGCCGCCCTTCATCCACAGCGGCGGGGTGCGATAGGCGCCGACGCCGCCGGTCGTGCCGGTCACGATCACGTCGCCGGCCGCGAGCTCGGTGAAGGTCGAGCAATAGGCGATCAGGGCCGGCACGTCGAAGACGAGATCGGAGATCGGCGCCTTCTGCACCTCGACGCCGTTGAGCCGGGTGATCAGCGTCTGCTTGCTGACGTCGGTCAGCTCGTCGGTGGTGACCATCCAGGGCCCGAAGCCGCCGGTGCCGGCAAAGTTCTTGCCCGGCGCGAATTGCGAGGTGTGTCGCTGCCAGTCGCGGATGCTGCCGTCATTGTAGCAGGCGTAGCCGGCGACATGGCCGAGCGCCGCTTCGCGCGAGATGCGGCGGCCGGCCTTGCCGATGATGACGGCCATCTCGCCCTCGAAATCAAAACGCTCCGACTCCAGCGGCCGGATCATCGGCTGGCCATGACCGACCTGGCTGTTGGCGAAGCGGGTGAAGATCATCGGATGCGCCGGCGTCGGGTGGCCGCTTTCGGCCAGATGCGTGGCATAGTTGACGCCGATGCAGAAGATCTTGTCGGGATCGGGCACCGTGGGCAGCAGCGCAACGTCCGCAAGCGCATGGTCGGGTGTCTCGGTGGCGAGTTTCTTCAGCTCGTCCAGCGAGCCCTTCGCCAGCAGCGCCTTCAGCGTCGGATAGGCTTTCAGGCGCCTGCCGGCATCGATGACACCCTTGTCGGTGACGATGCCGTAGCTCGCCGTGCCTGCGATGGTGAAGCTTGCGACTTTCATGGGTCAAACACTTTCTTCGATGGAGGAAACATAGTCGTTGATCGGAAGCGCGATGTCGCCGCTGCGGATCGGAACGCAGGCCGGCGGGAAGTCCTGGCGGAAGCGGGCGCCGGCCGCATCCGCGCTGTCGAGAAAGCGTTCGAGATGAGCCATCGCGCCGGTCGGCAAATCGTGCAGCACCATCAGGGTCCAGGGCTGCCGGCTGCACTGATCGAGCGCACGCTCGGTCCAGCCGTCCGGGTCGTCCCAGTCGCGCGGAATGGAATTCCACAGCACGCAGCTGTGCTTCTCGCGGGTGAGATAGTCGACGACGGACGGCTTGAGCAGCCGCTGGTCCAGATTGCCGCCGCCGCCGAACGGCCGGAACCAGCGCGCCTGATGCGCGAGATCGCCGATCGCTTCCTGTGTGCGGCCGATCTCGCGCTCGGCGGTGTCGCGCCCGGACTGCGCGCCAAGCGGAATGGTGTGCGTAAAGGTGTGATTGCCGATCCAATGCCCCTCGCTATGGGCACGCGCCGCAAGTCGGTGCCGTTCGGGATCGGCAAGCTTCTCGCCGATCACGAAGAAGGTCGTCCTGATCCCGCGCGCGGCCAGTATGTCGAGGACGCGCGGCGTCACGTCGGGGTCGGGACCGTTGTCGAATGTCAGCGTCAGATCGTACACGCGCCTAACCTCAGGTCGCCGGCTGCATCGCGCCGGCTGCGACGTCGTCGTTGGCCTGGCCGGCGCGGGTGCCGGTCTGCCAGATCGCCGCCTTGCCCTCGATCCAGCGGATGACGGCGTTGAAGCCGATGGCGAGGAACAGCACGAGCAGCACGCCCGCAAACACATGCGCGCTGTCGAGGATCGTGCGGTAGCGCGAGATCAGATAGCCGATGCCGGCCGAGGAGATCAGCATCTCCGAGACGACCACGCCGACGATCACCAGCGCGCCGCCGACACGCAGGCCCGACAGCACCGTGGGAATTGCCGCCGGGATGATGACGCGGACCAGCCGCTGGCCCAGCGTCGCGCCCATGCTGCGGGCGGCGAGCAGGAGCTGCGGGTCGATGGTCTGGATGCCGGCGGCAGTCGCCAGCATCGTCGGCAGGAAGCCGTAGATCGAGGCAAACGCGATCTTGGACTCCGAGCCGATGCCGAGCCATACCGTGAAAACGGGATAGAGAATCACCAGCGGCACCGCATAGAGGCTCGATACCATCGGCATGATCAGGACGCGCGGGCGCGGCAGGCTGCCGACCACGGCGCCAAGCAGGATTCCGCCGCCGCAGGCGAACGCCATGGAGACTACGACCTCGTAGAGCGTGACCGCGAGCGCGTGGCCATATTCGCCGGCATCGGTCCATCCGGCAATCAGCGTTGACGAGAGCGACGGCAGGAACAGCTCGGGAATGAGCCCGGCACGGGGCAACAGCTCCCACAACGCGATCAGGCCGGTCACGATCAGATATCGCAACGTCCTGGCACTTATTCTGGCACTGGTCCTGGCGCTCATCGTCGTCTCACGCCGATTTGCGGATGTGCCGCCAGATGCGGTCGCGCAGGCTTCCGAATGCATCGCCGCTGAGCATCTCGTAGGTCCGCGGCCGCGGCAGCTGGACCTGAAGATGGTCCACGATGCGGCCGGGCCGCGCCGACATCACGATCACCTCGTCGGCGAGATAGACGGCTTCGGTGAGGCTGTGCGTGACGAAGACGACCGTCTTGCCGGTCGCCGCCCAGATCCGCAACAGCTCGTCGCCCATGGTCATGCGCGTCTGCTCGTCGAGCGCTGCGAACGGCTCGTCCATGAGCAGTACCGGCGGATCCTGCACCAGCCCGCGCGCGATCGAGACCCGCTGCTTCATGCCGCCCGAAAGTTCGTGCGGATGGCGCTTGCCGAAACCTTCGAGCCCGACCAGCTTGAGCGCATCCTGCGCCTTGGCGCGGCGCTCGGGCTTGGGGACCCCTCGCAGCGCCAGCGGAAACTCGACATTGTCCTCGGCCGTCAGCCACGGAAACAGGCTCGCCTCCTGGAACACCACGCCGACCCTGTCAGGGTCGGGTTGCGGGATCGGCGCTCCGTTGATGGTGATGGTGCCCGCGGTCTGCTGGCGCAGGCCGGCCATCATCATCAGAAGAGTGGACTTGCCGCAGCCGCTGGGACCGACCAGCACCACGAAGCGGCCGGGCTTGATCTCGAGCGAGACGTCCTCGAGCGCGACGACGTCCTGCGACCGGGTCTTGAACACCTGGCCGACATTCTTCACCTCGATTGCGCCGGCGCGCGAGGCGGGCTTGAGCGGGGTCACGTTCGCCAATGGCTGCATCGCGTTTCCACCCATCTGACAAGTTCGTTGAAGGTCATGGCGATCGCGGCGACCATCACCACGCCGGCGAGAAGCTGCTTCATCTGGAAATTTTCGCCCCAGGTCGCGATCTGGTGGCCGATGCCGTCGCGTGAGGCGTACATCTCGGCAAGGATCACGCCGGTGAGGTTGAAGATCATGGAGATCCGCAAGGCCTCCAGCAGCACCGGCAGCATGCTCGGCAGATAGACGCGGAACGCGGTCTGCCACGGCGTGGCGCCATAGGAGCGCGCCACCGTCAGATGCTCGACCTTGACCGATTCCACCGCCGTCGTGGTCGACATGATCACGATGAAGATGGTCGAGAAGAAGCCGAAGCCGACCTTCTGGGCAAAGCCGACGCCGAACACCAGGATGAACATCGGCAGGAAGATCGACTTCGGGATGCTGAAGGCGAAGAACAGCAGCGGCTTGGCGACGTCGGCGAAGTAGCGGTTCTCCGCGACCAGGAAACCGATCAGCGCGCCGACGGGCACGGCCAGCGCGAACGCCGCCAGCACCTCGGATGCCGTCACCATCAGGTCCTTCTGCACCGCGGCGCGCTGCAGAAGATCTCCGAGCGTCACGAACGTGTCGGAGGCGGACGGCAGCAGGCGTGGATTGACGATGCCGGTGCGCGACAGCAGCTCCCACAGCGCCAGGATCGCGACGATGATCGCGATCCGCGCGAGGTTGATGGCGAGCGTGCCCTGCATCGCCGTTACTTGGTCGGGACCGGCTTGAACTTGGTCGAGATCACGTCCTCGGACGGTACGATGTCCTTGAGCCCGCCGAGCTTGGCGAGATCGAGCGAGAGCTGCACGGCTGCACCCACATTCGCCGCGCCCATGTCGCCGCTGGTCTCGAGTTTCATGATCGTATTGTCGTATTCGAGGCCGGCGATTTCCGGCGGCATCTCGTACAGCTCGGCGATCAGCTTGACGGTGACGTCGCGGTTGGCGCGCATGAACGCAACGGCGCCATAGAGAGCGTTCACCGCCTTCTGCACCAGCTGAGGCTTCGCCTCGGCGAACTTGTCGAGCACGATCCACCCTGCGGTGAGGTTCGGCGGCACCGCGGTGGAATAGTCGAGGATGGTCTTGGCCTCGCCGGATCTCGAGATCTGGAAGCTCAGCGGCGAATAGACGACGGCGGCCTCGACATTGCCGGCGAGCAGGTTCGGCACCAGGCCGCCGCCGCCGACGGGGACGCGCGTGAAGTCGATCTTCTTGTCCTGGATGGTCCACAGCGCAAGCAGGTCCGAACCGGAGCCGGCCGCGGTGATCGCCACCTTCTTGCCGTTGAGGTCCTTGACGTCGAGCGTCGATTTGGCCGGCACCATCAACTGCCAGCCGAAATTGCCCATCGCGGCGTTGGCGACGATGCGCGACATGACGCCCTTCTTGCGCCCGGCGGAGACCAGTGAGGGTGGATCGAGGATGATATCGGCCGCGCCTGCAGCCATGCCCTCGAAGGTTTCGGCGCCGCTGCGGTAGATGGTCAGCTCAGCCTGGATGCCTTCCTTCTCGAACAGCTTCTGTCGCACCGCCGTCTCGGCGATCGTCGTCGGCCAATAGGTTTTCGTGGGCAGGCCGACGCGAATGGTCTCGGCGGCGCTCGCCGGGCCGGCAAGAAATGCGGCGGCGACGAGCGATAGCAACGCGTGACGGCGATTGATCTTCATTCTTTTCCTCCCGGGGTCGTTTTTTTGTGTGCCCGATTTTTGGGGATCGTCAGGTCGTGCGGCTCACCTCCGCGATGCGCGAGGCGGCGAGCTCGACGAACTCCTTGGTGATGCCGAAATGCTGCGACAATGCGCGAACCGCCGCGTCTGCATCGCGCTTCGTCACGGCCGCGACGATCGCCTCGTGCTCGGCCTCGACGTCGCGCGGCTTGCCGCCGACCTCGCGGCGGATCGACAGACGGCGATATCTCTCGCTTTGCTCGTGCAACACGTCGCGGAAGCCGAGCAGCCACGGCGAGCCGCAAGCATTGACCAGCGCACGATGGAAGATGCGGTGACGGATCACCCATTCCTCGTAATGCACCGTGGGATCATCGGGATAGCGATAGGGAACGGCTTTCAGATCCGTCCACGCCGACTTCACCAGGGCGAGCCAGGACTCGTCGCCCCGCTCGATCGAACGGCGCAGTGCGAGCCCCTCGATGTCGATCCGGGTCTGGGTCACGTCGGCGAGATCGGCGAGGGACACCGGGCTGACGCGGAAGCCGCGCTGGTCGGAGGCCTGAACGAGGCCATCGGCAACGAGCCGCGACAACGCCTCGCGCACCGCGGCAAGGCTGACCGAGAATTGCTTGGCGAGGCCGGCGATATGCAGCTTCTGGCCCGGCAGCAGCCGCGTCGCCAGAATGTCGGCGCGCAGCCGCTCGTGCAGCGCCGATGTCAGGCTGCGCGGGCCATCCGATAGGTTTCCGGACATGTCGAACTGAAGCGGACCCATGCGGCAATGATTGCAAGGCGCCGCCGTATGGTCAACAGAAAATCGAAAATCGATTTTTTGCAGCGTATTGGTTGAGCGTTGGGAGTCGCCGCACGCTCGCCGGGATCACCCGCAGGCCCAGTCGAACTTCATGTCCCTGAAGTCGAGCTGCGCGTTGCCGCCACCAAAATTGTAGCCGCCAAAATATTCCTCGAACTCGACGTAGAACGGGCTCATCTCCGGCTCGGCCTGGGACGGCCGCATGGTGCCGCCGAGATGATTGGGGGCATGGTCCTTGGCCCAGTCGTGCATGCGGTAATTGCCGGCGTTCGGCACGCCGCCGACGAAATAGAAATAGGGCTGATAGCCGGTCGGCGGGTTCTTGCGGACGTGCTCGTCCTGCGGGCCCTTGCCGGCATTGGGATCGTTCGCGCGCGGCGACATCGCAATCGCGCGGGTCTCGCCGAGATCGGTGCGCGGCGGGGTCGCGAACATCTTCCTCGCGTAAAGCGCGGTGGCCTCAAAGAAGGCGCTGGCGCTGCCGACGTCGAGCCAGCGCGGCCGCTCGGCCGTTGCCAGCGCAAGCGGCGCCGGCGGCGCCGCCAATGGGCCTTCGTATTCGGTCCTAGTCAGCAGCAGCGCGGCATATTCGTAGTCGAGAATGTCGGTCATGCGCGAAAGTCGCGGATGCGATGGCCGCGCCATCACCGTTTCTCGGATTTCGGGGTCGTCGGGCGCGCCGCCGTCATTGTGATCGGGCGCTGTGGCGAAGAACGACACCGCGACGATGTCGTCGCCGTGCACGCGATAATCCTCCGGCAGCAGCAGCGTGAAGCCGTGCATCAGCGGATAGCCCGTGACGGGATCGAGCGGCCATTGCTCGCTGCTGATGCCCGGCGGCAAGCCAAAGACCCAGCCCTGGTCACGCGCGCGATCAGCGGGCCGGTCCAGCATCTGCAGATCATACGCACGCGAAGGCAGGGCAAACGCCACGGATCTCTCCCACGAATCCGCCTCGACGTTGAGGCGATGGTTAGTCGCGGGGGGAGAAGATGTGGTTCGTGAGAGGGTGCCACTCCGCCGGTGTTTTGCCCGACGCGTCAAACCGGTTGGGCGCGCGCGAGAGGCGCGCGCAAGCCCTTGATTCCACAGCACCGGTCTACTGTGCATGGGGTTGTTTTCGAAGTTTGTGGTGGCCGCATGGTTTGGTCCGTAGACCGGATGGAGCGATCTGCTGTCGCTTGTGGCACGACCCCGGATTTCGCTGCGCGTCATCCGGGCTACGATGCCGTCGCGGAGGCTAGCCTCGCCGCCGTGCCGCCGCAGCGGCATCCACCACGTTCTCCACTTCCTCGCGCCAGTTCAGGATCTCCATCGCGAGCACCGGGTGATTGAAGCCCTTGAGCTGGAGATCGTCGAGGGCGCGGGCTTCGACCCAGGGCTCGACGATGCCGTAGACGCGGCGGCTGGCCACGATCTGGTTGGGCTTGGCTTCGCTGCAGAGGCGGGAGGCGAGGTTGGTGACGCTGCCGATCGCGGCATATTCCAGCCGCTGCTCGAAGCCGACCTGGCCGAGCGTGGCATAGCCGACCGCGATGCCGATGCCGAAGCCGAGGCTGTGTCCGCGGTTGCGCCAGCGCTCGGTCAGCGGGCCGATGGTATCGCGCATCTCCACCGCCATCCGCACGGCACGCTGGGTGTGATCCTCGAACTGGATCGGTGCGTTGAACAGGATCATCACGCCGTCGCCGGCATATTTGTCGAGCGTGCCCTCGTATTTGAAGATCAGCTTGCCGAGCGCGGCGTGATATTCGCGCAGCACGTTCATCGCCTCTTCCGGCTCGGTTGCTTCCGTGAAGGCGGTGAAGCCGCGGAGGTCGCAGAACACCACCGTGACCTCGCGGCGCTGGCTGGTGAGCAGTCCCTCGGGGCTATCGGAGGAGGCGATCAGTTGCGCCACCTGCGGCGCCAGGAAACGCTCGAGCTTGCGGATGCGCTCGATCTCGCCGAGCTGGGTCTTGACGCGCTCCTCCAGCGACTTGTTCCAGTCCTTGAGCTGCTCGGTCTGCACGCGCAGCTTGTCCGCCTGGGCGCGCACGGTCTCGTTCGCGGTCTCCAGCGCATGGCTCTTGTGATCGACCTCGGTGAACAGCCGCGCGTTGCGCATTGCCAGCACCGCCTGGTTGGCGAAGGTGCGCATCAGGCCGATCAAGCTGCCGGCGAACTCGCCACCGGCGCGGCGCAGCACCACCAGCGAGCCGAGCGTGCCCTGCTGGTCGACCAGCGGCACCACCAGCACCGAATGGAAGCCGGCCTCGACCGCGGCGTCGCGCAGCGGCTGCCCGGCTGCATGTTCGAGATCGGCGATCGCGATCGGCTCGCCGCTGCGGGCGGCATCGCTCAGGATGTTGTCGCCTTCCTCGATGGTGACATGGGCGCCCTCGACGGACCCGTCGATGCCGTTGGAGTCCACGAGGTTGAAGCGACGCGTCTCGGCGTCATAGCCGTAGATCAGCACCGCGTCGGCGTGGGTGATCTCGATCGCGCGCGCCGCGATCGTCGGCAGCACGGCGTTGAGATCGAGCGAGGAGGCGACCGCGCGCCCGACCTCTTCCAGCACCTTGAGCTCGTGGTTCGACTGGGCGAGATCGCGGGTGCGCTCCTCGACCTTGGTCTCCAGGTTCGAATAGGTTTCCTGCAGCTGCGTGGCCATGCGGTTGAACTGGCCGGCAAGGTCCTCCAGCTCGTCGGAGGTGTGCACGTCGATGCGATGGCTGAAATCGCCCTCGCCGAGCTTGTGCGCGCCGTCGCGCAATGCGGTGATCGGAATGATCATGCGGCGGGCGAGCAGCGTGCCGGCGAGGATCGCGACCATCAGCCCCATGCCGATCAGGAGCGCGATGCGTACAAGCTGGTCGCGGATCGGCATCAGGGCCTGCGTGGTCGGCTGCTCGAACAGCACGCTCCAGCCGAGCTTGGGCACGGTGCTCGCCGCGCTCATCACGGCATGGCCGTTGAAGTCGGTGCCGGACGTCTCGGATTCGCGTCCGGGCGCGATCGCGGCGGCCACCTGCGGCAGCTTCGACAGGTCCTTGCCGATTTCGGGCCCCTTCGACGACGTCGCCAGCACCCGGCCGCGCGGATCGACCACATAGGCGAATGCCGCCTTGCCGACTTGCGCGTCGGACAGGAAGTCGGAGAGGAAGCCGAGATCGATCTCGGCGACCGTGACGCCGGCGTTGAAGCCGGAATGCGCCACCGAGATCGACATCAACGGCGTGCGGTCGGAGAACCAGGCCGGGGCATAGCTGACGCCGCGCGCGACCGTGTCGGTGAAGCGCATGTCGCGGGACAGGTCGGCATTGCCGCCGGTCGTGGTCGACTGGCGCGAGACGCGCAGCACCTCGCGGCCGTCGCCGTTGAGCTGGAACAGCTGGTTGACGACCGAGACCTGGTGCAGCAGCGAGGCGTAGTCGGCGCGACGCTTCTCGAGCGTGTCCTGGCTCGCCCGCGTCACCCAGCTGATCTGGCGCTCGAGCTCGGAGATCGACTGTTCGATCCGCCGGGCGGCGCCTTGCGCCTTGTCTTCCAGCCCGTCCGTCAGCTGGGTCTTGGTGGCGCGGTAGGAGATCCAGGTCTCCATCGCGCCGTTGACGGCAAGCACGAACACGACGAGGCCGACGAGGGAGACGACATATTTGGCGAACAGGCCCTCGCGCAAAAACCGTGTCTTGTCGTTCGCCCCTGCCATCCGGATCCTCTCGCGCCGCCACCAAGGCCGGCGCTTTGGGCCGCACGGGCCCCGGCCGCCCTTTTATCACAATTTGGGACAGCGGACCGCCGGACCGCCGGTGTGGTTACCTGTTGTGGACGCCGGGACAGGCGGCAGGGTGGTGAATTGTCGCAGCCTCATCCGTTCGGAGGAAGCAGCGGGCGGGTCAGCCGATGTAAGGGGATTGGCGTGACATCCAGCCCGGTCCGCCCATCATCGATTGAAGAGCTGCCGCAGCACGTCGTTCATCGGCTGGCTATCCTGCTGCGCCACCGGCGAGTCCTCCTGGGCGGGGGGCGCCGGCGATGCCTGCGGCGCCGGGGTCGAGGGGGTTGCCGGCAGGCTGCGGCTGCGGCCGGTGCCCGTCGCGGTGCCGGCTCCGGTTCCCGCACCGCTGGACAGCCCCTGCTGGATCAGATTGCCGATCGCCTCGCCGAGCGGGCCGCCGAGCAGATTGTTCTGCCCCGGCTGCTGGGCTTGCGGATTGGCGCCGGCGGCCGCGTTGCCACCCGGCGCGGCAGTGCCGCCGAGACCCAGGCTTCCCAGGATATTGCCGAGCCCGGCGCCGTCGGGGCCGAACAGGCCCTTGCCCATCTCGCGCAGCTTGGCATAGGCGGCGTCGGGATTGTCCAGCATGCCGGCCATGTCGGGGTAAATCTTCGGCTGCGACCAGCTGCCCTGGATCATCACGGGGATGCCGAAGCCGACCGGCTCGTTCGCGCGGCCCTGGCCCTCTGTCGTCATCACGAGCTTGGGCTCGACGCGAAAGCCCATCATCTTGGTGTCGAGCGCGATGGTGCCGGCGCCGGTCACGCGCACCAGCGGTCCGATCAAATTGAGATCGGTCGTCACGGCCTGACCCTTGTCGATACGGAACGAGGCCGAGAGCTGCGACAGATCCGTGCTCTGCTCCTGGCCGGCGCCTTGGCTATCCTGCCAGCCGGACAGCGTGCCCGATGTCAGCGAGCGGATCATCTGCGCGACGTTGATGCCGCGGATCGCGCCGTCCTGGAAATTGACGAACGCCGTGCCCTGCATGTTCGCCATCAGCGCGCGCTGGCTGGTGCCGGCGCTGCGCAAAGCGAGCTTGGCCTGCAGCTTGCCGTCGATCCGGTCGAATTCGGCAAGGCCCTGCAGCAGCGGCAGCGCACGCACGCCGACGAGGTCCGAATGCATGGCAAAGCTCGGCGCGCCGGTGGTCGCATCCAGGATCACTTCGCCCGAAACCTGGCCGCCATAGGCGCCGAGATTGGCGGTGCCGGCCTTCAGCACGCCGCCGGCGAGCTTGGCATCGAGCGCCAGCGGCGCGAGGCGGGCATCGCCGATCACGGCCTCGTTCGCGGAGATCCGCACCTGCGCGTCGACGTAGTTCAGCCCGGACACGTCGATCGGCGCATTGCTCCAGGGCTGTCCCGACGCGCCGTCGGGCGTTTTCGCCAGCGGGATCGCGAGGCGCTGGAAATCCAGATCGACCTTGACCAGGGGCTTGCTGGCGATGTCGACCGAGGCCCAGCCGTTGAAGGCGCCGTCGCCGAGCCTGCCGCTCACGCCGTTGATCATCAGGACGTCGCCGTTCAGCCGCATCTCGGCGTGACCGTTGAGCTGGGACTTCAGCACGTCGGGCATGTCGATGGCGAAATCCACCGGAATGGTCGGCCGTTCGGCCGGTGGCGACGGCGCGATCGCCTTGATGTCGAACTTGGTCGGGTGATCGCCGACGCGCGCGGTGCCGGTGATGTTGACCTTGCGGTCGCCGCCAACGAGCGCATCGGCATTGATGGCGCTGATGCGGCCCTCGACGCGGTCGCGCAGCCGCGCGAATGCGACCTCGCCGTCGATGACCTTGACGCGGTCGATGGTCGCCCCGGCCGTGTCGAGCGCAACAGGCTTCGACGCGCCGCCGGCGTTGGGCAGGCGCTCGCGCAGCAGCGGCTGATAGAGCACGGGATGGGTGACGATGAGCTCGCTGATCCTGGGTTTGCCCGACCACGCGCTGGACAGCGACATGTCGGCCTGCACGCTGTCGATGGTCAGGCGGGTGATGCCGCTGCGATCCTTGGGATCGGCGAGCGTGAGGTCGTTCAGCGTGACATTCAGCGTCGGCCAGAGGCTGATCTTCGTGGTGCCGTCGATCGACAGGCGATAGCCGGTGGCGCTCTCGACCCGCGCGGCAATGGTCGAGGTCAGGAAGCCCGAGGGGATTCCGACCACGAGCAGTATCGCGATCACGATGACGACGGCGGCGACCGCGGCGCCGGCGAATTTCACAGCTCTCATGTCGACTTTCCAACGACGGACGAACGGCGCCGAAACCGGCAAATGACCGTCCTTTGCACCCGTCTCTTGTGCGTGAGTTTATCCCCGGACGGGAAGCGGCTCCAAGCGGTCAAAAATAGTCAGGGGGTGCTGCAAAGTTATGTGACTTATGACACACTTCCCCGGCGCGGTTTTACGCGATCCTGATCTTGATGGTTCCAAGCGATTTGCCGGTGAAATTGACGAGCGAATTCACAAGGACGTTGAAATGAGCAAACAGGCCGAATTTGCGGTCATCCTGAAGATGAACCCGATGTTCGCCGATCTCGGCGCGGACGAGCTCCAGCGGCTGTCCAATCTCTGCCACACCCAGCATCTGGCGAACGGCGAGGTGCTGTTCCAGAAGGGTGACGCCGGAGATGCGCTGTTCGGCGTGCGCCGCGGCCAGGTCCGCATCGAGACCGGCGCCTCCGACGGCAGCCGGCTGACGCTGAATTTCATGGGCCCCGGCGACCTGTTCGGCGAGGTCGCGGTGCTGGACGGCCAGGACCGCACCGCGGATGCGACGGCCGGCGAGGCCAGTGAATTGTTCGTGCTGCGGCGCGAAGATTTCCTCGGCTTCCTCGAACGCGAGCCCAAGGTCGCGATCAAGATCATCGCGCTGCTGTGCCAGCGCATCCGCTGGCAGAGCGAGCGCATGGAGGAGTCCATGCTGCAGCCGCTGCCGGTGCGCCTCGCGCGCCGGCTCTGCGCGCTCGCCGCGGATTTCGGCTCCGAGGTGCACATCTCGCAGGAGCAGCTCGGCGTCTTCGTCGGCGCCGCCCGCGAGAGCGTCAACCGTCAACTTCAGGCCTGGCGCAAGGAAGCGATCCTGGATCTGCAGCGCGGCCGGATCCTGCTGCGGAACATGACCAAGCTGACCGCGATCGCGCGGAACGAGTAGGTCGTCCAGGCTGCTTCGCATCTAACGCAACGTCAGTAATTCAGATCGCGGGCACGGGGCGGCACATGGCCGCCCGCGTCGCGCGAATTCTATTCCGCCGCGGGATGCACCATGTTCTTCGATACGGGCGGGGCGCCCGCATCCGAAGCTCCGTGATGAGCGTCCGTCTCCGCATCCTCGCTGTGCACGATCAGGCGCTTGCCGAAGCGCCAGATCAGGGCGCCGAGATCGTCCATCACCATGAACATCGCGGGCACGAACACCAGCGACAGGATGGTCGAGAAGATCAGGCCCCCGATCACCGCGAGCGCCATCGGCGAGCGGAATTCGCCGCCGGCGCCGACCGCGAGCGCGCTCGGCATCATGCCGGCGGCCATCGCAATCGTCGTCATCACGATCGGGCGGGCGCGCTTCATGCCGGCGTCGATCATGGCCTCTTCGCGCGGCTTGCCGTCGCGGATCGCTTCGATCGCGAATTCCACCAGCATGATCGCGTTCTTGGTGACAATGCCCATCAGCATCAGGATGCCGATCCACACCGGCGTCGTGAGCTGCTTGCCGGTGATCAACAGGGCGGCGATCGCGCCGCCGATCGAGAGCGGCAGCGAGAACAGGATGGTGATCGGCTGCAGGAAGGTGCCGAACAGCAGCACCAGCACGGCATAGACCATCATCAGGCCCGCCGTGATCGCGGTGGCGAAGCCGTCGGACAGCTCGTTCAGGCTTTCGGCGTCGCCGGACGGTGAGACTTTCACGCTCTTCGGCAAGGTCTTCATCACCGGCAGGTCGTAGATCTTCTTGGTGGCGTCGCCGAGCGCGGCGGAGCCGACGAGGTCGGCTGCAACCGTTGCCTGCCGCTCGCGATCGTAGCGGTTGATGCTGGTCGGACCCTGGTCGAGCTTGACGTCGGCGATGACCGAGAGCGGCACGCCGCCCTTCTCGCCGCGCTCGCCGAGCGGCACCCGCAATTGCTCCAGCGTCTTCAGATTGGCGCGCGCGGCGTCCTCGAGCTGCACGCGGATCGGCACCAGGCGGTCGCCGACGTCGAATTTGGCGAGCGCGGGCCCGACGTCGCCGATGGTGGCGACGCGAATGGTCTGCGACAGGCTTTCGGTCGAGACGCCGAGACGTGCGGCAAGATCGGCGCGCGGCTCGATGCGCAGCTCCGGCCGCTCCAGCGTGGTTTCCGAGATCACGTTGGAGATGGTCGGAATCCGCTTCATCTGCGTCGCGAGCTCGCTGGCGACGTTGTTGACGATATTGGCGTCGACACCGGTCACGACCAGCGAGATGGCGCGCAGGCCGTTCTCGTCGAGGAACCAGAAGCGGATGTCGGGGATGTTCTCCAGCTCCTGGCTGATCGAGAATTCCAGCTCGCGCTGGGTAATGTCGCGATCGGCCTTGGGCGTGTAGTTGATGATCAGGGCGGCGCGCCGAACTTCCTGGGTGCCCGGCGGAACGCGGCCGCCGTCGACGAAGATGCTCTTCACCTCGGGCCGCTTGCGCAGCCGGGCGACGATGTCCTCGGTGACCTTCTCGGTGTAGGCGAGCTGGGTGCCCGGCGGCAGCTCGAGCGCCAGCAGCGAGCGCGCGCTGTCCTGCGCGGGCAGGAAGCCCTGCGGCAGCAGCGTGATGCTCCAGATCGAGGCGGCGAAGATGCCGAAGCCGATCAGCACCGTGATGAAATAGTGCTTCACCGACCAGGCCACGATCCTGTGGTAGGACCGCAGGATGCGGCCGGGCGGCGGCTCCTCGTGATGGCCGTGCTTGAGGAAGTAGGCGGCCAGCACCGGTGTCACGAAGCGCGCGGCGAGCAGCGAGAAGAATACCTGCACCGAGACGGTGATGCCGAACTGCTTGAAGAACTGTCCGGCGATGCCCGACATGAAGCTCGCCGGCGCGAAGATCGCGATGATGGTGAGCGAGATCGCGATCACCGCGAGGCCGATCTCGTCGGCGGCTTCCAGTGCGGCACGATAGGGCGACTTGCCCATGTTCATGTGCCGGACGATGTTCTCGATCTCGACGATGGCGTCGTCGACGAGAATACCCGTCGACAGCGTGATGGCGAGGAAGCTGACGAGGTTCAGCGAGAAGCCGAGCAGGTCCATCG
>Ga0102590_1002181_pt1 | contig 24492 bp, 24 predicted proteins | sample AraplaMF_Col_mMF_FD_76859 | JGI IMG/M metagenome (GOLD analysis project Ga0102590, IMG submission 76859) | Arabidopsis root microbial communities from the University of North Carolina, USA - plate scrape MF_Col_mMF | ecosystem: Host-associated > Plants > Roots > Endosphere | place: USA... | reverse complement strand
GGCTTTACCGCGATCCTGGTGACCCACGACGTCGCCGAGGCGGTGGCGCTGGCGGACCGGGTGCTGGTGATCGACGAGGGCCGGATCGCCCACGATGTTACGGTGAATTTGGCCCGGCCCCGGGAGCGCGGCTCGGCCGAGCTTGCGGGTCTGGAAGGCTCGATCCTGAGCCACCTTTTGTCGGCGGACGATCGTACCTAAATAGAGGGAACCCCGTTTCGGGGATCACGCCATGAATGTAGTGCCTCGCGATCTCATGACCGAAATTCCCGTCTCGCCCGCCGATTTCCGCGGCGCCATGCGCCATCTCACCGGGGGGGTCAGCGTCATCACCGCCGGACGGGGCAAGGACATCACGGGCATGACGGTGACCTCGGTGACCTCGCTGGCGGTCGATCCGCCAACACTGCTGGTCAGCATCAACCGCGATGCCTCGTCCTTCCCGCTGATCCGGCGTTACGGCGCCTTCGGCGTCAACATTCTCGCGGCCGACCACCTCGAAATCGCCGAACGCTTTGCCGGCAAGGGCGGGCTGAAGGGCGCCGATCGCTTTGCCGGATCCCAGTGGGTGACATCGGTCTCGGGCGTTCCGCTGCTGGTCGGCGCATTGTCCGCCGTCGATTGCGAGGTCGAGGAGATCGTCGAGCGTCATTCGCACGGCATCGTCATCGGCCGCGTCAGGGATGTCAGGAATTCGGCCCGCAACGCCGCGCTGGCCTATTGGCACGGTCAGTATGTGGCGATCGACCAGGACGAGGATGCCGCCAGGCTTGCGGACGTCAGCGTTCCCGCGAGCGTTCGACGCGGCGTTTGATCGCCGCTGCGCAGGCTGGCCTTTTCGGTCTCATCGCTCTAGAAGCGCCCTGAGCCGTCCCGCCGGGACGGCAACGGAGCGGAACGATGAAGCGCGTCGCGACATGGGCCTTCTACGCCGTCGGCGCGCTGGCGATCGCCTATCTCGCGCTCTACGCCTATGCGATGTTCAGCGGCCAGCCGATCGTGCCGGGCGACCCCATCCACATCTTCCGCAAGCCGGACGCGCCGAGTTATTCGTGACGGCTATCTCAAGTCGTCATGGCCGGGCTTGACCCGGCCATCCACGCGTAACCGCGATTGCTGCGAGACGTGGATGCCCGGGTCAAGCCCGGGCATGACGGAGTGCGCTGCAATCACCCCCGCAAGATCGCCAGCGCCAGCGCCTGAGCGCGCGGCACTATGCTGTCGATCTCCAGATATTCCTCCGGCGTGTGCGCGAGCCCGCCGACCGGGCCGAGGCCGCAGATTGTCGGCGTGCCCACCGCCGCGGTGAAGCCGGAATCGGCGCAGCCGCCGGAGAATTCGCCCTGCAGCGTGGTGAGGCCGACCTGCCTGGCGGCGGCCTGGTAGCTCTCGAACAGCGCCTTGGAGTCCGCGCTCTGCACCACCGGCACGAACTCGCCCTTGATCGTCAGCGTCGCGCTGGTACCCGGCACGTAAGAGGTCGCGATGATCTTTTCGATCGCGGCCATGATCCGGGCGCGATCGGCCGGATCGACATAGCGCAGGTCGATCTGGCCTTCCGCATAAGGCGCCGTCGTGTTGACGGACTGGCCGCCCGAGACGAGGCCGACATTGAGCGTGATGCCCTTGTCGAGATCGGTCAGCGCGTGGATCTGGACGATCTTGTGCGCGAGCTCGCCGATCGCGCTGACGCCCGCGGCGAAATTGGCGCCGGAATGCGCGGCTTTGCCGGTGATGGCAAAATGCATGAAGATGCCGCCCTTGCGACCGGTGACGACGTTGCCTGTCGCGCGGCCCGGCTCGGAATTGAACACGGCGCGGGCGGCGCGTCCTTCGCGCTCGATCACCGGGCGGGAGGAGGGCGAACCGATCTCCTCGTCGGAGGTGATCAGCAGCTTGATCGGATGCGGGCTGCCGCCGAATTTGTGGAAGGCCGTCGCAACGAACACGTTCATGACGAGGCCGGACTTCATGTCGGCAACGCCAGGTCCGTAGGCGCGACCGTCTTTGATCGTGAACGGGCGCCGCCCGGCCTCGCCCTTGCCGAACACGGTGTCGCGATGCCCCATCAACAGCACCGGCTTCTCGTTGCTGCCGGGCTTTGCGACGTCCGCATGGATCGCATCGCCGAAATTGGCATCGCTCTCGCGCCGGAACGGAATGCCGTGCTCGGCAAAATGCCGCTCGAACCGCGCACCAACCGCATCGACGCCTTCCTTGTCATAGGATCCGGAATCGATGTTCACGACGTCGCCCAGCAGGTCGATCATCGCCTGCTTCTGCGACGCCAGCCAGTCCGTGATTTGAGCTTCAGACATCGTCACTGTCCCCTAACCGATGCTACGTTGCGCTTATAGGGCCGGTGTCGACGATGAGGTAGGCGCCGAACGCGGGCTCCATGCGCAGAATCGCACGTCAGGCGACGCAGGGGCGAAGCCGAGTGGCCGCTTTGGACCTGCGACAGGGCGGATCCCTGGGGTGGCTCGCTCCAAGCGGCAGCAGCTCAACGCTTCGGTTCCGCCATCGCTTCCACTCCGCGAAGCTGCGTCGCAACGGTCAACGCACCGATCTTCTGGCCCATGTCCTTGCCCACCTCGGTCGAGAACCGGTAGTGAAAGCCGGCCCAGATGCGGGCGTTTGAGACTTCGTCGCTATAGTCCTGAAGCCGCGACCATCTTCGCGTGACACCTGGTGCGGTTGGGCTGGTCAGCGAAAACTCGCCGAAATCTCCAACGACGGTCTGGAGCACGGTCGAAATCGCTGCCGACGTGATGCAGTGAGCGCAGGGATATTCCGGATGCATCGGTGTTTCCCCCAGCGGCAGCCAGGATGCATCACGAGGCGTCGCCGCATTCGACGTCAGGTCGGCGTTGCGTATGGCCGTGATCGGTCGCCAGAAATTGTAATGGTACTTCGCGTCAAACACGGCGACGATGGCGTCGTTGCCCGCTATCGACGTCAAGGCGAACAGGCGGGCACAGTCGACGAGATCCATGCCCTTGGCCATCGCCGCCTGCCTCACGATCGGATTGTAGGTGCGGGCACCGACAAAGAGCCAGAATCGACCGATCGTCGTTTGTTCAGGGGTCCGGGTCGGACTGCTTCGGCCGCCGACCTCGCGGATTTCGTTGACGTCCCGGGTCCACACCTCTGAACCAAGCGCCGGCGGGGGCCCGGGGCGAAACTGCGATCCGGACGCCATGACCCAGGGCGTCGTCGCGCCCGTTGTCGAGAAAAGCGGGACGGCGGTCGGAACATAGGCGCCCGGTGTCGTCAGAGGCCGGTAAGTTTCCGCAGCCGCGCTGCCGTCATTCGCACGAAGCTCGATGATCTTCGTTGCGGCTTCTTTCCCGAGGCTCATGCCGGCGACCTTGGACTCGCCGTCGGCGATCGGCACCAGGGAGTTCGTCAGCGTCGCATCCAGCTCCGGCTTGAGGTCTGGATAGATCGACAGCAGCACGCCGTGGGCAGCAACTGCGGCCGCAGCCTCCCGCGAGGTCGAACGGTCCGCGGGCAAGGACATCTTGTATGGCGCGTACCGGCGATCGATCGCATTGACTGCCTCGAACATTGCGACGTGCATCATCGATAAGGCGCGGCTGTGAGGCGCTGGAGGAATTTGCTTCTCGGCAGCGATCGAGTCGGCCTTTGCATTCCAATCCATGATCACGTCAGCGCGTGCAGGCGGCACCGAGGCTGCGAGCAGCGTTACGATCAGCGATAGGCGGCAGATGCTCCACGACGGGTATTTCATGGCGTGCCCTTTCTATTTGAAGGACGTTTCGCGAGGTCGATGCGGCTCTGGCCGACATCGCGTCGCGCTGCGCGAGGACTCTAGCCATCTTGATGTGGTTTGATTGTGAACTGCTTCACGCACCGGCAGCGGTCCAACTGCCGCGAAGCGATTTGTCCGGCCGGCAGTAGTTGCACGCCGAATGGGTAGGCTTGGCTTACCGTTCGCGCTGCATTGTGGAGTCGGCTATAGTCAACACAAGCTGCCAGTTGGACGTGCCGAAGTCCGTAGCTCGATCTTTTCAGGTGCAGCTTGCATGCCGTCGGCGGGCTATGCCTTGCTCTCTTTTCAGAGCGTCTTTCTAAGTCTGCAGTGTCGTCGCTGTAACCTCAACGGAGAGAAACATGCCGTTGTTCATCTCGTACGTCTCGTACTCCAATTCCGGTATCAAAGGAATGGTCGACAAGCCGACCGATCGCACGGCGGTCGTCGGTGCAATGGTGGAGAAGGCAGGCGGGAGGCTCCAGGGAGCCTTCATGACCACCGGCCCGCATGACGTGCTGCTCGTCACGGAGTTTCCCGATGGAGCGGACGCTGTCGCCGTCGGAATGGCTGCTGCCGCGAGCGGCGCCATTTCCAAGATAGAGACGGTGCGTGCCTGGAAGATGAGTGAGTTCAAAGCTGTCGCGGAGAAGGCTGCGAAGCTTGCTAGTGTCTACGTACCGCCGGGCAAGTAGGCTGGCGCGAGCGCGGCCATACAGCTAAAAACCGATCGCGACGGTCGGTCGTCCCGGCCGTCCGCGCGCTTCAGCCCCGTGCGCCAAGGCATTATAGGACCAACAAGCTGTTAGCCTACGCCCCCACCATCGGCATGCGCGGATACTCACCCGGCGTGCCGGCGGGCGGGATCGGGATGCCGCCGTCGGAGTATTCGTTGAGCTTGTTGCGCAGGGTGCGGATCGAGATGCCCAGGATGTTGGCGGCGTGGGTGCGGTTGCCGAGGCAGTGCTTCAGCGTCTCCAGGATCAGGTCGCGTTCGACGTCGGCGACGGTGCGGCCCACGAGCGCCCGCGTCACCTGCTCGGCGGCCATCGTGGCATGCGCCACGGCCGGTACCGTCTTGGCGAGGTCGAGGCGGTCGCCGTCCGGCGTCAGGATGGCGTCGGGTCCGATCTCGTCGCCCTGCGCCATCAGCACCGCGCGATGCATGGTGTTTTCGAGCTCGCGGACGTTGCCCTGCCAGCGGTTGCTGGAGAGCACGCGGCGCGCTTCCGCCGAGATCGGGCGCACCGGCACGCCGTTGGCTTCGGCATATTTCTTCACGAAGTGCTGGGCGAGCTCGAGGATGTCGAGGGGACGCTCGCGCAGCGGCGGGATCTTCAGATTCACGACGTTGAGGCGGAACAGCAGGTCCTCGCGGAACGTGCCTTCGCGCACGGCGTCCACCAGATTGCGGTTCGAGGTCGCGATGATACGGATGTCGACGGGGACCGGCTTGGCGCCGCCGACGCGGTCGATCACGCGCTCCTGGATGGCGCGGAGCAGTTTTGATTGCAGGCGGACGTCCATCTCCGAGATTTCGTCGAGCAGCAGCGTGCCGCCGGTCGCTTCCTCGAACTTGCCGATGCGACGGGCGATCGCGCCGGTGAAGGCGCCTTTCTCGTGGCCGAACAGCTCGGATTCGAGCAGATGCTCGGGGATCGCGGCGCAGTTGATCGAGATGAACGGGCGCTTGGCGCGCGCCGAGCGGGTGTGGACGTAGCGGGCCAGCACTTCCTTGCCGGTGCCGGACTCGCCGGTGATCATCACCGAGGCGTCGGAGCCTGCGATCTGCTGGGCGAGCTTGATGACCTTGGCCATCGCCTCGTCGCGATAGACCAGTTCGCGGGAATCGTTGGCGACGGCGGCCAGCACCGCGGCGATCAGCTCCGGATCCGGCGGCAGCGGGATGTATTCCTTGGCGCCGGCATGAATCGCGGCGACCGCGGCGCGGGCGTCGTTGGTGATGCCGCAGGCGACGATCGGGGCGTGGATGTGCTCGGCCTCGAGCCGCATCACGAGGTCGCGGATGTCGAGGGCTACGTCGACCAGCAGCAGGTCGGCGCCCTTGCCTCCACGCAGCACCCGCATCGCCTGGTCGAGATCCTCGGCGTGGGTCACGGTCGCGCCGTTCTCCATCGCGATCTTGGTGGCGGTGGTTAGCTGGCCCTTCAATGTGCCAACGATGAGAAGCCGCATGTCAGTCTCCTATCCGTCTGGTCGCGCTGCCGCGCGTCATTCCTTGCAGTCGCAAATGCTAGCTGCGTTCGGTCTTGATGATTTCGGTCATGGTCACGCCGAGCTTGTCTTCCACCAGGACGACTTCGCCGCGGGCGACCAGCTTGTTGTTGACGTAGATGTCGATGGCCTCGCCGACGCGCCGGTCGAGCTCGAGCACGGTGCCGGGCCCGAGCTTCAGGAGCTCGCCGACGTCCATCTTGGAGCGGCCGAGCACGGCCGAGACCTGCACGGGAACGTCGAACACGGCCTCGAGGTCGGCGGCGGCGCGCGCCGCATATTCGTCCTCGGTGTAGCCGACATCGGTGCCGGTGGGCGGCAGCGGGCCGTTGAGATCGGGCAGCGGGACCTGTCCGTCGGTGTCGCTCATGGCTTAATTCCCCCTGCGGGACGCGACATAGCGTCCGACCATTTCGTCGATCTTGGCCGCGATGGCACCGCGCTCCAGCACGACGCCGCCATCGGCCCATTCGATCCGGCAGTCGCCGGTGGCAATTTCAGGCTCGGCCAGGATCACCAGCCGGCCCTCGAAGCCGCTCTGCTTGGCGAGCCGCTCGATCTTCTCGCGCGCGCTGTCGTAGAGCGCGTCGTTGATGCGGACGACCAGATGCGGGGTCGCGACCAGATGCGAGAAGCAGTCCTTGACCAGCGCCATGACCTCGCCGAGCGGCTCGGCGGCGACCAGATCGGCGCACAGCTTGCGCGCCACGGCGACCGCGACGTCGACCGCCTCGGTCTCCATCTTGGACTCGATGTTGCCTATGCCCGAGGCGATGCCTCTGATGCCGATGTTGATTTCTTCCATGGCGAGCGCAACGCGGCGATCGCTCTCGGCCTTGGCCTCGCGCTGGCCGGCGGCAAAGCCGTCCTGGTAGGCGCGCGCCTCGGCTTCCGCGATCTTCTGGGCGATCTCGGCAGCGGTCGCCGTCTTCTCGCGCGGCGAGCGCTCGGGCGCCGCGAAGTCGGTGTCGAACAGGAATTTTGCCGGAGCGGCCATCAATACACCAGTTCGTCGTCGGCGCGGTTCTTGGTCAGCATGATCTCGCCCTTGGCGGCGAGATCCTTGGCGAGATTGACCAGCAGCGCCTGGGCTTCGTCGACGTCGCGCAGGCGGACAGGGCCCAGCGCCGCCATGTCGTCCTGCAGCATCTTGGCTGCGCGCGAGGACATGTTGCCGAAGAAGAAGTTGCGGACGTCCTCGTTGGCGCTCTTGAGCGCGACGCCGAGCTTGTCCTTGTCGACGTTGCGCATCAGGGTCTGAGCCGAGCCGGAATCCAGCTTCACCAGATCGTCGAAGGTGAACATCAGCGCCTTGATGCGCTCGGCCGATTCGCGATTGTCCTCTTCCAGCGACGTGATGAAGCGGGTTTCGGTCTGGCGGTCGAAATTGTTGAAGATTTCCGCCATCACCTCGTGGGCGTCGCGGCGGCGGGTCTGCGACAGATTGGACATGAATTCGGTGCGCAGCGTCTTCTCCACGCTCTCGATCACCTCCTTCTGCACCGCTTCCATCTTCAGCATGCGGTTGATGACGTCGAGCGCGAGCTCCTCGGGCAGGATGCCGAGCACGCGGGCGGCGTGCTCCGACTTCAGCTTCGACAGCACCACGGCGATGGTCTGCGGGTATTCGTTCTTGAGATAGTTGGCGAGGACCTCCTCCTGCACGTTGGAGAGCTTCTCCCACATGTTGCGGCCAGCGGGGCCGCGGATCTCGTCCATGATGCCGTTGACGCGCTCCGGCGGCAGGTACTGCTGCAGCAGCCGCTCGGTGGCGTCGAAATTGCCCATCAGCGCGCCCGAGGCCGACATGCGCGAGACGAATTCGAGCAGCATGTCCTCGACCGTATCGACCTCGACGGTGCCGAGCGTCGACATTTCCAGCGAGAGCTGGCGGACCTCGTCGTCGTCGAGCAGGCTCCAGATCTTGCCGCCATATTGCTCGCCCAGCGCCAGCATGAGGATCGCGGCGCGCCGCGGTCCGGACAATTGCTCGGCTCCCTTGCCGTTCTTGGCGCGGTCGCCCGCGCGCTGACCCAGCGTTGAGATCACGCTGGTGATGTCGTTGGAGTTGGCGTTTTGCGCGTTGGAGGCCATGTCAGATCACTTTTTGATTTACTTGGCAGATTGCTTGGCAGGTTGCTTGGCGGGTCATTTGGCTGGTTCGGCCAGCCACTGGCGGATGATGGAGACGGTCTCGTTGGGGTTGCGCTCGGCGAGCTCGCCGACGCGATGAACGGACTGGGCGTGGACCTGGCCCTGGACGGTGGCGACGTCTATCGCGGTTGCCGCACCGCTCGGCAGCAGCTGCTGGCCGCTGCTGGCCGGCGCGGCCTCATCGCTCGCGGAGGGGCCGGTCAGAACGCCGGAGATGGCGGCGGCGACCTCGTCGGACGCCAGGATGCGCTTGACCAGCGGCCGGATCACCAGGAACAGCACGACCAGGCCGAGCAGCATCATCACGCCGAGCTCGACGAAGTACATGACGTCGTCCTTGGTGAACTGCAGCATGCCGAGGAAACCCGAGGGCTCGCTGATCGGGGCGGTGGAGGGGGCGTCGGCAAAGCGCAGGTTCACGACCTCGACCTGGTCGCCGCGCTTCTGGTCGAAGCCGATCGCCGAGCGCACCAGAGCGGAGATGCGGTCGAGCTGCTCCTTGGTGCGGTCCTGATAGGCCAGCTCGCCCTTGTCGTTCTTGGAATAGATGCCGTCGACCAGCACCGCGACCGAGATGCGGTTGACCCGGCCGGCCTCGGTCACCTCGGTCTTGGTGGTGCGGGAGATCTCGTAATTGTTGGTCTCTTCGGTCTTCTTGCTCTGATCCTTCGCCGTCGGACCGCTGTTCTGCTGGTTGCCTGGCAGCTCGTTGTTGACGGTGACCTGACCGTTGTTGTCGGCGGTCGAGCTCTGTTCTTCGCGCGTCTGGCTGGAGCGCAGCACGCGGCCCTCGGGGTCGAACTTGTCCGAGGTCTGGGTGACCTTGTTGAAGTCGAAATCGGCCGAGAGCTGCACGCGGGCGCGGCCCGTCCCGACCACGGAGGAGACGATGTCCTCGACCTGCTTTCGGATCCGCTTCTCGAAGGCGACGCGGCGCTCTTCGCCGACCGCCTGCTCCGGATCGGTCTGGGCGCCGTCGGCAAGCAGCTGGCCGGCCTCGTCGACGATCGAGACCCGCTGTGGCTTCAGCCCGTTGACGGCGGAGGCGACCAGATGGCGGATGGCGCGGATCTGCTGGGCTTCCAGCGCGCCGCGGACCCGGACCACGATCGAGGCCGACGGCTCCGGCGCCTCGCGCGAGAACAGCGGGCGCTCGGGCAGCACCAGATGGACGCGGGCGGCCTGGATCCGGTCAATGGCGCGGATGGTGCGGGCGAGTTCGCCTTCCAGCGCCCGCAAGTGGTTGATATTCTGGACGAAAGAGGTGGTGCCGAGAGCGTCCGACTTGTCGAAGACTTCATAGCCGACGCCGCCGCCCTTGGGCAGGCCGCCCTCGGCGAGCTTCATCCGCAGGCGCGTGACCTTATCCTTGGGCACCATGATGATGCTGCCTTCATTGCGCAGCTCGAACTGGATACCCTGGCGTTCCAGGTCCTTGATGATGCCCGAAGAATCCTCGACGCTGAGGTCGGTGAACAGCGTCGTCATCTGCGGCGTGGTCACCCGCATGATGACGAACGCGAAAAAGCCGATGAGCGCGGCGGTGACCGCGATCATCGCCCCGAACCGGGCGGCGCCGATACCCTTCAGAAAGTCCGCAAGACCTTGCAAGCAACCGCCCCAACAGATTCGGCCGCTTTCACTGGAAGGGGCCGACTGGGCAATTATTGCCTAGGTGATGGTTTCGATATGGTTAACGAAGGTTAAGAGGTCGGACAAAAGTCGGCCGAAAAGCAAACAAGAAAAAAATCGGCCTCGCGGGGCGAGGCCGATTTTCGTCAAAAGCCGCAGATTTCCGGATCGCTTACTGGCGATATTGCTGGATGCGGGTGGTGCGAAGACCCGCCAGACCGTGCTGGTCGATGGAAAACTGCCAGGAAAGGAATTCGTCGACCGTCAGGGTATAACGGCTGCAGGCCTCCTCGAGGGAGAGAAGTCCGCCACGCACAGCGGCGACGACTTCGGCCTTGCGGCGGATCACCCAACGTTTGGTGCCGGGTGCTGGCAAGTCTGCAATCGTCAGCGGACTGCCGTCCGGCCCGATGACGTATTTTACCCTCGGGCGATGGGGTTCTGTCATGGCGTACTCACAAACTCTCAACCACTGAACTCACGCCGTAACCCTACGCGTGCGGGCTTAAAAATCCGCTAAGCCTAAGGCATCAATACAATTCTCCTTGAAAATGGCTGGAACACAGCCATCCCGGCCGGCGGAACGGTTGTGTCCAGGCCGGTCGGGGGGTCTTCTTAAATACTTTACTAACGAACAGAGGCCTGAGCACGATGCTGCAAAGCCCTCAAACTGTCGTCCCGGGGCGCGCGTAGCGCGAGCCCGGGATCCATACCGCGTGATCTATCGATCAGACACGAGTAGCGGTACCAAGAGTAACGTCCTGACCACGAGTCCTCGCCAAATGTCTCGCGGTGGTTATGGATCCCCGCCCCCGTGCGCAATTGCGCACTCGGCGGGGATGACACCTCATATGCGGCGGTAGCGCGAGCCGCTAGTTGCTGCTGGTGGCGATGATGCTCTTCACCTGGCTCAGCATGTAGCTCTGGCCGTCGATGCTGAGCAGCGGCGGCGACTGGGTCAGGTCGACCGACGACACCACGCCCTGCACTTGGGCCGCGATGCCGACATTGTTGTTGGCGACGTCCTTGCCGGTGGCCGAGATCGTGTACTTGCCGTCGGGCCATTGCGTGCCGTCATTGCCCATTCCGTTCCAGGTGAAGGGAACGTCGGTGCCGGCACCTGCGGTGTATTTGCCGGTGAACACGGTCTGGCCGCTGGCATTGGCGACGGTGATGTCGACGGTCGAGTCGGTGGGAACGTTGAGATGCCAGGTCGCCGTCGACTTCGTCATGGTCGCGGTGGTGCCGTCGACCAGGGCGGTCTTGCCGACGAAGCCCAGCGCCTGGGTCGCCTGCGTGGTCTGCTGCAGCGTGACGAGCTGGGACAGCGAGTCGTTGGTCTTGAGCTGTTGCTCGACCCCGGCGAACTGCACCAGCTGCTGGGTGAACTGGTTGGTGTCGAGCGGGTCCAGCGGGTTCTGGTTCTGCAACTGCGTCGTCAGCAGCGTCAGGAAGGTCTGGAAATTGCCGGCGAGCGTCGCGCCGGTGTTCGAGCTCAGCGAGTTCGAGCCCGACGAATTTTTCGAGACGTCGGTCGTGCCGGAGACGACGGTGGGGGCGGTGGCGGCATTCGTGGTGGTCATATGCGAATACTCCTCACACTCTGATGTCGACGCCGCTGCTCGATCCGAGCATGCGGCCGTAGGAGCGACCGACGGGCGCCGCTGCAACGGTGTCGTCCTCGCTGATGATCAGCCGGCGGGCATTGCCGCCATTGTCGTTGTTCTGGCCGGAGTTCTGGCCCGACGAATTCTGGTCGCGCAGGCTGAAGGACAGCCCGTTGCTGCCGGTCTTGAAGCCGGCGTCGTCGAGCGCGCGTTGCAATTGCGGGGCATCCTGCCGCAGCATCTGCAGCGTCTCCGGCTTCTCGACGGTGAGATGCGAGGTGACCTGGCCGTTGCGGTCGACATTGATGCGCACGTCGATGCGGCCGAGGTCGATCGGATCGAGGCTGATGTCGAAGCGCGTCTTGCCGGCGCGTGCGGCGGCCGCGATCTCGATCGGCACGCCGCTGATCGGCACGGCCGTCGCGTTGGCCGCGGTCGCGGTCAGCGTCGTGGTCGAGGCCGGGGTCGTGTTGGTCACCGGCGCCTGGAAGGCGGAGGCGGCCTGCGCGCTGGCGTCGGTCGCGGCGACATTGGCCTGCGCGGCCGCATGCGCGTGCGTGCCGTTCGCCGCACTGGTCGCATCGGTGGTGCCGGCCTTCGCATCGGCCTTGGCGTCGGTCGCGCCGGCCTCGGCCTGCGGTTTTGCGGTTTGCGCGTGCGCGGCGTTGGCGGCCGTCGCATTTGCCGGCGCCTGCGCAGCGTTCGCGTTGCCCGCGTCCTGGCCGATATTGGAAGCGTCGGCCTGTCCTTGCGCGATGGCGGCGGCCTTGAATGAGGTCTTCGGCGTGCCCTGGTCGACGGCGGCGATCAGGCCGCCATTGGTCTTGGCATCGGTCGCGGTGCCGTCGGTGGTAGCCGTATCCCCGAGCGTCGCCGTGGTGTTGGCATCGACCTTGGCGCCGGCGGTCTTGTCGCTCGCTGTCGCGGTATCGGTCTTGCCGGCGATCTGCGCCGCGGTGGAGGCGCTGGCGGCGATGCCGGCGGCGGCGATCGTCAGCGGCGAGGCGGCGGCATCACTGGCCTGGCTCGCGGCTGCGTTCGGGTCGACCGGCACCACAGGTACGGCCACCACAATTGCGTTCGGATCGGGCTGGGCGGCCTGCGTCGCGTCCACTTGGGCGGCGGCTGCGGCATCGGCCGCGGCAGTCTGCCCGTCGGTGCCGCTGGTCTTGTCGCTCTTGCTGTCGCCGGACTTGTCGGCCGATTTGGCGTCGGACGCCTCGGACTTGTCCTTCTTGGCGGCCTTGCTGGTGTCTTTGCCAGAATCCTTGGCAGGATCGGCGGCCGAGTCGTTCCTGGTGCGAGCCGAATTGTCGTTGGCGTCGCTCGCTCTACTCTGCGAGGACGAATCGCTCGCGGAGGTATCGCGCGAATTCCGGTCGGACGCGGACGACGAGGAGGAGGAATCGGTCCAGCGCGACGATGTGTCCTGCGCGGCGGCCGCCGCGTTGGTGTTGACCGCCTGGGTGTTGCTGTCGACCAGCGAGCCGAAGGAATCGTTGGTGTCCTTCGTGCTCTGCGACCGGGCAGTCTTTTGCTGCGCGCTGGGAACTGGCACGCTGGCAGCTACATCTGACGTCCGACCGACCACAGGCGACCCCTTGAAAACATCTTCGTCCCCAAGGTAGCAAGGAGTGGGCCAGCCCCGCGATGAGCCAATTTATCAAGCAAAATCAAAATCTTGATAAATCGGGCACGCCTCCGCGACGCCCTCCTGGACCCGGCGTTTCTGCCGCCCCCGGCAAGAATTGCCCTAAGCTTTCCGCACGCGTGATTGCTTCACCGGAAGGCCGCCTATATTAAAGAGGCGCTCTCAGCCGCTTTCGACCGGGCAGACCGTGCCTTTCGGGAACTTGGGTTCCCTTAGGATTGCCGATGTCCGGGCCAGAAGCACATCGCGGATCGCCGAACGCCGCCGTCACACCTTAAAAGCCATGCTCAACAGTCTGGATCTCGAAGGCCGTCCTGAGGATACCAGGGTCGTCGTTGCCATGTCGGGCGGCGTCGATTCCTCGACCACGGCCGCGCTGTTGAAGGCGCAAGGCTATGACGTCGTCGGCATCACGCTGCAGCTTTACGACCATGGCGCGGCGACCCATCGCAAGGGCGCCTGCTGCGCCGGCCAGGACATCCACGACGCTCGCGACGTCGCGGCCAAGCTCGGCATTCCCCATTACGTGCTCGACTACGAGGATCGCTTTCGCGAGTCCGTCATCGACAATTTCGCCGACAGCTACGCGATCGGCGAGACGCCGGTGCCGTGCATCGAGTGCAACCGCAGCGTCAAATTCCGCGACCTCCTCAAGACCGCGCGCGAGCTCGGCGCCCAGGCGCTCGCCACCGGCCATTACGTCGCCTCGCGTCGCCGCGACGACGGTTCGCGCGCGCTGGTCTGCGCCGCAGACAGCGACCGCGACCAGAGCTATTTCCTGTTCGCGACCACGCAGTCACAGCTCGATTTCCTGCGCTTCCCGCTCGGCGACATGACCAAGCCCGAAACGCGCGAGCTCGCGCGTCGCTTTGAGCTCAGCGTCGCCGACAAGCACGACAGCCAGGACATCTGCTTCGTGCCCACGGGCCGCTACACCGACATCATCACCCGTCTGCGTCCGAACGCGATGGACCCCGGCGACATCGTCGATCTCGACGGCCGCGTGCTCGGCCGGCACAATGGCATTGCCAATTTCACAATCGGCCAGCGCCGCGGCCTCGGCATCGCCGCCCACGCGCCGCTGTTCGTGGTCCGGCTCGATGCTGCCAACCGCCGCGTCGTCGTCGGCCCGCGCGACGCCTTGAAGATGCACCGCATCAGCTTGCGCGACGTCAACTGGATCGGCGACGGCGACATCGACCGCGCCATCGGCGGCGGCCTCGAACTGTTCGTGCGCGTGCGCTCGACCCGCGCGCCCCAGCCGGCGTGGCTGCGAGGCGGCAACGGTCATTACGAGGTCGAGCTCGTCGCCGGCGAAGAGGGCGTCTCGCCCGGCCAGGCCTGCGTGTTCTACGACGCGCCTTCGGGCCAGGCCCGCGTGCTCGGCGGCGGTTTCATCCAGAGCGCCGCGGCCAAGATCGCGAGCAACGCAGCGCGGCCGCTCGCCGAAGCCGTGCGCGGCTAAAAAAACTTCAGAGCGGGGCAGGGGGCATGGCAGCAGACATCTCGCGGGCCGGGGTCGAGAAGGCCTATGGCCGCTGGGCGCCGGTGTACGATCTCGTGTTCGGCAAGGTGTTCGACGCCGGCAGGCAGTCGACCATCGCCGAGGCCGACCGCATCGGCGGCCGCATCCTCGACGTCGGCGTCGGCACCGGGCTTTCGCTGTCCGACTATTCGCGCACCACGAAGATCTGCGGCGTCGACATCTCCGAGCCGATGCTGCGCAAGGCGCAGGCGCGCGTGCGCGCGATGCGGCTCAGCAATGTCGAAGTCCTCTCGGTGATGGACGCCAAGAACCTCGCCTTCCCCGAGAACTTCTTCGACGCGGTGGTCGCGCAATACGTCATCACCGCCGTGCCGGATCCCGAAGGCACGCTCGACGAGTTCGTGCGCGTGCTCAAGCCCGGAGGCGAGCTGATCCTCGTCAACCACATCGGCGCCGAAAGCGGCCCCCGAAAGCTGTTCGAACTCGCCTTCGCCCCCATCGCCCGCCGCCTCGGCTGGCGCCCGGAATTCCCCTGGGACCGCCTCGTCAACTGGGCCGCAAAGCACGGCGGCGTCACGCTGACCGAGCGCCGGCCCATGCCGCCGATGGGCCATTTCTCGCTGATCCGCTACCACAAATCGTAATGTTACAGGTGGGAACACCGGGCCTTGCCCGCGCGTTTCCCTCCCATGCGCACCACATCAAACATCATCCTGGCCGGCTTCCTGATCGCTGCCTCGGGCGCCGCGATCGCGCAGGCTCCGCCAGCTCCGGCGACACCGCCGCAAGCGACCGCGCCGCCATCCCCGCAACGCAGCCCCGGCTGCGCGCCTTCGGATAGGCTGACCACCGCTCCCGACGGCACCACCACAACCGGCCAGTCCCGGGAACCGCTCGGCGACAAGCTTGCCAAGACCGACGGCGTGCTCTGCCCGCCCTCCGGCGTCGACCCCGACATGCACGCCCCGGCCCCCGACACCGGCGGCACCACCCCCGTGATTCCGCCCCCCGGGAGCCCCGGCGGCGACCCGACCGTCCGGCCGAAATAGGCTTGATCCAAATCCCTGATCTCGTCATGCCCGGGACAAGCCCGGCCATGACGGATTCAGTGCCCAAAGAGGCCAAATTCACCCGCCGACATATTTGCTGATGCCTTGGCAAACGCGGATTGACAGCCCGCCGCCCCCTTCCTTATATGCCGCGCGTTCGCGAGATCGGCGGTTCCGCCGTTCGCGACCCTGTGGCGGGGTAGCTCAGCTGGTTAGAGCACGGGAATCATAATCCTGGGGTCGGGGGTTCGAGTCCCTCTCCCGCTACCATCTTTCCCCACGCTCCCGTTCCCCCGGTTGGGGCAGGCGGCTTCATCAAGCAGGGCTTTGAGCGGCCTGCTATCTCAACCGCTGCTCCACACGGTCTGGTTGGATCCCGGAACACTGTGACCGTATCGACAAGGTCGCGAGTGCGCTCTGCGAACAGCGGGTTTATTGCTTTGCCTTGGTGGAGAAAACGAGTGCCTGGTCGTCGATCTCCTCGTCGGGGAGGCGATGGACGCCTGCCATGACGTGCAGTTCCGCTAGAGACGGCATGGCAGCGGCGGAGAACTCGACCAAGCGAGGTTGGCTCCTCAAGACCAAGACAGCCACAACCAATGGAAGAACAACGAAAGAGGTTACCAAGAACAGCTTCATGTAACGTCTCCCATTTCGCCTGTGGAGAAAAAACGGTTAGCAGGAAAGATTGGCGCTAAGTTCGCGCGCTCGATTCAGCGAACGCCGATGTGGCGGACTCCTGCACGAAATTGTCGAGGACGCCCGCGGCGCCTATGGCGATGGCAGCCACAAACAGGCAGGCAAATATGAAAATGCGCATGCTCTTTGTCCTTAAGATTGCACTCTAGCACAGTTCCAAGAGAATTTGTGCAGGTCTCGTACGAAAGGCTGTGTTCAGATTGGGAGTGCGAAGGCCTGCACCTCGATCTCGATGAACGTTCGTCCAAGTGCGCCAACGGCTGCATAAAAGTCAGCCGAGTTCGCCTGCTCAAGGTCCGCGAAAAAGCGTCTCATCCAGCGTGAGACATGCTCTTCAAAGAATAGTCTCTCGAGGGGCGCCGGCGCCGGAATGGTTCCGCCGGCGAAGCCGGCCATGATCTCGCAGAGAAATCCCGCGTGATCTTCGGGCTCCGCACGTTCCGGAGCCTTTTCGAGGCCGAGATCCCCGAGAGTTTCCCGTAACCGCGCGAGCGGACGGCCATACAGGGTCTCGGACAAATAGTGCGAGGCATAAGGCAGCAGGGCCCCCTTCCCCAATCCTGCGAAGAGGGCGAAGAACTCGCGCGCCGCGGCCTGCTCGTTTGTCCGGCGTGCCGCCTCCGCCAGCGCATTGTGCGCCACTCCCATAGGGCTGGCATCGCCGCGCAATGCGGAGAGGCGGCTCAGCAGATCTCCGTCCGGGCTGCGCGTCAGCAACGTTGCCAACAGCGCGTATTCCTGCGATCGGGCGAAGTCGAAGTCATCGACAGTACGCACTGAAGCGATCCTTGAGGCTGCTAGCGCGGCAATGCGCTGCCGTGACGTCGTCGTCGCGGAGAGGGCAACACCGTTGCAGCAAGGCCATCAAGTTGCTCTCCTGCGTCCCGGTCCTCGGTGGTCGGTGTTGCGGCATCATCTGGTGATGGCCCGACTGCCAGGGCCGTTGGTTCGAGGGCGGGCCGTTCGGAATTGACGAGGTCCTGCCGAACCGGGTTGATCGGTGGCGGCACGTCCGCGAGCACGTCCTGGACCTGCTCCATACCCTTCGAGACCTGCGCGACCAGATCGGCAATTTTGTCGGTGGGATCGAGCGGACCGAATCCCGGAATAGCGTTGGGGTCATTGAAGTCCCACTGGTTCTCCGCGATCCCTATGAAGTCGCGAATCGCAGGATCGACTGCCCAGGCTCGGCGCAATGCTGCGCGGGTCAATTCCACCGGGACGCCGGTTTTCAGGAACGTGACAATGTCGGTGTGAGCGGTAATCGACTCGATCGATGGCAGACTGGCGAGATCGAAGGGGCGGTCGGCCTCGTCGTCCCCAGCGGATGCCTGCACGGTTTGCCTGCTGCCGGCCGGATCGGCATCAGCGCTTTTCGATGCTTGCTTGAGACGCGCCCAGCGGAAAAAGACGTTATTGTCTGGCACTGTTCTGTCTCGTGTCATGCACTGGGGTTCCTAACGATTGCGCTGCCGTTTGACGAATGGGCGCTCAACATGATGCTCGGCAACGAAACGGGCGACGATCTCGCAGATACCAATCGGCATCGGGACCGCTTCAACCAGATTGCTGCCCGCGTCGGTGAATGCCTCGCCCTCGGCAGGGTCGGCCGTGACAGCGAGCAGTTCATAAGGCGGTTCGGAGCCGGTGGGACGCAGATTGACCCATAATGTGGGTGAACCTGATGTGAGATTTTCGCGATAGTTCGTGGTCTCGGTTCGATGCAGTTCGATCACGGCGTCACCTGCATAGAACAGTGTGGCATCGCCTTCGCCGCCAATTGGAGTCCATGGTTTCGCAGACGGCTCTCCGGCGAAGACCGACACAGGCCGCCACAGAAAATTGGCCCACGCACTCTTCGCTTTGCGTCGTTCGATTGCGACACCGACGGCAATGCTTGCAAGACTTGTCGATATCAAATTTCTGGTCTCCAATCGAAGTGCGGTCTCCGATACGGGGTCGCCTTTCGCGACATGCGGAGTATATACTCCAGGAATGATCCGGCCAGTAGGTGGCCGCTCTATCTTGGCATCCGAGGTATATCGTGAGTGTCGAACCTCAGACCGGCAGGCGCTTCCTGATCTGCTCATGCGAAGGGTCGATGCCGCTCGATGCCGATGCGATCGGCCGCGGTTGTCACGGCAAAGTGACGGCAGCCACGCAACTTTGCGGTACCGAGCTCGGCCTGTTTAGGGCTGTCGCAGCCGAAGATGCCCTACTTACTGTAGCCTGCACCCAACAGGCGGCGCAGTTTTCGCAGGTTGCGGCCGAAAATAATCGTGCGAATTCGATACAGTTTGCCAATATTCGCGAGACCGCGGGATGGTCTGGCGATGCCCACCGCGCGGGGCCGAAGATGGCCGCGCTGCTGGCCGCGGCGACCGAAGTCGCCGCACCCGCGCCGATGGTTCGGCTGGAGAGCGACGGAATCATCCTGGTCTACGGCCGCGACGAGGCTGCGATCGAGGCCGGCGATTTGCTGAAGGAGCACCTCGACGTCACCGTGCTGATTGCGCCACCAGCCGTGATCGCGCCGCCACGTCACTCCGACTATCCCATTGCCAAAGGCCGGATAAGCAGCATCAAAGGACATTTGGGAGCGTTCGACTTGGTGGTCGACGAGTTTGCCGAAGCGGCGCCGTCCTCGCGTCGTGTGCTGACGTTCGGCCCATCGCGCAGCAATGCTCGTTCGGCCTGCGACATCGTCCTCGACTTGACCGGCGGGCCGGCGCTGCTTCCAGCCGATTTGCGCGACGGCTATCTGCGTGCGGATCCCGGCAATCCCGCAGCTATTCTCCAGGCCGTGCTGAAGGCGCGCGACCTCGTTGGTACCTTCGAGAAGCCGCGTTTCATCACCTTTGACACCGGGCTTTGCGCCCATTCACGCTCGAAGCAAACCGGCTGCACCCGCTGCCTCGATTCCTGCCCTGCCGGCGCGATTATGCCCGCGGGCGACCATGTGGCAATCGATGCCGAGATCTGCGCGGGCTGCGGTCAATGCGCGACGGCCTGTCCCACGGGCGCAGCATCCTATGCAATGCCGCCCGAAGATGCGCTGGTCCGAAAGCTGCGAGCCATGTTGATCGCGTACCGTCAGGCCGGCGGTGAGCGGGCCGTTGTCCTCGTTCATGACGAAAGCCACGGCGCGCCACTGATCGATGCGCTGGCGCGGTTCGGCGACGGCTTGCCCGCGAACGTGCTGCCGTTTGCCGTCAACGAGGTCACGCAGGTCGGGTTGGAGACCATCGTCGCAGCTTTTGCCTATGGCGTGTCGGCCGTGCGCTTCCTGCTCCGGGCCAAGCCGCGCCATGACGTCTCCGGGTTGATGCGGACGATCGCACTGGCTGATCCGATTCTGACCGGCCTTGGCTTCGGCCCGGACCGGCTTTCGGTGATAGCGACCGACGATCCGGATGACCTGGTCGGGGTGCTCCGCGCGGCGCCGACGCACGCACCGGTTTCGCGCCCGGCAAGCTTCCGCCCGGTGGGCCGCAAACGCGATGTGCTTCGCTTTGCGCTGGCCGAACTGCATCGCGCGGCACCTGTTCCCGTCGATGTCGTTCCGTTACCCGATGGGGCGCCGTTCGGCGCCATCGAGGTCGATACAGCGGGCTGCACACTTTGCCTGTCCTGCGTGTCGGTCTGTCCGACGAGTGCCCTGCGCGATGACCCCGAGCGCCCGGCATTGCGTTTTGTCGAAGACTCCTGCGTTCAGTGCGGTCTGTGCCGGACGACGTGTCCGGAGAAGGTCATCACGCTGGTCCCGCAAATTGACTTCCGCGCGAGCCGGGCGCCAACGCGGGTTCTCAAGGAGGAGGAGCCGTTTTGCTGCATCCGCTGCAGCAAACCGTTTGGTGTCAAGAGCAGCATCGAGCGCGTGGTCGCGAAGCTTGAGGGCCAGCACTGGATGTATTCGGGCTCGAAGCAAAGGCTGGACGCAATCAAGATGTGCGGCGATTGTCGGGTCAATTTCGTTGCCGAGCAGGGCTTCGAGTCTTACAGCTCACCGGCTCCAACCGTCCGCACGACTGACGACTATCTGCGTGAGCAGGCAGAACGAGACCCGGACAACCGCTCCAGCTGAATTGCCCCCGGTTGGGGAGCCCGAGGGTTGTCGCTCTATTCAGCCGGTGTTGCGGAAGTCTGCCGGCCTTCCGCTTCGAGCTTTTCAGCGAGCCAGCGGTCGTGATGCTCCTTCGCCCAATTGATATCGACCTCGCCCGTTCCCATCGCTTCGAACGCACCTTCCATGCCGAGCGTGCCGATATAGATGTGTCCTAGGATCAGCGCGATGAAAAGGATTGCAATGACGGCATGAGCGACCTGGGCGATCTGCATGTCCGCAATGTTGGTGCCGTAGAAGGGAAACAGCAGCACGAATCCCGACGCGGACACCGCAATGCCGGCTGCGACCGACAGCCAATAGACCATTTTTTCACCGAGATTGAATCGTCCGGCCGGCGCATGCTTCGACTTGATGAAACCGCCACCCTGCTTGACCCAGTCAATATCGATCCTCTTGAAGAGATTGTCCCTGAAGAAAAGCACTGTGATCAGAACGAGGCCCGCCACGAAGGCGAAGCTCGTGAAATTGTGGATGTACTTCGCGATCTGGGAGATGTCGGAGAAGGCATCCGGACCGACGAGCGGTCGCAGCAGGACCTTGCCGAAGGTGACGTTCAGGCCGGTCAATCCGAGCAGCACGAAAGAGACCGCCGTCAGCCAATGCGCGAACCGCTCGAAGGCCTCGAAGCGGACGATCGTCTGGCCGGAGCGCCCTGCCTCGATACGAAGCCGACCCATGATCAGATAGGCGAGCGCGAGCACCGCAAGCATGCCCACGATGACCAGCGCGGCCCCCCAGTGCAGCAGGACCTCGTGGAAATAATCCCAGGTTCGTCCGGCCGGCTGCATCAACACGCCGGCTTTGACATCGGGAATGTCGATCCGGCCCTGGATGCGCGGTGCTCGCTCCAGAAGCGTCTTCTGGTTGGTCACACTGGCGGTCGGATTGGGCGCCCCATCGGGACCGAGCTTCTGGGCGAGCACCGGGGCTGTCGTGAGACAGAACAGCGCCAACAGAAGCGCTGCGAAGCGAATGCGTGCGAAAGCCGTCATGACGGATACCCAATCTTCGTCCCTGATCGTCGCGCTTTCATTGGCGGTAAAACGCAGGTCCCCTTACGACTTGACGTCCTCGTGATAGGCGGTTGTCCAGCCCCAGGCTCCGGAGCCATAGCCGCGCGTCTCGACGCGCTCCTCGTAGAGTTGCGCGATGATGTCACCATCGCCTGCGAGCAGCGACTTGGTCGAGCACATCTCGGCGCACATCGGCAGCTTGCCTTCGCCAAAACGGTTCGAGCCGTACTTCGCATATTCCTCGGCACTGCCCGGTGCTTCGGAGCCGCCGCCGCCCGCGCAATAGGTGCACTTATCCATCTTGCCCCGCGAGCCGAAATTCCCCACCTGCGGATATTGCGGCGCCCCGAACGGACAGGCGTAGAAGCAATAGCCGCAGCCGATGCACTGATCCTTGTTGTGCAGGACGATGCCGTCTTCGGTCGGATATATGCATTTGACCGGACACACCGAGGCGCAAGGCGCGTCGGTACAGTGCATGCAGGCCATCGACACCGACCGCTCGCCGGGCTTGCCGTCATTGATGGTGACGACACGACGTCGATTGATGCCCCACGGCACCTCGTTCTCGTTCTTGCAGGCGGTCACGCAGGCATTGCAGTCGATGCAACGATCCGCATCACAGAGGAATTTCATGCGTGCCATTGGTCTGACCTCTCAGGCGGCTCTGATCTGACACAGCGTGGCTTTCGGTTCCTGCATGCCGGTGGCAGGATCATAGCCATAGGTCGTCAGCGTATTGACGCTCTCACCGAGCACGATGGGATCGGCTCCCACTGGATATTTCGCGCGGAGATCGGCGCCCTCGTACCAGCCGGCGAAATGGAAGGGCATCCAGGCAACGCCTTTGCCGACGCGTTCAGTCACCTGCGCCTTCATCCGGGCCCGTGAGCTGTTCTCCGCACCGGTCACCCAAACCCAGCCGCCGTCGACGATGCCGCGCTCGGCTGCGTCCGCCGGATTGATCTCGACGTACATGTGCTGCTTCAGTTCGGCGAGCCATTTGTTGGATCGCGTTTCCTCGCCGCCGCCTTCGTATTCGACCAAACGGCCCGAACTCAGGATCAGCGGGAACTGCTTCGCGATCGCGCGGTCGACGGCGGCCTTCTGCACGGAGAATCCGATATTGGGCACGCGAAATTGCTTCGCGTCCGGCAAGGTCGGATAGTCGGCAACGAGATCGGGACGCGGCGTGTAGATCGGTTCGCGATGCACTGGAACCGGGTCGGGCAGATTCCACGCGACCATGCGGGCCTTGGCGTTTCCATAAGGCGAACACCCGTGTTCGATCGCAACCCGCTGGATCCCGCCGGATAGATCGGTCGACCATGACACCTTGTCCGGATCGGCCGGATTGATGCGGGCGATCGTCTCGCGTTCCTGCGCAGTGAGATCCTTGTCCCAGCCGAGTTTCTTCAGCACGCCAAGGGTGAACTCGGGATACCCGTCCTTGATCTCCGAACCGACGGAGTAGGAGCCCTCGGCAAGAAGATTGTCGTGATCTTCCCGCTCCACTTCCTGCCCGTTCTCCATCACCTTGCGTTTCACGACGCGCTCGACGCCGAAGCGTGCACGGAAGGTGCCGCCGCCCTCTTTCACCGGAAGATTGGTGTTGTAGAGGATCGGCGTGCCTGGATGCTTGAACTCCGGCGTACCCCAGCACGGCCATGGCAGGCCGTAATATTCCCCGCCAACCTCGGGATCGTCCTTCGGCGCCCGCAATGTCACCAGATCGAACTTGTGCTGGTTCCTCATGTGGGCCTTGAGCCGCTCCGGTGACTGCCCGCAATATCCGGTCGACCATCCGCCGCGGTTGATTTCGCGCAGGATGTCCTCCGCCGAAACCGCGCCGTTCTCGACCTTGATGTTCTTGAACATCAGGTCGGCAAATCCAAACTTGCGGGCGAACATGTACATCACGTCGTAGTCGTTCTTCGACTCGAAGACCGGATCGACGATTTTTTCACCCCATTGCAGCGACCGGTTGGAGTTGGTGCGCGAGCCCTCCATCTCGAAGCTCGTGCACGCCGGCAAAAGGTAGGTGCCGTTCTTGCGCTCCGACAGCACCGACCACGCGGTCGGATAGGGATCGCAGACCACCAGCAGTTCGAGCTTCTCGATGCCCTTCACGGCCTCCGGCATCCGGGTGATGGTATTGACGCCATGCCCCATGATGAACATGGCCTGCACCGGATTGGGCTGGCTGATCTGATTCTTGGGCAACAAGGTTGCGTCGAACCAGCGCGTGCTCGGAATGCCTGGCGTCTCCATCAGCTTCTTGTCGGGGAAACGCGACTTCATCCAGTCGTAATCGACCTCCCACACCCGGCACCAATGCCGCCAGGCCTCCTCGGCGAGACCGTAATACAAAGGCAACGAGGTGACATCGAGACCGAGATCGGTGGCACCCTGCACGTTGGTGTGGCCGCGGAAGATGTTGGCGCCGGCGCCGGGCTGCCCCATGTTGCCGGTGGCAAGCAGCAACAGGCAGCTGGCGCGGACATTGGCAGTGCCGGTGGTGAATTGAGTCTGCCCCATCGCCCAGATCAGCGTAGCCGGCTTCTGCGTCGCGAACAGCTGGGCGACGTGCTTGACCTGTGCTTCGGGCAAGCCGGTCACGCGCTCGACCTCCTTGGGAGGCCACTTCGCAATTTCCTTTCGCACCTCGTCCAGGCCATAGACGCGCTGGCTGAGGAATTCCTTGTCTTCCCAGCCGTTCTCAAAGATGTGCCACAGCATGCCGTAGATCGTGGCAATGTGCGTGCCGGGGCGAACCCGGACGTATTCGGTCGCGTGCGCAGCGGTCCGCGTCATCCGGGGATCGACCACGATCATGTTGGCGCGGTTGAGCTCCTTGCCTTCGAGAATGTGCTGCAGGGAAACCGGATGGGCCTCGGCGGGATTGCCACCCATCAACAGGATGGTCTTGGCATTGCGGATGTCGTTGTAGCTGTTGGTCATCGCGCCGTAGCCCCAGGTATTGGCTACGCCGGTGACCGTCGTCGAGTGACAGATCCGCGCCTGATGGTCGGAATTGTTGGTGCCCCAGAACGCCGCGAGCTTGC
>Ga0102590_1002180_pt1 | contig 24518 bp, 17 predicted proteins | sample AraplaMF_Col_mMF_FD_76859 | JGI IMG/M metagenome (GOLD analysis project Ga0102590, IMG submission 76859) | Arabidopsis root microbial communities from the University of North Carolina, USA - plate scrape MF_Col_mMF | ecosystem: Host-associated > Plants > Roots > Endosphere | place: USA... | reverse complement strand
CGGCCGTCCCGCATGAGATCGACGGTCCTGGCGATGGCCGAGATGCTCGCGAAGGATTTGCGGTTCAGGAGATTGTCGGGAAAGTCGATGTCGAAGGCCTCTTCGATGCCAAGCATCAGCTGCACCGAGGCAAAGGACGTCAAACCTGCCGCATAAAGATCGGAATCGTCGCCAACCTGGTCGATCGACACAGGAAGCTTGCCGAATTTGGCTACGAGGTCGCGGATTGTCTTTTTCATCACATCACTCCAAGATTCTCATGATCCGAACCGGCGTTCATCGGCAATCTTTCGCCAGCGACGCAACGTTCGTATTTGCCGGAGATGTACTGGGGGCCCTCGTTCTCAATCGCTGAGACAAGGAGGTGGGACCCCTTGAGCATGCGCGGATTCTCAAAACGTGCCAAATTGCCTCCTGACGGTTTTATATATGCATATCGTCATTAGCCCGTCGGGCTGACATAGAAGTGTTATTCACTCCTGTCAACAGTCAAGGCGCCACGACAATGCAATCATGCCCCAGTTCGACAATCTGCCGGTAGAGACCGTAACCAGTGGGACCGGCCTTCTAGCCCGGAAAATTCATGGTGGGTTGGCGGAAGTAGTGCAAGCTAAAGCCGATCCGAATCATTTCCCGGAGACCACACCCGCCATGAATGACCGCGGACCGTCATGTCCTCGATCATCCGGCGGCGAAGAGGGCTTAGCTCGGCCATCTGGACCCCCTGTCCGAAGGGTGGGTTTGCAACACCCTCATCCTCTCAGCCAGGAGGCTCTTCTCAAAGCCCGCCGCAATTGCCGCGGTAGCGGCTTCGTTCAATCCCAAGAGAGTCGCACTCTGCGCTCGCCGGTGTTAGTCCCCAATTGCATGGCGGGCAATTGACCAGATGAAATCCGTCTGCATGGCAACGGCGGCCTGGTCGAGCTTGCCGGGATTGGTCCAGAACCAATTCGGATCCGGCGCGCCATTCGGACTGCAGGAACCGGATGGATTGGGACAGAGCGCCGGGACCGGCGGATCGACGAATCCTGCTGGCGTCGTCATTATTCCCTTTGCGTTGACGGCGGCACGCGCATGGCAGGTGATGCAGGACGAAGTGTCGGCGAATCCGGCCTCCGTTACCGAATTGCCAAGATGCGTCGGCAAGCCGGTCGCCGAGACGAAGTCGGTCTGGCTGCCCTTCAGGCAGTAATGTCCCCACACTGGTGAAAGGCCCGCAGAGCTCAACATGGCTTTCAGTGCGTCGTTCTTTGCACAGTCGCTGTAGGGCCGATCAAGGACGTCATTCGCGTCCACGTCGCCAACAACCGCACCATAGGCATCATGGCATCCGGTATAATCGCAACGGCCTGGATTGTTCTGGTGCTCGAACGTTGCCCAGGTCCAGTTGGGCAGCACCTTACTGCTGATATGCATGGCGATTAGCGCGTATTTTTTCCCGTCAGCTGCCTCGCTGACATAATAATTGGCGCTATCGACCTCATCGGCGGGTACCCAATTTGCCTTGACTTCCATGGCGCCGACAGGAACTGAGATCGGCCGGCCGGCATTATAGAAGGATCGCAGACCGGCCTTGGTAAAGAGCTGGTTGCAAACGATGTAATCGAAAGTCGCCTGGTTGCGGCGAACTTCTTCGCTCCCGTCGGGCGACCCATGCGGGAGGCCCATCGGAGCCAACTGCTGGAGGGCTGGAATACTCAGTATTTTTGGGCTGGCCATGGGGGTGGCGATTTCCGGCGCTGCAACGACCGTACCCGGCTGTCCACAGGACGGGTCACCTTTGGCGCCCGGAAAAACCGGATGCGGGGTGAATGTATCTTCGTTCGAAGCCCATGTTTCGAACAAAACCTTGCCGGGCGTCGCCGCAACGGGGGCAGCAACATAAGCGAGGAGACGCCAAGACGCCTCGTCCGGCCTATTGATTGCCAGGTTGGCATCGACCGACTGGGCGAAGCCGTCGAGGGTTATGGACGCCAACGCAAATGCGGCACCCGTTGCAAATAATCTGGAAATCCAGTGCATCTTGTCCTCCAAGCAGGTTCATCAGTCTCCGAGCTTTTTCGGAGGTGATTTTGTATTTTCGTTGCCTATTCGGGACATCCCGCCGTGGTGCTGAATGCGTTCCGACGTCGCCTCTATTTAATAGCGCGGATTCTCCGAATGTGGCATTTATGCCTTTGTGATGGATTCTCCCATGGATGACGCTACTATCTCGTCGCCACCTAAAACACAATGCCCTGTGTCAGTCAGCAGGCACTTTGCTGCGCCAACAAACTCACTGCTCCATCGGAGCAGGCCTTTCGTCAGCTCATTGAATTTTCCTTAGTGGGGTGCGGCGTGGGCTAGCTTTCGATCGGAATGAAGCGTCTCCGTGCCGGCGGCGCCTTCGAACGCGACAGGGTTTCCGGTCGGTTGGCTCATTGCAACATTTCGTGTCGATCCTCTCGTCGTCCGAAACCTCTTCGTCCCATCCCAGACCAACCGCTCCGCAGCACAAATTCGAACCCATCGACGCCAGGCAATGGCCGCGGGGGAAGCCGTGAGTGCACGGCCTGCCTGAAAAGCGCAGGCTCGGCCTCACCTGGCCACATTCAAACAACGTGACAACGCCGGCGGTGAAGCTCTTCCTCAAACTGCTGAGAAAGAGGCGGTCGCACGCATACAAACCGAAACCCCAGTGCGGCCAGAAACCGATGGCCTGATTGGCGACCGGATCAGGCGGCCGCCTTCACATCGAACTCGAAATGAAGCTGGTCATAGGGGAATTCGACGCCGGCGTCAGTCCGGTCCAGGACACCGGCGTTGACAAGCGTCGTCACGTCCTTATGGACGGCCTGCACGTCCCGGCCGACACGTCGGGCGACTTCCCGTATCGCCAGCGGCCCCTGCCCTGCCATCGCCTTCACGATCGCAAGCCGCGGCGGCGCAAGAACCCTGTGCATTTCGTCGTAGCTTGGAAAATTCACCGACGGCGTGGCGGGAACGATGACGCCTTCCAATGCCTTCTGCCCCGCATTCACGAAGCGCGCCTTGGCATCGGCAATCGAGCTTAGTCTGATGACGAGCGTCCTCATGCGAGTATCCTTTCCATGTCCGCCTGAAACGCATCGAACAATGCTTCCAGCGTTGTGAATTCTATCGGTTCCTCGATATCACCGAGATGGCGATGATCGCCTTTGCCGCGCTTATTGTCATAGCGCATGACGCACTCGCCGTTGACGATCAGCGCCAGACGATATTTGAAATGGTGGTTGCTGCCGGGCACGGGTATCGGCACATGCCACAGAACCGTTTCGAAAAACGCCGTATCGCTGACGGCGATTCTGGATTTTTCGATCAGCACGGCTTCAATGTTGTTTTTAATAACATCACCCATCGTTGTTGTCAAGAACAACAGCGATGGGCTGTCTTGCACAGCAAGGCGGCGCTGGGGTTCGACGCCCCGACGCAGGCTCCAGGGGCACCGTAAAGTTAACCGACGGCTGATGAAGATGTGCGTACATGGGCCATGTCAGAAGTTGCTCGGGTGATGTCAGGTTAATTCTGCGGAGATTGTTTTGGACAGATGCGCTTGGATCAGATGGCCACGCCTGCAACGGCCTTCCAATGCGATATGGCCCTGAGGCGATGTAAATGGATGGCGATAGCTGAGCGTTTTGAGTGAGGCGGAACGAAGAGATTTCTGACCGCCGAGAAGACGGACACGAAGCGTTGCAATCCGCCTGGCGATCGAAATCCTTGCATGACCCGCTCTCTCTTTCGCAAAGGCAGATGCGAGTTCTCGGCGCGATTGTTCAGGCCCTTATGAGATCGGTGCTCGACAACCGGCATGACCTGGCGTCGTGCCGCTCCATAGGAGCGAAGCTTGTCCGTAACGATGCGCTTCGGTAGACATCCCTGCTTCTTCATCAACCGGATCAGGAGACGCTTGTCCGCCTTGGTATTGCGCCGGCTCTGGACGATCTCGTCGAGAACGTAGCCATCCTGATCGACGGCGCGCCATAGCCAGTGCTTCCTCCCGCCAATCGTCACGACCACTTCGTCGAGATGCCACACATCGCTGGTGCGCGGCGATTTCCGCCGGAAACGGCCGGCATAGTCCGGGCCGAACTTTCTCGCCCAGCATCGAATCGTTTCATAAGAAACGACGATGCCGCGTTCCAGCAGCATTTCTTCCACCAGGCGCAGGCTCAACGGAAAACGCACGTACAACCAGACTGCATGGGCAATCACAGCAGGCGGAAAACGATAACGTTTGTAACTGACAGGGGCTTGGATCATGAATGCGATTATCAACCAAGACCTTGAGCTATCATTAACTGGACATCACCCGCGCAGCATGAATAGATGAGAGCTTGTCGGTCTCTGGCTTTCGAGAGCAACGAATTGCACGCCTTGAAAGGAAACGAACCTTCAACCCGTGTGCCGGTCGATTTTACCGTAGCGCATAACGACGCTGTTCTTTAATAATCAGATTTCAGGAGGTGAGCGCATCTCTGCTTTCCTTCTAAGCATCACGCGCAGTCAAATCTTAGACCAACTCTCCGGCATGAGGCCGAGATCCGGATAGAGCCTGTCCACGGCGACAATGTCGTCATTGAGCTCTGCGATCATCCAGTCACGAACCTGTATGACGATGTCGCGCGCCGGCTTGTCCCGAAGACGGACGAGATGGCATTGGCGGCCTGTTGTCATCAGATGCTCGCGCGCCGGCACGAGTGTCTGGGTTCGCAGCCAATGCGCAACCACGTTCAGCCAGCCGAGTGCCACGCCCTGCCCCAGAAGCGCTGCCTGCACCACAATGGCATAGTCGGAAAAGATCATCGAATTGACCGCATCGCCCTCGTTTGCCGGAGAAAAGAGGGTGGACCAGTTCGGCTGGGCGTCGCTGAGATTGATCGTGGTGTCGGGGGTTCGCTTGACTTCGCCGCCATCCTGTCCATGACTTTCCCGATAGGACGGGCTGCAGATCGGGATGAGGATTTCCGGCATGATAAAAGCAGCCTCGTGCCGCTCGTCCGAACCATTCACGAAGCGCATGCCGAGATCGACGTCGTTGACCGGCCCCGCCAGCGCACCCATCACCAATTGGAAGCGCAGATCGACCGTCGGAAATTGCTTTTTGAACTCCGGCATCCGCGGCATCATCCAATGGGTCGTGAAACCGGTGGAAACTGACAGGGAGACCGTCTGGATACCGATGCGGCGATCCTCAATCTCCCGCAGCGCATTTTCGATCCCGGAAAAGCCCCGGGCGATAGCATCGAACAGTAATCCTCCGGATTCCGTCAACTCGACGCCCCCAGCTTGACGAACAAATAGCGTTGTGTCGAGATTCTCCTCAAGGCGCGCGATCATCCGGCTCACGGCAGCGGGTGTCACATTGAGTTCGCTGGCTGCCTTGGAGAAATTGCCACACCGTCCTGCGGCCTCGAAGGTAAACAAGCCATTCATGGATGGCAGCATGCGGCGCAAATTTGTCATTACACTATGTAACATTAATCTGAACTTTTTTTCAATTGCTCCTTAGGCTTTTCTTTGGTCTTCTATGTGTCACAGAAGGCGACAGACCTTCAATGAAAATCGGGGAACAGGAAACGTGAGGATGCCGGCCAAGTACGGTACGTGTGTTCAGGTTTCCGCTTAGCAACGAATGTAGCCACCTCCGACTAAACACCGGCGCGCTCAAATTGTGCAGTGGAATCAAATGTTTGTCTCAAATAAATCGGAACGCGTTGGCGTTTCAATCCGGTCGGCGACCAAGAGCTATGGTGCTTTCCAGGCTTTAAACGATGTCAGCCTGGAAGTCGCGGCGGGCGAGTTCGTCTCGATTCTTGGACCATCGGGTTCGGGAAAAACGACCTTTTTGGGAATCCTCGGAGGTTTCGTGCAGCCGACATCGGGCTCCATATGGCTCGGCGAACGGGATATTACATTTGAGCCTCCCCATAAACGCGATATCGGAATTGTCTTTCAGAACTACGCGCTGTTCCCACATATGAGCGTCGCGGAGAATATCACATTTCCGCTGCGGGCACGCCGCCTACCGAAATCGAGCTGGCCCCAAATGCTGCGCGAAGCCCTGGATATGGTCGAGCTCGCCGGATACGAGCAGCGGCGCGTCCACGAACTTTCTGGCGGCCAGCGCCAGCGTGTTGCGCTTGCCCGTGCCATGATCTTCGAGCCGGGACTGATCCTGATGGACGAGCCGCTTTCGGCGCTCGATAAACAACTGCGTGAATCCATGCAGATCGAACTCAAGCGGCTTCACCGGAAGCTCGGCGCGACCATCATCTACGTCACCCACGACCAGCGAGAGGCTTTGACGATGAGCGACCGCGTCGCCATAATGAACAAAGGCCGCTTTGTCCAAGTCGATACGCCGGAGCAACTTCACGACCACCCCGCCGATTCCTTTGTTGCCCGTTTCATCGGCGAAGCAACACTGTTGTCGGTCGAGCGCGCCAGCGACCACACCGTGCGGCTCGGCGATATCGTCCTGCGCACGTCGCACGCCGTCCCCCAGAACAACCGTCTGCATCTTGCGGTCCACTCCGAAAAGCTCGTCGTCGCCGATGGCAGCGAAGTGGCCGGCGTCAATCGACTGACCGGAACCGTGACTGAGACACTCTATCAGGGCGAAAGCATCCGGGTTTTTCTGAAGCTCTCGTCCGGTGACGACCTCAGCCTCAGGCTTGCCAGCAACCATGCCGGCCGATTGCAACTTAAAAAGCCCGGCGAAGCCATAACCGTGGCGTTGCATCCCGAAGACACGATCGTGGTGCCGGAAGCATCCTAAAACTTGCCGTTCCAACCTTACAGTCAACAAGGAAAGAAGACTATGAACCTCACCCACTTCAAGGTCATGACCTTCGATGTCGTCGGTACTTTGATCGATTTCGAAACGGGCGTGCTGAATGCCGTTCGGGCACTGGGCGGCGAAAAGGCCGCCAGCGCTTCTGACGATGCTATCTTCGAACCTTACAAGCGCGGCCGCGACAAGTTCTACGGTCGTTCCTCCTTCGCCATGAAGGATGTTTACCTGTCGCTGGCAACAGAACTCGACCTGACGCGGGACGATGCGACGGCTGAGGCCTTCCAACTCGCCGTTTTGCGCTGGCCGGCGTTTTCCGACTCGGTCGAGGCCCTGGCCCGTCTGCGCAAGAACTTCCGGCTGGTTGCGATGACCAATGCAGACCGTACTGCCTTCTCGGCCTATTCGGCGACGCTTGGCAATCCCTTCCATGACAGCGTTACCTGCGATGAGGCCGGATGCGCTAAACCCAACCCGCAGTTCTTCGCTTTCAACAAGGGCCGCCAATCGGCCTCCGGCTACAAACAGTCGGAAATCCTGCATGTTGCCCAGAGCCAGCATCACGATATCGGCGTTGCAAAAGAACTGGGCTACACGACTTGCTGGATCGAACGGCGCCAAGGCCAGCAGGGCTTTGGCGGCACGCCAGAACCCAAGGTGCTGACCAAGCCGGATTTCCATTTTTCTTCGCTAAAGGAGCTTGCTGACGCGGTCGATGCCGAATTGGCCGTAGGCATCCAGACCGCAAGCGCAGCCTGATCACGGAACCCAGAAATGATGACCGCCCATCCTCCCTTTCCTGACATTGCCTCGCTCTGGCAGGAGACAGCTGCCGACCGCCCGGTCTTCGATGCGCTGTCGGGCGGTCGTCACTACGACGTTGCCATTATCGGCGGCGGTTACACTGGGTTGTCGACGGCACGCTACCTTGCTCGCCGCGGCCTGTCGGCCGTTGTACTTGAAGCAAGCCGCATCGGCTGGGGCGCAAGCGGACGCAACGGCGGCGTGGTCTCGGGCAAGTTCCGGCTTGCCTTTTCCGAGATTGCCGCACGTTACGGCACCGACACGGCCCGACGTATGCATGATCTCGGCATCGAGGCCATCGATCATGTCGGAGAGCTTGTCGAGGATTACGGCATTGCCGCGGCCGATTATCAGCCGACCGGGTCGTTGCGCTGCGCGCATAATGCAGTCTCGCTCACTTCGCTGAAGAAGGAAGTCGAATGGCTGCATCAGGCGCTCGGTGATCGCGCCTGCTCCATTTTGTCGGCGGCCGAAATGGAGGCGGAGACCGGCTCGCGAGATTTTCTAGGCGGCATGCTCAACACCCATGGCGGCATCATCCATCCGCTCAATTTCGTATTCGGTATCGCTGCCGGCCTGAAAAAATCGGGCATCGACATCTTCGAAAACACGCCGGTGACGGGTCTCCGCCGAGAAGGGCCCGGTGTCCTCCTTGAAACACCGGGCGGAACAATCACCGCCGGACAGGCCGTGATTGCCACCAATTCATATTCGGACCTGACCCCCGCCACCTCAGCGGTACGCAAGGCCATCATCCCCTTCCGTTCGGCGATGATCGCCACGGCGCCGCTTTCCGGCACGCCGGGCGCCGGTCTGCTCGCGCAGGACCGCAGCTACACCGAAACCCGACGGATGATGCGCTGGTTCCGCAAGGCGGGCGACCGCCTGCTCTATGGCGGTCGCGGCGCCTTCGGCAGGACCGATTCCGAGAGCGCCTTCGCGGTACTGCATCGAGCGATGGTGCGCCAGTTTCCCGAGCTTGCGGGCGTTGCCGTCACCCATCGCTGGTCCGGCCTCGTCGCCATGACGATGGACAGCATTCCGCATGCCGGCCGGCTGGATGACCGCATCGTCTATGCGGTTGGCTACAACGGTACCGGCGTGGCGCTGGCCTCCAACATGGGCAAGCACATAGCGGCAATCGTCGTCGGCGAAAGCCCCGATCTCGGACTTCTGACTTCGGAACGGCTCAAACCCGTTCCTTTCTATCCCATCCGGGAACCCGCTGTCCGGCTTGTCGCCGGCTGGTACCAGTTCCTCGATGCAATCGGGCGATAAGACCCGGCATTCAACCATCAAAACGGGGTTCGAAGCCCCGCCACAAGAGGAGAACGGATATGATACTGAAATTTTCCACACTCGTGCTTTCCGCTTCAGCCATCGCTTTTTCCGCCGGTATCGCCTCGGCTGAACAGATAACTTTCGTTTCGCAGGGTGGCGCCTACCAGGAGGCCCAGACCAAGGCCATTCTCGATCCGGTCGCCAAACTGCTCGGCATCACCGTCAATCAGGACAGCGCGCCCGACGCCTGGCCTGTCATCAAGACCCAGACCGCGACGGGAAAACCAATCTGGGATGTCATCGATACGCCGACGCAAGACTGCATTCGCGGCGGCCAGCAGGGTATGATCGAGCCTCTTGATTTCTCCAAGATCCCCAATGCCGAGAAAATGCCCGCCGAGTATAAAAGTGCCTATTCCGTTGCCTATGAGTTCTATTCCAGCGTGCTTGCCTATAACAAGGACAAGTTCGGCGAAAAGCCGCCCCAGACCTGGGCGGATTTCTGGGACGTCAAGAAGTTTCCGGGTACACGCGCCTTGCGCAACCACCCGCTGGCAACGCTTGAGGCAGCGCTTCTCGCCGACGGCGTCCCGGCCGACAAGCTCTATCCGCTGGATGTCGACCGCGCCTTCAAGAAGCTCGAAGAAATCAAGCCCTACGTTACCGTCTGGTGGACGTCGGGCGCCCAGTCGGCGCAGCTTCTCGCCGATGGCGAGGTCGATATGGAAATGGCCTGGAACGGTCGTGTGACCGCCGTCGCCAAGGAAGGCGCTCCGATCAGCTACACCTTCAACCAGGGCTTCCTGCAATATACCTCGCTCTGTATCCTCAAGGGCGCGCCCAATCTCGAAACGGCGGTCAAGTTCGTCAATGCGGCCATGACACCGGAGATCCAGGCAAACTTCCCTGCCTATATCGATTACGGTCCGGGCAACCCCGAAGCCTATAAGACCGGCAAGATCTCGGCGGAACGCGCAGCAGAAATGCCAAGCTCGCCCGAAAACGCCGCCAAGCAGGTGCTGGTGTCGGACGAATGGTGGAGCTCGCCAGCTGGCGAGGAAGCACAGAAGCGCTGGGCGTCCTTCATCCAGCAGTAACCACCGGCCAACCGAGGCCAGTGAATTGAGGAGCGTCATTGATGACCACATCGACAAGCAATCCATCGATGCAGCATGATCGCAGGGAGCAGAGGCTGATGCTGTTGCTTCTGGCGCCGGCGCTCCTCGTCATCGTCTCATTGCTGATCGTGCCCCTTGTCTGGCTCGCCTGGCAATCGATCTGGCAGGATGGCGGGTTTACGGTCATCAACTACCAAAGGTTCCTGACCGATTCCGTCTACTGGATGACATTCCTGCAGACCTTCCGCATCGCAGTCGTCGTGACCCTGGTGACGCTACTGCTCGGCTATCCCGTCGCCTATGTGGCGGCGGCTCTGCCCCAACGCTGGAGCGTGCTTGTTCTGGCAATGGTGCTGCTGCCCTTCTGGACCAGCGTCCTTGTCCGGGCCTATGCCTGGCTCATTTTGTTGCAGAGAACCGGCATCGTTAATTCCGCCCTTAAAAATGCCGGCCTGATCGATACGCCATTGCTGCTCATCAACAACGAGTTCGGTACGGTCATGGCGACGATCCATATCCTACTGCCATTCATGGTGTTGCCGCTCTACGCCACGATGAAGAAGATTCCACCCGAACTGACCATGGCCGGCGCCAGCCTTGGCGGCTCGCCAAGTCATGTCTTTACCCGCATCTTTCTCCCGTTGTCGCTGCCAGGAATGATCGCAGGAATGGTGCTGGTCTTCGTGCTCACCCTCGGCTTCTACATCACGCCAGAACTACTGGGCGGCGGGCGGACCTACATGGTTTCGATGCTCGTGTCCCGCAATATCCAGGTTTACAACGAATGGGGTGCGGCATCATCGATCAGCGTAGTGCTGATGCTCTGCGTCTTCCTGATCTTCCGACTGGCAAGCTTGCTTATTCCGTTTGAACGCATCATGGGAACGAGGTGACATATGCGCACATCCAACCTTCTTCTTTACGGCTTCGTCGCTCTCGTTCTCGCGTGGCTGATCATCCCGATCATCATTATCGTGCCGATGTCGTTTTCGAGCGCCCGCTTCCTGACATTTCCGCCGCCATCCTGGTCGCTGCGCTGGTATGAGGCCTATCTCGGCAACGCCGCGTGGATGCAGGCCACGCGGGTCAGCCTGATCGTTTCGGTTTCGAGTGCGATCCTGGCAACTGTTCTCGGCACGGCGGCGGCCTATGCGCTGAACATGACATCCTCCCGGCTGGTGCGCAGCCTGCAGATGCTGTTGCTGCTGCCGCTGGTCGTGCCGATCGTCATCACCGCCGTCGGCGTCTTCCTCGTCTATGCCCAGGTCGGTCTCCTCGCCAGCATGACCGGGCTGATTCTCGCCAACATGATGCTTGGCCTTCCCTATGTGGTTATCTCCGTTCTGGTAGGCCTAAGGAAGTTCGATGCGACGCAAGAGATGGTGTCACGCAGCCTTGGCATGAACCGGCTGCGCACCTTCTTCGTGGTCACCCTGCCGCAGATCCGCCCGAGCGTGATTTCCGGCATGCTGTTTGCCTTCATCTCGGCCATCGACGAAACCGTCGTATCGCTGTTCATTTCTGGCGGCGAATACCAGACCCTTACCAAGCGCATGTTCACTGCACTGCGCGACGAGATCGATCCCACGATCGCCGCAATCAGTTCGCTGCTGACGGCGATTTCCTTCATTCTGGTGATGCTGGTGGCGCTCAACGCTCGCAGCGCCGATCGCAAGCAAGGCAAGGTGGCATGATCGCCGATCATCTGATCCTCGGCGGCGGCTCTGCAGGCTGCGTGCTGGCGGCGCGGCTGTCGGAAGATCAGAACCGGACTGTTGTGCTGGTCGAGGCCGGCCGTAACATCGCCGCCGGCGACATTCCCGACGCGGTGCGCAGCCGCTATCCCGGCCGCGCCTATCTCGACACACGTAACATCTGGGCTTCCCTGACCTCGCTAATGGGCTATTCAGGATCGAACAGCGCGCCCCGGACAGCCCGCCGCTACGAGCAGGCAAAAATCCTCGGCGGTGGCTCGGCCATCAACGCGCTGATGGCCAATCGCGGCGCGCCCTCCGACTATGCCGAATGGCAAGCGTTAGGCGCCGACGGCTGGAGCTGGGAAGATTGCCTGCCCTATTTCCGCAAGATCGAGACCGACCGCGATTTCAGCGGTCCGCTTCACGGAACCGACGGGCCGCTGACGATACGGCGGATCACAGGCGAGAAGATATCGCCGTTTGTCGATCGCGTCATGCAGACGTTGGAGGCGCGCGGTCACCCGATCCGTCCCGATCAGAACGGCCCCTGGCAGGACGGCACTTTTCGCGGCGCGGTTGCCGTCAGTGATGCCGGCGAACGCCTGCCGACCTCGATAGCCTACCTGACGCCGGACGTCCGCCGCCGTCCAAATCTTCGCGTTATCACCGATAGTACGGCGACCCGCATTCTCTTCGACGGCGTGACGGCGATTGGAGCCGAGATCGCCGGCACCGTGTCCCAAACGATCATGGCGCAGGAGGTCATCGTCGCATCGGGCGCTATCCATTCGCCGGCTTTGCTGCTGCGCTCCGGCATCGGCCCCGGCGCCGATCTGGCGGCACTCGGCATTCCTGTCATTTCTTCGCGTTCCGGCATCGGCCGCAACCTGATGGAGCACCCTTCTATAGCGGTCGCCGCTTACCTGCCGCCATCCATGCGGGTGCGCGACCGGGCAGAACACCATGAACAGGCAATCTGGCGCTTTTCGTCGGACCTGCCGGGCACACCCCAGGGCGACATGCACGCTGCCATCCTGTCGCGCTCCGGCTGGCATTCGGTCGGTCTGCGGATGGGCAGCTTGTTCTTTTGGGTCAACAAGTCCTACTCGCGTGGGTTCCTCAAACTTGCCTCCGCTGACCCGCTTGTCGAGCCCGAAGTGGATTTCCGGATGCTGAGCGACGTGCGGGATCTGGAACGGCTGAAGATGGCCCTGCGCATGGGCGCGCAAACCCTGCGCGACCCGCATATGAACTCCTATCGGGGCGTGGTGTTTCCTTCCAGCTACTCCCCCCGCGTTGCAAAAGTCGCCGTCCCCGGCGCCTGGAATGCGTTGCAGCGCGGTGTGCTGTCGGCCATGCTCGATCTTGCTGGGCCGCTGCGCGCCGCACTGGTCCACTCCGCCGTCACGCTCGGAACCACTCTCGATGATCTGCTTGCTGACGATGCGGCGTTGACCGAATTCGTTCGTCGGGATGTCGGCGGCACGTGGCATCCCTCCGGCACGTGCCGCATGGGCGCACCCGCCGATCCGATGGCCGTCACCTCGCCGTCCGGCCGGGTCTATGGCGTCGAGGGACTGCGGGTCTGCGACGCATCGCTGATGCCGTCCATTCCCTGCGCCAATACCAACATACCGACAATCATGATCGCCGAGCGGATCGCCGATTTCATCCGCAACGGGCAGTAAGCGGCGATGGAGACAGCAATGAACAATGCACAGAAATTCTACATCAATGGCGAATGGGTCGAGCCGATCGGCCGACGGACGCTGGATGTCATCGATCCGGCCACCGAACAGCCTTTTGCAACAATTGCCATGGGAACCGTCGCCGATGCGGAGAGGGCGGTTGCCGCCGCCAGATCAGCCTTTGCCTCTTTCTCCGAAACCTCGAAAACCGAGCGCCTTGAACTGCTCAATCGCATCCTCGTCATTCTCAAACGCCGCAACGACGAGATCGGCGATATCATCTCAAAGGAAATGGGCGCGCCTGTTTGCATGGCCCGCAGCCAACAGGCCGGCATAGGACTTTCGCATTTCGCCGAAACGATCAAGGCGATGGAGGCGTTCGAATTCGACTATATGCAAGGCACGACACAGATCGTTCACGAACCCGTCGGCGTCGTCGGCATGATCACGCCCTGGAACTGGCCGATCAACCAGATCGCCTGCAAGGTTGCCCCCGCCCTTGCCACCGGTTGCACCATGGTGCTGAAACCGTCGGAAATCGCGCCGCTAAACGCCATTCTCTTCGCAGAGATCCTGCATGAGGCAGGCGTCCCCAAGGGCGTCTTCAACCTCGTCAACGGCGACGGGCCGACCGTCGGCACTGTCCTTGCAAGCCATCCGGACATTGACATGGTCTCGTTCACCGGCTCCACCCGGGCCGGGATCTCCGTGGCGCAAGCCGCAGCGCCTACCGTCAAGCGGGTGCACCAGGAACTCGGCGGTAAATCCCCCAATATCGTGCTCCGTAGCGCCGATATGGAGACTGCCGTCAGTGCCGGCGTGCGTCGATGCGTCGACAATTCCGGCCAGTCCTGCAATGCCCCTACCCGTTTGCTGGTGCCGATGGAACGGATGGACGAGGCCATTGGCATCGCCCGCAGGACTGCCGATGCCATCACCGTCGGCGCGCCTGCCGATCCCGCTACCGATATCGGCCCGGTGGTCAACCAGCCGCAATTCGAAAAGATACAGGAATTGATCGGCAAGGGAATCGTGGAAGGCGCCGAACTCGTTGCCGGCGGCCCGGGTCGTCCGGCTCATCTGAATGCCGGCTATTACGTCCGCCCGACCGTGTTTGCGCGCGTCACCAGCGACATGACCATCGCGCGCGAAGAAATCTTCGGGCCTGTACTGGCCATTCTCGGCTACGAGAGCGAGGACGACGCCATTGCCATCGCAAACGACACACCCTATGGGCTCGCCGCCTACATCCAAGGCGATCTCGCCGAGGCGCGCGCCCTGTCGCGCAAGTTGCGCGCCGGCATCGTGCGGATCAACAACTCCGCTTGGGATGGTGCCGCGCCTTTCGGCGGCTACAAGCAATCGGGCAACGGCCGCGAATACGGCAAGTTCGGCCTGCACGAATTCACCGAAATCAAGGGTGTTGTCGGCTACGCCGACAATGAAGCGATTTCTTAACATGAGCAGCCGAGAGACGAGGCAGCGTGCAAAACGGCATCCGCTTGGTCGACGGAAGACTGGACCATTGAGGAAGACGATATGCTGAATTTGAAAGATCCCACCCTGTTCGTCGAAAAGGCGCTGATCGGTGGCGCATGGCTATCGGCAGGGTCCGGCGCCACCGTCGCCGTCGATAATCCTGCCAGCGGAGACGTCATCGGCCAGATTCCCGATTGCGATGCCACCGACACACAGGCCGCCATCGCCGCTGCGGCGGAGTCCCTGCGGACATGGCGTCAGACCACGCCTACCGAACGGTCCCGCCTTCTGGAACGCTGGCACGCTTTGATGCTGGAACATGCCGACGATTTGGCGGCAATCATGACGGCGGAGCAGGGCAAGCCGCTGGCTGAAGCGCGTGGCGAGGTTCTCTACGGTGCGTCCTTTATCAAATGGTTCGCCGAGGAAGCGCGCCGCACCTACGGTATGACATTGCCAGCTCCGTCGGCCGATCGCCGTATTCTGCTGACCAAAGAGCCGGTCGGTGTCGCCGCCATCATCACCCCCTGGAATTTCCCCAATGCCATGATCACCCGCAAATGCGGCCCGGCATTGGCGGCCGGCTGCACCGTCATCATCAAGCCTTCGGAATTTACCCCCTATTCCGCCCTGGCGCTCGGCGTGCTGGCGCAGCGAGCCGGCATTCCGGCCGGCGTCATCAACATCGTCACCGGCCTGCCCAAGGCGATCGGCGCCACGCTGATGGCGAGCCCGGATGTGCGAAAGGTGTCCTTCACCGGTTCCACAGGCGTTGGTTCGATGCTGATGGCGCAAAGCGCGCCGACCGTCAAACGCCTCAGCCTGGAACTGGGTGGCAACGCCCCTTTTATCGTGTTCGACGATGCCGATCTCGATGTCGCTGTCGAGGCGGCGATCGCCTCGAAATTCCGCAATGGCGGCCAGACCTGCGTCTGCGCCAACCGTCTGCTGGTGCAGGACGGCATTTATGATGCCTTCGCCGAAAGGCTGGCGGCGCGGGTCAACGCCATGCAAATCGGCCCGGGCACCACGACTGGCACCGATATCGGGCCGATGATCAACGATGCCGCCGTCGCCAAGATTCGCGCCCATGTCGCCGATGCCCTGGCACTCGGAGCCGAAAATATTACCCCTCGAGAAACCCTGCCTGAAGGTAGCCGCTATGTTGCGCCGATGGTGTTGAAAGGCGCCACCACCGCCATGCGCCTCGCCAGCGAGGAAACATTCGGGCCGGTGGCGCCGCTGTTCCGGTTTCACGATGAGGCCGAAGCGATCGCCATCGCCAATGCCACGCCATTCGGATTGGCCGCCTATTTCTTCACCGAGAACCTGCACCGTTCGTGGCGCGTGGGCGAGGCGTTGGAGTTCGGCATGGTTGGTCTCAATACCGGCAGCGTGTCGATGGAGATCGCCCCGTTCGGCGGCATCAAGCAATCCGGCCTTGGCCGCGAAGGCGGTCCGACCGGAATCGAGGAATATCTCGAAACCAAGGCCTTCCATATGGGCGGCTTGAAAACACGCGCGCAATAAGTCTGCGATTGCCGAGAGGGAGAAAACCATTGGCCGAGAGAACCTACGATATTGCCGTGATCGCCGGCGACGGCATCGGCAAGGAAGTGATGCCCGAAGGTATCCGCGTGCTGGAGGCGGCGACCCGCCGCTACGGCTTCACGCTCAAGCAGAAATGGCATGAGTTCGCCAATTGCGACTACTACGCCCGGCATGGCCGCATGATGCCTGAAAACTGGAAGGAAGAAATAGGCAGGCCCGCGGCGATCTTCTTCGGCGCCGTCGGCTGGCCGGACATCGTACCCGACCACATCTCCCTCTGGGGCTCATTGCTGCAGTTACGTCGTGAATACGACCAATATGTCAACCTTAGGCCCGTGCGCCTTATGGAAGGCGTGCCCTGCCCGCTCGCTGGCCGCAAGCCGGGCGACATCGACTTCTGGGTGGTGCGGGAGAATACCGAAGGGGAATATTCCTCGGTCGGCGGGCGTATGTTCGAGGGCACAGACCGCGAAATGGTGCTGCAGGAAACGATCATGACCCGTAAGGGCGTCGATCGCATCCTGAAATTCGCTTTCGAGCTGGCGCAGAAGCGGCCGCGCAAGCTGCTGACCTCGGCGACTAAATCCAACGGCATCGCAATTACCATGCCCTACTGGGACGAGCGCGTCGAAGCGATGGCGAAAGCCTATCCGGATGTCGGCTGGAACAAGTTCCACATCGATATTCTGACCGCCAATTTCGTGCTGAAGCCTCAGATTTTCGACGTCGTTGTCGGCTCCAACCTGTTCGGGGATATACTTTCCGACCTTGGCCCTGCCTGCACCGGCACGATTGGCATTGCCCCATCGGGCAACATCAATCCTGGCGGTGAGCACCCTTCGCTGTTCGAGCCTGTGCACGGCTCTGCGCCTGATATCGCCGGCAAAAACGTCGCCAACCCGATTGGCCAGATCTGGTCGGCAGCGATGATGCTCGAATATCTCGGCGAGACGGAAGCCGCAGCCGGCATCATGACGGCGGTTGAGACGGTGCTGAAGCAACCCGCGCTGCGCACCCGCGATCTTGGCGGATCCGCCAGCACGCAGGCCTGCGGAAAATCGATCGCGGACGCGCTTTCGTGATACAATCGGAGACCAATGAAATGTCGAACATGATCGTCTTCGATCTGAAGAATCCCGGTATCGCTCGGGAAAGCCAAGCCCTTCCCGAACGCCTCGTCGAGGGCAACCCGTCCTACAAGACCTGGGAAAAGGACAATGTGGGAAACGGTCGAATTCGTTCCGGCATTTGGGAGGCGACGCCCGGCGCGACCCGCTCGATCAAGGGCGAGACTTGGGAATATTGCACCATCTTGTCAGGCGTCATCGAGCTTGTCGAAGACGACAAGGTACCGCGCCACCTGGTTGCTGGCGATACGTTCATCCTGCGTCCCGGCTTCACCGGAACGTGGCGAACAATCGAAACGGTGCGCAAACTCTGGGTGATCGTGTCACCATAATCTGGCGCGAGCCAGATCGCTACAGAGCACTGAACGCGTTAACCGTTTGCCTGGCGTCCTTTTATAAAGAAGTTGCGGCGTGGCACCCTGATGGTTCTTGCAGGTCGGAGCCTGGCGAGCGCGTGACCAAGACAGGTCGGCTCGGAAGACACCCTGTGTCTGTGATGGTCTGTCCGCCGGATATCAAGATAAACGACCCTTGTTTCGATAAAAATGTTCGTCTGCAACAAACGTCGTGGTCGCCTTGAACGAATTCGAACCCACGACCATGTAGATCCCAGCTACCACAGGTCATTGAAAATCTTAGCCTTTAAAGGCGCGCCCTCAAGTTAGTATTCACTTTTTCAGGTAGCTTTTCTTGCCACTGTCAGACAGACAATAATGCCCACCTCTTGATCCGATACAGAATTTCCCAGACCTGCATGAGCAGTCCCCGGATGGGGTCGGCGTCATATTTTCCGGGGCTGCACCCAAGAGTGCTGCTGTTCCCATGGCGGCGGTGCATGACTTTTTGCTCGCACTAACGGAGCCATCTCTGCAGATGAAAGTTTCTCCCTGGCAACGATTGATCCCACCCTTACTTCCACTACAGGGCGTGTTGGCCGCTTCTGATGCCGTAGATATAGCGAGGCCCGCAATGACAAACGCCGTGCGGAACCATCCTTGTTGGACGAAGGGTTTAATTTCCGGGGTTCGCATGAATGTGGCCTTCCTTCTCGAGGAAACCTTTTGCAGCAGCAATCGCTTCATTCAGACGGGCACGACTACTGGCCGCTAGACGTTCAAGGCCTAGCAATCGCGCAAACACGAGCGCCGGATCTGGCTCATCCAGGGCCAAAGGATACTGACGCACAAAGCCAATCAATTCCGGCAGAGAGATGTCTGTCACTGGACGGCGGTCGCTCTCTGTCTCAGCGGGACGATAATCCACGACCGTCGTTACGCTACCTTTCAGCCAGATGAATCGACCCGCACTGTCTTCCGTGACGTCAAAAGCACCGAGGTGACGCTCAATCTTCTCGCGGATGCGATTTCCCGTCCGCAACCAGCCATGAGCCCTTGCAATCCTTTGCGCCAGGACGTCGTCGCGGACCGGCGCCTCGGCACCCACGACGGCAGCAAGCATTTCCTCGACAACCGAGCGGTAGCTGAAGTCAAAAAAGGCGTCCGGCTCCGCTTTAAATATCGAAAGGTCGGCTCGCCGGAACTTGGCATGCGCCTCAGCATCATTTGCTGAAACCGGCATTGACATGGGAGTGTTGATTTCCTGAACGAACGGGATTTCATCCCTGTCAGTGGCGACAATCGAGACATCCACGGCGGTCTGCTGAACCGCCGCGCTGTCGTCTGCCGACAGTAATTCCTCCAAATTGAATTCCGGCGACGCCGTCATGCCACTGTCGGCTTGCGCTGTTTGAGCGGCATCAACCACGTTTTTCTCGGCCTCCTGCTCGCGACCTGCGAGGACCAGCTGCTGGAGTGCCTCGTGAAGTCGGTCAGTCGCACCGTTCTTGTCGTACCACCAATCCGGGGACCAGATTCTGAGGATATTCCAACCAAGACCACGTAGAATCTGTTCCCGGATTTTGTCGCGATCACGGGCGGTCGCAGAGCGGTGGTAGGTCGCTCCGTCGCATTCGATGCCTGCCAGAAATGCACCAGGCTTGTCCGGATGGACAATTCCAAGGTCCACTCGAAAGCCCGAGACGCCGATCTGTGGAACGGTTGTCCAACCCCTCCCATCAAGTGCGGCGGCAACAGCTTCCTCGAAAGGTGAATCGAATGATCCAACTGACCCCTTCTGTACCGCCGCCAGTGCAATGGCACCGCGCTCGGCAAAATCAAGAAACGTCTTGAGATGATGGACGCCGATGGCCTTTGTTCGTCCCGTGTCGATCTTGTCGGCTGTGATCGAGGAATAAACCATCAGCTCCTGTCGGGCGCGGGTGACAGCAACGTTGAGACGCCGCTCGCCACCGTCTCCATTCAATGCCCCGAACGTCATCGTCAATTTGCCGGCATGATCATGGCCAAACGTGATCGAGAACAGCATGACGTCGCGTTCATCACCTTGCACGTTCTCCAGGTTCTTGATGAAAGTCGGCTCAATCCGCTCTTTGGCAAAAAACCATTCGATCTCCGGATGATCGCGCCTCTTTTGATCAAGCAAGTCCTCGATCAACGACTGCTGCTGACTGTTAAAGGTAATGACACCCAGAGTCGGCCGCACGCTCTCGGGAAGTTTCAGCCAAGCAAGCATCCTTGCCGTGGCGTCATTGGCAATGGCTTCCGCTTCCGCTTTGTTTGTGCGGCTTTTGCCGCGATCATAAATTGCGTTGGGGAGATGCCGGAGCGAGACGGCACGGTCCTCCGTGACTGGTGACGGAAAGGTGACCAGCCGGTTGCCATAGTCGTGCCAGTTCGAGAAGGCGATAAGGGATTCATGCTGGCTGCGATAATGCCAGTTCAGTTGCAAAACCGGTAGGCCGGAGGCTTTAGCCTCATCCAGAATGCTCTCGAGATCCTTCTCATATTCCTGAATATCTGGGTCATCCTCGCCGCCATCCGCCCGGCCAAAGAAATTGGTCGGCGGAAGCTGTTTAGGATCGCCGACGATGATCGCCTGCTTCCCTCGGGCCAAGGCGCCGATCGCGTCCCAGGTCGTGATCTGAGAGGCTTCGTCAAAAATGACGACGTCAAACAGTGCCTGGTCGGCAGGTAGATATTGGGCGATCGAGAGGGGCGACATCAACAGGCACGGCGCAAGCTTTGCAAAGTTTTCCGGCATGCCGGCGATCATTTCCCGAATAGACTTGCTCGGCCGCTGTAATTCCATCTGATGCCGGAGCAGCCCCAACTCGGATCGCCTCGGCACTTCATTGGGCTTGGGCAAGTCTCTGACGAGCTTGCGCCGCACCTCGCTTGCAGCACTCGCTCGCGCCAGATCATCCAGCTTGCGGAAATCGAGCAGAGCCTCTTCATGCTGGAAGCGCTTGAACTGCCGCAATACGTTGTCGGCATCTATCGCGGCCGGCAGCCACCAACGCGCATAGGAAAGTTCGAATGCATCCGCGAGCTGGTCCGGCCGCAGGTGTGCCTCCTCCAGTGCTGCGACAAACGGCGAAATGCCGTGAGCCTCCGCATTCTTGCGGACACCACACCAGGACGTCCATGCCTGCAGTGCCGACTGATTTTCGCGGATCTCTTGCATCGCTTGGGAAATGCCTGCGAGTAGAGAGGTGCTTGCCGCATCCGCTGGAACGGAGCCTGCCAGTTCACGATACACTTTTATCTCGGTGATGAATGCTTGGCGCGCCTGGAGAAACCGAGCGGCACTGTCTCTTAAAGGGTGATCGGAACTGCCGTGGCTGAGGTAAGGAGCGACGGATTGCGCAATGTTTTTAACGGATCCTGCCATCTGCCCGAGGCGAACAAGCGCTGATCGCATCGCCGCTGCCTGATCGAAATGAAGACGGAGAGATGTGGTGTCCGTTTGGGTCCCCTTCCAATCAGGCGCGTGCCTGCCGAGTTCACTCGTCTGTACGGTACCGGCGAACGTCTTCATCACCCGGAGTTGGGGTAAATCGTTGTCAGGATCTACTTGCCCGGAGGTTGCGTAGCTTTGAAGCAATTTGCGAACCCTACGCTTGCCCAATGAGGACTTTGGCCAGATGGCCGCATTTGCTTCTCGCCATTCGCGATCGAGGTCGTCGATTGGAATCCGCCCAAGATCATCCTCGGCGTAGGAGGCGCTGAGCTTTCCTTCCGCGGCCTTGAATTGCGTTATGGCGTCCTCGATGCCAGCAATCGAGCTCTTCAGCTGCTCAAACTGGCGTTCGAAAACAACACCGTAATTTCCACCTGAAGCCGACCGTAGCGCCGCGGCCATGCCTGCAAGTTCGTTCAATTCGGACAGCGAACAGTCCGCTTTCGACTCTATTCCCAAAAGCGAGGTGAACGACTGTAAGGACGGTTGCAGCGCAGAGGCTACCTTTGCAAGCTTGTCCGATTGGGCAAGGAAACGACTCTCCCAACTTGCGGACCACTCAGCAATGTTGATGTAGCGCAGCGATGGAACAGGTTTGATGGCCCTGAATGTCAGAGCGAGTTCTGCAATCAATGCCATGAGGCGCTGATAGCTCGCGCGGTCGTGACGGATTGTCTCGCCCCATGAGAGCTCCGGCGCGTAGTTGTCCTTTCCCCGAACAAACACCCCCATCGCCGTAAAAATTGTCAGACCATTCGGGCTCTGTCTATGGAGTGCCTCGACATAGGCGTTGAGTTCGTCACGGCGAATCTTCAGCCGGTCATTGACCCTGATCCATTCTTCGCCGGTATCGGAGGTGCCAGCCTCCCACGACGCTTTCAATTGAGAAACGAATTGCTTGCGCTCCGCCTTGTTCGAATGGATTTCCAGGCAATAATCGCCGAGGCCGTGCTCACGAAGGCGGCGGTATACGACATCGAGCGCGGCCGTTTTCTCGGCAACGAACAGCACGCTCTTCTTCGCGGACAGACATTGGGCGATCATATTCGCAATGGTCTGGCTCTTGCCGGTACCTGGCGGACCGATCAAGACGAAGTCCTGGCCTTCCGTCGCTGCCATTGTCGCTGCGAGCTGCGACGAGTCCGCCGCAAGCGGTGTCACCAATTGCCGGGGCTCATATTTAAGGTCGACGTCCCTTTCGCTTGGAAAGGCAGTCGAGACGCCAGCTTCGAATACCTGTTCGGGACTATCGATCAGATGCCGGACGACGCGGTTTTGCCGGAGCGTGTCCGTGCGTTCGACCAGGTCCTTCCACATCAAGAATTTTGCAAACGAAAAAGTCGATAGCGCAGTCTCGTTGATAACCTCGAAGCCCGCAACATCTCGCACGGCCCGACGGACCATCTCGAGGACCATGGGCACATCGATACCGCTCTCATCCACGGGCAACGTGCCCTCAAGTTGAGGAAGCTGGAGATCGAAGTCCTTCTTCAACAGCTGCAGAAGCGTGGAGTTGAAGCGGACCTCATCCTCGTGATGCAGGATATGAAATCGTGAAGACGCGCTACGCCGCTCGAGTTTCACCGGAACGAGCAACAATGGCGCGCGATAGGCTTTTACGTCGTCCGGCGACTTCTTCCATCGCAGAAAGCCGACGGCCAGGAACAAGGTATTGGAACCGCCTTCCGCCATATCATTCTGGGCTCGGCGATAGATTTCCGTCAAACGACCATCAAGATCCTTGGGCGGAAGCGGCGACGAGACTTCGTCTCGTTGCAATGCTCCAAGCGCGAACTCGACGTTGATATCTTTACCGGTCGCCTGAAAATGAAGTTTTTCATCACGGTCGCCGAGAGGGTTCTGTTTTGGAAGGGAGATGATCCGGATCCGCGCCTGTTCGGCCAATCGGTCTTCAAGAAAAGGCACATCTGGACACAGAAATGGAACAGCTTGCTTGCTGTCCTTAAAATTGAGCAGTCTGTTTCTCAGCGACAGATCGAGGAGTTTGCGTTGCCACCGATCAATACGTCCCGCCGCTGTCGTCGGCTTCTCCTCCGCCATATCAGCAGGAATTGCGTTAAAGTCCGGGAGCGGTGGGAGAGGCAAAGCCACACCCTCGGCACTCGCGTCCCCTCCGCTCTCGGGAGGTTTTTGATGCGAAGCCATCGGACGGATCTGCGACATGCGCGCAAGCGTGATATCGATAGCCGCAACAAAGCGATCTTCTTCCTGCTCTGATGTGGATGTCCGCGCGATACGCATCGCATCGTCAAAGGTTGATGGAGGATTGTGCGTAGCTGCGGTGGTCTCGAAGGTCACAAGTTCCTTGCCGGACAGCGCCTTGCGAACCTCTCCAGCGTCTGTTTCAATAAGGGTCGGAAATGTCTTCTTCACAAGCCAGAAACCGGTATAGGCGTGGCCGTCGAGCAAAGCGATGACTGGGTTCAGTCCCACTGCTTCCAACGCGGCTGCAAACAGGAGACTTGTATCCAGGCAGGTGGCTAGCCCATCCTCAACGATCGTTGCTGGGCGCCTGACCTTCTGTCCGTTTTTCTCGAAGCTGCGCGGGGGCTCCGCGTAAGTCAGCCGTCTGGCTGAAATGGCCGACCAGATCGCCGCTCCGAGCATGTAGGACCGCCGAGGATCCTGGCTCTGGTAACCGTCAAGTGCTGGCGAGTGGCCATGATTGCCAAGGACATTGGCGGCCTCTTTGATAATCTTCGCGATGGCTGGATCGTTTGGCATGACAAAGGCTGCAAGGAGTGCGGCCATGGAGCCAAAGCCACCCCATTCGTCTCTGGCCAGCAGTCGAACATCCTCGAACGCTTCAGCAACGAGCGCATCGCCCACAGTTAGGCGGAACGATGCCCGCCCTCGTTCCGCCTCGTTGAGGCCGGCGAGATAGTCGGGGTCGAGTTCGACAACGCGGTCCGAGATAGTCATGCTATCGCCGGGTGCGATTCTATCGATCGCCCAGATCTTACGCTTCGAGAAGGCCGGCGTTACATCAAATTCAAGCCTCAGGTTACTAGGCTCAGGACCCATTAAATAGCTTGCATCGGCGCAGTGGCTTTGATTCATTCGGATCGAAAGGAGCCCTGCGATGAGTGATTTGCTGTTGTTGTCGGAGGCGCAGATGC
>Ga0102590_1002179_pt1 | contig 24519 bp, 29 predicted proteins | sample AraplaMF_Col_mMF_FD_76859 | JGI IMG/M metagenome (GOLD analysis project Ga0102590, IMG submission 76859) | Arabidopsis root microbial communities from the University of North Carolina, USA - plate scrape MF_Col_mMF | ecosystem: Host-associated > Plants > Roots > Endosphere | place: USA... | reverse complement strand
TCGGAACACCGTCATTGCGAGCGAAGCGAAGCAATCCATAGCGCCGCATATGGAGGCATGGATTGCGTCGTCGCTGACGCTCCTCGCAATGACGCCGGAGCGGTACGCGCCGGCAGTTGCGCAGCACGTAGGATGTTTCGCTCCATCCATCCCACGTTCGCAGGCCGTTCACTCCGCCGCATCCGCCTCCAGCGGACGCACCGGCGTCCGGTGCCAGCCTTCCTCGTGCTTGCGCCAGTAGGTGTCCTTGAGCCGCATCGAGATCGGCCCGGGCCGATCGTTGCCGAGGATGCGCGCGCCAATGCGCGACGCCGGCATGACGCCGCCGGCCGTCGTCGCCAGGAAGACCTCGTCGGCGTGGTCGAGCGCCGATCGGGGAATCGGTTCAACCGCGGCCTGGATGCCGAGTTCGGCGCAGAGCTCCAGCACCGATCGGCGCGTGATGCCGTGCAGGCTGCCGCGATCAGGCGTCGTCACCTTCCCGTCCTTCACGACGAAGATGTTGAAGCCAGGTCCTTCCGTCAGGAAACCCTGCGCGTCGCACAGCACCGCCGTATCGAAATCGGCGTCGTGCGCCTCCAGTAGGCCGGAGGTCAGGTCGTTCCACTGGTAGTTCTTGACCGTGGGATCGACCGAGGCATCGGGCACGCGCGGCGTCGAGGCGATCCAGACATGGGCGCCGCGCGCCTGCACGTCCTTCGGAACGACATCGATCCACGGCAGCGCATAGGCGATCAGGTGGTTCTCGCAATCGGCCGGCCGGCGTGATCCCGCAATGCGTGGCCGCCCGCGGGAGGCGACCATCGCGACATAGGCGTCCGAAAGGCCGGTCAGCGCCACGCAGCGATGCAGGATCGCCTCGATCGCGGCGCGGTCTTCCGGTGGCCGGATCCGCCGCTGCGCCATCGCGTGCTCGAAACGATCGAGATGGTCGGCAAGCCGGAAGAAGCCGCCCCTGTACACATGCACGACGTCGTAGACGACATCGGACCGCGTAAAACCCCAATCGGTGACGGGCAGCGTCGCCTCGGCGATCGGGACGAAGCGCCCCCTGACATAGCCGGCGCCGTCGGCGAAGATCGAATTCGTCATGCGTCGTCTCCCTGATATCGCAAGGGCTCCAGCCACAGTAATGCCGATTATACAGGTAATCGCGGCATGGTGGCACGATAGGCTGACCTCGCGGCCATCGTCGCCGACCAACGGTTAAGCTTGCGGTGCCTGTCGAGCAGCGCCTCGCCTTCCTTCGCCATCGCGAAATATCCGATCATCGGCGCAAGATGGATGTCGGCCAGAGATATCTCGGCATCGCAGAGATATTCGGTGTCGGCAACGAGCCGCTCCAATGCGGCAAGCACTGCAGGCGCTGCGTCCAAGCCCTTTTGCATCTCGGCGGCATCCGGCGGCCGCCCAAGGCTAGGCCGAAAGACGCCATGGGAAAATACCTGTCGCACCAATGGCCAGTAAACATAGCTGTCGATAACGGAAAGAAACTGGCTGCAACGGGCGCGATGATGCACGCCGGTGGGCTGGAGGCGAGGGCCGGGGAATGCCTCGTCGACATAACGTGTGATCGCGCCGGTTTCGTAGATCTGAAACTTGTCGTGAACCAGGGCCGGCACGCGCTTGAAGGGGTGAAGCGCCAGATAGCTCTCCGGGATATCGGGAGCAAAGGGATTGATCTCGATCCAGTGGTAGCTCACTGCCTTTTCTTCGAGCGCGAGACGCGCAATCCAGCTGTAGACACTGTATTGGTAACCGTACAATTCCACACCCATTGCCGCGCTCCGAAGCCAGCCCGGAAATACCGGCTCAACCCTTGAGCCGCGTCGATTGTACCTCTATACAAGCAATCTCGCGCGACTGGCGATCGTAGATGGAGCACCATCGGGAAGCGCGAGGAATTGAGCCGCGCGCCTGGGCAGTCGGATAATCCGATCCACCTTCTCGTGAAGGAGCGGCCCAATGTTGACGACCATCCACATCGCCGGATTGCAGACCTTCGGATATCACGGCTTGTTCGAGGAAGAACGCCGTCTCGGCCAGAAATTCACCTTCGACATCGACGCGACGCTGAGCCTGGCTCCGACGCATCAGGACGACAGATTGGATGCATCGGTCCGCTACGATGCCGTGGTAGACGCCGCGGTAAGCCTCGCTGGCGGGATGAAATATCAAACGCTGGAAGCGCTCGGGGAAGCCGTTGCAATCGGCCTGCTGCGACGCTTCGCATTGATCGAGACCATCACCGTTGGCGTCTCCAAGTTCAGCCCGCCAATCCCGCATACGCTCAGCAAAGTCGGAATCGCAGTGCGCCTGGCGCGATCCGATCTGGCGGATCGGCCGGCTGTGGAGGCGCTGGAAGCGCTGGTCTAGAGGACGGTTCTCGTCGCCCGCCGCACGATCCGGCCTCCCGAAAGTTTCAGCCATCACGATAATTTATTCCCCGAAACCGGCCCAAAAACCTCCCGTAGCTCGGGCCAACGACGACGCAAACAACCGGTCCACCGACCAGCGCCGTTGTTTTCATCCCCGGCGGATAACCCGCCGGCCATCGCAATCCTCGGGAGAAGATTCCATGTCCAAACGTATTGCACTTCTGTCGGCCGCAATGTTCAGCGCGCTCGCCTTCACCGCCACCATCACTGCGCCCGCGAGCGCGGAAGAGAAGACCGTGATGGTCGGCGGCGCCGCGATGTTCCCGTCCAAGAACATCATCCAGAACGCCGTCAACTCCAAGGACCACACCACGCTGGTCGCCGCCGTGAAGGCCGCCGGCCTGGTCGAGACGCTGGAAGGCAAGGGCCCGTTCACGGTGTTCGCACCGACCAACACCGCCTTCGGCAAGCTGCCGGCCGGCACCGTCGACACGCTGGTCAAGCCTGAGAACAAGGCGACCCTGACCAAGATCCTCACCTACCATGTCGTGCCCGGCAAGCTCGCGGCGGCGGACCTCAAGGACGGCATGAAGCTCAAGACCGCCGAAGGCGAGCAGCTTTCGGTCAAGCTTCAGGACGGCAAGGTCTGGATCGTCGACGCCAAGGGTGGAACCTCGATGGTCACGATCTCGAACGTCAATCAGTCGAACGGCGTGATCCATGTGGTCGACACCGTGCTGATGCCGGCGTCCTGATCTCCCGCGCGCCCCTGATCTGGTCCCAACAGGGCGTGTGGATGGGCGAGCCGGGGCAACCCGGCTCGCTTTTTTGTGAAACCCGATACGTGCCAGGCATCGATTTGATAGCGTCTTGGCAGTAACGGAATGCCGATTCCCGGCGTATAACCTGTAGCGAACCAGAAATGGGGAATAGCCATGTCGGCCGTCACAGTCAGCGACGAGCAAGCGACCTCAACCAAGGCAAAGGTGATTCAGCCGGCCTGGGTGCGGGCGCTGCATTGGACCAACGCCTTCGCCATGGTCCTGATGATCATGTCGGGATGGCAGATCTATAATGCCTCCCCGCTGTTCGATTTCCGCTTCTCCTCGAGCATCACGCTGGGCGGCTGGCTCGGCGGCGCGCTGCTCTGGCATTTTGCCGCGATGTGGCTGTTGATGGTCAACGGCCTGATCTATCTGACCGTCGGTGTTGCCACCGGCCGCTTCCGCAAGAAGCTGCTGCCGATCACGCCGGAGGGGGTGATCTCGGACACCAAGGCCGCGCTGACCGGCAAGCTGTCGCACGCCGATCTCAGCAAATACAATCAGGTGCAGAAGCTGCTCTACGCCGGCGTCATCATTGTCGGCATCCTCATCGTGCTGTCGGGGCTGGCGATCTGGAAGCCGGTGCAGTTGCAATACCTGACCGCTTTGTTCGGCGGCTATGACGTCGCCCGTTACGTCCATTTCTTCTGCATGGCGGCGATTGTCGCCTTCATGGTGGTCCATGTCGCGCTCGCCCTTCTGGTGCCGAAGAGCCTGCGGGCGATGGTCATCGGTCGGTAATTTCAGGGAGAACGGTCATGGGCCGCATGCGCAAGCTTCTCATCCCCGGCGTCGACAAGCTGCTTCTGGTCAGAGACGCCGTGAAGACCATGCCGGAGCTGTCGCGCCGGCGCTTCATCACCGGCGGCGCCAGCCTCGGCGCGCTGACGCTGCTGACCGGCTGCGACGTCACGGACAGTTTTTCGGCCGAGGAAATGCTGAAGCGGGTCTCCAAGTTCAATGACGGCGTGCAGTCGCTGATCTTCAATCCCAACGCCATGGCGCCGACATTCCCGGAAAGCGCCATTACAAAACCGTTCCCGTTCAACGCCTATTACGACATCGAGGATGCGCCGACCATCGACGGCAAGAGCTGGAAGCTCGAGGTGCGCGGCCTGGTCGAGAACAAGAAGTCCTGGACGCTGGACGAGCTCTATCAATTGCCGCAGGTCAAGCAGATCACGCGCCACATCTGCGTCGAGGGCTGGAGCGCGATCGGAAGCTGGACCGGCACCCCGTTGCGCGATTTCCTGAAATTGATCGGCGCCGATACCCGCGCCAAATATGTCTGGTTCCAGTGCGCCGACAAGGACGGCTACAACTCGCCGCTCGACATGCAGACCGCGCTGCATGCGCAGACCCAGATGACCTTCAAGTTCGGCGACGAGATCCTGCCGCGCGCCTACGGCTTTCCGATGAAGATCCGCGTGCCGACGAAACTCGGCTTCAAGAATCCGAAATATGTGATCTCGATGGAAGTCACCAACGACTACAAGGGCGGCTTCTGGGAAGACCAGGGGTATAACTCGTTCAGCGGGAGCTAGCCCGCGTACTCGTTAACGGGTTCGATATCGTCCAAACGGCGAAAGCGAGTGCGCGCAAGTTTGCTTTCGGAGCGCGCACCACCGCTGCGCATGCCCGTTTTTTCTTTCAGCCGACGGATACGCCTGCCTTTGCCCGGCTTATTCCGAGGGCCAGTATGCGATGCAGCACGTCGGGGTAATCGAGTCCGTCATGCCGAGCCGCTGTAGCGAACTCCTGGCTCTTTGCGATTTCGGGATTGGGGTTTGCTTCAATGAAATACGGAGTGCCGTCGGCAGATAGGCGAAAGTCGATGCGCGCGTATCCATCGAGGCCCAGCGTTCGGTAGATGCGTTTTGCTGTGCGTTGAATGCGGCTATGTACCTCCGGCGCAAGGTCCTTGGCCGGCCCATCTTCAATTCCGACCCGCTCCTGATAGCTTGGATCGTGTTTGACCTTCTCGGTGGCTATGTGCCGCGCACCCTGGCCGCCCATGCTGCCGAATCTCAACTCCCAAACCGGCAGAACCCGCAACCGATTGTTGCCGAGCACGCCGACATAGAGCTCGCGTCCCTCGATAAATTGCTCGGCGATGGCGGCAGTTCCGACCCGCTCGTGAATGAAAGCAACGCGCTCTGCGAGCTTCTCGTCCGTATCGACGATGGATGCCTGCGAGATACCGCGCGATCCATCCTCGCTCAAGCTCTTGACGATCAGCGGCAGCGCAAGACGCGCCGGCCGTTTGACCTTGCGCCGCATCGGAAACACGGCGAAGGCCGGCACCGCGATCCGGCGATAGTGCACCAGCGTCTTGGACAGATCCTTGCCGCGCGCCAGGATCAGGCCGCGCGGGTTGCAGCCGGTGTATGGGACCTGCATCAGTTCGAGCAAGCTTGGAATGTGCTGGTCATACACCGGTTCGTGATGAAATTGCTCGAGCAGGTTGAACACCACATGCGGCTTAAAACCTTCGATCGCCTCGCGCACCGGCCTGATTTCCTCCTGCACGCCGAGCGGGCGCACTTCGTGGCCGGCCGCACGCAAGGTGCTCACGACGTCGTACTCGGTTTTCCATTCATTGATTTCCCGCACGGAGTAACCGTCGGAAGAGTCGGGTGGTACGAAGTCCGGATGCATGAGCACCAGAACGCGAAGGTGCCTCATAACGCGATCCATTTCCGCCGCGATGGACCAAACAACGCATGCATGGTTTTCGCGGTCAATAGAATGGTGAAATTGATCACGAGCTTCTGTTTAGGGCCGACGGCGCGCAGATCGAGCTCGCGGCACCGGGAGATCATGTCGTCCAGTACGGCATCAAGCGTGAGTTGGTTCTCGCCCGTCCACCGCGCAACCAGCTGCCTGATTTGAGCGCGGTGCTGTCTGATGAAGAGAGAAGCCGCCTGCTCCCGGCGATGCCGCGGATCGGCGGAAAACAGTCGGGACAGGTCGCGGTCGTAAGTCTTCGGCGCCTTGAAGGCGTAGAACGCCTGCTTCTTTTGATAGTGTTCGCCAATCGTCTCTCTGAGTTTATGCAGCGGATCGACGCGCTCCCGCGTCGAGACAAGCGGTCGTTTCCCGGCGATTTCGTGCATCAGTTCGTCGACATATTCGAGCTTCTTCAGCGCCGGCCAGCCGGCATAGCGCGTCCGCCATTTTGAACGCGGCCGCAGCCATACTGCGAAGGTTTCCGCAAAATCCTCGTCCGGATGACTCTGCGCATACCAGAGCCGAAGATGCTGGACATAATTCCGGCTGGCCGGATTGGGACGATAGTAACGCGGATAGTGTTTCGAGGACGGGCCGAACAGTTGCTGCCAGCGTCGGCGGCGTTGCAGCTGGTAGGCATGCTGCATGGCATGGCCTGTCTCGTGACGGAGAATAGCCATGCACTCGGACCAGGTGCCACCCTCGACGTCGAGCATCATTTTTTTCTCGAGCTTCATCAAGCGGGGATGGGTGAGATAGAACGGGATGGCAATGCCAGGCACGCCAGCCGGGCTGAACCATTCGCTCGATACCCAGGTGTGAGGACGCAACCGGATGTCCCGCGCTTCGAGTTCTTCCTGGAGTGTGTAAAGGCAATCTTCCAGCCACGTGCCGTCGACGGCAACCCTCAGGCTGCTGAGGCGTTGCTTGAGCAACTGCTCGTCCGATAACTTTTCCCAGGCAAATTTCCGGCGGGGCATAGGCGTCTGAAAAGTCTCAATAAACGGTATTCGGATGGTGTCATAAGATTCCGCCGGCAACAACCGCCCAGTCTTCGCGACGTTCCGTCATTCATGCGACGATATCGCAAACAGAGGTTCAGTGCTGGCGCGCCGACGCGACAACGGGCCCAATTGGCTTTCGCCTGAAGCCGCATCCAACGGGCGCCGCGAAGGACTACGCCGCCGCCAAATCCATCCGCCGGCAGAAGCAGGACGCCTTGATCGGAACCTCCGCGCGCGCCTGCGCCAGATCGAGCCGTTGCTTGATCAGGGCGGCCTCGACCTTTTCGTCGCGGCGGACCAGGCATTCGTGCAGCCCGTGCAGCGACCACAGATTATCGGGATGCTGGCAGGCGCGGCTGAGCCTGCCGTCCAGGCCGAGATCGGAGCGATAGACCGCCTCGGCTTCCTCGATCCGTCCCTGCTCGAGCAGCAGCGCGCCGAGCGCGTGGCGCGTCGGCTGCATCCATCCCCAGGGCTCGTCATAGGGCAGCTCGTCGCTGAGCTCGACCGACTTGCGCAGATGCGCGAAGGCCGCGTCATGATGGCCTTTGCGATATTCCAGCTCGCCATCCAGCATCGCTTCGGCGACATCGAGCAGATGGATGATCTTGTTGTTATGGACGCGGCGGCTTTCCGGCACCCGGGCCTTCGCCGCGATGAACGAAGCCTTCTCCGCTTCGGCCTCGGCGACATTGCCGAGCGCCGAGTGCGCGACCGCCTTGGCGTAGTGGATCATGGCGACGTTCGAGCAATAGAGCTCTCTGTCCTTCGGCAGCTCCTGCGCGATGATTTCGCGCCATTTGCCGAAGCGCACGAGAACGTGCTGCTTCATCGTCAGGTAGCCCTCGAGGAAATCCGCCATTGGCGGCGATTGGATGCGCAGCACCGCCTCGGGGATCGTCGCGATCAGTTCCTCGGCGGCTGCAATCGCGGGCGTGTACTGGCCCAGGAACATCGCGCCGTAGATCGCAAAGTGGAAGTTGTGAATGACGTAGACGAGGTAGACGCCCGGATCGTCCGAATAGGCGAGGAACCTGCGGTCGGTCGCCAGCGCCTTCTGGTTATAAACGAGCACGTCCCTGTAGTGCCCGCACAGCACGTCGAGATGCGTCGGCATGTGGATGAGGTGACCGGAGTCCGGGACGATGTCGCGCAGGCGATCGCCGGCGCGCAGCGCGGCTTGCGGAAAAGGCGACATCTCCATCAGGTGGACGTAGAGATGCAGCAGGCCCGGGTGATTCCATGCCGCCGGAATCCGGTCGAGCGCATATTCCAGCAGCGCCCGGCATTCCTCGGTGCCCGCGCCCTCGGCCGGCTTGCCGGAAGGCAGGTCCCACATCTGCCAGGGCGTCTCGTTCATCAGCGATTCGGCAAGCACGGTACGGACTTCGAGATCGTCGGGATAGGCCGCGAAGATCTTTCGCATTTCGCCGGTGTAGGCCTTGTCCCAGGGCGACATGTCCTCGATCGCCAGGCGCTGCGGATAGCGCGCGGTGAGGGCCCGGATCATCGCCTGCTCGACCGGGCTAGCCTTTTCGGCATGCGCCAGCGCGGCCTGCATGGCGTCGTAGGAGGCCGACAGCGCCATCTGCCGTCCCAGCGGATCGTAGCGGACCCACGGCAGATTGTAATTGGGGCCCGACGCGTAGCTGATGCCCCAATGCGCCATCGCGCAGTCGGGATCATGGCTCAGTGCCTTCTGAAAACATTTGATCGCTTCAGCGTGGTTGAAGCCAAACAGCCAGTTGAGGCCGTGGTCGAACCAGACTTGAGCGTCCGGCGACGAGGTGGTGATTTTGCGGCTGTACGGCCCGAGATCGAAATAGGTCATGCCCCTTCATCTCCCTGATCGTTTCGTGTTGTGATGCTCGCGCGTCGTCCGGGCAGTTACGCTATCACAAGGCTGCGGCGCTTTTAGATCACAAACTGCCGCAGGCGACTGTGATCCTGGCTCTTGAAATCAGGCGATTTTCACCTTCCGCTGAAACGCCGACAATATCGCCCCCAGCGCCAGCATCGCGGCAGAAACATTCAGCGCGAACGACAGGCTTCCGGCCGCGTCGGTAATCGCGCCGATCACGATCGGCCCCAGCGTCTGGCCGATGCCGAAGGAAATCGTCATCGCGGCAATCGCGGCCGGCCAGGCCTGCGGCGGATAATTGAAACGCACAAAGGCGGTGGTGGAGCCGACCACCGCGAAGAACGCGACGCCGAACACCAGTGCCGATGTCGCCAGCAGCCACACTGACTGGCCGAAGATCGGCAGCGCCGCGCCGACCGCATTGACGCCGAGAATGATCGTGGTGGCGAGGCCGCCGCGATCGAGCGCGAGCACGCGCCGCCATACCCAGGGTGTCACGAAGGCGCTGAGGCCGATCAGGCTCCAGAACGCGCTCTGCGCCGCGGCGCCGCCACCGGCATCGCGGACATAGGCGATCATGAAGGTCATGTAGGCGATGTAGCCGGCGCCGAACAGGAAGTAGGCCGACAGATAGATCACGACCGGCAGGACGGCGAATTTTGCCGCCGTCGTCGCCGTGGCTGTGACGCGGTCATGCAGCGGCGCCAGCAGCACGGGGATCGTCATGACGATGCCGAGCAGCGTCATCGCCCACCAGACGATCCACCATGAGCCCGGCCCAAAACCCTGCAGCACGAACGGCGCGATCAGTCCCGACGCGAGGATGCCGATGCCGGGGCCGGCATAGAACAGGCTGAGCAGGAAATTCGCCCGCTCGGGCCGCGATTGCGCAATCGTTGCGGCCAGCGTGCCGCCGCCGACAAAGCCGGCCGCGGCGCCGACGCCGGCCAGCAGCCGTGCAAAGGTCAGAAGGTAGAAGTTTCCCGATACCGCACAGAGCGCCAGCGATACGACGCAGGCGAGCGTGCCCCATCGCACCGAAGCGACCATCCCAAACTGCCTGATCATGCGCGAAGCCAGCAGGGCGCCCGCGAGATAGCCGGCCGCGTTGACGGTATTCATGAAGCCGGCCGCCGAATAGGACCAGAGCAGCGTGTCGCGCATATCAGGCAGCACCAGCGCATAGGCGAAGCGGCCGATGCCGAGCCCGACGGTCGGTGCCAGCGACAGGATGAGGATCAGCCGCGCGGGATGGGCGTAGGTCTGGTGGATGTCTGGGGATCGCACTTAAAACTCCGGCACGCCGCTATCTTGTCAGGCACCGGCCCGCTTGCACAGGTGCGGCTTGCGCAACGGTGTCTTGCCGATCCCGCATCAGCCTGCCAGCACCAGCACGACGCCGAGCACGGTCAGCGCGGTGCCGGCCACGATGCGTGCGGTGATCGTGATGTGCCGGAGCATCACAGCGCTCAGCGCCACCGTGACCAGCGGATAGATCGCGGCCAGCGGCGCCACCAGCGTGATCGGGCCGTTGCGGACCGCCGCGAACAGCGTGAGCGCGCTGAGGCCGTTGCTGAGCCCGGTCATGGCGAACCAGAAAAGGCCGGCCCGCGGCGCTTCGACGAAAAAGCTGCCGGTGCGGACGCGCTGCACCGTCAGCAGCAGCAACGACGACATGACGTAGCCGATCAGGCAGGCCCAGAGCGGACTTGGCCAGACCGCGAGCCCGAGCTTGACGATCGGCGGGATCACGCCGCGGATCAGCGCGCTGCACAGCGGCAGCAATAGCGCCCAGCTTCGCCAGTGGCCGAGGTCACGCGGGCGGGTGACCGTGATGATGGCGGCGCCGGCGACCGCGACGACGAGGCCGACGATATGCGGCAGATGCAGTGGCTCATGCAGCAGGATGACTGCCGTCGCCACCGCAAACAGTGGCGCGAGGTTGCCGAGCGTGGAGGTGATGACCGGGCCGAGCGCCCGGTTCGAGGCAAAGGTCAGCAATGTCAGCGAGGCCGGAAAGAACAGGCCGATGGCGATGAAAATCGGCAAGGCCTCCCACACCACCGGTTCGCCCTGCAGGATCAGCGGCGACAGCAGCAGGAACAGGATGGTGAAGGAGGGGACGCTGATCGCGGCCCCCGAGAGCGGTTCGACGGTGCGCAGGCCCAGTTGCGCCAGAACCACTCCGGCGCCGAGAAAACCCGCCGAAGCAAAGGCGTAGATGATGGCTGATGTCATGAGGCCGTCTTGGCGCCTTCTTGGGGGGCTGCGGGTTGCTCGTTCCCTGCCTTTTTGGCCTGTCTGCGATGCCTTGCCAATCCGCTTCCAGGGCTTTAGCACTCCCGCCGACCCGTCATTCCGGGGCTCGGCGAAGCCGAGAACCCGGAATCTCCTGCACCCAATCTCGGGATTCCGGGTCCGGCGCGTTGCGCCGTCCCGGAATGACGAAAAAGCATAGGACCTTCCATGGCGACCCATAAACTGCTGCTTCTCCCTGGCGACGGCATCGGCCCCGAAGTGATGGGCGAGGTGCAGCGCGTGATCGACTGGCTGAACAAGCAGGGCATCGCGTCATTCGAGACCGAGCAGGGGCTGGTCGGCGGTTCCGCCTATGACGCGCACAAGGTCTCGATCTCGGAAGGCGACATGGCCAAGGCCGTGGCTGCGGACGCCATCATCTTCGGCGCGGTCGGCGGTCCGAAGTGGGACAGCGTTCCCTACGAGGTGCGTCCCGAAGCCGGCCTGTTGCGGCTGCGCAAGGATCTCGGCCTGTTCGCCAACCTGCGCCCCGCCGTCTGCTATCCGGCGCTGGCGGATGCCTCCAGCCTGAAGCGCGAGGCGGTCGAAGGCCTCGACATCATGATCGTCCGCGAACTGACCGGCGGCGTCTATTTCGGCGAGCCGAAGACCATCACCGATCTCGGCAACGGCCAGAAGCGCGCCATCGATACGCAAGTTTACGACACCTACGAGATCGAGCGCATCGGCCGCGTCGCCTTCGACCTGGCGCGCAAGCGCCGGAATAAAGTGACCTCGATGGAAAAGCGCAACGTCATGAAGTCGGGCGTGCTCTGGAACGAGGTCATGACAGCCGTGCATGCGCGCGAATACAAGGACGTGACGCTGGAGCACCAGCTCGCCGATTCCGGCGGCATGATGCTGGTGAAGGCGCCGAAGCAGTTCGACGTCATCGTGACAGACAATCTGTTCGGCGACATGCTGTCCGACATCGCGGCGATGCTGACCGGCTCGCTCGGCATGCTGCCCTCGGCCTCGCTCGGCGAGATCGATGCCAAGACCAAAAAGCGCCGCTCGCTGTTCGAGCCGGTGCACGGCTCGGCGCCCGACATTGCCGGCAAGGGCCTTGCCAATCCGATCGCGATGATCTCCTCGTTCGGCATGGCGCTGCGCTATTCCTTCGACATGGGCGCGCTGGCCGACAAGGTCGATGCGGCGATCGCGGCCGTGCTCGCCAGCGGCCTTCGCACCGCCGACATCAAGTCGGAAGGTACGACGGCGGCTTCGACCACGCAGATGGGCGAGGCGATCCTGAAGGAGCTGCAGAAGCTGCACGCCTGAGGGCCGGAAATCGTAGGGTGGGCAAAGCGAAGCGTGCCCACCAATCCACTACCAACGCAGAAAATGGTGGGCACGGCGCGTTGCGCCTTTGCCTACCCTGCGGATTTTCCCTTCATCCGGGCGTCACGGAAAGTCACTAAGGCCTTTCATATGGACGGATCGCATCGGCCGAAGATCGGGGAGACTGTTGTCCATGAAACGGTGCGGCTGCGCGAGGCCGACATCGGCCGGCGCTGCGAAGTCCTGAGCAACACCCGCATCGAATACGCTTCGCTCGGCGACTACTCCTATCTCGGCGAGAATTGCGACGTCGCCGATGCCGCGATCGGAAAATTCACGGCGATCGCCAATTCGGTCCGGATCGGCGCGCCGAACCACCCGATGGGCCGCGCGTCCCAGCACCGCTTCACCTACGTGCCGGAATATTACGAGGCGACGGCAACGCGGGATCGCGATTTCTTTGCCGAGCGCCGCAGCGACCGGGTGATCGTCGGCAATGATTGCTGGATCGGCCATGCCGCCATCCTGCTGCCGGGCGTGACCGTCGGCGATGGCGCCGTCATCGCCGCCGGCGCGGTCGTCAGCCGCGACGTGCCGCCCTATGCGGTGGTTGGCGGCGTTCCGGCCCGTCCGATCCGGAAGCGCTTTCCCGATGCGGTCGCCGATAGCCTGCGCCGTATCGCCTGGTGGGACTGGCCGGATCAGCTCATCTTCGAGCGCCTGAGCGATTTCCGCCTCGAGCCGATCGAGCAGTTTTGCGAGCGCTACGATCCGGCGTTCATTGCGGACCGATAGGCCGTTGCCAGAGCCAGTTCCGTCATTGCGAGCCAACGGGTCGCGCGAATGCGCGCCCGATGACAGGCTCCGCGAAGCAATCCACGTCTCGGCTCGGGGATAGATGGATTGCTTCGCTACGCTCGCAATGACGTGGATATAGTGGAGCGCAATGCGCCTCCTCACCATGAGGATCGAACTTTAGCAGTCATAAAAAATGCCCGGCCGAGACCGGGCATTTTCGTCAACTGGTCGCCGCGCTCAGTACAGCGGGAAGCGCTGCGGATAGCCGCCCATGTCGGACGGCGGATTGAGCGGCTGGCGGTCGATCGGACGGTTGAGGTTTTCGCGCGCGAAGGTCGGATAGCCGATCTCCGGCGGGAAGGCGTAGTCCTGAAACTTGCGGTCGCCCGGCAGCACTTCGGTGCCGGCATCGAGCCAGGAGCGCGTGGTGACGTAGACGCGCGTGCGCGGGCCCTGCTGGTACACCCGGTTCGGCCCGCTCGCGCCATAATAGGGACGGCCATCCCGGTCATATCGCTGCGGCTTGGACTGGGCACTGGCGGCGGTCGCGCCGACTGCGACGAGGGCGGCCGCGGCAAGCAGCGTCGCGAGCTTGCTCGCAGCGGGGAATTTTCGGGTCATTACATCCTCGTCATTAGCTACCCCCCGAGGGGGCCTGGCGGATCGCCAAATCGGTCTGCAGCCATTGTAGTCACGGCGCGACCATCGTCGCTAGGTCAATTGCGCCACACCGCGCCGGAATAATGCGGGGCGGAGCCAAAAGTTTCATGAAAACCAGTGTCTTGGCTGCTTGTTGCCACAATTTTAGGGGCAGCCCGAAGCCGTCGTCGGCAAGCGCTGAGCTACAGGGCGCCACGCAGCCTCGGATTATCGGCGCCCATCACCCAGTCGGCGGACAGCACGGGGGCGCCGGAGCTTCCGCAATCGCTGCGTCGAAGCTCGGCCTGGGCGAACAGTTGCGCCAGTTTCGCATCATGGCCGGCCGAAAGCAGGACCAGCCGGTTCAGCAGGCAGGAGATCGCTGCCCGCCGGGCCGGCAGATCCTCGCCCTGGCAGGACCAGCCGGAGAGACGGAATTTCGGCTCATCGACATGCCGGTAGAATCGGAGGCAGGCTTGGGCGGCCTCGGAGCCGCCGATCCGGCGAAACAGCGTCACGGGGCCGAACTTGCTGTCGATGATCCCGGCCGCCTCCAGCTCACGCGTGCCGGCCGGGTCCATTCGTGCGGCAAGGTAGCCGGCGGCCGAGCCGACCTGATCGATTTCGCTGCCGGGGCGATAGATTTCGAGCTCGGCGACCAGCGCGCCGCCGGCGCCGCTCCAGTGAAAGATGTCCTTGCGGCCGCCCTCGGGGTGCCGAAGAATCTCGTAAGCCTCTGTCTTGCCTGGAAAAATGAACTGGCTGACGGCGAATGCCGGCGCGCCGCGCTCGGCCTGGCTCCAGGCTTTCGGCGAGGACTCGGCGATGGCGATCTCGGGCAAATGGTTCCATAGCGCGATACCGCAAATGGCCATCAGCGCCAGCACCATCAGGTAGGCGCACAGCCGCGCCAGCGTGCCGCAGACCTCGTCCGCGAAGCTGGCCAGCGCCGGGTGAATTCTTGCCCTATATGAGAGATTGGCCGTTCTGGCCGGAAACGAATGCATCAAACGCCCAAACGCAACCGTCACACGTTGTCTAGAATCTTGTTTTGACGCGTTTTCTTCACGCGAACCGGTATCCACTTCGCTCGAAAACGCTATAAGGGCGTTTCTCGCATAGAAGCGCTGCCTTCTCCCTTTCGCCTGAGGCGGCGGGGCGGCATTTTTCCTCGGAGAGTGAACGATGGGTTACAAAGTCGCTGTTGTCGGTGCGACCGGCAATGTCGGGCGCGAAATGCTCAACATTCTCGACGAGCGCAAATTCCCCGCCGACGAGGTCGTGGTGCTGGCCTCGCGCCGCAGCGTCGGCGTCGAGGTCTCCTATGGCGACCGCACGCTGAAGGTCAAGGCGCTCGAGCATTACGACTTCTCCGACGTCGACATCTGCCTGATGTCGGCCGGCGGATCGGTCTCGAAGGAATGGTCGCCGAAGATCGGCGCCGCCGGCGCGGTCGTGATCGACAATTCGTCGGCCTGGCGCATGGACCCGGACGTGCCGCTGATCGTGCCGGAAGTGAACGCGGACGCGGCAAAGGGTTTTGCGAAGAAGAACATCATCGCCAACCCGAACTGCTCGACCGCGCAGCTCGTCGTGGCGCTGAAGCCGCTGCACGACAAGGCCACCATCAAGCGCGTCGTGGTTTCGACCTATCAGTCGGTTTCCGGCGCCGGCAAGGATGCGATGGACGAACTGTTCTCGCAGACCAAGGCCGTCTACACCAATGACGAGCTGGTCAACAAGAAATTCCCCAAGCGCATCGCCTTCAATGTCATCCCCCACATCGACGTCTTCATGGAGGACGGCTACACCAAGGAAGAGTGGAAGATGATGGCGGAGACCAAGAAAATTCTTGATCCCAAGATCAAGCTCTCCGCCACCTGCGTGCGCGTGCCGGTGTTCGTCGGCCATTCGGAGGCCGTCAACATCGAGTTCGAGAACCCGATCACCGCCGACGAGGCGCGCAACATCCTGCGCACCGCGCCCGGCTGTCTCGTGATCGACAAGCACGAGCCCGGCGGCTACGTCACGCCCTATGAAGCTGCCGGCGAGGACGCCACCTATATCAGCCGTATCCGCGAGGACGCGACGGTGGAGAACGGCCTCGTGCTGTGGTGCGTCTCCGACAATTTGCGCAAGGGCGCCGCGCTGAACGCGGTGCAGATCGCCGAATGCCTGATCAACCGCAAGCTGATCAGCGCGAAGAAGAAGGCGGCGTAAGGCCAATTTCGTAGGGAGGGCAAAGGCGCATTGCGCCGTGCCCACCAATCCTGTTCATTGCGCTGAGGGGTGGTGGGCACGCTTCGCTTTGCCCACCCTACGCGATCTACGCGACCGTAGAATTGAGGAGCCGGATCTCATGACGGAACAGCCGGCTTCGTATCAGCCCAATCCGACGGCAAAGCGTGTCGAGCGTGGCTTCGAGAGCCTGCTGTTCAACAGCCGCTGGCTGATGGCGCCGTTCTATTTCGGCCTCGTCGTCAGCCTTGCCGTCCTGCTGTTCAAGTTCTGCGCGGTGCTGTGGGAGTTCATCCTCCATGCACCGGGCTCGAAGGAATCCGACATCATCCTCGGCGTGCTGGCGCTGATCGACCTGTCGTTGACCGGCAATCTGATCCTGATCGTGGTCTTCTCCGGCTACGAGAATTTCGTCTCCAAGATCGATCCCGGCGGCCATCCGGACTGGCCGGAATGGATGACCAAGATCCATTTCGGCGGGCTCAAGCAAAAACTCATGGCCTCGATCGTGGCGATTTCGGCGATCCAGGTGCTGAAGGCGTTCATGAACATCGACACCGCCTTCGATCCGACCAAGCTCGCCTGGCTGGTCGGCGTGCATCTGGTGTTCGTGGTCTCGGCCTTCATGCTGGCGATTTCCGACCGCTGGAGCGGCGGCGACCACGGCGGCGAGTAGGTTGGCGAATGGTGAGTAGCGAATGGCGAGTGGGACTTTTCCATTCGCTACTCGCCGTCAGCTATTCGCGCGCAAGCTCCCGCACGCTCTGGAATTCCTTTGCCGCCTTGTCGAGCACGAAAAGCGAGCCTTCGGCGACGCCGAAATAGGCCCCGTGCAGTTCCATCTCGCCGCGCTCGACGCGGCTGCGCACGAACGGGAACGTCATCAGGTTTTCCAGGGAGCGGAAGATCGCGGCCTTCTCGATCCTGACCGTGAAATCCTGCATCGTCTCGCGTTCGCGCTGCTCGACGATTTCGCCCGGCTTGATGAACATCGCCATCCAGCGGCCGATGAAGTCGCCCGGCGACAGCGGGTCGATCTTGTCGATGAAGGCGCGGATGCCGCCGCACTGGGCGTGGCCGAGCACGACGATATGCCTGATGCGGAGCACGTTGACGGCATATTCCAGCGCCGCCGAGACGCCGTGGGCGCCGCCGTCGGGCTGGTAGACCGGCACCAGATTGGCGACGTTGCGCACCACGAAGAGCTCGCCGGGGCCGGCGTCGAAAATCACTTCCGGCGAGACGCGGGAATCGCAGCAGCCGATCACCATCACGGCCGGCGACTGGCCGCGCTCGGAAAGTTCCCGGTAGCGCGTCTGTTCGGTCGGCAGCCGCTGCGAGGTGAAGGCGCGGTAGCCGTCGAGCAGATGTTGGGGGAATGACGATGCCATGATCTCTCTGCCTGTGTTGCGGCTTGCCTAACCATAGACCGGTGACGGGAACAAGGCTTTCGGAGCCCGGTTTGAAATGTTAGGGCGAGGGGCTCAAACCGCCAGAGGAAACCTGCCCATGACCCGTCCGCGCCGCAGCCTGTTGTTCATGCCGGGATCGAACGCGCGGGCGCTGGAAAAGGCGCGCACCTTGGCCGCCGACGGCATCATTCTCGACCTCGAGGATTCGGTGGCGCCGGACGCCAAGGCGGCGGCGCGCGACCAGATTGCCAAGGCGGTCACGGCCGGCGGGTTCGGCCGGCGCGAGGTGCTGATTCGGGTCAACAGCCTCGATACGCCCTGGTGGGTCGAGGACGTCACCATGGCCGGCAAGGTCAAGCCCGACGGCATCCTGGTTCCCAAGATCTCCACGGTGGCCGACCTGAATGCGATCGCCAACCGCCTCAGCGACATCAATGCCGACATGTCGATCCGGGTCTGGGCCATGATCGAGACCGCCCGCGCCGTGCTCGATGCCGACAAGCTGGCCGCGGCATCCCGGGATTCCGAGACGCGCCTGGCAGGCTTCGTGTTCGGGCCCAACGATATTTCGCGGGAGACGCGGATCCGCATGCAGCCGGGCCGCGCGGCGATGATCCCGATGATCACCCACTGCATCCTGGCGACGCGCGCGCACGGGCTCGAAATTCTCGATGGGCCCTACAGCGACATCAGCAACATCGACGGCTTTGCCACCGAATGCGCGCAGGGCCGCGACCTCGGCTTCGACGGCAAGACGCTGATCCATCCGAGCCACATCGAGGCCTGCAACGCCATCTTCACGCCGCCGGCCGAGGAGGTTGAGCAGGCGCGCAAGATCATCGCGGCGTTCGAGAAGCCGGAGAATGCTTCGCGTGGCGCGATCCAGCTCGACGGGAGGATGGTCGAGCGGCTGCACGCCGACATGGCGCGGCGGACGATCGCGATTGCCGACGCCATCGCGGCGATGGCGAGCTAGACTAGAGCAGGACGGGGTGGGCCGTGACGACGGGCCGTCTCGTGTCCCCGACGCCGGCGGCGTGAGTGCGGCGAGTGGGGCCCATTCTACTTTGCATGGGGTTGTTTTCGCGATTTTGCGTATGGCCCCTGCGGGTGTGTGGATTCGACCCTAACCCCATCCCGCCTAATTCCGCCTGAGGCTCAGGATATAGCTCGAGAGATCGTCGGCCTGTTCAGGCGTGATGATGAGATTGGGCATCCGCCGATGGCTGGTCTTGAAGAACACTTTCAGCGACAGCGCGGTTGTCGACGGCCGATTGGCGATATCAGTGAAATCCGGCGGGCTGCCGCGAGCGCCCGCGGTGTTCGCCTCGATCGCATGACAATCCCTGCACCAGGCCTCGGCGAGACGGTGTCCGGCCGCTATGCCCTCTGACGGCAGCGGGGCGCCGCTGGCATTGTGCAGCCGGACGAACAGCAGCACCGCAAGCGCGCCGAAAAGTGCAATCAGAATCTGCAGCCAAGTGGAACGCGCCATGGTCGGAAACCCCCGGCGCGGATTCTACCGCTGCGCCTGCTGGCTGAGGCCGTCGATGGTCGGCGCGTTGGCGCAATATTCTTCATAATGCGCGGCGGAGGTGCCGGTGGCGAGATCGCGGTCGCACTGGCGCTTGTGGATGCACATCGAGCAGACGCGCTCCATGTCTCGCAGCACCAGCGGCTCGGTGCGCGCCAGATCGTCCTGATCGATGCCAAGCGCGGCCAGCATCTTCGGCAGCTCATCGGCGGCATGCGGCCCCTGGCGGACCAGCGCCTCGAGATCGGCGGAAGACATCCGCAGGTCGCTCGCGATCTGGCCGAAATTGGCGGCGTCCATCTCGCGCATTTCCCGCAGCTCGCGCCGGTGTTTTAGCCATTCGCCGAAGATGTCGACCATGCGGGTGACGGTGGGATAGGGCTGTTCCTGGACGGTCATGGCACGGCTCCCTTGGGGTGCTTTGATGGTCCAAGGTGCGCGCAAATCGGCCGGCGGTCGTTGCGCTGGATCAAATTTGGAGGGCGCAAAGGCGACCGCTGATCTTACCCTCCCCTGGAGGGGGAGGGTCGGCTCGCATGAGCGGAGCGAAATGCGAGACGGGGTGGGGTGATCTCTCAACACGGGCACTGTCGGACGTGGAGAGACCGTCACCCCGCCCCGCCGCGCGTTCCGCGCGTCGACCCTCCCCCTCCAGGGGAGGGTAAGCTGCCGCTACCCGCCGAACTTCTCCGCGGCCCAGGCGTAAAGACTGCCCGGAATCGGCTTCTCGCCGCCGCGGCCTTTGGGCGAGATGTGCAGGCCGACGATTTCGGGATCGGCGAGCAGCCCCGAAAATTCCGTCGGCTCAAAAAACAGCTTCGGCTCGGCATGCACGGCGTAGAACGATTGTTTCGGCAGCGCATGCTGCAATTCGTTCGAGCGGCGCGCCAGCGCGGTGAGCGCGGCGGGGCCGTAGATGGCGACGCGGATGTCGGAAAGGCGGCTCGAGCGCCGGCGTAGCTGGCGCAGCATGAAGGTGAGGCGGTGGCGCAGCGCCAGCCAGTCCGGCATCAGATCCTCCTGCTCCATCAGATCCGCGAACGCACGCACGATCGGGTCGTCCGCAGGCAGGTACAGGACGGAGTTGCCGAGCTGGCGGCGGCGCTCCCAGGCGAAGTAGGGTTTTGCCGGATCGATCTCGATCGGCTTCAGCAGGAGAACGTCGGCGTCGAGCCACAAGCCGGCCCGCTCGGCCATCAGGCGCATGCGGAAGAAGTCGCTGAACTGCAAGGTCGTCCAGTCGCGCCAGCTGCCATCCGGCTCCGGCGGGCGCAGCCGCTCGGAAAAGGAATGCGACAGGATCGCTTCCGCCTCGGCATTGCCGACGCCGTCAGGCAGGCCCGGCAGCGGGTCAAAGCTGTAGACGGTGACCTTGTGGCCGGCGGCAACCTGCGACCTGAGGCAGGTCAGCCGCAGTCCGTCGAGCGGGCCATGCCAGAAGGTGACGACGTCAGGCCGCATCCGCGCCATCTCCACTCAACGAAAGAGCCCCGATATGATCGGGGCTCTGGTAACACAATCGGGCCGCACCATCAGGCCCAGGCGCGCTCTTTCTTCAGCTTCGCCTCGTAATCGTCGATCGACGACTTCTTTTCCATGGTCAGGCCGATGTCGTCGAGGCCGTTCATCAGGCAGTGCTTGCGGAACGGATCGATCTCGAACTTCACCTTGCCGCCGTCGGGACCGCGGATCTCCTGGTTGGCGAGATCGATGGTCAGCGTCGCGTTGGAGCCGCGCTCGGCGTCGTCGAACAGCTTGTCGAGGTCTTCCTGCGCGACGCGGATCGGCAGAATGCCGTTCTTGAAGCAGTTGTTGTAGAAGATGTCGCCGAACGAGGTCGAGATCACGCAGCGGATGCCGAAATCCAGCAGCGCCCACGGCGCGTGCTCGCGGCTCGAGCCGCAGCCGAAATTGTCGCCGGCGACCAGCACCTTGGCGTTGCGATAGGCCGGCTGGTTGAGCACGAAGTCCGGGTTCTCGCTGCCGTCATCCTTGTAGCGCTGTTCCGAGAAAAGGCCCTTGCCAAGGCCGGTGCGCTTGATGGTCTTCAAATACTGCTTCGGAATGATCATGTCGGTGTCGACATTGATGATCTTCAGGGGCGCCGCTACGCCTTCCAGTGTGGTGAACTTTTCCATCGATCGCTTCCCGGTTGAAATCTGGGGGCAGGGCCGCTGATTTATCGCGAAAATGGGCCCGGCAAAAGGCCAATTTACGCATAGGCCGCCTGTTCTGGCGCGTTTCGGACGAACAGGCCCGCCGCTTCCCCGGGCGGTGGCTAGCCTGCGGCCGCCTCGATCGCCTCCATATCGGCGTCCGACAGGCCGAAATGGTGCCCGATCTCATGGATCAGGACATGCCGGACGATATGGCCGAGCGTTTCCTCGTGCTCCGCCCAGTAGTCGAGGATCGGCCGCCGGTAGAGCCAGATCATGTTGGGCAGGCGGGCGACGTCGCCGTGGCTCTGCTGCGGCAGGCCGACGCCCTGAAACAGGCCGAGCAGGTCGAACTCGCTCTCCGCCTGCATCTCGTCCAACACCTCGTCGGTCGGGAAATCGTCGACGCGGATGATCACGCCCTCGCAGAGGGTTCGAAACGTCTTGGGCAGGCGCTCGAACACCTCATGGGCCATGGCTTCCATTTCGGCGAGCGAGGGGGCTTTTGCTTCGGTCCACATCACGTCGTATTTAGCGTGTGTTATGCCCGTGCGCATAATGGTTTTGCGAGTTGACCTCAGGGCTCCAATCGGAGACCGTGCGGGCGTTATCAGGCGTGGGTGGACGAGAGATGAAACGGATTGTGACGGTTGCAATGTGGGCTGCCTTTGCCGGGCTCCTGCTGCCGGGCGCGACAGCCCAGGCCCAGACGGCAGCGCCGGAACTCAAGGCGGCGTCGGCGCCCGAGGCGGCCGTCACGGATATCTCCGCGCAGCGCCGCCGTCCGCTTCGGCGCGTGCCGATCTACCGGCAGGAATGGGCGCCCGACGTCTACCCGCGCTACAACCCCGGTCCCAACGCCGTGCGCGATTGCACCGCGCATTACGCGCGGGAGTACCGGCCGAGCGGCACGGTGATCACCCCGCGCATGAACTGCCACTGGCGGCCGGGCTAGCCTCTTTCATCGGGCTGGTTTCTTTCATTTGTCGTGAACGTGTTGCTCGCGCGATCGCCGTGACGGCGATTAGCGCTTGATCGCGCGTGCATTGATCACGGCTGAAAGCGGCGGTCTTCGTTCATCTTCGTGGCGCGTTCATTCAGAGCGCATTCAAGTCGCGGGCGCCAGATTGCGTGCAGCGTCGCGACGAGCCATTCGGCGCAGGCGTGACACAAGACGAAGGAGAGATCTTATGCAGTTCACGAAAGTTCTCGGGCTCGCCGCCGTTGGCGCGCTGCTCGCGCTCGCTGCGCCGGCGAATGCGGTGTCGCTGAGCAATCCCGGCGCGGCTGCGGCCGTTCAGGAAGATGTCAGGCCGGAGACCACGGAGGTTCACTGGCGGCACCATCACCACCATCGGTGGCACCGCTGGCACCATTATCGCCACCACCACCATCATCATCACCGTCACTGGCATCGCTGGTGACACGGCAGTAAGGCGCTGCCATCGAACAGGCCCGTTCATCGCGGGCCTGTTTTGATTTTAAAGCCGCCGCCTTGAAACTGGCGAGATCGCTGTCCGTTATCTCTCACCTCAGGATCGGTCACAGGAGTACATCATGAGGAGTTTGATTTCTGCAGCCCTTGTCGCAGGCGCGCTCGCGATCGCCGGGCAGGGAGCGATCGGCAGCGCGGCCGCGGCGCCGCAGGCAAAGGCGCAAACCGCGGGCACATCCGGCGCCACCGATTTCAGCGCGCACCGCTATCACAGGCGCTACTATCGCCATTACGGCTATCATCATTCGTACTATCGTCCCTATTATTACGGTCCCCGTTATTACGGCCGGCCGGTCTACTATCGTCCCTATCCGTATTACGAGCCGGCGCCGTTCACCTTCGGCATCGGGTTCGGTCCGTTCTGGTGGTGAGACACCAGAGGGAAATTTTTCAACGCGTTCATCCTGACGTGACGCGCATTCATGGCGCGTTCACGTGCCTGTCTCTAACGTCACGTCGGGAGCGACACCGCAAGTGAAAGCGACGGGGATCAACCGCGAAGCGGTTGAGGGCGCGCCGTCGCGGTGAGGGAGGATTCATTCATGGCGATATCCGATCCCGGACGCGGTCTCATCCGCCGTCTGGGCGTTACGGCTGCGGCGCTGGTTGCGTTCGCGGCGGCATCACAGCAGCGCGCCGAAGCGTTCTCGCTCGCGAGTCCCGGCGCGGCTCCATCTGTCAAACATGCAACCGATGGTCTTGCGACCGAAGTGCGCCATGGCGGTCATGGCGGTGGTGGTGGCTTCCGTGGTGGTGGAGGCGGCGGCGGATTCCGCGGCGGCGGCGGATTTCACGGTGGTGGATTCAGAGGCGGCGGCGCCGCATTCCATGGCGGCGGTTTCCGCGGTGGTGCGATTCATGGCGGCGGCTTCCGCGCCGCACCGGTGTTCCGCGGCGGCGGCTATCGCGCAGGCCCGGCGTTCCATGGCTACCGCCATGTCTATCACCGGCCGCATTTCGTTCACCGGCCGCACTTCTATCACCACCGGCGTCATTTCCATCGCCGCTTCTATTACGCGCCGTCCTATTATTATCCGCGCTACCACTACGGCTACCGGTATCGCTACTGCCGGATCATCTGGACCTATTACGGGCCGCGGAAGATCTGCAAATATCGTCCGTGGCGGCACCGCTATTACGGATATCCGTACCGGTATTGGTGAGACCGGTTGAAACGAAACAGGCGCCCGACGGGCGCCTGTTTCTCGATTGGAGCGGTCACTGAATTCCAGGCCCGACCTAGGTTTCCCAGGGCTTGACCTTCCATGGCGTGAGCTTTTCCATCCGCCATTGGTGCCAGTGGTCCGGCGGCCAGTGGCTGAGCCGTGAAGTTTCCTTGGTGGCGGTGGTCTGCAGGTCGACGATGCGCGGCGTGCGGCGGCGCACCTGCTTCGTCGCCTCGCTGATCATATCGACATATTCAAACTTGTCGGTCACGGCCAAAATCCCTCGCGAAGGCATCTTCGCAAGGGACCAGTGTGCGCTTTGCCTGTTAACGCAGCGTTGCCGAAACGGCTCGCAATCTACGCAAAGAAAGCGTTAACGCCATTCCCGGACGTCGACGAAATGTCCGGCGATCGCCGCCGCCGCCGCCATTGCCGGCGACACCAGATGGGTGCGGCCCTTGAAACCCTGGCGGCCCTCGAAATTGCGGTTCGAGGTCGAGGCGCAGCGCTCTTCCGGCTTCAGCTTGTCCGGGTTCATGGCAAGGCACATCGAGCAGCCCGGCTCGCGCCACTCAAAACCGGCCTTGATGAAGATCTTGTCGAGGCCTTCGGCTTCCGCCTGCTCCTTCACGATGCCGGAGCCCGGCACGATCATGGCGTTGACGTGGGCGTTGACCGTCTTGCCCTCGGCGATCTTCGCCGCCG
>Ga0102590_1002176_pt1 | contig 24547 bp, 13 predicted proteins | sample AraplaMF_Col_mMF_FD_76859 | JGI IMG/M metagenome (GOLD analysis project Ga0102590, IMG submission 76859) | Arabidopsis root microbial communities from the University of North Carolina, USA - plate scrape MF_Col_mMF | ecosystem: Host-associated > Plants > Roots > Endosphere | place: USA... | reverse complement strand
TCCGCAGGTGAACGGCCAGAAAATAGACCGCTACAGTTTCCTGGACCGCACCGGCACACTGGCCAACAAGCTGCAGAACGGCGTGATCGAAAAGACGCAGGGCGAAAACGGTAATTTTGGTATGGAAGTGACCTTTGCGCTGGATAACAACAATCAAAGCCACCTGCTGGTGCTCTATGCCGACAAGAACTCTCCTGCAGGCGTAAAAGGTATACAGCGGGGCTGGGAGATCACTGCCATCAACGAGGATAAAAACCTGTCTTACGACGGCAGCAGCGGCGCCAATACCACCAAGGTAACCAACGCCGTTTACAACTCCTCTTCCTCAACCTTTACCTTTAAAACACCGGCCAACACTACACCGACCATCACACTGAATTCCGGTTCCTACAATGTGAACCCGGTACTGTACGATACTATTTACACTGTAAATGGCAAACAGGTAGGATACTTTGTATTCTACACCTTTTCCAGCGTAACCAGCAGTACAGGGGCATCCACTGTTACCAAGCAGGTGCTGGACCAGGTGTTCAGCAAGTTTAAATCAGCCGGTATACGTGAGCTGATCGTAGACCTGCGCTATAACACCGGCGGTGCAGTATCCACCGCACAATACCTGGATAATGCCATTGCGCCTGCCAGCGCACAGAGCAAAGTGATGTACTATTATACTTACAATGACAAACTGACCCAGAACCTGGCCGCCACCGGCCTGCCAGCCTCCATCAGCTTTGGTAGCACGGGTGGGCTCAGCCTGGATCATGTGTTTTTCATCACCGGATCACAAACCGCTTCTGCCAGTGAGCTGACGCTTAACAACCTGAAACCCTATATGAACGTGAAGCAGGTGGGCGACACCACTTACGGGAAACCCGTAGGGTTCTTCAGCTATACGATCTCTGATCACGACGCATCAGGAAATGAAAAATACCTGGCAGATCTCTTCGCCATCAATTTCGAAACCAAGAACGCGCAACAGTCCGGCGGTTATTACAGCGGTATCACACCCGATCAGGCTGCAACAGACTATGTGAATGTTCCCTGGGGCAATAGCGAAGACGACAACCTGAGCAAGATATTCAACTATATCAGAACGGGCGCTTTCCGCCAGGCCAGCACAGAACGGGTAGTGGCCAACCCGAATGCCCGTATCAACATCAAGCGATCTGTCACTTCCGGGCAGTTCAACGGCATGGTGGACTTCGACATTAAGAATAACAGATGACCGGTAACTACCGTCTATCCCTCGATAAAAAACGGGTTATGTAGATTTTTACATAACCCGTTTCCTTTTATATTTACCGCATGAATCCTTATCAGAAAACCATCCGCTTAGTCCTCCTCTTTTGCTGCATCCTTAGCTGCGCACAGGCGCAATCCGGTTTCCGGGTGGTACCGCTGGGGGTGAAAGGCGGGATGGATGAAAGCAACCTGTCGGCTTACATGGTGGCAGGCAAAGGCAGTAATGACTATATCTGCCTGGATGCCGGTACCCTGCACGCCGGTATTCAGCAGGCCATTCATAAAGGCGCATTCAAAGTTCCGGCCGGCACTGTATTACGGCAGTATATCAAAGCTTATTTTATATCGCATGCTCACCTGGACCACCTGGCAGGCATGATCATTAACTCCCCGGAAGACAGCGCCAAGAATATTTACGGACTACCCTACTGCCTGGATATTATTAAAGAGAAATACTTCAGCTGGAAAAGCTGGGCCAATTTTGCAGATGAGGGAGATGCGCCGCTGCTGAAAAAATACCATTACTACCCCCTGACGCCTGGCACATCAACTGCCATTGCCCAAACAGATATGAGCGTACAGGCTTTTCCGTTAAGCCATTCAGCACCTTATCAAAGCACCGCATTTTTAGTCAATCATGAACAACAATACCTGCTGTACCTGGGAGATACAGGTGCAGACACCATTGAGCACTCCGACAAACTGCAGTTATTATGGCAGGCAGTAGCTCCCCTGGTAAAATCTCAGCAGCTAAAAGCGATTTTTATAGAAGTATCTTTCCCGGATGAACAGCCTCTGAAACAGCTGTTCGGTCACCTCACTCCTGCCCTGCTGATGCAGGAGATGAAAACGCTGGGATCTTTGAGTGGCGCTGATGCACTGAAGGGATTACCGGTGGTGATCACCCATATCAAGCCCTCCGGTAATAACGAGGCGGCTATTCGCCGGCAGTTAGCGCGGCAGAATAATCTGCAGCTGAAACTGATCTTCCCTGAACAGGGAAAGGTGCTTACATTTTAAACTCCATCAACGATGTTCCTGGTATCGGTTAAGCGGTACGGCCTGGCGTAATTGGTCCATTTCAGTAGCGGATAAGGAGGAAGTATAAACGGCGAAAACTGCATCGGCCAGTTGTTCTGCTGTTCGTATACCTACTACAGCCGAAGTAATGGCAGGATGCTGCAATACAAAGCGCAATGCGGTTTGCGCGGGGCTCCGTTGCGCCGTGCTCAATGCCCCAACGGCGGCTGCCGCCTGTTGTACCTGTTCAGCACTGTAGTTCAGGAAAGGCGCTGCCGGTTTATTGACCAGTAAACCTTTGGCCACACTACCACGGGCCAGTACACCAATGTTGTGCTGATGCAGCAACTCCAGGCATTCCTCTTCCGGACGGCGGTCCAGCAGGCTGTACTGCATCATTACACTAACGATGTGCGAACGTTTTACATATTCGCGGATCACGTTGGGACGTATGGAAGAAATGCCGTAGTAGCGGATCTTTCCCTGCTGCTGCAGCAGCTCAAATGCTTCGATGGTTTCATCGATGGGGTCTTGCAGGGTACCGCCATGCAGCTGGTACAGATCGATATAATCCGTTTGCAGGCGTTGCAGGCTGCCTTCTACCGCAGAAAGGATATATTCCTTGCGCGGGTTCCAGTCCCAGCCGCTGCCATCCGGCCGCCACTGATTGCCTACCTTGGTGGCGATGATCACCTCTTTGCGTTTACCCTGCAGGGCTTTACCTACCGTTTGTTCGTTACGGCCCTGATCGTAGAGGTCTGCGGTATCAAAGTAATTGATGCCCGCATCCAGGGCGCGGGCGATCAGCGCTGCATTCTCTGCATCGCCGCCTTGTAAGGACATCGTGCCAAAACTTACCTGGCTGATGTTTAAACCGGAGGAGCCCAAAGCCTTGTAAAGCATATTACCGTTTAAAGGTTTAAAAGTTTGAAAGTTTAAGGGTTAAAGTTCGCGAACATTTCAAACTTTAAACCTTCAAACTTTCAAACATTCATTTTTTGGGGTATTTTGGGATAATGAAAAAGCTGATCATCGCCGGACTGCTCACTGCTGCCGGTATAACGGTACAAACCATGCGGGCGCAGGCACAACATAAAAGCGCCATCCTGAACCACGTCGCCATATCGGTACTTGACCTGGAAAAGAGCACCACCTTTTACAGGGATATAGTAGGTATTGATACCATGCCGGAACCTTTCCACGACGGCAAGCATACCTGGTTTAAAGTAGGCGAGCACGCCCAGCTGCATCTCATATCCGGCGCAAAAGAGGTCACCCAGCACGACAAGGCCTCACACCTCTGCTTCAGCGTGCCTTCTGTAGACGAATTTGTGAAACGCCTGAACGAGCACCATATCCCCTTCATTAACTGGCTGGGAGAAAAGCAAAAATTCAATGTACGCGTAGACGGCGTAAAGCAACTCTATATCCAGGATCCTGACAATTACTGGGTAGAGATCAACGACGACAAATACTAAGCTTATTTGGCGCCTTCCAGCTCTGCCCGTGTAGAGCGGTCCTGGTAGGGACGGTATTCTGCGTTCTCTATTTTCAGCACCACTGGGTTGGGCCACTGGTTATTGGTGTAAAAGCGCTGTCCGTTCACGGCGCTGATCACCAGTCCCATGGGTGTGCTTTTTACATATACATGTGCATCGAAATCCTTTTTGTATTCCACCAGTTCGCTGCCAAAGCCCAGTACAGATACCTTGGTCTGATCACTGCCTTGCAGGTTTCTCAGCACCAGTTCTTTACGTTCTCCGTATTTCCATTCAGTACCGGCGGGTACAAAGGCGTAGATCGCCCTGCCATCTTTTGACTGTGTAAACCAGATCCTGCCTTCGCGGATGATCTTCCAGGGGCGGATGCCCGCAATGGCTTCTTCATTGGCCAGGTTCCAGAGAGCCAGCTCACGCAACAGCGCATCCTGTTCTATCTGGATCTCTCCATCAGGCTTGGGGCCTACGTTCATCAGCAGGTTACCGCCTTTGGCCCTTGTTTCGATCAGCATATCGATAATGGCAGTACCTGATTTCTGAGGATCATTGGTGGGCTTGTACTGCCAGTCGGTCCCCATGGTAAAGCATGCCTCCCAGGGACCGGGTACCGGCTGGTCTGGCAGCTCCTGTTCGGGCGTTCTCATTTGTCCGCGGGTAACAACAATGTCCGGCTGCAGCTGCCAGGCATATTCTTTCAGTCCTTCTGCGGGGCCATCAAAAAAGATGAGGTCTATTTTACCGTATTGGGTGAGCAGCTCTTTTACCTGCGCCTTATCGTAAGCCATCAGCCCGGGATTGTTGGCAGGGAAATGCTGTGGCACCTGCATTCTGCCAATTGGGAGCTTATGCTGGTAGAAATAGTAAAAATCTTCCGGAGAGAAATAGAGGCCGATGGCGATGCCTTGCCTGCGGAAAGCAGCGATGATCTCTTTCAGTGCATCGCGTTTAAATGGCGTGCGCATGATATTGAAATCAGTGGTTTTGGTATCCCACATACAGAAGCCTGCGTGGTGCTTGGTAGTGAACACTACATATTTCATACCCGCCAGTTTAGCCAGTATGGCCCATTCTTCAGGATCAAACTTTTTAGGATTGAATGTTTGCGGCAGGGTTTTGGTAAATTTCTCCAGGTATGCCTCAGAAGCGCCGGCCATGGAATGACTGATCACCGCGCCTACCTGCACATCTACGCTCCAGTGAATGAACATGCCGAGGCCCATATCCATGAACCATTGTTCCCTTTCGGGCTTATTGGCTGATTGCTGGGAAAATACGGGCGCAAACCAAAGCAGCAATGCACCGAAGAAGAATAAATACCTGCGCATAGGATCGAACTTGTTTATCTATACAAGATACGATCTAAAGCTATTGGGAGGTACTATTAAAAAAGTGAGGCCCGGCTCAGTTCTTCGTCATTGAATATTTTAATCACGCCATATAACCCATCGTAGCCTGGCACGGGTTTCACTTCATGCTCACGCATACGGCGTATGGCTTCTGCCAGTACAGGGCTGCCTTGGCGGCGTATATCCTCTACCGGTACTGCTTTCAGTAAATTGAACTCGTTGCCGAAAGTGGAGATGGCCTGGTGAAAATCTTTCAGTACGGCCTTCGTGCCAGGCCCGCTTTTCCTGATCTCCGCCAGTATTTCGGGCAGGGGGATGATGTAATCAAAAGCCGGTGCATTTTCCGGCGGTTGCGGCGCTTTACGGTCTGCCAGCTTTTGTATCCGATGTAGTACACCTACTGTTAAGGGGCCACCGCATTCGGGACAACGGCCATTGTGCGACATCGTTGCCTCAGGGAGTAAACACACGCCGCAGTTGCGATGCCCATCGTGATGATATTTACCTTCTTCCGGGAAGAACTCATAAGTACCAACGAATTCCTGCCTTGTTCTGATGGCATTGAAAAGTGCGTCGTAACTGCGCTCTGTATTGAACAGCGTAGCTTCCCTGCCCAGCTTGGGTGCAGAATGTGCGTCTGAATTGGAGATCAGGGTAAAACGGTCTAAGGCGCTCCACTGCCAGTTCATAGCCGGATCAGAGGAGAGACCCGTCTCGATGGCGAAGATGTGCGGAGAGAGATCGCGGAAGCATTCGTCAACACTATCGTAGCCGCCTTTGGAGCCCAGGGTGGAGAACCAGGGCGTCCATACATGCGCAGGCACCAGGTGAGATCTGTCTGAAGACTCCAGGACTATTTCCAGGAGATCACGGGATGGCAAACCGAGAATGGGGCGGCCGTCAGACGCCAGGTTACCGATAGCAGAAAGCCGCGCATTGATGCGGGCTACGGTCTCGAAATCCGGCGCATATACGAGATTATGATTCTTTCTTACTTTATCACCGTGCTTGTAAATAGAGCTGATCTCTGTGGAGAGCAGGAAACGCACGTCGATATCCTGTACTTTCATGCCTGGCAGTGCAGGATCAGCAGGCGGATGTTTAAGCCGGAAGAGGCCGCTGCCATCAGGTTCCAGTTTCTCCTGCAGTTCTTTGAACCACTGCGGGTGCGTGAAATCGCCGGTGCCCACTACGTGGATACCTTTAGCGCGCGCCCATTGATATAAAGACTCCAGGTTGAGATCTTTACTGGTAGCGCGGGAGTAATGCGAGTGCACGTGCAGGTCTGCGATGTAGAACATGGTGGCGAAGTTAGGGAAATTAGTCCATGGCCAATGGGTGATCGACCATGGACTATATAAAGGTGTTGCGTCATTGAAATTACAAACACATTCAACCAGAGATAGTAACCAGCTGTCTCTTATAACCCAATGCGAATTTCTTAAATCCCTATCGCGACCAGAAAGGCTATAAACTTACCGCGATAAAAAATGCAAATACGCTTACGTCTTTAAGCCAATGTCATAATGGATAGTCACATCTCCAAGGGTAAGTAAATTCACCTGGATCAATGCCCATAGACTTCAAGATTTCAAAAACCTCCTTTTCCGTATTAGCATAATATCGTTGTTTATTAACCATCTCCTCATCTGAAAAGTACTGATCTATCTTATCACGGTCTAGCTCAAAATCCAAAATTGTAAAGATATGTGGCACTTCTCTTTCATCTATCGCTTTATACTTCGGTTGATAAATAGCAACCCACCTTCTCCGTTTATCAGATGTGGATTTTAACTCGGCAACAACATGTTCTCCCGATTTAAGTCTATTATAAATAGCAAGTTCGAATTTATTATCCATATTTTTTATTCAAAGAAAATTCTAAAAATATTTCCATCCGCATCATGTATCTGTAAATGTTTCATTGCTGCGTGTGCATTATCTGCCGCGTGATTCAGTAAACGACCTGCCTCGTCAACAACTTCGTCCCAATGGTAGGTATTACTCTTTGTGCCGAAGAAATTTTTAGCTTCAGTCGCACTCATTCCAGTTGTATTTCTAAGACCTCTCCCTCCAAATAGTCCCAGCAATAATTCCTCAGCTTCTGCTTTGCTTTTAACTGTTACCTCCTTGACGCCTCCTCTTATCATCTTTGCAGCTAATGCTACACCTTTACTAGTCCATTTTATGTCCCTTATTATCGTTCTAATGCTGTTGCCAACTCTGATCAGGTTAACTCCTCCCCCTAAGCTTCCTGATGTAACTAACCCGTTTGGAACCCCTGCGACAGGAGCTCTCATATTTGTCAAAATCCCCCTATTATTTACGACATAACCTCCATATGTTCTATAAGGATTCAAAAAACTTGAGAACCAGCTCTGCTCAGTCATTACTTGATATCCAACATTCGCATGGGATTTATAAGAAGCTTCCGGATGGCTTCCTTCGGGGGTTACGACAATACCATTTAAAGCGACGACATCTTTTTCGGAATCAAAATCAGGCCAAACGTTTTGAAGATTATTAACGTGAACCGTGTCGTCACCAAACGGATCGCTCATGTTAACTGGATTATTGAGAACATGATTGTATGGGGTTATATCTTCAAAGTTTTCAACCGCAGGATCAATTTGCCTCCACCTTCCTATTTGTGGATCAAGCGTTCTATAAAAAGCATCATATTGATTTAAATCAAAGTCCTTTGTATACTCAATCCCATTATACTTCTTCCTGTTCTCCGGATAGTTCAATCCCTTCAGTGCATTCGAACTAATTCCTGCCATTGTCAATCCATACGGATAATAATGCGTCTCTTCTAATAAAGGCCCACTATTCACCGCCACCGCCAGATTATCAAAGAACACATCCTGTTGTACCTCGTTGCTGGTATATACATAAAGGAACCCGCTCTGGCCAACAGTCATTTTATCAACGCTCAAGGTCTGCAGTTCGTCAGCAGCGTCTTTCACCTGCCTTACACCACTGTTCGCATCTACTAAATTAAACTGGTCGTCGAACAATACAAAATTTAAGTAAGCTTTAGGCCTATTCTTCTGGCCCTCCTCCTGGTTTTTCTCCTTCAGGTGTCGATAATCATTACTGGTCATATTGCCAAAAGGCGATAGATTATCCTCTTGAATAGCACCATGGGAGGCATCACCTACGGCTTTACCACCAAAGGCCTGCAATAAGCCTGCTAACATTTCTTCCGGGGTAGCGTCTTTATTATCCTTCGGTCCGTTGGATTTATAAAAGGCCCTGGCACCGATTTGAATAGTGTCCCCTGCCATTACGCGTAACACCAGAGAGGGGCCGATCTTCTTTCCTCCATCCTTAGCGTTCAATTTTGCTACAAACTGGTTCTTCCCGGCGGCTTCATCATCCGGGTAGCCGGCCGGCTTAGCCGTACGGGTTTCTTCCACATTGCTGAAGAGTGCAGCTTCCGTTGCGGCAGCAGACGATTCCATTGTTGCCGTATACATGGAGAAGTCTGTCTGTTCTGTCAATACGGCCCGGACATTGCCAAGATGATCTTTCAAAAAGTAATCATACTTGAAGGTCAGCGGCACTCCTGTTTGAATGAGTGGACGAACCCGGCCTTCCTCGTGCGCCAGGAACTGCAGCGTATCATTCCGGTATACAAAACCGCCGATATAATCCGTAATGGTAGTTTTAGAAGGAGTGCCTGTATTATCTGTAACCACCTTCCTCAGCTTCACTCCTGTTGCGTCGTATACGTACTGAATAGTGCCCTTACCTGCAATGGTAATTACAACAGGCAGGTTAAGATGATTGTAGGTGATGGAGGTTATATTCTTGTTCAGGTCTTTCTTCAGATTTCCATTATCATCATAGTCATAGTCTACAGTCTCGTTGTTATTGATCTCTTTGAAATCGCCTAACTGGCTGCTGGCGTTATTCCTTCTGTCAGTAACAAAAGAAAGCCTGTTACTATTGGTAAGATAACCGTACTTCAGGCTGTCCAGCAATTGTATAGCGGTGCCGTCCATACCTCGCTGGTTCATCAGAAGAATATTCCCGTTGGCGTCGTAAGTGATGCCGCTCACAGAAAAGTTCATCTTATCATTGGTCCAGTTGGTGCTGCCTTTATTCTGCTGTGAGAAGTCTGCGGCTACCAGGCGGCTGGCATTATCATAGCTGTATCCATATGCCCTGCTGATACTATCACTCCTGCTTTTCCACTTAATACCGGCAATATTGCCATTAAACTGAGGTACCGTAAACCCATAGTCATAGGATATCTCTTGCCCAAACCAATTGGACGCGCTGGCTGCTGTATTTACATAAGATTTATTGATACCTTTGAGCCAGCCCCTCACATTGTACTCATAACCAAGGGTTTCCAGCTGGGTGGATGTCCCTGTAACCCCAAGCCTTTTGCTTTTCGTTTGTCCAATCTCATTATAGCTGTTCAATGCAATAGTACGCTGCAGAGAGTCTGCATCATTTATCCTCTTTTTCAAAGAGTCGACGCGCCCGGCTGCATCATAGTGCATCATTGTCAGGACAGTCGTTTGAGGTGTCAGGCTGCTTTTTATATTGCGATGCCTCAGGTAGGTGCTTAACTGTTTCCCGCTAAAATCATAAAGGTTGGTGCTTACATCCTGCCCTCCGCTGATATTGTCGGCGATCACCTGTGCCACTTCCCCTTTGTCGGTAAAATAAGTAGTGGTAGTGAGCCACTGATCTGTACCCAGCACCCGTGTTTTGATACCGGTCACCAGCCCCTGTGTAGCTTTCCCAACGGCTGTCCATCTCACCTTATAAGGGTTCCCTCCTTCAAATGGCTTGGCAAAGTCACCTGATACAGCTGGCTGGGCGCCGGCAAAATTATAATTGTCGTAATAGGTATAAGTTAAAGGTGTCAGCGAAGCTGGTGGTATGCCTGGCAATGGATTGGTTGCAGTAATTGAAGTTGTACCATTGTTGGCGGAGGCGTTGATCTCTGCCAGCACCTCTCCGTTCCCGGTGTCAAAACCGTCTTCCAACGTGATACTGTTCGTGGCGGTATACGTCGGGCGGCCGTCGTGGTATGCCACTTCCAGGTCAGCGGTACCAGGGAAGGTATAGCTGACGGTTTGGGAAGCAGTTGCGGTATTCATACTAGTCTGCAACACATCCCGCGATGACGAAGATGCGTAAAATGCGGTCATGGTAGCCCGGTTAAGTCCGTCATAAAAGGTTACGAGCCATTTGGAGGAATCCTTTAGGTTTCCATCGCGGGAAAATACCAGCCGGTCACGGATGTCGTATACCATTTCCACGGAGTCAGCTCCGGGTATTTTTTTCACGATCATCCTGTTCCGGTTGTCATACCGGTAAATGAAACAGAGCTCGCTGGCAGTGTTAGTATCTATTGTCCAGCTGCCTTTGATCAAGTCTACAGCTTTCGGAGGAATCACCCAACGCAAATTACCCAGATCGTCATATACATAGTAAGTGCACAACCAGCCGACATGCGCAGTACCTGGGCTAGTTGCCAGTTGTAGTTTTTTCAAAACCACCCTGCCTGATTTGTCTTTATACTCCACCAGCTGTATCCCTCTTTCGTCTGTAGTACTATTTTTGTACAGCTCCCCAGCGGCATATATCCGGCCGGCAATACTGGACGGCGGCAGGCCATTGGTCAGGGAGATGTCCCATATACGCACGGAGTCGGCTGCAGTATTCAATAAATACTGCAACGTAAGCGGTTTGGTACTCCATGTGTTTCCTGCCGCATAACTGTTTAGCGGCCTGGCGAGTGGTGATGATTCATAGACTATTTGGCTATAAAATACTGAATCTCCTCCTATACCCGGGTTATGTGTTGCATTCCGGTAGAATGTACGCTGAGCATTAAAAGGATCAGTTTTCAGGTTGCCATCATTAACATTCCCTCCTAATGGAATGTAAGGTAGATATTGGTAAATCTCCCGGTTGTATTTATCATACTGGACCGGCGCTACCTTATCGCTACCAGCAGGAGAAATTCCTTTACCCACTGTCTGGAGCGGGCGCCCCAATCCATCCACATACTGTGTTTGCCGTTTAACCTCGGTAACGGTCCTAGCGGTGGCGGTGATCACTGCTGGGTCTGTAGACGGCATTGACGGAGTATAGCTGCGGAGATAATTGACGGCTGCCGTGCTGGCATACGCCTTCTGAGGCGCAACAGGCGTTGCCGCCGGAACTGCGCTGTTATCGGGCCTGACTGACTGTGCAAATACCTGCGACAGGCTGCCGAGTATTGCAGGCACTATTACTAAAAGCTTTATGTTGCTGCGGATCTTAGTCATACGATCAACAAAAAAAGTTAACAATACGGTTAGGGAAGTGATACAATCACATTGTTACAAGCGGTCTGGCTTACATGTACATTGGTAAAGGTGGCAGCATTGCCTGGTACAGCATTTGACGTACAGGTTGAAATGAACAAGCCTATAGCTACTACGTCTGTGCTGTATACCTGGATATCGTAGTCTCCTTCAGGTAGCACGCCAAGAGTCTTCGTGCTATCTTTTAAAGGCATAATGTAAGTTGTCTTCTTATCGGTGCTTCTATTAATGAATATTGCAATCCAGTTGTTGTAAGGCGTCCAGTTCTCACCCGTGACAGTAACAGGATTCAGACATGCACCATTTGTGTTCGCGTAATTCTGGCCGTTGGCATCAATGTCATTGAGCGCCTGTTGATCGGCATCGGCCTGACTGACTGTAGAAGAATAGGTATCTTCCGGAACTGTATAAATAACTGTTTCGGGGATCAGATTTCCGGTACAATTTTTCCTAGTAAAAGGTTTAGATTGTGCAGCGTTGAAATACACCTGTTTGACAGATCCTGCGTAAAAATAACTGTACTGGTTGGTGATGTTATAATCTTTGTCCCTAACCGTGGCTAAACGTCCATACCCGTCATACTGGAAATATGCCAATTCACTCTGTTCATTGCTATGACTGGTCGTACCAACAAACGGCTGGTATGTATAGCTCTTAAGGGTTGATACAACAGGCAAGAGCCGGGCATCGTCCAGGTTAGTTCCCTGTATTGTGACAGTTGATGGATTTGTCAATGTCCATTCATAGAGGTTCCATCCCCGGTTTGAGCGGATTAATGTACCGCTGACTCCATTTACAGTGACAGTGCTCTTCGTCCATACATTTACCTTATAATCTCCAGCAACGGCAATTGAACGGCTAAGCGTTCCGGAAAAGATGCCTGTACCTGAAAGGGCATTAGCATCGCCGGTAACCGCTCCGGAAGTTAGCTGCCAGTTGCCGTAGTTGACCGGCGCCTCAAAGTTGGTAAATGCAAATTGGGTAAAATCAGCATTTCTTACTTCGCAATAAGGTAGTGCATGTACGGTATCCCAGACATAAGCAACAGGCATATCATCTGCCTTTCTTAGCAACTGCGGATTGCCGGTCCTATCATATCTTTGGAACAGCAGCGCATTATGCAGTACATCTGTTGGCGCTTCTTTTACCTGGACAATTTCGGGCGTGACAATGGTACTATCTCCAAACCAATCCTTATATATCACCTTTTTCTGCTGGAACAAAGTATCGTTCACGTAACTGGTTTCCAACACCACGGGGGTAATAAGGTTCTTGTTGATCAGCTTGCGGTAGTTGGCATCTGTTGGGAAATCGGTTGGATACTTTTTCTCCGTTCTGAGCGTCTTTCCCTTACTATCCTTATTGGTGACTGCTACCGGCAAAATATTAGAAAAAGCGCCATATGTATAGCTCTCCTGGCTGGTCATCACTGTTGTACCCACATATTCCTTCGTTGTTTTTGACTTCAGCCTGATCCAGTAGGTACCGTACCACATTCTTGTAATATCAAACGCATTCATACGTAAGCCGTCCTGATACATGGGATCATATCGCCTTCTAATATAATATGACCTGGCTGCATTTGACATGTCGATCAGCTGTTCATATTCATTAATTTCCTCTTTTACCACTTTTTTATCCTTATCAAAATACCTGACTGTCTTGACGGATCCCGACAAAGTGGGATATTGCCCACTGGGCAGATAGGGAACCGATTGCCCGCTCATCTGGTCATGATTAGCTCCATTGTCATTTTCGAAAAATGTATACTCGATGCCACCGTTTTTAAATGCCGGATCGTCGCTTTCGATAACTGTGCGGTAATAGATCGGAGTACCGCTACCTGAATAATTATATACATCCTGGGTAGTATTGGATGAGTACATAATCTTGTTACACCTTGAAAATTGATCCGCCAGAGTACTACCCGAACAATATTGTTTGAATTCAGCAGTGGAACGAAAATCAGGAATTATAGTTTCTCCGGTGGATTGCCCCGGCTTGTCGAGGGTTTCGTAGGTATAATACTTACTGTGAACGGCCAGAGTAACAGGATCTATATACCTGATGCGTTTTAACCGCACGCCGGGCACTACTGTTTCTACATAGACATTATCATATATGTCCTGGCTGGCAGTATCATAGGTGATATACCCATAACCATGCTCAGTGGTGTTCATCACCTTTAATTCAAGTCTGTAGGTATGATCCGCCACCAGACTAACAGTGCCGGTACTTTGCTGATATCCTAATACGGTCCGGCCTCCCACCTGGGCATTATTGTTGGTAATATCGTAGAGATACAGGTAAGCAGTTTTAGCCATAGGATCGGCAGTACGGCCATCGTCGAGTATAGCATCGTCGGCATAAGCGGTAAGGGTGGCTGTCTGATTCCGTTTTACAGGAGGCAATAATATTGAATACACTGTTCCGGTGGAGCCGCCTCCTACACCATCCAAATAAACATCCAACATTGTGTTTCTTTTCTTGTATTCGATAACGCCGTTCGTATTAGGCTCGTAGATAAATTGCTCCCAACCTCCGGTAGGGTATTGGATAGATTTCAGTGTGCCTTTACGGGCGTACGCCCAGTTCGGATTCCTGAAAGTAAGATCAATGGTATTACTGCTATTGAACGCTGTAGGTAGTAACCGGTTACTTCCGTTACCATTGTAATATCCAAGATAATCCTGCTCAAAGCTCATAGGTAATGGGGTTTCCTCCATCTTGTCGTAGGTCATGACATAATTATGAGCCGTATCAGCATTTTCGTCTGTTCCATTGTCCCGGACCCTTGTCAGGAAAAACCTCCCGGATGTAGCACCGTTTGACGGCACATCATAATATTCAAATGAGTAGTTCTTCAAATTACTTACCACCATGCTTGTAAGGCGATTATCGCCGCTTGCATCGTTACGCCCTTCATAGCCGAAGTTGATAACGAGCCCGTTTGATGCCGTTATATTCGTGAGATACTTTGTGTCGTACTCTACAGCAGTTGTGCTGGTCGTGTGCAGATCGCCATTAGGACACGCCGGTGCACAGCTGTTGGTTACTTCTATCGTCAGGCTTTTCTCCAACGTCTCCGACCTTCCCCCGGACGTCTTGACATGCATGGAGCCATAGGTGAACCTGATATTCTCGCCTGTGGGGAGATCAATCCTGTCCAGGAAGAAAGCAGTGACCGTCCTGTCTTTATACGTGCTCAATCCCGAGACATTATGGGTTGTGGTGGTTTCCCAGCTTGAAAAGGTATATTTAACGCCATCGGGAGTTGTCAGCCTGATCGGACTAATGCTTGCTGTGGTGCTTATCTTTACATTTTGCTGAGAGGTAACATGGGGCACCATATTCGTGTCCAGGACGAATTTGCCGGTATAGCCGTTAACATTAAACTGGAACTCGTCTCGCTGCGTATCAAAGCCACTATTCCCACTGGTTGCGGTAATAAGATAGTTGTAGACCGCATCAGTATTGTCAGGAAGGGCCCCAGGTACACTCAGCCAGCTTGACAGCTCATCCGGCTGTCCCTTGACACTTCGTGTGATCATCCCCGTAGCGTTTAGTACCCATCCATATCCCACACGCGAGGTAGCTTCATCCACTTTAAGCCCCTGTGTTGAATAAGACAGTGAAACGGGGAATGTGTAATCCCTGATCTTGATGTTATACAATGGTATGCTCGCCGTAGCGGCACCTGTCGACATATTCACATTCGCAACTCCTGCTTTAACAAGCGCGGAGGGTTCGGGGGAAGCAGGCAGGAGCTGCGGCAGCTCTACATCCTGACCCAAAGCACATACGGAAGAAATAGTTAACAGGAAGACTGTTATACAATGCTTTGCTTTCATTTGTCCTATCGCTTGATTTTGGTCGATTTGAATAATAGGGATAATTATAGTTTATAGTAGCCCGTAACCGGCAGTTCGGGATATAGTTTTCCACCTTAACCAAATGCTTATTGTGTCAGTGTGGGCATAACAAGGCTCAGGAATAGGGAATAAATAATCTCTGCATATAAAATATGACTCTGTTGATTTAGAATTTGGTTGAAAAAATCCCTTGCAAAGAGATGAAGTATCTCGGGTAACAATATCACGCCGGATCTATCTTATATTTTCTATGGTTAAGACAAATTATCGGTCAACATAATATAGTGTCTTACTTCATGACATCTCTGGTTTGCGTAAGGGGAATATTATATCACATTTTGAACAAACTTTAACAAATTAAACAATTTTACTTTGAAAATGAAAAATGTTAATAAAAAGGCCGGGCTATATTAAAATAGCGTCAAATTGATAAATTATTTATTTTCGTGTCTATGGAGCAGCTGCAAAATGGCCATTCCGTTTACATCCTGAAAACCGGGAAGAACCTCTACAAGATAGGCAAAACGCAGGATCTTCAGAAGCGGCTTGCCTCCTACCATACGCATCTGCCTATCCTTTTCCGCCTTGTAAGACAATACCTCACACCACAGATGAGCAGCCTGGAAGAAAGTCTCCATACCGTATTCCAGCACAAACGTGTAAAGGGAGAATGGTTTGAACTGACGCCGGCCGACCTGGTAATATGCGACAATATTGCCCGCAGCTTTGAGCAGGCACAATGGCACAAACAATCCTGTCCCAGGAAGAGCAGGGAGATCCGCTATAGCGGCAACCCGATGCTGCAGGTGATGGAAGCCAATGAAAAATACCTGCACGACTACTCGAGGATAGCCGACGACCTGCGGCTGGGCCTGAGCATAGATGAAGTATTTGAACTGCACGACGGCGAAGTAACTATGACCATTATCGCCACCGTAAAGAAAATACTGCAATACCGCACGCCTAATGCCGAACTCCTGGGACAGTGGTGGTACATTGTGAATGACCTGGGAACAGGTATGAGCGAGCATAAAATAGCTGAAAAATATAAGGGCCAGACCAGCCGCACTACTATCAAAATGATCAAACGGATACTCGAAAACCAGCTGTACTAAAAATTCCGATTCCCAAACCGGATTTTGTAATTTACCCTGATGAAACGCTCCTTTTCCCTTCTCCTGCTATTGTGCAGTGTCATCACTGTTTTTGCTCAATCCAAATCTTCCGGTACAAACACCTATTTCCCGCCGCGCGGGGAATGGGAGCACCGTCAGCCGGCTTCCCTTGGACTGAAAGCAGATAAACTGCAGGCGGCTATCCAGTTTGCCCGGGATAATGAAGCTAAATATCCCCGCGATATGGAACTGACGCAAGCCATCCAGTTTGGTAAAGAGCCCTTCAGCGCAGGCGTTGGCCCTTTCTCTGATCGTGGCGAGCCCACCGGTGTAATCGTGTACCATGGATATATCGTGGCGGAGTGGGGAGAGCCTTTACGGGTGGACATTACCAACAGCGTTACCAAAAGCTTTCTTTCTTCAGTAGTAGGCCTGGCAGTAGACAGGGGTCTGATCCACAATGTGCACGACACGGTTGCTCCGTATATCCCTCCCATTGAGGTATATGATCCCCTGACACCCAGCGGGCATCCCCTCTTATACCCTTTTGCCAGCGCGCATAACCGCACCATTACCTGGGACGATATGCTGCGGCAAACCAGCGACTGGGAAGGCACCCTCTGGGGCAAACCTGACTGGGCAGACAGGCCGGAAGGCACTAACCCCGATGCATGGCTGCACCGCAAAAGGAATACGCCCGGCACTGTTTACAAATACAATGATGTACGGGTAAATGCGCTGGCCCTGGCGGCTACCTGTGTATGGAGGCAGCCTTTACCCCAGGTGCTGAAGACCAATATCATGGATCCTATCGGCGCCTCCAATACCTGGCGCTGGAATGGTTACCGCAATGCCTGGATCGTACTGGACGGAGCACCGGTACAGTCAGTAAGCGGCGGCGGCCACTGGGGCGGTGGTATGTTCATTCATGCCTATGATATGGCGCGTTTTGGATTGCTTACCTTATACAGGGGTAAATGGAATGGTAAACAACTGCTTTCAGAGCAATGGGTGAAGCAGGCCTTAACGCCTACCCAACCGCAGCCTACCTACGGCTATATGAACTGGTTCCTGAATACTGATCATAAACTGCTGCCAAGCGCACCGGTGACAAGTTTTGTGCACATCGGCAATGGCACCAATCTTATTTATGTAGATCCGGAGCATGACCTGGTAGCGGTAGTAAGATGGATTGAGAATAAGTCGATGGATGAGATGATCAAACGAATATTGGAGGCTGTACAGTAAAATACTGTTAGAAAGCGGGAGACATTGCTGCCCCTGCTTTCTTATCATCTACTTCTAAATTGATATGCATATAGCTGCCCTGGCTGTTCTTCTTTATCAGCAGATATTTTCCTTTGTATAACAGTAATGGCGGTGTGTTATTGTCAGCCTTCGAATAAACGATATCAACGGCAATTGCACCGGCACCTGATTTCCTGAATTCATCCGCGTAATAGGCGCTGAACAAACAAGGACAATCCTTCAGCTGCGGTGCAGGAATATTATACACCCGGCGGGGCTCTGCGTCATAGAACATAAAACCGGGCCGGCCCAGCGAATCCTTTATTGCAGCGTTGAATATAGTATAGTCTACCGGGCCAGCTAAGCCGGGGTTGAAAAATCTTTGCTTATCTTTCATCCACAGAAGATATGCGAAATTCATCCTGATCGTATCATGCGTTAGTGTATCGATAACAGGCACGCCGGCATTTGCGCTCTGCTGGTCTACCGTCAGGATGTCTTCCTGGTTCAGTAAGGCACGCAGCTGCGCTCCCATCATTGGTCCGCTTTCGTATAAATGCCCGTGCCCAACATGAATAATGGCCTTTGCACCAGGATTGCTCACCAATATTTTCACGATATTGGTGGCCTGGTATTTCTCTCTGACGTTTGTAAGATAGGTCCAGGTGACTTCTCCTTTTTCATTCAGGATGATCGTCATAGAATCTCTGGGCTCGTAACTGATATATTTCATAGAGCCGTTCTTGTCAATTTTTATGCTGTCATCCCAATATTTTTTCATAGCGACCTTAGGAAAATCGTACCCTTCTACTTTGTAACCTGTTTTTAAGGCATAGCGTACCAAAGATGCATAAGCAGGCTCATTCAGATAAATGCCATCGGTACTGACCGGGTATTTTTTTGCCATTATGGTATTGTTGGCCCAGATGCCTTCGGCCATAAATATCCTGTACCCTTGTTTATAAAGATCCAATAAAAGGGATTTGGTGAACAACCGGTGCTCCGGATGGCTGTGCCCTTCATTGATCAGTAACACCCGGTATTTAGACGCCTCTTTCAGGATCAGCTTCCTGGCGTCCACCACTTCCTTAGCGGTCATTGAAAGACGTACCGTGGCCGGCGGCCCCATAAGGGTATCTTCATACAGCCAACTTTCCCGGTAGTGGCCGGACACGGATAACGCATTCATGTTGGCATTGATATAACCGAGCTTCCTTCCTTTTTTGACGACGATTGAATCAGGGAAATCATAGTTGGGGTTACCAGCTTGTTCCTGGGCGGAAACACTATAAGAGAGCAGGAGTAACAATAGAGGGGCGGTCCACTTCATAGGTAGCTATTTCTGGTAAAACGGTTACAGGGCCGTTTTATTTTTCACAAAAGATATAGCCCTGCCTGAGCAGGGCTATATTCTCGCTTATGAAGGGAAGCCTTCGCACAGACTTCCGGACGTTAATGCCTGAGCATCAGCTGGACAGCTGTTATCTCATTATCTTGGTCTTGGTGATACGTAGGTAAATTTCTCTTTAAAAGTAGTCCTGGGCGCTCCGGCCTGTAGCATGATATAACTTACCTCGAAAGAAACCACTTTACCATCCCCACCAAAGGTCACTTTATTTACACCAGTTGGATCGAGTTGAGCAGCACGATTATTGGAGCTGGGCTGGCCGTAATAGTTAGTTACCTTCGAAATAGTTCCATCGTCATTAATGAAGAATACCGGGCTAAAACTACCATAATAGCTACCGCTTCCGCCATTTTTAATAGGATGCCCATAGTTCTTCGCATTATAAGGATCGTATAGTCCTATTGCTCTGCTGGAATAAGTGATCAGCTGCATTTCTTCCTTCGGATAATCACCGGTAATAGCAGAATTGGCGGCATCCGTCATTGTACCCTCCATCTTATAGATACCGTCGTAGACGTTACGTGCAGTAAATGAATAGATAGCGGTTCCAAAATTGCCGCTGACAATCCCGGAAGAAGCAGACGCAATTTTTAAAGGCAGTGCATAGCTTGTATCGAAGTTGTATTCAGCGCTCCTGATAATGGTTACAGTGACCTGTTTTACTTTTTCGCCTTTCTTAATGACAATAGATGAAGGGAAGCGGTAGGAGCTTGCAGGAGGCAGGGCATATTCCGTTTCATCATCTGCATTGTAAGCAGTTAATGCTGCGGCATCTACAGCCAGGTTGACCGTAATATCATTAGGCGCAGCTTTTTCCGCTCCTGAATAACTCACATTCACCACAAATGTAGAAGAGTCGCCCACCGGCAGATTGCCAAGGTCCGAAGCAAACCTGGGATAAATAGCGCCGGCAGAGGAAACTATGCCGCCTGTATTGGCAAATTCTATCACGTTGTTCGATTGGGCAGGATCCACGGCAAGGTGGTCTTTCACACAGGAAGTAAGAGCCAGTGCTGCCACGACGACCATTGACGCTTTCTTTATGATATGTTTCATCAGCATTCTTTTTATCTGTTTAGTTATTGTATGGCCCAGAATATCATTGAAGTGTACGGGCTTATACCTTTAGGCATATTGGTTGAATTATTGGAAGCTTCCGTACTGGGGTACAGTACCCGTGTAGGCAGCTTGTCGGGCCTTGTACTCTGTGATTGGGTAGACGCAAAGGTCAGAATAGCGTTAGATGAGCTATTAACGATCTTCGGATAATGCGTTCTGCGGTACTCATTCCAAGCTTCGTGACCATGGATAAAGTTAAGCGCAATGTATTTCTGTGTGATAATGGCTTCCACCTGTTGCTCTACGCCTGCGGCCAACTCAAAATGCACGAGGGGGCTGGCGCTGTTAGCCGCCAGGTAATCAGCATAACCTGCAGCAGGATCATAATCATCATCGTAGGTACCATCGGGTTTCAGGTACAGGTAATTGAATGATGCCTGTACCCCTTCATCGAACAAAGCTTTTGCATTACCCCCGGTGGTGATACCACGAACAGCCGCCTCTGCCTGCAGAAAATAGCTTTCTGCCGCCAGTAAAATGGGTTCGCCCCAGGTAGGCGCTTTAAATATTCCGATGCTTCCACCGGCAGATCCTGAGCTTCTGCTGGAGCCGCTATTGGCGCCCGAAAGCCATGCGCTGCCTGCAGGAGAGCTGGGAACATTTACGCTTTCAAAGCCCAACTGGTTGACAGCTGTATTGGGGAAATCATAATAAATAACCTCACCCCTGGGATCTGTTAATTTCTGCCCATCATAAAATGCATGAATGAATTTGGTAGGCACCCAAGCTTTGTTGCCAGCCTCTCCGGTATAGGAGAACACCCATGTATTCCATGCAGGATTTTGCTTGCCGTTATCTCTGACATAACCCGGATTTACAATAGCATCTTCTTGCAAGAAACCTGCTGCATTAAAAGTTGTATTTGCGAAGGTAACCTTGCCGCGACCGCGTACCATCAGTTTCAGCTTAATGGTATTGGCCAGTTGTTTCCACAGATCCAGATCGCCGTGGAACATGGGATCGGTGCTTCCATCCAGGTCTTTTACGTTACTGGTGGAGCTGGAATGCTGACGGTCCTCTGTTGCTTCTATAATAGCAATAGCAGAATCCAGCTGTACGGCTAAGTCGGCATACACTGCATCGGCTTTATCGTATGCTGGTGTAAGTTCAGCCACGCCTTTCAATGCTTCCTTATAAGGAATATCGTTGTAAGCATCTACCAGCATCTGAAAGTTGAATACTTTCATGATCCTGGCAACGCCATTGAAATAACCATAATCGGGATTTGCGTCTGTGTTCAGCTTAACCCACTGGAAATCGTTCAGCACATCATAGGAAACCGTCCACAGGTTACTGAAGGTAGAATTACTAAAACCGTAAGTTACTGAGGTGCCAAAACCACCGTAACCACCTGCATTGGCAGAATAGCCCACCAGCTGCGAACCATAGGTGTTATAAGTGTTGATCGCGTTGGCGGTATAAACGATGGCCTGCGGCAATACTACTTCGGGTGTGGCTGTTGTGGCCGAATTCGGGTTCTCGTTGATATCAAGGTATTTTTTACAGGAGCTACCCAGAACGACCATGCCTGCTGCTATAAAAAGTATGAGTTTCTTCATTTGTACTGATTTTTAAGATGCGGTTAAAACGTCAAAGACACGGTAGCGCCGTAAAAACGTGAAGGCGGTGTCTGCCCCAGCCCGGTGAGGCCTATACCATTGCTGTCATTACCTGCATCGCTGTATTCAGGATCTGTATAATAGTTGGATTTGGCCAGCCATACGAACAGGTTGCGGCCCTGCACGCTGATGGTAGCGGCTTTGATGAAGCCTGACTTACCCAGCAGGGAAGCCGGTAGATCGTAAGACAGAGAAATTTCCCTCAATTTCCAGAAATCGCCTGAGGTGATATAGTTGGAAGCTACGCCCCTGTTCTCTTCATTGGTCCAGAAACCGGAGTTACCGTTACCGTCTACAATAGTGACGTTGGTATTCTTAATATAAGTGCCCGGCTTATTCGGATCTTCATATACTGAGTTCGGGAATACGAAACGTTCGCGGTTAAATGCGGTGGTCCTGTAACCGGTACCAGACCAATCCAACTCGCCACCCATATTGTTATACACCATATAACCTCCGCGATATTCTACCAACATGGTAAAACGGAACTGCTTGTAGCGGATATTCAGGTCCAGGCTGAGGCGATTCCTTGGTGTAGCGTTACCCAGTATTTTAATAGTGTCATCAATAAAAGGCGTGCCGGTAACGCGGTCTACTACCACATGCCCTTCCGGATCACGGCGATAGTCTTTACCCATGATAACCGGGAATACCTGGCCCGCCACGGCATATGAGCCGGTAGCATTGCTGTAAGTGGAAAGGGATAAACGGGGCAGATCTGCACTGATGTTATTTACTTTATTATCAAGGTAAGTATAGTTACCTCCTACTGTTACATCCAGATCGGCTGTTCTTACGGGCGTAAAGTGGGCAGTCAGTTCCAGGCCTTTACTGGTAGTTTGCCCGCTGTTCACACGGTAAACAGAATAGCCGGTAGCATTGGAAACGGTAGTGTTCACCGTTTGGTTATCTGTTTTTGTGTTGTACCAGGTTAGTGCGGTTGTAATGCGATCGTCAAACAGGTTCAGGTCAAAACCGAATTCATATCCTTTGGTGATCTCCGGTTTCAGGCTGGCGGAAACGAGTGTATTATTGATAGTGTAACCCGCTACGCCTGCATAGGGATAACCATTGGCCTGGCTGAAAGTTGACTGAAGATAATAAGCGCCAAAGTCGTTGATGTTACCCAGGTTTACCTGGCCAACTTTAGCCCAGCCTCCTCTTAATTTCAGGTAAGAGATCGTTTTGCTCTGTTTTAACAGGCTGATAGCATCGCTGGCAATGAATGACAGATCTACTGAAGGATAGAAGAAAGACCTGTTCTCTGGGGCCAGTATGGAAACCCAGTCATTACGGCCGGTACCATGCAGATATAGGAAATTCTTATAACCTATGCGCACGTCACCATAAAAACCCATCTGGCGGGCTTTATAGTTAGCTTCGTTTGCAGTTGGATTGGAAGTACTGTTGCTAACGTTGTAGAGGTCTGGTATGGTAAGGCCACTGGCGCCGATACCAATGAACTTGGATTCATCCTGGCGCCATTGCCCGCCTGCTATAACGTTTAAGCTATAATCGCCGAATTCTTTACGCACCTGGGTAAACGCATCGCTCAACAGCTCGGTGGTATAGGCAGTTGCATCGGCAACAGAAGCCTTGATGTCTGTCTTTGAATTGGAGGTTTCCTCCGCATAAGTAGTATAATCGAATGCACCTACCCATGCTTTGGCCGACTGGTTGCGGGTAGAGATACCCTGACGTACCGTAAGGTCGATCCAGGAGGCGGGTGAATATTTCAGTTCAACATTCCCGGTCAGGTAATCCCTTCTTTCCTTAGAACGGTAGTTGTCCAAAGTAAAGTAAGGGTTCTGGTACCAGGGGTTGTAAAATCCGTTCGGATTGGCGAATTTATCGGTCTTCCAGTTCTTATATTTGGTAATATCCACGTTCTGCGGCATGTTGAGCAAGTTTGCGTACATGCTGGAGGTCTGGGTGGTGAGATCATTTCTTTTTTGCGTATAACCGATGCTATAAGTGGCGAGCACTTTTTCACCGATCTTACGTGTACCGTTTGCACGCAGGGTGGTACGGTTATATTTATCTTTAGGGGTAGTACCTGTAATGGTGGCATACTGACCGGAGAGATAAAAGGTAGATTTATCATCACCGGAGGTAACGGAGAAATCTGTTTGGTTGGTAATCCCTTTTTCCCAGAAGTTGTTATGCTCTTTATTGCCGCTATAACTAGCAGAATCCTGGCTGCCATCTTCCAGCGGCTCGCCTAAAGGCACATAGGAGCCATCGAAAGCCGGACCATAAGACTGGTTCTCCAGGTTGGAGAACAGCGGCTTGCCGTTCGCGTCAAAACCGTATGCACTACCACCCGCGCCAAAGGCATACTGCAGTTTAGGGAAGAAGGCAACAGATTCTACAGTGGTGGTATTGGACACCTTTGTAGCAGTGGACCCCTTCTTACCTTTTTTGGTGGTAACGATGATAGCACCGTTGGAAGCCTGCGAACCATAGAGCGCTGCAGCTCCCGCACCATTCAGTACGGTCAGGTCTTCCACATCGTCGGGGTTCAGAGAGCCCAGCACTTCATTCGGCACGATCACGTTATCCAGTACTACCAGGGCCTGGTTGTTACCAGTGAGTGAACGCTGGCCTCTCAATATTAGGCGGTAGTTGGGATCTACACCTCCGCTGGTGGCGTTGATCTGCAGACCGGCTACTTTGCCCTGCAGGCCACCGGCAATATTTACTGCTTTACCGGTTACCAGT
>Ga0102590_1002175_pt1 | contig 24562 bp, 21 predicted proteins | sample AraplaMF_Col_mMF_FD_76859 | JGI IMG/M metagenome (GOLD analysis project Ga0102590, IMG submission 76859) | Arabidopsis root microbial communities from the University of North Carolina, USA - plate scrape MF_Col_mMF | ecosystem: Host-associated > Plants > Roots > Endosphere | place: USA... | reverse complement strand
AAGATCTGCGCCTGGTCCGGCCGTCTCGGCCCGAAGGTAAAGACCGGCGACCGGCAGGCGCCGGAAGGTTTCTACGAGCTGACGCGCGCCAACCTGAACCCCAATTCCAAATATTATCTGGCGATCAACACCGGCTTCCCGAACCGCTACGACGCGGCGAACGGCCGCACCGGTTCCGATCTGATGATCCATGGCGCCTGCTCCTCCTCCGGCTGCTATTCGATGACCGACCAGCAGGTGCTGGAGATCTACGCCTTCGCCCGCGACGCTTTCAAGGGCGGCCAGGCGACGGTGCAGCTGCAGGCTTTCCCCTTCCGCATGACCGCGGAAAACATGGTGAAGCATCGCCTCGACAGCAGTTACGACTTCTGGAAGATGCTGAAGGTCGGCTACGACAATTTCGAAGTGACGAAGCGCCCGCCCGAGGTGAACGTCTGCGAGAAGAAATACGTCTTCAATCAGCAGGCAACCGACGGCGGCGCCTTCAATGCCGCCGGCAAGTGCCCTGCTATGTCGACGCCGCCGGCGCTGACCGCAGCTCTCGCCTCCTACGGCAAGACCTACGATGCCGATTATGCCAAGGCGATGAGCAAATTTGACGGCATGGCCTGGTACGATCCCACCGAAGCCGAGCGCAAGGCCGTGGTCGCCAAGACGCGCAAGGGCCGCGAACTTGCTTACGCCCCGACCGGCACCTCGCTGGAAGCCGGCCGCATGGTCAAGGTCGCCGAACTCGAAGACCTGATGGCCAAACGCACCGCGCAGGGCCTCGCGGCCAAAAGCGCGCCTGGCGCCACGCCTGCAGCACCTGCCCAGCCGCAGCCGATGGCCGTCGCTGCCGCGACACCTGCGGTCGTGCCGGTACCGATGCAGAACCCGATGCAGAATCCGCTCGCCTACACGGCTCCCGAACCGCAGGAAACGGCAGAGGCCGCGGCAAAGAAGCCGTTCTGGAAATTCTGGGCGCGGAACTGAACGGCTTGACCCCCGTTCTCTACGATCTTCGCGGCCTGAAATGCCCCTTCCCGGTGATCAAGACACGCAAGAAGCTCGCCGCCATGGCGAGCGGCACGCTCATTCGCGTCGACACCACCGATCCGCTTGCTGTGATCGACATGCCGCATTTCTGCAATGAGGACGGCCACGAACTGCTCGAAACGGAAAAGACCGAAAGCGGCCATCGCTTCCTGATCCGCAAGCGCTAAAGCGCGTCGCGATCTTTCAGATTCGCTTCCCGCGCTTTAGCTCTTTGTTTTACGCATGTCGTTATCGCAAAACCGCTGCACACTTTTGCGCGACATGCGCTAAATTCTGAGGCCGGGGATGGCGAGCGGATTGTCGGAGAGCGCCGCACGATCCGGCATATCGATGCGCGGCTTGCCGAGGAAGGCGTCGAAGAGATCCTTCACGAAGGCTTCCGGCAGATCTCGGGTGATCAGCACCATGCGTGTGCGCCGGTCTTCCCCCGGCCAGGCGGGAAGCCGCACCGGCGGATGGAAGATGCTCTGCACCCCATGCAGCACCAGCGGCCGATCCGGCCGGTCGGAGACCGACACGATCGCCTTCATCCTCAACAGCTTCTCGCCATGGGCCGAACGCAGGAGATCGATGAACATCTCGAGCGCCATCGGATCGATCGGCTTCTCCTCAATGATCGAGAAAGAACGGATCGAGGCATCGTGACGATTGACGTCATGCGGATCCTGATCCGCATGAGCGTGATGATGGTGGTGGTGACCAGCATGATCATGGCCATGATCGCCATCACGATTATCATCGTGATTGTGATGTCCATCACGACCGTGGTCGTGATTGTGATGCGCTTCGTGTGCATCCTCGTCCTGCAGCCAGCGGCCGACATCGGCAATCTTCGTCGCCGGATCGTAGAGCCCGTTGACCAGTACTGCGGCACTGCCCGCATCAGCGCTGTCGGCATCCATCATCACCGCGCGCGGATTGAGCGCCCGCAGGCGCTTTTCCAGCCCGTCCGTCGCCTCGGCCATCGACTTTTTCGAGACGATCAACCGGTCGGCGACCGCCGCCTGCTTGCGCGCTTCCTCGTGATTATCGAGCGTCTGCAGCCCATTCACCGCGTCCACGACGGTAACGACGCCGTCGAGCTCGAAATTCGTGGCGATGACGGGATTGCCCATGATCGCCTGCATAACCGGCGAAGGATCGGCAAGGCCTGTCGTCTCGATGACGACGCGCTTGACCGGCTTGACGCGGCCCGTCTGCACCGCGTCCATCAGGTTCGCCAGCGTATCCACCAACTCGCCGCGCACGGTGCAGCAAAGGCACCCGTCGGACAGCTCGATGATCGAATCGCCGGAACTTTCGACTAGGAGGTGGTCGATGCCGACATCGCCGAATTCGTTGATGATAACGGCCGCATCCTTCATCACGGGGTCTTTGAGGATGCGGTTGAGCAGCGTCGATTTGCCGGCGCCGAGAAAGCCGGTCAGGATGGTGACCGGAATCCTGTCGTTGAGCGCGCTCATGTCATCTACCTTAAAAGCTTAAAAGGATGTCGGGCGCGGCATCGGCACCGGCACGTTGGCGAGGGTTCCCGCGGTATCGCCCCGTGCCATTTTTTCCGGCTGCGCAGCCGGCTGCGGATCCTGGCCCGGAATGAGGCCGGCAAAGACGAATTGCGGATCGTGGTCCATCGGCTGGATATAGGGTGACTGCACCCTCATGCGGCCGACCTCGTCGCGCGTTTCGCTGCGCACCTTTGCGCCCTTGGCGCTGCAGATATCGGCGCTGATGTCGGTCACCTGGTCCTGTCCCGACCCGTAGGGTCTCAGCGAACCCAATGTGTCGTTGCTGGCAGGCTGGGTGGTGAAGCCCTTCTGCAAAAGGTTCGCCGTCGCATCGGCGCGCGCTGCAAGGCTGTCGGTGCCAAGCACGACCGAGATCAGCGTGCGGCCATTGCGCGTCGCCGAACCGATCTGGTTGAAGCCCGAGGCGCAGATGAAGCCGGTCTTCATGCCATCGGCGCCGGCGAAGCGGCCGATCAGCATGTTGAGGCTCGGCACGTTCTGCTGGCCGGTGGTGAAGCCCTCCAGCGCGAAATAACCGGCATATTGCGGAAAGTCGCGGCGCAGCGCCACCGTCAGCACCGCAAGGTCACGCGCCGTTGTATACTGACCCTTGCCGGGCAGGCCGTTCGGATTGACGAAATGCGAATCCGTCATGCCGAGCTTCAGCGCCTCGCCGTTCATCCGCGTCACGAAGCCTTCCTGCGTGCCACCGATGGCTTCGGCGACCGCGACCGCGATGTCGTTAGCCGATTTCACCATCAGGATCTTCAGCGCGCTGTCGAGCGTCAGCTTCTGGCCCGGCTTGAAATACATCTTGGCGGCCGGCTGCGCGGCGGCGCGCTTGCTCATGACGATGGGAGTATCGAGGCTGATCTGCCCGGCGCGGATCGCATCGAACACGGTATAGACGGTCATCAACTTGGTCAGCGAGGCCGGATACCATTTGCGGAAGGCTTCTTCATGCTCGAGCACGCGGCCGGTCTGCACATCGACGAGAATATGCGGATTGGCCTTGGCAAGCGAAACGGAGCCCAGAAAAACGGCAGTCGCCGCTGATACGAAAGAAAGCGGCCGCAAGGCAGCAAACAAACGGAAGTGGCGCGTCGACACGGTTCGTCCTTCAGATATCAGGAAAATCTCGAAATCTTCCCCTATTTAGCCTATATGGCTATGACATGGCAAAGGTCATTGACTAAGTAATTTCCACAGCCTCACACCCTTGTGATGCGATGAAAGATTGTCGAGATTTCATAACAGGAACGCCGATATGCCGATTTTGAACAGAGCCGCGGAGTTGCAGGACGAGGTCGCCGAATGGCGCCGCCATATTCATGCCCGGCCCGAGCTCCTCTTCGCGGTGGAAAATACGGCCGCCTTTGTCGCCGAAAAACTCAAGGAATTCGGCGTCGACGAGATCGTCACCGGCATCGGCCGCACCGGTGTCGTCGGCCTGATCAAGGGCAAGGGCGAAGGCTCCCGCACGGTCGGCCTGCGCGCCGACATGGACGCCCTGCCGCTCACCGAGATCACTGGCAAACCCTGGGCTTCGAAGACGCCGGGCAAGATGCATGCCTGCGGCCATGACGGCCACACCGCCATGCTGCTCGGCGCCGCGAAATACCTGGCCGAAACCCGCAACTTCAATGGCAATGTCGCCGTCATCTTCCAGCCCGCCGAAGAAGGCGGCGGCGGCGGCAATCTGATGGTCAAGGACGGCATGATGGAACGCTTCGCTATCGAAGAGGTCTACGGCATGCACAATCTGCCTGGCCTGCCGGTCGGCCAGTTCGCCACCCGCAAGGGCGCGATCATGGCGGCGACCGACGAATTCACCGTCACCATCAAGGGCCGCGGCGGCCACGCCGCCCAGCCGCACCGGACGATCGACCCGATCGCCATCGGCGCCCAGATCGTCGCCAACCTGCAGATGATCGCTTCGCGCAGCGCCGATCCGCTACGCTCGGTGGTCGTCTCGGTGACCAAGTTCAATGCCGGTTTCGCCCATAACGTCATTCCGAACGATGCGACCTTCGCCGGTACGGTTCGTACCCTCGACCCTGAGGTGCGCACGCTCGCCGAGACGCGGTTCCGGCAGATCGTCGAGGGATTGGTCGCGGCCCACGGCGCCGAGGCCGAAATCAGCTTCCATCGCAACTATCCCGTCACCGTCAACCACCCCGATGAGACCGAGCATGCGGTCGCCACCGCCAGCGCCATCGCCGGCGAGGCGAACGTCAACGCCGAGATCGATCCGATGATGGGCGGCGAGGATTTCTCCTACATGCTGAACGCCCGCCCCGGCGCCTTCATCTTCATCGGCAACGGCGACAGCGCCGGCCTCCACAACCCGGCCTACGACTTCAATGACGAAGCCATCGCCCACGGCATCTCCTACTGGGTCCGCCTCGCCGAACAGCGCCTCGGTCTCTAGCAACAATTAAGGCTTGGCTTCACGCCAAGCCTTTTGTATGCATGGCACTCAAGTGGTCCCGTAGCTCAGCAGGATAGAGCACCAGATTCCTAATCTGGGGGTCGCGCGTTCGAATCGCGCCGGGATCACCAGTCAATCAGATGGTTATCTCCCTTGACCGAACGCACGTTCGATGTCGTGGGAAACCAGTCTTTGTCCGCTAATGACTAGGTCGATTGTCGTGCGGGAACCGCACGACCTCAACTCTTGGGGGCAAGAGAATTGCCGGTTCATTGATTTGCTCAGCTGGCTAGTTTTTCGACATCGGCGTCGATCCCCGGTCAGTTCGCTCAAAATTGACGATCGCGTCTCAGCACAAAATGCCCCACCGAAAAAGCACCCCGGCCAGAACCACGGGATCGGGACGATCAACGAATATTTGCGCAATCAGTGTTGAGCCGGGCGCAAATGTGCGCATATCGGAGCATGTTATCGTAAAGTGGATACAACCACCCTAAATTGAAAACAGTCTCTGCGAGAGCCGAGCTGTGTAAGCGGTCATAGCCCGCCATGCGGAGCCTTTGGCACGGTTGCCTTGGTACGTTAGCCCATTAAATGGCACGCATCTTGCGTTGCTGGCTATGGGGCCGAGCAAAAACATGCTCGGCGGAAGCCCGCGATTGCCCACCAAAGAGGACGAGTTCTCGGGCATCGATAGGCTGATCGACGGCCAGGAGCAGATGACAACATATTCGATCGTTCTAGGACGCGAACGCCATGTCTTTCAGGATCTGAAATCGGTATTGGCTTGCGCTTCGCCGCTGAAATCAGGTGACGTGCTGGCCGGGATCGCAGCGTCGAGCAATGAGCGGCGCGTGGCCGCCCGTTACCTGCTCGCGGATATGCCTCTCAAGACTTTCCTGGAGGATCTCGTCATCCCATACGAGGTCGACGAGGTCAGTCGACTGATCGTCGACCGCCATGATTGGATGGCATTCGCGCCGGTATCTCATATGACGGTCGGTGAGTTTCGCGATTGGCTTCTCTCCTACGACGCAACCTCCGAAAAACTGCTCGCCATTGCACCAGGCCTCACCCCCGAAATGGTCGCGGCGGTCTCCAAGATCATGCGCAACCATGATCTGATCACCGTCGCCGGCAAATGTAAGGTGGTCACGGCCTTTCGCTCCACGATCGGTCTGCCCGGCCGACTATCGAGCCGCCTTCAGCCCAATCATCCCACCGATGATCCTGAAGGCGTTGCCGGCTCGACGCTCGACGGACTTCTTTATGGGATCGGCGATGCGGTGATCGGCATCAACCCGGCTACCGACAATCTTGAAGCCTGCACAAGATTGATGGTTCTTTTCGACCGGCTGCGCGAACGGTTCGATATCCCGACCCAATCCTGCGTACTGACCCATGTCACCACGTCAATCAAGGCGATCGAGGCTGGAGCGCCGCTCGATCTGGTGTTCCAGTCAATCGCCGGCTCGGAAGCCGCCAACAAGGGTTTCGGCGTCGATCTCGCCATCCTCAGGGAAGGCCAGCAGGCAGCACTTTCCATGAAACGCGGCACGGTCGGAAACAATGTCATGTATCTGGAGACCGGCCAGGGCAGCGCTCTTTCGGCCGACGCCCATCATGGTGTCGACGAACAGACGGTGGAGGCGCGGGCCTATGCTGTTGCACGTGAACTCAATCCGTTGCTCGTCAATACGGTGGTTGGCTTCATTGGCCCCGAATATCTTTTCGACGCCAAGCAAATTATCCGCGCCGGGCTCGAAGATCATTTCTGCGGCAAACTGCTTGGCGTGCCGATGGGGGTCGACGTTTGCTACACGAACCATGCGGAAGCCGACCAGGACGATATGGATAATCTGATGGTGTTGCTGACTGTCGCGGGCGTCAGCTTCCTTATCGCAGTGCCCGGCGCCGACGACGTCATGCTCAATTATCAGAGCCTTTCCTACCACGATATTGTCGGCCTCAGGCACCAGTTCAATCGTCCGCCCGCTCCGGAATTCGAAGCCTGGCTTCATCGCATGGGCATGCTTGATCACACGGGTCGTCTTGCGCCGGCCAGCGCCTCGGGCGCCTTTTCCCGCAATCTCTTGAGCTACAGGGCATCGGCATGAGTCCCTTCGAACGAGATCCGTTTGCACGGTTCCGCAACGCCACACGCGCCCGGATTGGGCTTGGAAGAGCCGGCGACGCCTTGCCGACATCGGCAATTCTCGACTTCCAGCTTGCCCATGCCCGGGCGCGGGATGCCGTACATGGGCACGTGGATTTTGTCGCCCTTGCCAAACAGCTTGCGCCCGTGCCGACGGTGCGGATTCGGTCTCGCGCCAAAGACCGTACGATCTATCTGGCGCGCCCGGATCTCGGCCGTCAGACCAACGCAGACGATCTCCCGAACCCAGGCGATCGTTATGATATCGCCTTCATCATTGCAGACGGGCTTTCGGCCTCGGCGGTCGAGCACCACGCGGTGCCGCTGTTTAAGGCATGCATGAAGCGTCTCGGGGGCTTCAGCGTCGCCCCGGTGATATTGGGCGAGCAGGCGCGGGTGGCATTTGGTGATGAGGCGGCGGCGGCGTTTGGTGCGGAAGTCGCCATCGTGCTGATTGGCGAGAGGCCGGGACTAAGCGTGCCTGACAGTCTCGGCGCCTACATCACGTTCCGACCGCAATCGGGACGGCGGGACAGCGAGCGCAACTGTATTTCAAATATTCATGCCGACGGGCTCAGCTACGAGGTCGCAGCGGACAAGATCGTCTGGATCGTCCGGGAGGCGCTTCGCTTGCAGCTGACCGGTGTCGATCTCAAGGAAAATGCCGAAGGCGCCATAGAAGCGCTGCCACACCAAGAAACATAAAGTTCAATCTACTAAAAAGGGGAACAATCATGTCAAATTCTCAACCGACGCTCGCCAAGAGCCTGACCGGGCTGCATTTATGGGGACTTGCAGTCGGCCTCGTCATCTCGGGCGAATATTTCGGCTGGAGCTATGGCTGGGCGGCGGCCGGCACACTCGGCTTCTTGATCACCACGATCCTGATCGCCGTCATGTACACCACCTTCATCTTTTCCTTCACGGAGTTGACGACGGCTATTCCCCATGCCGGCGGACCGTTTGCGTACGCGCTCAGGGCCTTCGGCCCGCTCGGCGGCTTCGTTGCGGGCTTTGCGACACTGGTGGAATTCGTCTTCGCCCCTCCGGCCATCGCGCTTGCCATCGGCGCCTATCTCAATGTGCAGTTCCCAGGGCTTGATCCGAAAATGGCGGCCGTCGGCGCCTATATCGTCTTCATGGCGCTCAATATTGTCGGCGTTACGATCGCTGCGACATTCGAGCTCTTCATTACCATCCTCGCCATTATTGAATTGCTGGTCTTTATGGGTGTCGTTCTGCCCGGCTTCTCCGTCGCCAACTTCGCGGCCAATGGCTGGGCTGGCGCCCCCGAATTCTCGGTCGGCGCCATTGGAGGCATCTTTGCCGCCATTCCATTTGCCATCTGGTTCTTCCTGGCGATCGAAGGCGCGGCAATGGCTGCCGAGGAAACCAAGAACCCCACCCGCACCGTGCCGATTGCCTATATCGCAGGTATTCTCACTCTCGTATTCCTGGCTTTCGGCACGATGATCTTCGCGGGAGGCGTTGGCGACTGGCGCACGCTGTCCAACATCAACGATCCGTTGCCGCAGGCGATGAAGGCTGTCGTCGGAGAATCCTCCGGCTGGCTGCATATGCTGGTCTGGATCGGCCTGTTCGGCCTGATCGCATCGTTCCATGGTATCATCATGGGCTATTCCAGGCAGATTTTCGCGTTGGGCCGCGCAGGCTACCTACCGGAAGTTCTCGCGAAGATCCATCCGAAATTCCGCACGCCATACCTTGCTATCCTCGCGGGCGGCGTTGTCGGCATTGCCGCGATCTTCTCCGACAACCTGATCCAGATAGGCGGCTTGCCGCTGACTGCCAATATCGTCACGATGTCGGTGTTTGGCGCGATCATCATGTACATCGTCTCCATGGCATCGCTGTTCAAACTTCGTCGCACCGAGCCCGAGCTTGCCCGACCGTTCAAGGCATGGGGCTATCCCGTTGTCCCGGCCATTGCCCTTGGGCTGGCACTCGTCGCGCTGGCGGCGATGATCTACTACAACTTCCTGATCTTTTTGATCTTCCTTGCGATGGGCGCGGTGGCCTTCGGTATCTGGCGCTTGCTGTCAGGCGGCGTCGCCAAGGAAGCGGCAGCTTCCGCGTAACAAGGCTCTCTGGCTCGATCATCAAGCAGGCAATCGGACAAACCGGTTCCGATCAATATCAAAGACCCCCGCCGAGTTTGGCGGGGGTAACTTCAGCGCAAAGCTTGGCTAAGCTTACATCACGTTCCGGAGCCATCCGCTGCGCGCGGCCATTCAAGGGGGCAGCCCCCTCGCAGAAGACCGTCGCTAGGCCCGCGTTCGCCACCGATCGGTTCACGACACCTGACGACGGGTCCGCCGCGTCTTCACGGCCCGCCTTGCCCCCAATCCCACCAGTGCCGCCACCATCCAGCCACCGATAAAACCGATCGCGCCCCAGACGAGACCCGCAAAGCTGACGGGGACGCCGGGCACGAAGTCGCGCCAGGTATTGGCGAAAACGACGTCATCTGCGTCTTGCAGCAGCACGAAAGGCTTGGCGACGGGTGCGGCGGTGCCGAGGTGGAGCTGCTGCGAGAGCAGTGTTTCGTAGCGTGAGATCGTGCTTTGCATCGAAACACCGCGGTCGCGCAGGAAATCGTCGGATGATTGCGCATAGGCGTTCAGCGCCTGCTGGCGATCGAGATGGTGTTCGGCCGCCTGGGCATTGAAATCCTCGACGATGACTCGCAATTCGTCGATCGCCCCGCCGATCCGCTGGCGGTATTGCTGCGCAAATTCCGGCGCCTGCGAAAAGACCGTGCCGCCGGCAAGCCCGGCGACGACGGCGATGATCCTTGCAATCGGTCCCATGAATGATGCCTCCGGCTATCCCCCTGCGCTAACGATCCGGCGCGTCAAAGGTTTCTGCCTCCGTCACAATCGGTAACCCTATGTGATTGAACCGACTGCGCTTCCAGCGAGTTGATGGCGTGACCAACTCAGAAAGAGAGGCTTGTCATGAAACAGATTATCCTTGCCTGCACGCTCGCTGCTGCGTCCATCTTTTCCGCAATGCCGTCCCAGGCGGCAAGTGTGACCATCACCACGGATGATGCGCGCCCCACTTACCGTCATGCGGAACGGCCCTATTACCGCCATCACATGCGGCCGCGCCACGTCTCCCAGGACTGCTTCACCAAGACGGAAAAAATCCGCCGTCACGGCCATACGGTCGTCAAGGAAACCCGAATCTGCCGATAAGGCAAATCCATGCAGAAAAAGCCCGGCTGATCCTTCAGTCGGGCTTTTCTCATCTGATTTCGCCGATGAGGAACTTCGCAATATCAGCCGCGTTTATTGTGAAACGGGAGTATTCATCATGCGTATCAAGATGATTCTTTTGGCCATCGCTTATGTCGCCGTCAGCGTCGTGCTGCTTGCCATCGCCTACCAGCCGCAGAGTTCGGGCGCCATGCAGAAAACTGATCGTCTGGCCGGCTCGTCCTTCCTTGTCGAACGCTTCGCCGGTTGATCCGCTGAGCGCCGGAAGACGTAGAAATATTCCTAGTCCGGCAGGTCTGGCTCCGGAGCTGCCCGCCGTCTGATCAATGCGTACCGTCAAGCGAAGATCCGCCAAGCAGAATCCGGTTCTGCACCGAATGCACGCCCTCGACGGCCTTGGCGACCGCGGTTGCCCGTTCGATTTCGCCCACAGTGCCGACTGTGCCGCTCAACACGATCTGGTCGTTCTCCATCGTCACTTCGACATCAGACGCATCGATGCCGCCGGCGATCGCCAGCGCATTGGCAACGGCCGCCTCGACCGATGCGCGATTGGCGATTTCCGCTTCCATCTCGGGTTCGAGCCCGTGAAATGTCTGCTCCTTGAAAACCATGATCCATTCCTCCGTGAAACCTGCGGAGGAAACGCCCTTCGACAGAGTTTGGTTCAGCACCGCTACCAGTTAACGCGATAGCGGAGATTGACGCTGCCGGCCTCACCCCCCGAAAATGGATTGTTCATCGACGCATCGAGGTTGAGGTTTGGCAGGATGGTCTGGTTGACCGCCACTGTACTCGAGAAGTCGCCGCTGGCATTGCTGACGCCTGTGCCTGCCGAAAGCGAGGTTCCCGTCCAGGGATGGATCAGTTTCAGCGCTTGGGATGCCGTCACAGAAGCCTGCCGGGCATCGACCGGGTCAAATTGAACGCTGATGGACCGGCTCGATTGCATGTCGAGCGAATCGGACAGGATCCAGCTACGCGAGCGGCTGAGGGTCAGCGCGCCGCTGCCGCGCAGCGTATCAACGCTGACGCTCGCGCCCTGCTGTGACTGGCTTGCCGGGGTGACGTTCGTCCTGGTGATCCTGCCCCAAAGCATTGCCTGTTCGGAATCGGGCAGTGGCGCCCCGCCCTTGGTCGAGGCAAGCGCGATGTCGGCGCCAGCGCTCGTTTCCCATTCCGCCGGCAGGCGAAACCCCATCGTCGCCTTGTAGGACCGGTCCGAAAGCTTGGTCGGCGACCAGATCAGCAGGTCGTCCGCCCGCGCCGCGGTGGTGAGCGAGGGCAGGATGGCGAAAAGAATGCATGCTATTTTGGATGTCATCATGAAGTGAGAACATTTTGCCTGACACAGGGCCGCGGCTCCGAAACCGAAGCAGCAGCACACATGAAGCGCTCGCAGCGAACGCGATGAGGGATCACGGCCAAGCCGCTCATCCCGGTTTCATCCTCGATTTAATGGTTGGCTCAGAAAGCCGGCGGCACTGAGTGCCTGTTCTTCAATAGACGCCTTAGCGCCCCGAATTGCCCATGCAACCGAAACCAGCCGCAGCGGAACCGCGATTCCTCAAGCAATGTTATAAGGATCACATCCAACCGCCGTTCTGTAAACCCCTTAAGGGTTGAAATCTGCTGCACCGCACACTTGCCGCCCCCTCCAAAGCCTAGTAGAGCCTGAGCCTACGAGAGAAATTTTCGCGAAATTCCACATGATGACCGGCAAAAGCGCGCCGCGGCGCCTCAGCATCTTCGGTTCGACGGGTTCGATCGGCCAGAATACACTCAATGTCGTCGATCATCTGGGCGGACGGGAGAACTTCGAAATCTCCGTGCTGACCGGCAGCGGCAATGTCGAATTGCTGGCCCGGCAGGCGAAATCCTCCGGTGCGCGGCTGGCGGTGACGGCAAACGACCGGCATTACGAATCACTGAAGAGCGAACTTTCCGGCAGCGGCATCGAGGTCGCCTCGGGAAAATCCGGCCTGATGGAAGCCGCCGACCGCGAAGTCGACTGGGTGATGGCGGCAATCGTCGGCACCGCGGGCCTGGCGCCGACGCTTGCCGCCGCGCGCCGCGGCGCCGATATCGCTCTTGCCAATAAGGAATGCCTGGTATCGGCCGGCGATCTGTTCATCGCCGCGATCCGCGAAGGCGGCGGCAGGCTGCTTCCTGTCGACAGCGAGCACAACGCCATCTTCCAGGTGCTGGAAGAGAACCAGCGTCACGCCATCGAGCGCGTCATCCTGACGGCGTCGGGCGGTCCCTTCCGCACCGCCTCGCTGCGTGACATGGCTGATGTGACGGTGGAAACCGCACGCGCCCATCCGAACTGGTCGATGGGATTGAAGATCTCGATCGACAGCGCCTCGATGTTCAACAAGGCGCTGGAGATGATCGAAGCCCGGCACCTTTTCGGTCTGAGACCCGAACAGATCGAAGTCATCTTCCATCCGCAATCGATCATCCATTCCATGGTCGGTTATACCGATGGGTCGGTGCTGGCGCAGCTCGGCGCGCCCGATATGCGCACCGCCATCGGTTATGCCCTGTCCTTTCCGCGCCGGCCGAACCTGCCGGTCGAGCGGCTGGATTTCGCCAAGCTCGCCAGGCTGGATTTCGAGGCGCCGGATGAGGTGCGGTTTCCGGCGCTGCGGCTCGCACGCCTGGCGATGATGCGCGGCGGCGTTCAGGGCGCGGTGCTGAACGGCGCCAAGGAAGTGGCGCTCGAAGCCTTCATCGAAGGGCGGCTGTCCTTCCTCGCCATGGCCGAGGTCACCGAGAGGGTCATGGACGATCTGGCCGGCCTGCCGCCGGCTGCCGGCATGGACGATGTCTTCGCCGCCGACAGGGAGGCTCGGCAAGGGGCGGCGGAGCTCATGACACTGGCGATCGCCGAGTGAAGATCAGACGGGCCGATCGCCGAGTGGTCGCCCGCCTGTGATCCCGACGACCGCCATTAGCGCAACCGGTTCCCGCTCTCGTCGAACAACCGGCAATCCGACGGTTCAAACAGCAGGCTCACCTGCTCGCCCGCCGCGATACTGATCGGTGACCGATGCTCGACGGTGAGCGACTGGCCATCGGCAAGCTGGCAATAGAGATATTGCGTTCCCCCGAGATATTCTGAGAAATCGACCTTGGCCGTCAGGCTGCCCGATAGATCGGATGCCACCTTCAGATGCTCCGGCCGCAGACCGAGCGTCACCGCGACACCAACCGGCCTGTCCGCCGGCGGCAGGCCGTTTTCGATACGCCGACCGGCGACTTCGACCAGGCCTCCCTCACCCCAGCGGGCATTCAAAAGGTTCATCCGGGGCGAGCCGATGAAGCCCGCCACGAAGGTATTCGAGGGATTCTCGTAGATTTCCCGCGGCGTTCCCGCCTGTTCGACGCGGCCGTCGCGCAGTACGACGATCTTGTCGGCGAGCGTCATCGCCTCGGTCTGGTCGTGCGTGACATAGATCATCGTGTTGCCGAGTTCGCGGTGGAGGCGGGCGATCTCGATGCGCATCGAAACGCGCAGTTCCGCATCGAGATTGGACAGCGGTTCGTCGAACAGGAAGACATCGGGCTTGCGCACGATCGCCCGGCCGATCGCCACACGCTGCCGCTGGCCGCCGGAAAGCTGTCCCGGCCGCCGGTCGAGAAGATGATCGATCTTCAGGATCGCGGAGGCGGCCTTGACACGCGTCTCTATCTCCGCAGCATTGGTGCGCGCCATCTTCAGTCCGAAGGCCAGGTTGTCACGCACGCTCATATGCGGATAGAGCGCGTAGGACTGGAAGACCATGGCGATGCCGCGCTCGGAGGGATCGAGATCGGTGACGATGCGCCCCTTGATCTCGACCTCCCCGTCGGTCACGTCTTCCAGGCCGGCGATCATGCGAAGAAGCGTCGATTTTCCGCAGCCGGAAGGACCGACGAAGACGACGAATTCACCCTCCGCGATCGTCAGGTCGATCCCGTGGACCACCTGCAGATTGCCATAGCTTTTTCGCACGTCCTGGAGCACGACGCTCTTGTTAGCCATACCGTTCGTCATCCCCAAAAGACCTACTTGTCCGACTGGACCCAGACGAGCATCTCTCCAGGCGCGCGGTTGTCCCAGAGATGATAGGGCACGAAACGTGCGGTGGCGACCTGCCTTTCGGCCGGCGCCTTGCGGTAGAGCGCTGTTCCCCAGTTCGACGTTTCCTCGCGCTCGACCTTGAGATCGAGGGCGACGGCATCATTGAGATCCTTCAGCACGACGGTTTCGGCGGCCGGAAGCTCGCGGGGCAAAACGATGGCGTTGAGGTCTTCGCCATTGTCTGTGGTTTCGACGCAATAGACCAGCGGGCCGCGCATCAATGCGACGCGCCCGGCATCCTGGCGCACCTTCGGGTTGGCATATTGCGGCCGAAGCGCCAGCGGCAGGTAGAGGGCGACACGATCGCCCGCGGCCCACTCACGATCGATCCTGGCATACCCGTCCTGCATATTGGCATTGAGATCGAGCATCTCTCCATTAACGCTGAGGGTTGCGCCTTCAGCCCAGTCCGGAATGCGCAGCGACAGCGCAAACCGCGCCGGTTTTTCCAGCCTGGTCGTAAAGGCGACCGCGCCCTCCCACGGATAGTTGGTGGTCTGCTCGAGTTCCACCTCGGCGCCGTTGGCCAACTTCAGCCTTGCGGTGCTCTCGCCATAGAGGTGCACGGCGATCTCATTGTCCGAAACGGCGTACATGTAGGAGCCGATCGAGGTCACCAGTCGGGCGATGTTGGGCGGGCAGCAGGGGCAATGGTGCCATTTCCACCGGTGATGTTTGCCGGCACTTTCAAGCGGGTTGTCATAGAAGAACGTCTTGCCGTCTGTGGAAAGCCCGGGCAGCGCGCCGTTGTAAAGCGCCTGTTCCATGATGTCGGCATAGCGCCGATCCGGACCTCGTCCGAGCATGCGGCTCGCCCAGAACACCAGCCCGACCGAGGCGCAGGTCTCCGCATAAGCGGTATCGTTCGGCAGATCGAAGTAATCGGTAAAGCCTTCGTTGGAGGCCGCCGGCCCGATGCCGCCGGTGATGTACATCTGCTTGGTCGTCAGATCGTCCCAGAGCGTTTCCAGCGCCGCCGTCAGGCTGTCGTCCTTGTATTCGGTGGCGATGTCGGCCATGCCCGAATAGAGGTACATGGCGCGTACCGCGTGGCCGACGACCTTTGTCTGCGCGCGCACCGGCTGGTGCGCCTGCGCATATTCATAGGTCTTCTGGTGGTACTGGGAGACATCGCGGCCGTCCCGGCTTGCTTCCGCCGTGAAGAAATGCGGTTCGGTGCCGCGTTCGTCGATGAAGTATTTCGACAGGTCGAGATATTTCTTCTCGCCGGTCACGCGGGCGAGCTTGACCAGCGCGAGCTCGACTTCCTCGTGGCCGCAATAGCCTGATATCTGGCCTTCGCCATGACCGAAAATCTTGATCATGTAATCGGCATAGCGGCACATGATGTCGAGCAGCTTGCGTTTGCCGGTCGCCTGATAATAGGCGACCGCGGCTTCCATCAGGTGGCCGGCGCAATAGAGCTCGTGATGGTCGCGCAGGTTGGTCCAGCGGCGGCTCGGTTCCACACGCTGGAACCAGGCGTTCAGATAGCCGTCCTCATCCTGCAGCTTCTCATACATGTCGATGATCTCGTCGGCGCGCGCTTCCAGCTTCGGATTCGGCCGGCGATAGAGCGAATAGGCGATGGTCTCGATCGACTTGCCGAGGTCGGAATCCCAGAACATCTGCGTCGTCCCGCCCCATGGCTGAATGGGAATGACGACCCCGGGGCTCGGCTGATCGACGTCGATCGCCTTGAGCATGCCGGCCTCGACGCAGCGGTCGAGCAGGGTCTCGGCGGTGGAATTGCAGACGGCGTCCTGCCATTTGCCCCAGAAGCCGCCGAGCTCCACATCGGGAACGGCGACGGGACGAAACTGGCGGTCATTGCTTGGTTTGGTCATGGGCTCCACTTTCTCTCAGATCATTTCACCGCGCCGGCCATCAGCCCGCGCATGTAGTAGCGTTGCAGGAGCAGGAAGACGATCAGGCAAGGGATCGTCATGACGACGACACCGGCCTGAACCGCTCCCCAGTTGATGGCGCCGAGCCGTCCGGCGCGAACCGCCGTCATCAGCACCGGCAAAGTGTATTTCTCATTGCTGGAGAGCAGCACGAGCGCGGCGAGAAACTCGTTCCAGGCATTGAGGAAGGCAAAGATCGCAACCGTCGCGACGCCGGGAAGCACCAGCGGCAGAAGAACCCGGACCAGAAGCCTGAGGTCGCGCGCGCCGTCGATGCGAGCGGCCTCTTCGATCTCCTTCGGCACGGCGTCGAAGGCGTTGCGCATCATGAAGACCGAGAAGGGCAGCTGCAGCGTCACATAGACGAGCGTCAGCCCAAGCAGCGAATTGTTGAGACCGAGCTTTGCCAGGATGATGAAGAGCGGCGTCAGGATCGATTGGAACGGGATCATCAGCGTCGCGATGATCAGCACGAAGAGCGCATTCTTCAGCGGGAATCGGTATCGCGAGAAGCCGTAACCGGCGAGCAGGCTGACGGCGACGGTCAACACCACGGTGGCGACCGAAACGAACAGCGAATTGATCATGTGCCGCCAGATGCCGGCGCCGAACGTATCGAGCAGCGCGTAGGAATCGATGCTGACGCCTGAGGTCGGCCACGGCGGCAAGGGCGGCAGGCTGGCCTCCGTGCCATGCCGGAAGGACGACAACAGCGTGATCACGAAGGGGGCGAGAAAGAAGATCGATATGGCGATGCCGGTCAGATGATAGGCCGACTTCGTCCGAATGGCCTTGCGCGCGCGACGTTCCCTTGACGTGGTCATGGACGTTCCTCCCCGACGCGAAGCAGCCAGAGCTGCACGATGCTGATGGCGACCAGGATGGCGAGAAGCACGATCGAGAGTGCTGCGCCATAGCCGAGATTGAACGACACGAAGGACTGATTGAAGATATAGTAGACCACCGAGATCATCTTGTTCTGCGGACCGCCCGCGGTCATGATGTAGAACTGGTCGAAGGCGAGGATCGAACCGGTGACGGAGACGATCAGCGCCAGCGCAATCGTCTTGCGCATCAGCGGCAGCGTCAGATGCCGGAACCGCTGCCAGCGGCCGGCGCCGTCGATGCGGGCGGCCTCCGTCAGCTCGGACGGAATGGCCTGAAGCCCGGTCAAAAGAATGATCATGGTGAAGCCTGCGATCTTCCAGACGACCATCACCACGATCGTCAGAAAGGCGGTGTCGAAGGTCGCAAGAAGATTGGGGCTCTTTTCGACAAGGCCGAGCGCCTTCAAGGCCGGGCCGATGAAGCCGCTATCGACATTGGCGAGCCAGACCCAAAGCAGGGAGGCTGTGGCAAGGCCGACCACGACGGGCAGGAAGATAATCGTGCGGTAGGCGCCGACGAACTGCCGTTCCTTTTCGACGAAGATTGCCAGCGGAAAGGCGATGGCGAAGATCGCGATGGTGACGATCACGGTGTAATAGGCCGTGAAACTCAGCGCCGTCATGAAACGGGTGTCGTTGGCCATCCGGAAATAATTATTGAAGCCGATCCAGCGCGAAGCCCCCATCAGCGGCCAGTTGTGAAGGCTCATCCATCCGGTGAAGAGAACCGGCATGATGAAGAAGACGATGACCAGCGCCATGGCCGGCGCGATGTAGGCGAGACCGCGCCAGTTCGATCGGCGCCGTCGCCTGCGCCGAGGCAATAGAATCTCTGAACCGGAACCGGTCATCAAAACGCTCCGCATCTGTCGAGTGGAATTGGCCGGGAAGCTGCCACCGCTCCCCGGCCGCGGCCGGGAGAGAGTTATTGGCCGCTATCGATGATCGATTGCATTTCCGACTGGGCGCTCGAAAACGCGCCGTCGACATCGTCGCCGAAGATCGAGGCGTTGGTGAAGCTGGCCCAGGGCCCGTTGGCGCTGTTGATCAAGTCGTTGAACTGCAGCGTATAGGGTGTCTTGGCGACACCGATCGCCTTGAGGCCGACCTGCATGCGCGGATCGAGACCTTCCAACACCTTATCGGCGATATCGCCGCGCGTCGGCAGGCTGCCATATTTCGCCATGATCTTCTGGCCATCCATCGAATACACATATTCGAGGAACTCCTTCACCGCGTCGATCTTCTTCGTGCCCTTGGTGATGACGAAGTTGTCGCCGCCGGCAAAGGACGAAGGCTTCCCGTCGACGCCGGGAATGAGGGTTACGCCGAAGTTGATATCCGGATGCTCGGTCACCAGCGTGCCGATGGCAAAGGCGCCGAGGCTTTGCTGGCCGATCTTGCCGTTGGTGAAGGTCAGGAAGTTGGCGCCGTTGTCGCTGGCGGCTCCCGCCGGCACGAGGTCCTTCTTGACCATGTTGCGGTAAATATCGACGGCCTTGCGCATCTGCGGCGTATCGAGCGTCGCGGTCTTGCTGTCGGCCGACAGGATATCGGCGCCCGCACCCCAGACGAGCGGGGTGAAGGTGAAGATCATGCAGCCTCCGCAGCCGCCGCCGGAGAAATAGAAGCCGTAGGTATCGTCACCCAGCGCCCGGATCTTCTCGGCATTGGCGGTAATTTCGTCCCAATTCGCCGGTGCCTTTTCCGGGTCGAGGCCGGCCTTCTTGTAGAGATCCTTGTTCCAGGCAAAAACGGAGGTTTCGACCGAGAGCGGCAGGCCGTAAATCCGGTCCTGATAGGTGCCGAGGCGAACATGCGATGGCGAAAGCGAGTTGAAATAGGGCAGGGATTTTGCCCAGTCCGTCAGGTCTTCCAGCTGTCCGGCCGCAGCAAAGGCAGGGTTATAGATGAGATCCATCGACAGCGCGTCTGGCGCCTGTCCGCCGGCGATCGCCGTCGCATATTTCTGCACCAGCTCCGAGAACGGCACTTCGGTCATCACGACCTTGCTCTCGTGACCGGAATTATAGGCTTCGACAACCTTCTTGAAGGCGTCGCCGATCCCCGAGCGAACCCACATTTCGACGTTTTCGGCAGCCGACGCGGCCGACACCAGACATAGGGTAGCGATGCTGGTCGCCGCCAATAGACGCTTGATCATGACACTCCTCCCGATATGGCGCATCTCCTCGCGCCTTTGCTCATTCACGTGTTCTCATTCCGTGGGGGCTTTCCCCCCGCATGACTGCCGGACGATCAGCCGGCACGGCAATTTCCTCACTCCCGGCTCGACAGGCCGTCCTTCCGCAAGCGCGAGCACCGTCAATCCGGCTTGTCGCCCGAGCTCCTTCAGTTCCATGTCCACCGTTGTCAGCGGCGGCCGCGTCTGGGCAGCGACAATCTCCCAATTGTCGAAGCCGATCACCGAGACGTCCTGCGGCACCTTGACGCCGCGTTCGCGCAACGCATCCACAGCACCGCGGGCGATCTGATCGTTGCCGCAGAAGAGCGCGTCCGGTTTTTCTCCCGGTCTCTTCCAAAGCTGTTCGACCGCCTCATGGCCCCAGTTTTCCGACCAGACGCCGTAGAGCACCGGCTCGCGGTGACCTGCGACCTCGTGATAGGCGCCGGCACGCTCCCGCACCGAGAAGAAGTCCTCCGGACCGGTGATGTGCGCAATCCGCCGCCGCCCGATCTTCACGAGCCATTCCACCGCCAGCCGCGCACCCTGTTCGTCGTCAGACCGGAAGGTAACGCTGTTCTGCGTTCCCTCCGTGAATGCGTAGACGACAGGCACATGTAAATTCGACAGATCGACAGGCAGACGTCTGTCCAGACGTTTTCCTGTCGCGATGATGCCGTCGACCTGTTTGTCGAGCATCGCGTCGACATGGATCTGAGCGAGCGCCGGATCGTCTTCGATGGCGCACAGGAAGACCGAAACGCCGTGATCGACGAGAGCGTCGGAAATACCCGCCATGACAGGCAGCGTGAACCGGCCATAGGTGTCGTTCGTCAGCAGCCCGATGGTGAAACTGCGCTTGCTGAGAAGACCTCTCGCCAGCGCATTCGGCCGATATCCGATTTCAGCGGCGATCCGCTTCACCCGCTCGCGCGTTTCCGACCCCATCCGGCCGGTATCATTGAGAGCTTTCGACGCCGTCGAGATGCTCACCGCGGCAGCGGCCGCCACCTCGTGGATGGTGATCCTGCCTCTTTTTCCTCCCGATATGTTCAGAACGTCCTCCTTCTGAAGTGACCTGAGAAAAGCTTTTACCAATCTCTATGTCAAGTGAGAAAAGGTTTTCTCACGCGACCCCAAGGCTCGGATCGGCAACGCAGTTTGCGGGAGGACGCAAGCACAGGAAAAGATCCATGCGCATCGGTCGGGCCGATTGCGATGTGTTATCGGTGTTAAGACCAGGCGCAGAGCGGATGATCTTGAACGGGCAAGGGAGGTTTGTTGCAGCGTCTTGCGGGAGCAAGACCGATCGCTGTCAGAACCTCCAGCGGAGGCCCTGAATTACGGTTCGAACCGAGCGATCATCGAAAAATCAGGCGACGTGCCTTGCGAGCGCGCAGCGCGACCACAGCGAATGCAGCGCTTCGACCAGATGGGCGATATCGGCATCGGAATGCAGCGGCGTCGGCGTGATGCGCAGGCGCTCGGTCTTCTTCGGCACGGTGGGATAGTTGATCGGCTGGACGTAGACGCCGCAATTGTCGAGCAGCAGGTCGGAGATCCACTTGCACTTGGCCGCATCGCCGACCAGCACCGGCACGATATGGCTCGGGTTGGGCATATGCGGGATGCCGCGCTGGTCGAGCAGCGCTCTCAGCTTGCGGACACGGTCCTGATGGCGGGCGCGTTCGAACTGGCTGACCTTCAAATGCTGGATCGAGGCGACGGCGCCGGCGGCAAGTGCTGGCGGCAACGCCGTGGTGAAGATGAAGCCGGAGGCAAACGAGCGGATGAAATCGCAAAGTGCCGTCGAAGCGGCGATATAGCCGCCCATCACCCCGAAAGCCTTGCCGAGCGTGCCTTCGATGACCGTCAGCCGGTCCATCAGCCCCTCGCGCTCGGCAATGCCGCCGCCGCGCGGACCGTACATGCCGACGCCATGCACTTCGTCGAGATAGGTCATCGCCCCATATTTGTCGGCGAGATCGCAGATCTCCTTGATCGGGGCGATATCGCCATCCATCGAATAGACGCTCTCGAAGGCGATCAGCTTCGGCGCCTTCGGATCGGCGGCCTTAAGCTTGGCTTCGAGATCGGCCACATCATTGTGCTTCCAGATCACCTTGTCGCACTTGGCATAGCGGATGCCCTCGATCATCGAGGCATGGTTCAGCGCGTCGGAGAAGATGATGAGGCCGGGAATCTTCGCGCCGAGCGTGCCGAGGGCTGCCCAGTTGGAAACATAGCCAGACGTAAAAATCAGCGCCGCTTCCTTGCCATGCAGGTCGGCAAGCTCACGCTCGAGCATGACGTGATGGTGGTTGGTGCCAGAAATATTCCGGGTGCCTCCCGCACCCGCGCCACAGTGGTCGATGGCGTTCTTCATCGCCTCGATCACCTTCGGATGCTGGCCCATGCCGAGATAGTCGTTGGAGCACCAGACCGTGACTTCCTTTTCGCCATCCACGGTGTAACGCGTCGCGCGGGGAAAATTGCCGCGGTGACGTTCGAGATCGGCAAAAACGCGGTAACGGCCCTCGGTACGAAGCCCGTCCAGCTCGTTTTTGAAAAACGCTTCGAAATCCATCATATGCTCCAGTATCACGCGGATGTTCTTGATGACTGGACGTCCGCGCGTCAATGCTTACCCTTTGCTTTAACATCAACTGCGGCAAAAGGCCCAGATTTTTGAATGATTCCAGATAAAAAATATGCGAGCCGCGATCAACGAAATTGATGCCGCAGACGGCAGCCGAATTTGCGGACCGGGCAAAAGGCGACCCAGCCTGGTCGCAAAAAAATCAGCACATCGGATGGACAACCCTTTCTTCCGACATAGTTTTCGGTCTAGCCTGACAAAAAATAAGAAGGGACGGCCTTTGCCCGCTGGGCAACAACCTCGGAGAAAAAAGATGAAGAAAGTTGTCATACTCGCATTGATCGGCCTGTCGATCGCAAGCTGCACGCCGACGCAGCAAGGCGCCGGCATCGGCGCTGCATCAGGTGCCGTCATCGGCGGCGTAGTCACCGGCAACGTCCGTGGCGCGGCAGTCGGCGCCGCTATCGGCGGCGTGTCCGGCGCCCTCATCGGCAGCGTCGCGGAACAGCCTGGCCAGTGCTACTATCGCGACCGCTACGGCCGCCGCTACATCGATAGTTGCCCGCGCTGAGAGCGCTTGGAAATCGGCAAATTCAGGAAATCCCGGACACACGTCCGGGATTTTTTGTGCTAAATTAGCGCGTTGGCAATTTAAAATGGTACACCCCGCGCGATTTTGTCGCTAAGCTGTTCATGGCTGGGCAACGAAGCTTCAATGTAGACACAACCAAAAGCGGCGGATGCGGATCAGAGGGACAGGCCCGAAAACAGGTACTGCGTATCGGCGAACAGGCACCATGATGGTAGTCGCAGCGGCAGCTGCGTTCTCACCGGTCCTGATCGGCGACGCTTATGCCTTCAAGCTTTTCGGCATCACCATTTTCGGCAAAGAAGAAGACAAAGGCGAACAGGTGCCCGATCCGGTGCGCTACCACGTCGACCTCAGGGCCGATACCGCCGATCCCGACTTGAAAGAAGCGCTGGAAAACAGTTCCCGTCTCCTCAGTGACCAGAAGCAGCCGGTTTCCGGCGATCTCGGCATCGTCGTCAAGGCGCGTGACGACCGTGAACGGCTGATCGCCGCCCTGTATGAAAAGGCCCGTTATGGCGGCCTGGTGACGATCACCATCGACGGCAAGAATATCGACGACCTGCCGCCCAATCCGACATTCGACCGGTCAGGGCCGATCCCCGTCACCGTCGACATTGCTCCCGGCCCTGTTTTCAAGGTCAGGGAGGTACAGTTCGGCGGCGATGCCGCAAACCATAATCCCGCCGATTACGACCTCGCCCCGGGCGCGCAAGCCGGCTCGCTGGCGATCATCAAGGCCGGCGACAAGATCGTCGAACAATTGAAGAGCGAAGGCCGGCCCTTCGCCAAATTGACCGAACGCAAGGTCGTCGCCGATCACAACAGCGACACCGTCGATATCGTCCTTGCTGCCGAGGGCGGTCCCATCGCCCCGATCGGCGATGTCGGCGTCACCGGCGAGAAGACCGTCAGGCCAGGTTTCATCCAGCGCTATTCCCGGCTGAACAAGGGCGAAGCCTACTCCCCGGAAGCGCTGAAGAAAGCCGGCGAGCGGCTTCGCGCCCTCGGCGTCTTTTCGAGCGTCACCATTCACGAAGGGGATGCGCTGGCGCCGGATGGCACCTTGCCGATGACGATCGAGGTTTCGGAAGGCAAGAGGCGCTACTTCGGCGTCGGCGCGCAATATTCCACCACCGACGGCTTCGGCATTCAGGGCTATTGGGGCCACCGCAACCTGTTCGGCGAAGCCGAAACGCTGAGGATCGAGGGAGCGGTCTCGCGGCTTGGCGAAACGACGGATGTCGGCAGCCTCGACTATTCCGCCGGCATCCTCTTCACCAAGCCCGGCGCCTTCTTTCCCGCCGCCACCCTGAAGGCGGGCATCGTCGCCAAGACCGAAAATCCGGATGCCTATAACGCGACGCTCGTCACCGCCTCGCTCGGCCTTTCCTACGAGCTGACCGACCGGGACACGGTCTCGGCCAGCGGCGAGGTCAGTTGGGAGCGCGACGATGACGCCTTCGGCGAGAACGACTATCTGACCTTCACCCTGCCGATCCAATATGATCGCGACGCACGTGACGACAAGTTCAACCCGACGGAGGGTTATCGCGCGACATTCTCGGCAAAGCCCGGCTACGAAACCTTCAACGCCACGCCCTATGCGGCATTCGAGGGCTCGATCTCCGGCTACCTGCCGTTCGGCCAGGAGGACGGCGTGGTGCTTGCCGGCAAGGTTGCCGCCGGCGTCCTGATCGGCGGCGACAGCATTGGGGATATTCCCGCCACGCAGCGCTTCTTTGCCGGCGGCGGCGGTTCCGTGCGCGGATACAGCTATCAGGAAATCTCGCCCTATAACGACAATGGCGATGCCACCGGCGGCCGCTCCTATGTGACCGGTTCGCTGGAGGCCCGCATCAAGATCACCGATACGATCGGCATCGTGCCCTTCA